>Ga0207716_100058_pt1 | contig 169774 bp, 141 predicted proteins | sample TtaePargueraPR_FD_187739 | JGI IMG/M metagenome (GOLD analysis project Ga0207716, IMG submission 187739) | Aerobic enrichment media microbial communities from Bioluminiscent Bay, La Parguera, Puerto Rico - Tt and P2 (5) (SPAdes) | ecosystem: Environmental > Aquatic > Marine > Unclassified ... | reverse complement strand
TGGACAGGAATATGTGGATACCATAAGAATAGATCGACCGGTTGCTACTTATTTTAACTTTACAGTTGATTTACCTTTAGATGAAGTAATCGGCGAAATTGATCCTGAAGGTAATTATAGCATTCAATTTACATTTACCTCCGAAGGACGTTGGGTATATGATTGGCCTGGTATAACAGGCATAGAAAGCATTGACGACAACCCGGATGCTACTTTAAATGAAATACGTGCAGCAAAAGTGAAGTATTTGACTTTTCATTACACCGGAGCTGAATTAAATAATTTAGCTACTAACGGTATAATTGAGTATAGATTACAAGGTTCTAACGGTCAAAGTGGAACTTGGGATCCTTTTGTGAAAATAAACAACATTAGAGTAACGCAAACTTTTGAGAATACTACCGTTCCGCTGGCGATGAGGGATGAGAAGGGGTATGAAAGAGGCTATAACGGCCAAATTAAGCTGGAAAGTGTAAGCGGACCGGGTGGACACTTAACCGCTCCTTTTTGGGAGTACAACCCAAGAGTGGTGCACCGCTGGCAACTAGACCCCAAACCAAATACTTCATTTAGCCCCTATGCTATTATGCAAGGCAATCCGATTATGTATAGTGACCCGATGGGGGATACAGTTGAATTTGCAAATCCAACAACTGAAGATGTTGTAAAGACTTATTTGAATAAAGATCATAAAAATTACGATAAAGAATTTGCTGCAAAATACCAAGAACTGGACAAATCAAAGGATATATTTACGTTCAACCAAATTGATGGCAAGGGGGGAAATCTTGATTACGATGGAGAAAGTATTTTAATCAACTTCGGCTCTAAAAGTCAGGCTCCTAATATTTCAGTTGGTGCAACTTTGTTTGAAGAAACAGAACATGCTATACAGGCACTTTATGGCGAAATTGGGTTTTTAGAGACAGATAATGGAGATTTTATTACGGTAGGGCTTGACCAAATTGATGAAGCTAATGGATTTGTTTTTGGTTCGACAGCTCCTGGAAATTTTAATAGCGGAATAATAAAAGATATTAATAAGGCAATAGATGTTAAAGATTTAAGAAAAATGGTTTCTATTTCAACAGGAAGACATCCTGATTATAAAGACTTACCAATGGGGCCTAATTCTGCCGCAGAAGACGTCTATAATAGGTTTGGATTAACACGGTCTAATATGGGAAATAGAAGGCATTATATTAAGCCGTTAAGAATTAGAGAAACTCCAATGACAAGAGCTTTAAGATGAAAAAAATATTAAAATTATTTATTACAAGTTTATTGTTTTTCTGCATTGGTTGCGGAAATTCCCTATTACTTAGAGAAAGTGTGAAGAAGAAAACAATGAGAAATTTCGTTTTGGCACAAATACAAAATGTATCTTCTGAAAAAATAGATGTTTTAATTTTACAGTCATGGACATCAAAAATTCTTATCAAGAGAGTTAATGACGATGAGATTATTATAGGGGATTATGTAAAAAAAGATGTAGAAATAAAGTTTTCTTTAGAAAATTACTTAAAAAGTCAACAGGAGTATTGTAATTACTGTTCAGAACAACTGTCTATTGCAGAAATCACGCTTGATAAGTTATCAAAAGGACTCTTAGATAAAAAGTCAAGAAAACGTCTTGAAAGCTTGAAAAAAGGCGATTTAGTGATAATTGCTTTAAATAAAAGAGAATTATTTTATCCTTCAGGCTTATTTCAATTCAATAGGTTTAATTATATTTTTTTAGAAAAGAGATATAATTCATGTTTGAGAAGTGACTTTAGTAGATTGTATTAATTTGTTTATTTGTACTTCAAAACGTTCAAAAACTGAATACTATAGAGTTGGTGTTAATCTTCTAAGAAACGCCCAACGTAATCTCGGATCATATTTTTAAAACAAATAAATTAAGGTCTAACAAAACAATATTATACAACAATTAGTAAAATGATCAGATTAGTTATATTAATTATAAGTATCGTTTTTGTCTCATGTAATACTTTTTCGCAAAAAATAGTGCTGGAAGCCAATTATATATCGGAAAATGAAAATTCAGATATAGTAGAAAAATTAATCTTCCACAGAGGAGGTAGGTTTACTTTTATAACAAATGGCAAAAAATTTAAAATAAAGGAAGTTAATGGAACTTGGGCGTTAAAGAATGGACAAATTACTCTTCAATCAGATGTGGAAAGAGAATCCCCAAAAACAACTTGTATTAAGAGAAGAGTAGACAGTGTAAAAGGAGGAAAGGTTAAGTTAGAATTTTTTTACGTTGACTCTACTAAAATTTACGGAGAAGGTAATGTGTTTGTTGGTAATGACTTATTAGAATTTAAAAATCCAGTAGAACTAGATAGTTTAAAGAATGTTAATACACATACTGTCCTCGCAAATTCTGAAAGTGCAACAATGATTGAATTTGATTTAGATGTTCAAAGGTACAATTCTTATAAATGTTATGTGAAACCTGATTTCTATCCCTATTTAGATAATGAGAAATTTATGATTTTTAAGAATAAAATTGTAAATGTGAATAATCAATATGATTCCTATCAATTAATTAATAAATAGAATTAAAACGGTAGTGTCTGGTAGTGTCCCGTTTGTCACTTTTGGAAATTTATTGATTTAAATTGCTGAAATTGATGTATTTGTTAGTGTTGGGGGTGGTGAGTCTAGAGTAACTAAGTAAAAATTGAAACGCTGTAACCTTCTAAAATCAGCTAAAAATTATAGTGCTGTCTCATTTGTCACCTGAGAAGCGATACAGCCTTTGTTTGGACCATCCTACAAATATTGAAGAGTAAGTTAAGCTGCATTGTTTAATTTCTCAAACTCTGTCATAGTGGTCTAGTCTAACAATTTGAGAGAGTAAGTTAAGAGTATTTTAAATAATTAATACCTTAACAAATTGAAAATGAAAGAAAAACAAAAAGTGAACAATTAAAAAATTTGGAGATTAAAAAACTTTTTATAGCTTAGCTGCCAATTGGAAATCACGAAATGGAAAAAACATGAAAAGATTAAGCTTTACCTTATTATTTATTGTTATTTACTTACATGCAAGTGCATGGGGACAGAACGGACATAGAATTGTTGCCCAAATCTGCTATGATAACTTAAGTGAAAGCACAAAAAAAGAGATCAACAATATTTTAGGTGATGAGTATTTAGCACAGGTTGCCACTTGGCCTGATTTTATCCGTTCAGAAAAGAGTTGGGATTTTACCAAGCCTTGGCATTTCATCACTATTGACCCTGATAAGTCCGTACAGCAAGTAATTGATAAAGCAAATGAAGACCCTCAAATTAATAATGTCTATGAGGCTATTGATTTAATGAAGAGGATTTTAAAAGATGATCAAGATGCTATTAACCTTTTACAAGACTCAGTTAAAAAGTACAAAGCAAAACTGTTAAACAATTCAATTAAAGCTACTGCGCTTGCTTTTCTAGTTCATTTTGTTGGAGATGTTCACCAACCAATGCATGTAGGAAAAAACAATGATTATGGTGGAAACAAAATCTCAGTTTTGTTCTTCTCTGAAAAATCTAATCTTCATTCGGTTTGGGATACTGGTATAATTGAACAAGAAGGTTTAAGTTTTTCAGACTTTTCAATTTTTGTTGAAAAACATACTGTAGAAGATAGAATCAAATGGCAAAAGTCTGAGATGATCGATTGGGTTCAAGAGTCTGTGAACCATCGGGAAAACATTTACAATACTCTCTACGACAACACAGACTATTCTTCTGGTCTCCCTGATATGTCATACAACTATCAACACGATTTCTTAGAAGTAGTGGAAGACAGACTTGGGGCAGCAGGTTATCGAGCTGCAAAAGAACTAAACTCAATTTTTAACTAAATAATCTATCAGATGAAAAAGGCATTTTTTTTTGGCATTCTTTGCTTTGTGGTTTCTTTTGTGCATGCACAAGATACAATTGAAGCACCGGGAAAAGGTTATCAACCAATCGTACTAAACGAAAATTACAATCACAATAAGTATGGCGTTGAGCCAACAGATATAATTTATAATTTCAGAGCATATACTACTTCTTTTGACTCCGACGACGATAATAATAAAGATGGCTTATCCGATCTATGGGGAGTACCTGAGTGGGTTGCATTTGAGATACATGCTACACCCGGCGAAATGCCTTCATACAGTCGACCTAAATGGATGACTGATGATGAACTTTATGAAGAGAAGAAAGCGCCCAATGACGATACTTATAAAGTTTCAGGAACGAGTTCCATTAAAGTAGTAAAGACCAACAATCGTTTTGTGAGAGGACATATGTGTCCTAAAAACACAGCTGACCGATTAGGAAAAAGTGCGGGCTGGAACACTCACACTATGTTGAATGCTGTTCCACAACTACAATGGCAGAATAATGGAGTTTGGAAGTATTTAGAACAAGATTGTGGTAAGTGGGCAGACAAATATGAAAAAATATGGGTGGTTTGTGGACCTGCTTACTTTAGTAGTAACCCATCTATGTGGCTAGGACAAGCAGAAGAAGTTCCTGCTGCTATTCCTGATGCCATTTATAAAGTAGTCATTCGAGAAAATCCTGATAGCAAAAATGGCATTGAGACCTTAGCTTTTCTATTTCCCAATATTGTAAAGTCTGATCGTAAGAATGTTTATGAATTTTTGACCTCTATTTCGACAATTGAAGGTGCAACTGGATTATCTTTTTTAACTAAAGCCGAATTATCAGATGAAGAGCTAAAAAGCATCAAACTCTTTGGTCTAAATGAAGAAGGTAAAGAGTTATCAAATTCAAAAAAAAGAAGAATTTATAATCAATGGTAAATCTTTTTGAAATGAAAACTAAACGGCTATTCTTTACACTAATCACCCTTTTCTTTTTAGCTGCTTGTCAGTTCTCAGAGAGTATTAAAAAAGAAAGTGATGAGAATAATAACACTGTTGAAATTACAATCCTACAGTTAAATGATGTCTATGAGATGTCTCCGGTTAGTGGAGGTCGATTAGGTGGATTGGCTAGAGTATCAACTTTATTGAATCAACTAAGGGCTGAGAATCCGAATACTATTACCGTACTTTCAGGTGATTTACTAAGTCCTTCGGCCATTGGTACAGCAAAATTTAAGAACTCGGAACAAAAATTTGCCGGTATACAAATGGTTGATATTCTCAATCAGATGGGGTGGGATTACTTTACCTTAGGAAATCATGAGTTTGATATTGGCAGAAAGGATTTATTAGCTAGACTAGATTCCATGAAATTCAAGACCATTATTGACAATGTAATTGATACAACAACAAAGTCATTATATCCCAATACAGAATTGCGTCAGATTGTTGAGATTGAAGGTGTCAAAATTGGTTTATTTGGAGTAATGACTGATGGCTACGATTATGGTTTTGCGACTGTAAGTGACCCACTTGTAGCTGCTAAGAGGGCGGTATCAAACTTAAAAAATAACTTAGGAGCAAATGTCATTCTTGGTATTACTCATTTAAACATTAGTGAAGATGTGAAGCTAGTTGAAGCTATCGAGAGTATAGACTTAGTCATGGGAGGACATGAGCATGAGAATTATCATCGTTTCAGAGGCAGCGGATTTACACCAATCACCAAAGCCGATGCGAATGCAAAAAGTGCTTATGTACACCATCTAACTTTTAATAAGAAGACTCAAGACTTAGACATAATTTCAGATTTAGTTGTAATCGACTCTAGCTTTAAAGAAGACCCAAGGATTGATAGTTTAGTAGATTATTGGACAACTTTAGCCTTTGACTATTTTCGAGTGAAATTTAAGGGAGATCCTGAAGAAGAAATTGGCTGCCCAATCCTTGATTTAGATGGGTCTGAAGCTTCAGTTAGAAGTATGTCAACGAATCTTACCAAACTGATTACAGAAGGTTTTTATAACTACTATGCTGATTCGACAAAACTGAAAGTAGATGGAGCAATTATGAATGGTGGATCTATTCGAATTGATGATAATTTACCGGCTAATCATCCGGTTACCCTTTATGATGTTATTAGGATTTCTCCTTTTGGTGGCACTATTTCTTTAGTGAGCATGAAAGGAAGAACACTGAAGAAAGCTTTAGATATTGGAGCTAACAGCAAAGGAAGTGGAGCCTTTTTGCAATACCACAACATTCAAAAAAATGAATCAACTTGGGAAATAAATAATCTAGCAATTAAGGATAATGAAAACTATAACATAGCGATTAGTTCCTACCTTGTTGAAAAAGGAGATACAGGTCTTGGCATTTTAACTTACGATGAAGGCAAAGTTACCGCACTTGATGCTCCAACTCCCAATTTTGCCGAAGTAGTAAAAGCACAATTCAGTAAAACATATCCTTGTAATTAAAACTTATATCAATGAAAACTCATTTGGAAAGCGACAAGAAAACTCTCTCAAATAACAGAAGCCTAAGAACAACAGAAATTTGGGAATATATGCAAAGGGGCTTAGTTTACCCATCACCCAATGCAATTTTTGCAAGCTTTTGGATCAAAAAGGAAAAATCAATCAACCGAAATGATCTACTAGAACTAAAGCAGCAGCTAAGAACTCACATCCACAAAAAGTTAAAGAATAGAAATACTACCGCCATTTTAGGAGTGGGGGTAAAGTACTGGACCAATGTGTGCAAGAAGGAAGGTATAACATTGCCCAAGGGTATGAAGTTTAAATATCCTGATAAAGATGGCTTTTCTTCAACCGTCGTGAGTCGTTCTAGTCATTCATTTCTAAATAATGATGCTGACCTATGGTTTCACATTAAAAGTGATGACATGGAGCATTGCAAAGCCGTTCTTAAGTATTTGATTAAGTATTTTGGTGATAAGGTTAAAGCTCCCATCTATCAAGAAGCTTCAACAAAATCGACTCGAGAAGATGGAAAAGGTGGAAAGGTATTAGGTTCAAGATTTAGCGAAAACTTGAACAACCCAACAGATCCATTAACCATATCAAAGCATTGCTTGGTTGGCAGTGAAGATGTTGACCATTTTGGCGCCTCCTATGTTCTTGCGCAGCGCTTTAAGATAAACTGGGATCAAATTCACTCAATGAGTGAAGACCAAATTGAAGACATCATTGGAAGGAAAACAAATGACACCATTATTCCTGATCGCGATACAAGAACACACATTAAATCTGCAAGAAGACAAGATCAGCATGGAAATACAACCCCTTTACTTCGACTAGGCTTGCCCTTTGGCACAAGCAGCTATGCAGCTTGCCCACATTTAGCGGCTCATGGAAGCAATATAGCCGATGAAGCAGGAATTTACTTTGCAGGTTATACCAAGAGTCTTCCCATCTTAGAAACAATTATGGATCACCAAATTGGGAATACATCTGGATTTATGAATGATCGTTTATTTAACAATGTAAAATCAGACTTGGGTGGGTTTTTCTATATTCCATCAATTAAAGATTTAGGGCTTGAATCTGGAGAGTATTTAGAAAGTGAATGGAAGGGTAAAGAAAAACTTGACTGGAGTCGATTTCCGGGTATGAAGTGGGATCGCTTAGACCGTCATTTTGATAAGGCTTCTGAGAATGGATTTATGCATTATAATCATAAAGAGTATTTGTTTAGCATGAGCACGCTTAATGAAGAAGAGCGTAAAGAGAAAAATGCTCCTTCTCATCGCATCTTGAGTCTGCTAGAGAACTCCTTTTCAAGGTGGCAAGACAATTGGTACATTGACCGAAAACAGGAAGAGTTTGGACATATTACTGATTATATGGACAAGTTTAAGATGTCCTATCCGGATGAGACTGTACCCAAAGATGTAATGAAAAAATCCATTATGGTTCGAAAGGGTTGGTCAATCCGACTTTCCCTACATGAAGTAGCTTCTGAAGAATATGGATTTAGAGGTCAAAAATTCTTGCAAGATGATGGAAAACTTGTTCCGGTTGATTCAAGCAATGACCACACCAAGGGAAGGGTAATCAATGGTGCTGATACCTTTAGAATTCAACCTGAAGAAATCATTGTTGGAGGAATGCCAAATCTTTCTTTAGGTGAAGGCAGGTATTGCATGCTTTATTTAAGTGAAGAAGAAAGAATGGATGGCTTTTTAGCGAACTTAAGTGAAGCATCAGGTGTAGGACACAATATTCCTTCCTATGAAGAAATTCTTAAAGTAGGCATAGACGGGATGATTGATAAAATCAAATCCCATATCAAGAAAGGTCTTACAGATGAAAAGTTAGATTTTTATGAATCAAGCGTCCTGTCCTTAAAAGGTGTTCAAGAATATGCCTTACGATATGCAGAACTGGCCTCCGAAACTTCGGATAAGATGTCTGAAGGACAGAAATGGGAAAAGGAAAATTTAGCTAAAATTCAAGCTAGGATGAAGCATCTTGCTCATCATCCACCAAGAAATTTTACGGAAGCGGTTCAATTAATTTTTACTATTCATTCTTGTTTACACCTTACCGGTGAACCAACAGCTTTGGGTAGATTAGACCAAGTTCTTTTACCATTCTACGAAACTGATATTAAAAGTAAAGTCCTAACTAAGGAGGGAGCTCAAGAAGTATTAGATGCTTTTTGTATCAAATTGGATGAAAAGGTACAGTCCAACCGTTTGTTTGTAGAAGACCATCAACCTTTTGGAAACCTAGCCATGGGAGGATCTTCAGGGCCTTACCCACAAGGTGCATCGATTAATCAATGGATTCAGCAAGTTACTGTTGGGGGGTGCGATACGAAGACAGGAAAAAGTAGCTACAATGACCTAACTAGATTATTTATACGATGCATAGGTAGAATGCCTTTGAATGCACCTTGTCTATCATTGCGAATGAGAAAGGATATTCCCAAAGACATTTTAGAAGAAGCATCCAAAGCTGTTTTATCAGGCGGAGCACATCCAATCTTTTTGAATGATGACCTCTTTATTGATGGATTACAACAAAGTGGTAATGACGTTGGAGGCAAGTTTGTCAAAAAAAGCAATTGGGAGTCAACTGTCAGTATTGAGTCAGCAAGAAACTATGCATGTGATGGTTGCTACGAACCACAGTTTCCCGGAGAGAATTGGTTTTCTCTAGGTGGATTCAGCACTTTAGAACCTTTGGAATGTGCACTTAATAGAGGGAAAACATATTCTTCTGCTGGTTCAACTTACTTCAGGGGAAAAGTATCATCCTTAACCACCAAACCGGCCAACCAAATTGAAAGCTTTGAAGAGTTAGTGGAACTCTACTTTAAGCATTTTGAATGGTTAAATCGAAAAAGGATTGGTGGTCAACTAATGGGCTATGGTTCCAATACTGCCTTTTGTCCTGCTCCTTTACTTTCAATCTTTATTGATGACTGTATTGCAAAAGGGCTCGACTATTACAGTGGTGGAGCTAAATACAACATTTATGGACCTTGTTACATTGCTTTAAGTGCTACTATTAATTCTCTTTGGGCAATCAAAGAGATGGTATTCAATGATAAGAAAGCAGTTACATCATTGCCTGAGCTTCTCGATTGTTTGTCTTGTGATTGGGGTTATGAGATGTCGGAACCATTTATTAGTAAAATGGCGGGTGCAGCAAGAAACCAAGCACAAGCTGATCGTTTTAAACGGTTAAGAGAAACGGCACTAAGTATGCCACGCTATGGAAGAGGCAATGAAGAGGTAGATAGTTTCGGGAATGAAATAATAGGAAGAATCGCAGATATAGCAGTTGAGACTTTTACCAATCCATTAAACTCTACGGGCGAGCAGTTTGCAAAAATGGCTAAGCAATATGGTTCGAAAGATCATCCTTTCGGCATACAAATACAACCCGGTGTTGGAACTTTTGAAAATCACGTAGCTATGGGTTCATGGAATGGGGCTTCAGCAGATGGAAGAAGAAAAGGAACCACAGTGGCATCAGATATGAGTTCAATGCCAAGTCCGGTAGACTTGCCTGTAGATCATCAAGATGCAGACTTCAGTAAGTCATTAGAAGGCTTCTCTATAGGTGATGGTGTCAAGAAGATGACAGATGGAGGACCAACTGATTTTAACATTAGAGAAGACTTTTCTCAGAAAGAACTGGTAAAGGTTTTGAAGCAGTTTGCAAATGGTAAGAGCTCAAATATTTTGACGATTACTGTTGCTAATCCTGAAAGCATGAAAGATGCCATGACTAGTCCTGAACAGTATGATTTATTGAGGGTAAGAACTGGTGGTTGGACGGCTTATTTTACAGCAATGTTCCCAAATATTCAAGAGCAGCATAGGAGGAGGCCATTGTCAAAATAGGTAATCTTTAAAGAAATTAATTATTCTACTTTTAAACAGTTTGGTTTTAAGGGAAGCTTACATCACTTTATTCCATAAAACTTTAGAATAAAGTTATTTTTAGTTTTCTTTATAGGAAATAAGCTACTTGATTCTTCAATATTAAAACTTCAAACGATGAAAAAAATAACATTATGCCTAACCTTAGTATTCCTATATATTTCAGGTTACAGTCAGTCACTAGTATTAAATACTAATGATTTAACTCCTTTATCAGAAGAGTTAGGATCAATAGACCCAAGCAAGGATGGTGAGCTTACTATAGCATCTCTAAATATAAGAGATATGCGAGGAACGACAAGAACATTAGAGAACTTCCAATATTTAGCTGACTTACTTGATGAAGCAGATATAATAGTACTACAAGAAGTGGGTGCTAAAGGATATTCAAGTGAATCAAAAGTTAATTCGCTAAATAAACGAATAGAAGCATTCTCACTACTATTTACTTCTTTTCTAGGTAGCAATTGGAATTATGTAAGAGCACCAATTGCGACTCCAGAATATTTGGGAATGGGTGCTGAAATCCCCCTAGTCTTCTATAAAGAAAGTACAGGACAAATAAGTATTGATTGTTATTGGAAAGAGTATGTAGATTTAGGGGAAAAAAGGGACATGGGTGTTTTTACGCTATACCTTTCTAATGGCGAAGAAAGGAAGGCTATTGATCTTGGTACAATACATACAAAGCCTACCTGCCCTGAAAGGGGAAGGCAATTGTTAAAGGTTAGTGAGTACATTTCTATTATTGAGAAGCCTACTATTATTTGTGGTGATTTTAATTGGGGATATAAATCTGAATCATCTTGCGAAATTAGATTTGAAGGAGAAGAGTCGTTGTTAGAACTAGAACAAGAGGGATTAATAAGTTTACCTTTTAGTGATATTTCATATTTGGGCAGTGGTGATGAAGACGACTTTAGAACTAACCTAATGATTAGAAAGTCTGTTCAGTTTTATGATCAATTTATATTATCAAAATATTTTATTGATAAATATGCTGATAACTGCTCCTTATCAGAGGACTGTGGATTTATTAGTATAAGTCAATCAGACGAGTTTAAATCCATTGTAGATGATGAAATTAGAACACGTTTAAAAGGAGCTAGAATAGCTTTAAAGTTAGTTGAAGATGATTGTTCTATTGATAGAGAAGAACAGCTAGAGAAGGTCGAAAAAGAAATAGAAAAGGATTGGAGGGTTCATGATGCGGCAAGTTATATTTTGAGTGATCATAAGCCAATCTGGGTGCAGATTAAACCTTTCTCTGAATAATGTTAATGGAAGAATGGAAATATTTTATATGTAAGTATTAAATTCTAACATTAAAGCTAGAAATGAAATTGATAAAATTTCAACTATCAATAATCCTCACAAAGAATCATTTGGAAAATTAAAAGTAGCGATGAAGTCTTTTGTAGATGAAACAGTTGGGATACTTCATGGAGAAAGTAAAGACGAACTAAAAAGCTACATAGAGTCTTTGAAATTAATTGAAACAATAAAGAATAATCAAAAAGGTGATGATTTAAACTATATGTTACTAAAATTAAGACTTAAAAGTCAACTTATATCTAACATGGCTATTAAACTTATTTATACATAGATTGATTGGAGGTCAGCCAAGAAATGTTTATCTGGTAATTGAGCGAAGCGATAGTGATGAAACGAATTTTCAAGCGGAAATGAAAAAAGAGTTTATGTAGTTGCAAAATTAAAAAGAGACTACATGACTTGAGTTCCGACTACACTCTTTCTTAAAATCCAATAAGTAAATAAAGCCCTTGTATTGAGGGTTTTATTTTTTTAAAAAAGTTAAAAATAAAAAAAGGATTTTTCTTCCGACTACAACAACTACATGACTACATTAATAATATATACTTATTAATTAATAAGATAATGTAAGCCCCCTTTTTCTCAACAGGTCTAAATTAAAAAAATTAGGCACTTCTTTTCATTTTAAATTCAATTGGTGTATTATTTCCAATACTGGCATGTGGATGATTGTTATTGTAGTCGTTGTAGTCGTGTAGTCGCTTCAGAAGTGAAAAAATCAATCTCTATTAAACAAAATTTACTCAATCTTCATTCAAAAACAGACTAAAACAAGTTAAAAACAGACAAATTATCAGCAAGTTGATATTTAAAATAACTTTTAAGCTTTGAATTAGTACTTAAAAATGATAAGTTTAGACAGATATTTGTAAGTTTACAAGCAACCGTAAGACCAACATCACTACAAAACGAACGACAATGGAAAACAATAAAATCAAACAAGTAGAAAATTAAAATGTAACATTATGAAGTTTTTAAAATATGCAATTGGAATTATCGCAATCTTGGTTGTTGTATTTTTAGCTTTGGGGCTAATTAAACCAAAAATAACCTATGATTGTGAGGTAATGGTGGACAAACCAACAACCGAAACTTGGGCTGTTCTTCAAGACGTAGAAAAACTACCTGAATGGTTATCAGGGTTTCAAAAAATTGAACATATCAGCGGTACTCCCGGAACGGTGGGAGCTGTATCAAAAGTTTATTTTGACGATAATGGACAAAGTATGGCTATACAGGAAACGATAACAGACATCGAACCGAATAAATTTATCTCAATGAAATACGAGTCTGACTTTATGAATATGGATTACAAGATAACCCTTACTTCCGTTGACGGAAAGACAAAGGTTAATTCAAGTACAACTGCCTATGGAAATGGCATAATTTCAAAATCCATAATGGCTTTAATGGGAAGTTCGTTAAAACAACAGGAAGAAACCAATCTTTCGAATATCAAGAAAACAGTAGAACAAAACACCAAGAACTATTCCCAAACTGAACAATAAATTTGTGGTAGTTATGGAATTATCATTTAGAGCAAAAGAAATTTTAAACCAAATTAGCGACAAGACGACAAAACTTGGCGACTTGCGAACCATTGCTAAAGGAATAAAAAAAGACCACCAATTGGCAATGGAACTTTGGTCATCCAAACTCTTTTTTGCTCGACAATTGGCAATCTTGATTATGGACAAGAAACTCCTAACCCAAGAAATAATTGATAACTTAATTGCTGACATTAATCAACACAACGACAATGAGAAACTTCAACTCATTGATTGGCTAATGGCAAACCAACTTACTAAAGACAAAAAGACTCTTGCTTTTTTAGAAGGTTGGGCAGATAATGAATCTTCACTAAAAAGACGAATTTATTGGTATTACCAAGGGCGTTTACGGTGGACAGGACAACCACGACCCGATAGTGACAAATTGCTTTCGAAAATAGAAAGTCGGATAGAGAAAGAAGACCCAGAAGTACAATGGGCAATGAATTTCACAGCAGGTTGGATTGGGGTTTATGAAAAAAAGTATCGAAATCGTTGTGTTGCACTTGGTGAAAATACAGGACTTTACAAAGGCAAAATGGTTTCAAAAGGCTGTACCCCTGAATATTTACCAGAGTTCATTGCTATTGAAAGTAACAAACGAAATTTATAAATAATATGAGAACAAAACGCTTGACAAGAACGGCAGCTTGAAATAAGGTATTGCCAAAAGCGGGGCTGAACAGCTTCGATTGAAGTTTCTTATTGAATTCAAACTGTGGTATTTCTTTTGGGCAACAGTGCAAAACTCCCCGCCTTCGGCAATACCCAAAACGTTATTTACAAGCTAAAAAATGAAACAATGAATTGGATAATATTAACTATTGCGGGAGTCTTTGAGGTCGCATTTGCATTCTGCCTTGGAAAAGCAAAGGAGTCAAACGGAAATGAAATGTATTTATGGTATATTGGGTTTCTTGTAACTCTAAGTATCAGTATGGGATTATTAATTAAAGCTACACAATCTTTACCAATTGGAACTGCCTATGCAGTTTGGACAGGAATTGGAGCGGTAGGAACTGTACTCGTTGGGATTTTTGTATTTAAAGAACCCACAACCTTTTTAAGGTTATTATTCCTAACAACATTGATTATGTCAATTGTGGGATTAAAAGCTGTTTCACATTAACCAATGGAATTAAAGGCAAATAAAGTAACAAAGGATGAAGTTAGTCAATTACAAAAAAATGGGAAATTGACTTTTCTGAAGCTTTCGTTTTTGAAAACAGTGAAAAAAATATGAATGAGTATTTGAAAAAGGGCTTTTCCACCGAAAAATTACAATTAAAACAGACTGACGAAAACACTAATTTTTTCATTGTTGAGCTTGATGTAATCATATAAAACGATTTTAAATAGTGAAGTTAAAACGCAAAAGAAAATTAGTAACATATTTAAATATTTTAGACCAACCTGTCCGATTTAACCCTTTCGTTTTCAGTCGGACTTTTTTGTTATGGGCATTACTCGGATTAGTAGGGGGAACAATAGCAGGAATTTATTGGATTGGGCTTGAATTTCTGACTCACCAATTGGCTTTTTTTAGTGGTTGGCAAGTAATACCTGTTATGGCTACTTGCGGGCTTTTGGCAGGGTTGATAATCCACTTCATTGGAGATCCGGGAGAAATACATTTAATTGTTGACAACATTCGATTTAATAAGGGGAAGCTTGACCCAAAGAACAATCCTTCAATGGTACTTTCGTCTTTATTATGTGTTGCATCAGGTGGAAGTCTTGGCCCTGAAGCTCCATTGGTACAAGTGACCGGTTCAACAGGAACTTGGATGGGAAAACTGTTTAGACTTAAAGGCGAAGAATTAAGGTCTTTAAGTATCGCAGGAATGGCTTCAGGTTTTACTGCATTATTTGGGGCTCCTTTAGGTGGTAGTTTGTTTTCTTTAGAAATACTTCACCACAAACACGCAGTTGAATATTATAAAGCCATAATTCCTGCATTTGTGGCAAGTTGTTTTAGTTATTTGGTGTTTGCTTTCATCATTCATTTGGGACTTGCTCCAATATGGGATTTATCTGCTTATGAATATTCAGGGATTTTTGATTTCGGTTATGCAGTTCTCTTTGCAATAACCGGAGCAGCTTTTGGATGGGCTTTTATTTTTTGCACCAAATTTTTTAAATCACTTTTCGAGAGAAGACCAATTCCTATTTATATCAAAACTTTAATTGGAGGAATTTTGCTTGGTGTCATAGCATACTATTTTCCAATAACAAGATACTTTGGACATCACGAGATTAACGAACTGCTTACAGGAAACTTTTCTTTGACCTTATTATTTGCAATTTTAGTCTTTAAAATAATTGCCATTTCAATAACCGTAACATCAGGTTGGAGAGGCGGATTTATCATACCACTTTTTTTTGTAGGAGCAACTTTAGGGCTGATAACCCATCAACTATTTCCAGTAATAAATTTGACATTAGCAATAGTTAGCTGTATGGCTGCAATTAATGCTTGTGTAACTCGAACACCAATGAGTACAACCATTCTACTTGCTACTTTGACAGGATTTGGACATTTTATACCAATCTTATTTGCAAGTTTAACAGGTTACTTTCTGGCTCCGAGAATACCTTTTATTAGTTCACAAATGAAAAAACAATGAAATTGTGTGAGGTATTGCAAACGATACAATGACGAACTACCCAAATAGTTTTGCAGGTCGAATAATTAAAGTCAATATATTATTAGTTGGTAATACAAGCAGATGTTTACAATGCTAATTTGGGTAGTGTCCCGTTTGTCATTTTTAGGATTTTATAGAGTTAGTTTGTTTTTTTTTGAGCTGTTTAACAGAGTTGGCTCACTAGGTCTTAATTATGGAGTTTAAAATTGAAACGCTGTTACCTTCTAGAATCAGCTAAATATTATAGTGATGTCTCATTTGTCACCTGAGAAGCGATACAATACTTGTTAATAAGGTGTTTGAAGTATTTTTTGTTGTAAAAGGAAATGTAAGTCCCCCAAAAAAACTCAACAGTTTTAAAAGCTAGATTTAGTACTTCACTACTTTTACTCTTTTTTGTATACCTGCGGAAGTTAATTCAATGAAGTATATACCGGCGTGATGGTTCTTTAAGTTTAACTGCTTGACACTTCCTCCTTCTCGTTCTTGTTCATCAAGTAAACTTCCATCAATGGAGTAAACCTTGATGTTAAGTGTGTTCGAAAGGAAATTACTAAGGTCAAGGTTGATTATACCACTTGTCGGATTTGGAAATACTTCAAGGCTAAATTGTGATTTTTTCTCTTTTAATCCAACGAGGGTAAGATTGGTGCATGCCGAAGTATCCACGCAACCATTTTTAGAGATCTCAACAGCATAGCTTCCACTAGTTGTAGCATGTAATGTTTGCAGCGTGTCGTCTTGCATGATCGCATAGTTGTTGTTGCAATCTAACCATTGATAGTTTGCTCCACTTTCGTTGGAAGTGAGGTTTGGTGTATTTATGCTTACTGAGGTATCAATTGCGTTAAGGGTAAGATCTAAATTAACAGTGGAGTCACATCCTGTTGAATTTGTTAATGTGAATCGCGCAGTATTATTACTGGAAGTATAGGTATTTCCATCAATCCATGTATAGCTAATACATGCAGTTACAACATCTGTTGAGGGAGCGCTGTGATGACATTGTCTTAGCTTATGAACAAACAATGTTTTATTAGCACCTGATGATACATAATGAGTATTAGTAGTAGGGTCAAAGTCGATTCCTGCCGAAAACTCACCTGTTGATAAAATACTGTTATTGTTAGGATCAATAGCAAGAGAGTGACTGTAATCATCTCCGTTTGTATTAAAGGCTCTTGCCCAAATAAAGTTTCCTGAGGTATCAAATTTCGAGATAAAGTGGTCATTACTACCGATATGAATTAAATTATACGTGCCCGATCCTGGATTAGCATCAATATTTTCTGTAAAAACCCCTGTAATAATTGGATTCCCAAGAGTGTCAGAAGTGATGTCAACTCCATAATGCACACCGTACCCCCCTATACGTCTTGCCCATAAAAAATTGCCTCCCGAATTAAGTTTTTGTATAAAGATATCTTCACTGTTGCTGTTATTATCAGTAGCTAGATTGTATATGCCACTACCGGGGTCAAAATCAACTGTTTTGCCAAACCCGCCTGTAATATAAATATTGTCAAAAATATCCACCTCAATCCCTTTAGAGTAGTCATAGTCTATCCCCCCTGTATTATTGGCCCATAAAAAACTTCCTGAAGAGGAAAGCTTAACAACAAAAAAATCTCTGCTTCCTTTAGAGGTTAGGGTGTGAGTTCCAGAATTGGGGTTACCATCAAATGTGCCAGCATGGGTAGCTGTTAGAAAAATATTGTTTTGAGAATCTATGTCAATCGCAGGTTTCTCGTCAATATTATTACTTCCAAAAGACTTTGCCCAAACAAAATTACCCGAAGGGTCGAGCTTTAATAAAAAGATGTCTTTATTGCCATTAGAAGTAAGGTAAAAACTTGATGTGTCCGGATCAAAGTCGACAGTTCCTTTATATTCTCCAGCAATATATACATTTCCGGAATCATCACTAACAAGATCAAAACCGGAATCATCATTGCTTGAGCCAAAAGATTTTGCCCATAAAAAGTCTCCCATGGGGTCAAGCTTGAGTATAAAAATATCAGATCCTCCATTCGAGTTCATACTATAAACTCCTGTATCAGGATTAAAGTCTACGGTATCATTGTAGTATCCGGTCACAAATACATTGTGAGCAGTATCAGTAGTTATTCCTCTTCCGATTTCTGTATTAGGACCACCTATCGTTTTAACCCACACAAAATTTCCTCGCTCATCTAGTTTTTCTATAAATACATCGAATGATACACTATTTGAATAGATAGCGGGAGCATTGTGATCAAACTGAGCAGAGAATGTATATGTACCTGTAACATAAACATTGCTAGAATTGTCTACAGAAACATCAGTTCCAAAATTTGAATGATGTGATATTGGCTTATATACCCAGCCTAAACTTAGAGGGGGCTGAGCTTGACAAATTAGCGACAAAAATATTAATATGACGGTATGTAGTATGTTTTTCAAAACAAAATGGATTAAAGTTTAAGATTGTTTTTTCACTTTTAAAGTTAAATACTTTAAGGGCTAATATAAGAATAATTTTTATTTTATTGATTCTGTTAGTGTCTCTTTGTTTTAGCTATTTTATCTTATTTTTTAATTTTTTCAAGAAAAACTTTATCGCCATTTATATTAATTGAATTATTCGTTCTATATTAGTCTTTGATGGAAACCTTACGCAAATATCTTTCAGCATTTTTCGATTTTATTTTTGGATATGATCAACCGGATGAAGAATCTCAAGAAGAAAAGGTGCGAACTTGGGGAGAAATACTCCTTGCCTTACTTGCCTTTATTTTCTTGATGGTTATAACCTATTTTGCTGTAAAATAAAAAGCCCCTGCGGGAGCGGGGGCCTAGTGTGATTTACGATTACTAATCAAAACTTGATGAGCGTACTCTATAATTTAACGACTTTGGCAAAAACCCATCACACAAAAGGTGTTTTGCTAAGAATACCATACAATGATAATAAAAAAATACAAACACTTGACCATAAGTGATAAAATTTTTCAGCAAAATACTGAATCTTGAAAGCGGTAATTCAATCAACTCCAAAACAAGCTTTACCGCTCCATCACACTTTTGTAGACTAAATTCATGAATTTTAAATATTCACTCCGTTTTTCATTAAAATGGTCTTCCAGCTCTTGTATGCGGTTGACCACGCAGAATGAATTTGGCGTACAAAGGCAATTTTGTTCTACCATTGCTAATATATCTTTTGAAAACTCTTCCTTGTGATTTTTCAAGCTGTAAAAGACGGATGAAGCAATGACATCTGCTAATTGAATCCCAAAACTTTTTTTGGAATCCAGTTGCTTGATTTGATCAGTTAGTTTAAAACCTACCGTGGTATCCAGAACCTCATGTCTTTTACCTTGAAGCCCTATTTCGTGAATTAGTTTTATAGCCCGGCTTTGATCAAAGACTTTGGATTTATCACAGTAGACTTGAAGTGTTTTATCTTGCTTGCCCCATTCCGATAAAAGTCCTAGAAGGGAAGTGGTATATAAATCCAATACGTCAATACTCACTTTTCCATTTGATTCCTCAATATCGTCAATAATCTTTTGTGGGTCTTTTAAGACGATATCCATAAACCAAGAGAAGAGCGGATTATCCGATTCTAATGGGATAAGACTTTCCGCTTCAAACTTTTTCTTGCCTCTCAAGATATTTAAAAACTCCTTAAACAACCCCTCGGCAGAATCTTTTTTCAGAATAAAAGATAGGTAAAGCCCGGTAGCAATAAAGTGGTTTAACTTGGATTTGTAGAAGTATTCATTGTTGTTAATAAAGGGTTCGATGGCATGATCGACAATTTTACAAGCAAGTGCATACTTTTTCTCATGCATAACCAGTCTGAACTTTGAAGCATAGCGTTTAAAAAGTTCGGGAATCAGGATTTGTCCCTCTGCGCTTTTTACCAGATTTTTTCCTTTGATCTCTTCCCCCTGAATCTGACAACTCCGGTAGATAAAGTCTTTTACCTCGTAGAGTTCATTGTCATCCATACAGACTGTGGCATAGACAAAATAGGGTTGTACCTTTTCGAGCAAGTCGCCACCGGTAAAGCCGGCCTCATCACCATAAATATTCATCATAGAAAGTTCCTTTGAGCTAAGAAAGATCAGCCGCGAAAATACCACAAATTCTTTTTTGTACTTCACGGGAGTTCTGATTCGCTGAAAATAAGAACTAATGTATAAAAACTTGTACCCGGTACCAAATAAGGGACGTGTAGAATCAATACTTTGGGGTCACCTTTGATTAAAATTCAAATAAAAACGGTTTAAAAACCCTAAAAATCAGCATTGAAAAATAGAGCAGATGGACAAATTAGCCAAGAAGGAGTTAACCAAATTCACCCTATTAGCCTTTGGCGTATCGGCGATAGTAGTTGCCGCCGGTATAGTAGCCTATCACCATTTGGTGATCAAGGATGAAAAAGAGGAAAAAGAAGAAGCGAGCGAAAAGGAGTAAATCCTTGGGGCAGTTAAATTCCATTTTAGTGGGAAAGTAAAGAACGATAAAGCGTGAAAAAGATGAATCATGAAGAAGAATTAGAGCGATACAGGCTCGACGGAGAAGACCGCTTTGACAATTATAACGGTCTGGAAGGAATGCCGCAGAATGAGCGGTATTACGAAGAAGAGGAAGAATATGAACTGGTCGAAGCGGATGATGGTTATGACAACTATGCCGCTGACGCTATCGGAAGATTAGATCCCAACGATACGACTTACACTTTTGTAGTTAAGAACACAGGAGTCGATGAAAAAGAAGTCGTACTCTTTGGAGCCAATGAAGGCTTGCAACCACCGGATGGGGTTACAATAGATGTAGCGGAGTCCAGCCACAATGAAGTAAGGGAAGAGTCCAAAGCTAATCCTTTTACCATTGTCGGAATGAAGATGTCGGTATCCAATGCACAGCAATTTGACAATGTCTTGTTTTTGTACGAGAAGACTTCCGGTGGAAGACAGACCACTTATGTCAAGCAGCCGCGTAATTACCAATCCCCGCAAAACTTTGATCAGAAATTGATCCATGCTACTGACTTTACCATGCATGTTACCGGAAAGAGTTCGCTCAGGTTTAAGGCCAAGCCGGGAACTACGGTATTTACCTTTTCCGTACAGACCAGAACCAACATTGGTAATGTCTTGGAAGGTAGAAACGTTGCAGAGATCAATACGGCACCTCAAGCAACAGGTTTGCCGCAACTGGATTTGACCCGCTTGCAAAAGCCGGCAAGTCTTGCTAAGCAGATCAAACCGGCCGTTCGCAAGGTCAGACTGGTAAAGCCGGTATCTGTTGCCGCTAGAAGCAAAACAGCTCCTCAATCCTTTCTTAGAAGAGGGTAAGCGCTTTTAGCCAATCACCGCCAAAGTCGCGTTCTGCACTTTGGCGGTTTTCAACTCACCATCAGCAAGTGAAATAAAAAGAAAGCATGAAAGCAGAAAAGACAAACCGTATTAACCGCATCCATTACATCGTCCGGGAAAATCCCGCAGGAGTATCTAAATTACTCCGGGCAGCCGGTTATCAGACTCCCGCTTCAATAGACGAATTGATCAAACAGACCAAGACTTGGATCCGCAGGGATGGCAATGCGGCCATCATCAAGCTTTTGCAAAATCACCCTGAAAGAGAAGCCATACTCTCAGCCATTAAGCAAGCCGAGGGATATGATCAATTTGGAGGTTGTGCTTGTAGCAGTTTTGATGGCAGTTGCGGATGCCATAGCTCCTTTTCGGGAGAAGCGCATGAGCAAAAGTTTGGCGGAAGGCGGTTTATGCAAAGAAAAACCCGCCGGCAAAATCTTTTCCGGCCAGATGAAGCAGCTCCAATTTCCACTCAGGAAGAAGCGGTTGAAAGTGCAGAAGAACAGCCGGAAAAAAAGAAAGACCAAAGGAGAAGAAGAACAGAACAGGAAAGAGAAAATAGCAGGGCTTCCCTTTCCAAAGGGCTATTTACAATTAACGTTAAAGATTTAGCAATCGGAACGTTCTTCTTTGGCATTTTGATTATTGCCAGTCAAGTTAAATCATAAGGTATGATCAGGATTATTGATAAGAGGAAACAGCAGGAAACTGATAAAGGGATGACCGAAGGGCAGTTAAGAACTGTAGCTCAAAGTACGGTTAAATTATTGGGCATTACACTGGTTGAAGCTAGGGATGAGATTGTCACCTTATTAAAGGAGTTTGGAGAAACTGTGAGCAAAGAGTCAACTGACAAAGTGCTCACAGAAGCTTTGATCAATCAGCTTGCTCAAAATGACCCTGCATTCATCAAGCGTTTAGCTGCTATTATTGAGCAAGTAGTTCCGGCGCTTAAAGTCGATATCCATGATCATTTCTCGGAAGGTGGCTTATTGGAAGCAGGAAAGGAGATCGGAGGAAAAACCGCAGCCGGGGCTGCCGGAGGAGGAATTGTCGGAGCTGCTTTAGGGCTTGTAGGTGGTGTTTTCGGTTTTGCCAATACGGTCAAACAGCAGAAGATCGAAAAGGATAAAGCATCGGCCATGACCCTCTCCAGTATGTTGCAATACAAGTCGGCCAAATTACAAGCCGGCGGTTCATCCGGTAGAGCCAAGACCATGATCGTGATCGTGATCGCCATGATCGTTGTGGCTGGTTTGATCCTGACAGTTATCCTGATCCGTCAATCAAAAAAGCAAGCAGCATGAAAAAGAACACTTATAGCAGGAGCAACTTTGGATTAAACAGGACTGCCATGATGCAAGCAGATCGAAAACAAGGGGACTACGAGCATTGGTTTTGGGAATCCAAGAGTAAGAAAAAGCAAAAGGCCGCCTTAAAGCAAGCCGAAATTGACCGCATGAAAGCAGAAACCGCTGCCATGCAAAAGCTGATGGAAGAAGAGCAGGCAGCAGCGGGGGGCGGCGGAATGGATCCCGGCAAAATTGCACTGATTAGCGGTGTGAGCATTTTACTATTGATCGGAGCGGTAGTTATGATCAAAAAACGCTCAGCCAAGAGTACTGCCACTTCAGGAAGTCAAGCTAAATCAGCAGCGGGGATCGAAGCTTCAGAGCTGATTGTATAAAAAAGTATAAGCGATGAAAGGGAGAAGAATATTAGTTAAAAGAGTATACGGGGATGATAACAGGCACGATCAATTTCTCGGTGGGCTATTTAAGTCCAAACACAAAAAGAAAAAAGAGAAGTTAGAACTCCAGCAGAAAGATGCCAGTCTCAATTTAACCTTAAAACAAAGCCAGATTGCAGATGCTAAGGCCAAAGCTGAGACTTATAAGGCACAGGCCGAACAAATGCGGGCGATTGCTGCGCAGAAGCAAGCAGAAAAAGCAGATACCCAACTCAAAGGAGCCCGTGCAACCACCCAGCTAAAATATGTGGGTTTGGGGATCGGCGCTTTGATTGTAGTGGGTGGTGTAGTCCTTACGGTCTACATGATCAAGCAAGGTAAGCGTTCCGCACTGATCCGGGCTAAAATCGCCAAAGTAAAAGCCGCAGGGTCAATGAAAAATCCGGTAAAAACTCAATGATGGAAACCTTAGCAGATCCCAAAGAATTTATTACCGCGGAAAGCGGAGAAACACCGGCCGGAGCTCTGGAAGTAGGGGTTAAAAACATCGGTAACTCCCCGGCCATAGTCAATGGAATTGAAATAGCCGCCGGGGAAGCATGGAATTACGGCTTTGTAGGGAAGGTCTACCGGGCCATTGCTTACGATGCCAATGGCTCACAATTAAGAATCAGATATACGATATGATACTAGGAGAAGAATATTGGGTAAAGAAAGCCTTGGAAGAAAGGGAGGAGTATGACTACTTCCTTAAGAAGCTAAGAAAGAAGATCAAAAAAATTCAGCCGCTTAAGGTATTTAGTCCCATCAGTAAGGTGGTTAAAGCAGTAACCAAAAAGCCTGCTGCTATAAGTCAGCCGGCAGCCGTTTCCCATGTAGCAAGTATTCAGCAGGAAGAGGTTCAACTAGCCAAACAGCAAGAAGAGTTGATGAAGGAGCGCGCTGATTTTGAAGCTCAAAAAGCAGAAGAAAGCATGCAAATGGATGAGGAAAAGACAGCCTTGGAGCAGGAAAAGATAGAAGCGGAAAACGGAGAAACCAAGAAGATGCTTTACATCGGTTTGGCCGCTCTGGGTGGTTTGGTAGTAGTTGGCGGAGTGGTCGTATGGTTGAAAAGCCGCGAAAACCAGTTGAATGCATTGCAATTGGATCAGGCATAAATGAAGGAAAGGATGAGAAGAATAGTTTTTCAAGAGCAACAATTTGACCCATTTATTGGACTACGGGCAGGAAGGCGAAAAAGCATATCAAAGCCGGTCAGCCTTAACCGAAGTAATTTAAGCGGAAAGGGCAAGCTGGGCAGCGGCATACTAAGGCCTGAAAAAACAAAACTCAAGGTACCCAAAGTCAATTTTAAGGAGCTACCCAATACAAACAGTAGCGATGATGAAGCGACCAATGAACTCAGCCGGCAAATCAAAGCTTCCATTGAAAAACGAATGGAAAAAGCAAAAACAGAAGTTGCCAAAGAGCAGGTGAAAAATAAATCAGATCAAATACTTAAGCTGGTTTTTATCGGTAGTGGAGTGTTGCTTATAGCCGGCCTTACCGTATGGATCATAAAGAAAAACAGCCTTTATCAAAAACAGAGTCAATGAAAATACCCATCCCTTGCCATAAAAAACGATTCCGTCTGATCATTGGTTTCCGCTTGACTGAGCCTGTGACATTGATCATTACCGGAAAAGATGCCGAGCATCAGCACACCACTTATGTTTCCCGGCAATTGACTGTTCCCCCGCAGTATTTTGATGGAGCAAGTGCATACCGGGAGGTGCGTATTCCCTTTCCCTTGGCACCGGAATTTTTGATGCTTGAGATACGGGATGCCCATAAACAGAAAGAGCAACGTTTTTTGATCGAACGCTTGGATGTAGAACCCATGGAAGAAAGGGAAGTGTGGGAGCATGAGGATATTCATGCTTTTATTCCCTTTGCGAACTGGTTTGCAGAGAAAGCCGGATACCTTCCGGCAGGGATTTACGACAGTTCTGAGCGGAACTATTTGATCGACTACCGCGAATTTATCACGACTCCCATGGGACTGCCCATGTTAACACCTGCCCGCACTTCACGGAAAAGTGGAAAGATCGAAGCAAGCAGGTTTTACTTTAAGCCCTTGACTGTTCCCATCCGCTGGTTTATCCTGATGCACGAGCGCAAGCATTTTCAACTGCCGACAAGGGAGGAGAAAGTTGCTGACCTAACTGCTTTGCGGGTCTTTTTGGATTACGGTTTCCCAAAAGTAGAGGCTATTTATGCGTGTACGCTGGCGATGAAGGCTCAAAGCCCGGAGGCAAAGGCGGCTAAGTTACAGCGACTAAAAGACATTCATGGTTTTATAGCCAACTACCAAGAAACAAAAACAGCTGCCTGATGGAAGATGCCGCCCGACATATACAAGCTGAATTCTTAAAGCGACTAGCTGTTAGTAAACAGTGGTTTGAAGACTTACAAGACTATGAGCAAAGTCAGTTTGTCTTTAAAAATCCCACTGACAAGGTGCAGCAGATCCGGATATGGGGCATTTATCAAGAGCCTTTGAGTATGCAGAAGGAAGCTCGTATAAAAACGGGAAACTATCCGCAATCGGTTTTGTACAATCCCTATACTGAGCTGGTATATGTAGTCAATCAGCTGAGTAATGATGTTTTTATTTATAACATCCATGGAGAACGGCTAAAAACTATCACTTTGGAAAACGGTCTTTTGCCCTTTGTCTCGCCGGTAGACCAATGTCTTGACCGGAATACCGGAGAGGTTTATGTCGCTGGTTCAATAAGCGATTGCATCTATGTTCTTGACCCTGATTTGAACTTAACAAGGCGGATACCGGTGGATAAACGTCCGGTATCCATTGCTCTTGATCCTTTAAGGAAGCTTTTGTACACCTGCCATCTGTGTGAGAGCAGGATCAGTCAGTTGGATTTGGAAAGCGGAACACTGATCCGGCAAATTGCAACTGCCAAAACCCCGGTTCAAGTATTATTTAGGAAAGCAGTAAACCAATTGTTGGTTTTATCCTATACGGAAAAAAGTGTTCAGCTGTTCAATCCGGATGGGGAGTTATTATACACCTTTGAACTGGATGGAAGACCACTAAAGGGGATACTCTCAGCAGATGAGCAGAACTGTTATGTGCTGACAAGAGAGGAAAATGCCATCTATAGCTGTGATCTTGAAGGGGGAACAATTCCGGCAAGCCGGGAGTTCGTCAATAGTCCTTCCGGTCTTTTGCTGACTAAGGGTGGGCAAATAGCTGTAAACTTTTTGCAGCAAAGTGGTATACGGTTTTTTAATAGTGAACTGGAGGAAACCGGAGTGAAAGAGACAGAAGCTCCAATCGAAGGAATTAGCTATCACAGCGAAAAAGAAGTCATTTATTACAGCATTAGGTTAAACAATCAAATGGGCTGGATCAACTTAGATAAAGCGGGAATACCGCTTGTAAGTATCCCCGAAGGATACCGGGAAGCTACCCAAGAATATCGCTTTCAGCCGCTGCTTTTAAAACACAGCAGGATCACTTACAGCAGGCAGATGGAAGCTCCGGTACTCCGGATTGGTTCAAAAACACCGGGAGGAAAAACAAACAGCCGGTTGATCTCCCTGAATAACTACAGAAGCCCACAGCACCTTAATAGCCAGTTTGAATTAACGACCGTGGAGAATGAGGTCATTGACGGAAAAAGCTTTTGGGAGCTACTGATCCCTCCGGAGGGTTCGGTGGGAATCATTCTGTATTACTCGAGCAGTTAAAAGTAGAGGCGAAGGAATTGATAAAGAAGTAAAAAACGGATAAAAAGGAGGAGAAGATGAAAGAAGGAGAACTTATCCGCTATGCACAGCGAAAAATAGGAGCAGCGGCCGATGGTCTGATCGGTACTGAGACGAAAGGGCTTTTAGACCGCAAGGTAGCCGCCATCCCGCAGATCAATAAAAGCTGGAACAGTAGGAGACAACTCATTGCCTATGTGCAATTTTTAGGAATTGTCAGAGGCATCGAGACCGGTAAAATAGACGGCTTTTTAGGACCACAGACGGAATACGCCTTGGAGCAGCTTTTGTATCTGGAAAAGCATGACCAGCTACCGCCTAAATGGAGGGATGAAGACAAGAAGAAAACAGTAAACCTTAGTCATAGAAAGCCGGTGAATCCGCATGGTTTTCCAAGCTATGCAATGATTGAGAGCTACTACGGCGCTGCCGGAAGTGCGCAGCAAACGGTCAAAGTACCTTATCCCTTCAAACTTGCTTGGGACATTTCTACTGAGGTCAAAAGGATTAGTTGCCACCGGAAAGTAAGCACTTCCCTTGCAGGAATATTGGAAGACTTGAGGGATCACTATGGACTTGAGCAGATCAAGGCTTTGGGACTGGATCTCTTTGGCGGCTGTTATAGTTTTAGAAAGATGCGTGGAGGAAAGAAACTTTCCACCCATGCTTGGGGAGTGGCCATTGATTTGGACCCGGCTCGCAACCGTTTGAAGTGGAATCACCGGAGGGCTCAATTTGCTAAAGCGGAATACCGCTTTTTGCGGGATGCCTTTGCAGCAGAAGGCTGGGTTTCTCTGGGAGAAGCGAAAGATTATGACTGGATGCACTTTCAAGCTGTACGCCTATGATCAGAGTCATTTTATTTGCCGCCATTGGTTTTTACCTCAGTCGCCGGCTTTATGAGCGTTACGACAAACAGCAAGCCATGGAAAAGGAGAATGTGTTCCGACGAAGAGTCAAGGTACTGTTAAAGCGTGAAGGGCTTTCAGCAAAAACCATTTCACAATTGGAAAAAGAACTATTTAAAAACAATGAGCAGTAGAGTAGAAGACATATATATACCGGGGGAAGACTCCCCTTGTCAGGCTTGGAAGATCTATTTCGACCGCTTAAAAAAGGAATATGGGACAGCCAATGCCCGGGAAGCTTGGTTGTACACTTGGAGTAAAAAAGGAAACAGCAGTTGTACTAAGAGCAAAGAGTTTAACAGTTGGGCAGAAGAAAACAAAGTAACGGTTGCCGGTGGAGTGGATAAAGCCATTGCCGGAGTTTCCGGCATTGCTCAGAATGTCATCGGCGGGATCAGTAGCCTGACCGGATTAACGCCCAAGCTCACTTCGGCAGTACTGATAGGAGGGGTGGGACTTGCTTTGTTTCTGCTTTACCGCATAGCCCGTGAAACCAAACCTTCTGATGTGATGAATATGATCCCTTCAGCACGTTTAGGCAAACTAAGCCGGAGGGTTAAAAGATGAAGAAGATGATTAAGCAAAAAACATGGATAGTTGGAGGAAGCATTGTACTGCTTGCTTTGGGTGGAGGCGCAATTTACGCCCATAAGCGCAAGAAGAAAAAGGAGCAGCAGGATGAAGGCTATCAAAAGTTCAGGGATCAATTGGAACACCGGGAGGAGCCGGAAAAGATCAAGCGGGCTGTTTTGCAGCAAGCTTTTGATCCAGACTATTGGAAAAGTGTTTCATCCCGTTTAGGCCACTCCCTGATCAGTGCCGCTAATGCAAAAAAGCTAGCTCAAAAAATTAAAGCGGCATGGAATGCCGGAATCTTTTGGGATGATCTGGAGGAAAAGGTCTATGAAGCTTTTGAAAACACTAAGCTAAAGACTTATGCGGATGTTTCCCGTATGGCAGATGCTTACCGGAGTAAGGAGGTGGCAGGTGAGGAGCTGTGGGGACATTTAAAATACAAATTAAGTGAAGATGAATTTGCCAAAGTCAAATCCATTGTCATTCAAAAAAAGCCATTATGAATACAAGTATAATCAAACCGGCCGTCATCAAAAAACCGGAAAAAGTGGATAGGAAAACAGAATTAAGTGCTGTACAAAAAGGATTGATCAGCTTGGGGGTGGTAGGTGGAGCAGTTTGCGCCATCCGCCAAAAGAAAGGTTTTTGGGGTACGCTTGCTTATCTGTGGGTGGGAAGCCTCCTTGGAGCGGGTTTGGGACAGTTGGCAAAAGAATTTAAAAAGAAGTCATGAAAAAAGTTTTTATGCAAAAGAAGTCTGTATGGGTACTTGTTGCAGGGGTAGTTGTGGTTGGTATGGGCTATGGTTTGTACCGCTTGTTTAAAGGGAAAGAATCCGTGAACCTTGAGGTAAAAAGCACAAATAAAAAACCTTCCGGCTTTTGCAAATACAGCGGTTACCCTCTTCGATACGGCAGTTGTGGCAAAGAAGTCAAAGAGCTACAGCAACTGCTCAATCAGATGATCCGGCCACCTCATGCTTATTTAAAAGTGGATGGCAAATTCGGAGCAAAGACGAAAACCATGGCCAAGTATTATTTACAGAAGGATCAGATCAGTCAGGTTGACCTATTAGTTGCACAAATGTCAAGACGCGGCATTGTGCCACCGGAATAGGGGGGGTATAAAATAAAAGTTGAAATAAACGGTAAAAGATGAAGCAAACGATAAAAATAATACTCGCTGCCGGTATTGGATTAGTAGCCGGTTATGCCTTTGCAAGAGCCATTTGTAAAGAGGGAGAAAGTGAAGAAAAATCATTGAATAAAGCGGGGAATACAAAAAATCAAAAGGAGGAAGAAACAATTAGTGAGCCTAAGCAAGCTCAAAAGACGAAACCGGAAAAAGAAAAGATACCGGACTTGGATGATAGCTTCCCTCTGCGTTTAGGTTCCAAAGGCAGGCGTGTAGAACGTTTACAATTGTTTTTGATGCGTAAGCTGGGCGGTAGCGGCATTCCGACAAGGGTGTTTGATGCGGAGACTGCTGGAAAGGTTAGGCAGTGGTTTCAAAAGGACACTATAGATGAAGCGACCTATGAGCAGTTGCAGTTGGACAAAATGCTTCACGATCAAAGGGGAAGAAAAGGAGCTTAACTATGGCAGAGAAGAAAGAAAACCCCACCGTATTTACCTACTTGGATCGCATTATGGGTAGTGATGGGATCAAAACCTCGAATAAGATTGAGTTTAGTATGGACCGGGAATCGGCACTGACCCTTTTGGGGATAGGAATTGGTCTGGTCGTTTTTAGTCATCTACTCGGTGCGGGCATTCAGGCATTAAGCAAAAACAAAAAAAGCGCATGATCAATCGAAAAGTCATTCTGGTTTTTAGCATTTCATTTTGTGCAGGAGTGTGCTATCTCCTCTTTCGCTATTCGGCTTTTGGCCGGTGGATAAAAGCGAGAAGGATCATGCGCAAACTAAATAGAAGTAAAAATAAAAGTCAAGAAGCATGCAGGAAAAGAGAGAAAATTACAGGCCGCCTTAGCAGGGAGTTAACCGCTTTAAGTTATTGTCAACTGGAAATTATTCACGACTACCTTAAAGTAAAAAGCAAGAAACGATTAGGCAAAAAGCTTCAAAAAATGGAGCAGAAACTCAAGCAACTGCCTCTTGAAGTTCGGCAGGATGTGAAGGAGTTAATTTAAGTAAGTCATTTTAAAATTAATAAGAGAAGAAAATGGAAATAATTGGAGAAGAGATACTGCCTGTTTTAGGGCAATTGGAGTGGTTGTATATTTTCAGCTTTATCCTTTTGGGGATGGCGGTGGAACAATTGCCACAGATCAACAGCTTACGGTTTTTATACCGGATCAAAAAACGCTTTCGAATAGCGATAATTGGTTTAATATACGCACCGTTTTATTACTATATGAGTGGCTTGGAAGAGGAGCAAGCCGGACTGCTCTTTGCATCCTTCCTCTTCACTTTTGTTTTTCATAAGCTACTTGTAGAGGCAGTGATCGGTTTTATTCAAAACAAAACCGCAAAACTAAGCGCGTGGAAAAGGAAAAAGGAGGAGCAATGAATAAGTGGAAATTCGCTTGTATACTGATTTTTATAATCCTTATTGCAGGTTTTACTCATTACTTTTTTAAGCCTGGACAAAGTGGGGATTGGGATAAGGCAGGTCTGCAAAGAATACAAGAAGAAAACAAGCAGTTAAAAGCAGCCAATAGAAAGCTGCAAAGTCAAATGGAAGACTTGCTTAAAAGCAGGGATAGCCTGACTGTTCTAATTGGAGAGAGCAGTCATAAACGGATTAAATTGGAGGAGAATAGAGATGAGGAGATTAATCGCATTGATGGTTTGGATAAGCTTGAGTTGTACCGCTTTTTCACAAACTTTAAAACCAAAGTTAATCAGTCTGGAGACTGACACTCACTTTTGCTTTACCGTGGATCAATCCAAATTGATCGCCGGACATTTAATCAAAAGCAGTTATGCAGACAGCCTTCTTGCCCGGTACAAAGCGGAAGTGGCTTATTATCAAAAACAGTGGGAACTAGAGGAGCAGATCAGACTAAAGCTCAATCATCAACTCATCAACTTTGAACGCATATCGGATAATCAGGATCAAAGTATAGATGCCTTAAATAATTCAATGGATCAGCTGAATAAAAAGCTAAAAAGAGCCAAATGGCAGAAGACCCTGCTTGGTTTGGCATCGGCGGTATTGACTGTGGCAATCATTTTAAAACAATAGCGTGATGATTGAGCTTAATAAAATATACAATGAGGAAGCTTTGGAATTCATGCGAAAAATGCCTGATTCATTTTTGGATTTAACCCTTACTTCACCGCCTTATGATGGTTTGAGAAATTATGAGGGCTTTGAGTTTTCTTATCGAGACATCATTGCAGAACTTTTCAGGCTAACCAAAAAGGGTGGAATTGTAGTTTGGGTAGTCAATGATCAGGTTATAAAAGGATCAGAAAGCGGTACTTCTTTCCGGCAAGCCTTAGCATTTATAGAGGCAGGTTGGAGATTATATGATACGATGATATACAGTAAACGTAATCCCACACCAAACGCCAACAGAAGGTATCAGCAATCCTTTGAATATATGTTTGTTTTCAGTAAAGGAAGGCCGAAAACTTGCAATATACAGTTGAGAAGAAGCAAAACTTATTTATCCGGAAAAGCTCGAATGAAATATTTTCAACGCTCTATAGACGGTAATCTATCGAAAAAGTATCACCAACCCAAAGCCTTTGTACCGAAATCTAATATTTGGGAATATACTGTTGGTGGGGGGCATGTAACAAAAGACAAAGTGGCCTACTTACATCCGGCAATTTTTCCGGAAAAGTTGGCAGAAGATCACATACTGAGTTGGAGTAATAAAGGAGATCTGGTTTATGACCCTTTTGTCGGCAGTGGAACAACGACCAAGATGGCGGCCATTAATGGCAGGAATTATATTGGTAGTGATGTCAGTGCTTTCTATTGCGAGATTGCTGAAGAGAGGTTAAAAATGAGTGCATAATTAGAAAAGAAGACAATGAGTTTTAACGGAGGATACCAGAGCAGTGTGGGTGGAGCATCGGTTAACGGAGCAGTTTTTATTACCGATGTCCGGCCTAAAGACACAAACGGGCATGTGGGTAACAAACAGTTTTCATCCGATGGAAAAGTGCTGGATGCCTGCCTGCTCAGCAGTCCGGAAGTGTGGGTGGATATGCTCGCAATAACCGGTAAAACTCATTTTAAACCAACTATTTGGGTTAATGGACTTGAAGTAGTGCTACAGCAGGATGAGGATCAGGATATATGGACGGGAACAATAAGTATAAACGCTTTTAATCAAACGCAAATAAAAGCTGTCCATGAGGATGGAGCTGTTCATTCTTGTCAAATTTCTTTTGATGAGATTCCGGTAATTACAAAAGCGGAGTTTAGTGGAGATTACCCGCTAGGTCAAACCGAACTAAAAGAAGGAGATGAGTTTAGTTTAACAGTTGAAAGCGATAGCCCGGTTACCGCAATTGAGCTGGATGACTTTGGCGTCTCTACCGGAGCACTTTTTCAATTTCAAGAAACTTTAAGTAAAACCGTTCAGCTAATGATTGCCAACCGGGGCAATGCTACTGCTACCTATGGAGTAAGGCTGCGAATTATCAATCAGAACGGGACAAAAAGCGAATGGTATTTAACAACAAACTATGGCAGTGAGGATGGTAGACATAGCTTGAAACTCAACAACCTTCACCCAAACCTTCAACTAACTGCCATTCATTATCCACTGGGGCAAGCGGCACTAAAAGATCAGGAAAAGGCAGGTATTGAGCATCAAATAAGCCATTTTGATGAAGTGTATTACGATTCACCCAATGGTGAGCTTAGTATAATGGAACCAGCTCTTTTTGCAGGAACCAAAGAGGTACAGCGCCAAAGTGGAAGTTACAACATCAGCGAGCCTAACCTTAAAATAAGAGCCAAGCGCCGGGCCAATGGAGCCATCAGCGAATCTGACTTTGTTGTGCAGATTGCCCATTCAGCAGCAACATTAACCCTATTAGCGCCTGAGAGCCGTTTTCCATCCGGTGGAAACCGGGGAACCTCCATACAGGAGTCTTTTTTTCAACTTCAAAGTAGTCAACTTTTGTTAGAACCGCCGCTTGTAAATCCTGAAAGCGGACAATTGCAGGGCACGGCTAAGCTTTATGACGAAGCAAATGCCATTTACCGCCAAAAGGTATTGATCCATGACGATGATTCCAAAGGGGTTTTTGCCTTGCAATTGGTTCAAGCTTATAATCTGGCCGGAATACCCATTGCGGGTTTTACGGGAAGCGCTCAGTATGAAGTGGGCGGTTTTGTTCAGCGCATTTTACCGTTTGAAGCTTTTAGCAGGACGGTGGTTATTGGAACAACCGTAAGTGACACCGGCAAGTTGGAAGTGAAAGATCAAAGCGAAAGACTCATGCAGTATGCAGCAAACTTTCAGGATGGCTTATTGGCATTTACCATTGTCAATCAGCAGGAAGTAGTCGATGAAAAGGGGAATGTCTTTTATTGGAATGATGAACAGGCGGTAAATAACAATACCACCGGCCTTGCGACCATCAGCATTGAAGAAAAACCCTAGTGTAAACAAAAAATAAAACAAAAATGGCAGAATATGTAGATAAATCCTTGTTTGAAGCCAATGCCGCTTTAAATGCACAAGAGTTTGCCAACCGGCAGATCTTACTGAAAGGCGATGGAGTACCTGTGGGAGTGGCTCCTTTTGGAGCCACGTATATTGACCGGACGGCTAACCCTCCCAAGATTTACCGGCAGGTTGCCCTAGGAACGGGGAGCAATTGGCAATTAGATAGCAGTGGAGGCGGAAGCTCAATTAATGGTGCTGTATTTATAACCGATATAAGCCCCCAAGACCCCTTAAAAAATGTAGGACAAAAAGTGTTTAGTTCCGATGGCAGGGTGCTGGATGCAGCATTGACCAATACGAATCTGGTCAATGTACAAGTATTGGCCGCCATGGGGCACAGCAATTACAAACCGGAAGTTTTAGTAAAAGGTTTGCCGGTTAACCTTACTCAGGATGAAGATCAAAGCATTTGGATGGGGAACATTGACATTGATTTAGAGGATGATGTTGAAGTCACTGCTCTGCATGAAGACGGCGCTACTCACAGCGTCAGCATACAGCGGGATCTTGGACCAAAAATCACTTCAGCGCTTTTTAGCGGAGGGTATCCCGCAGAACAGACTGAACTGAAAGCAGGAGATAAATTTCAATTAACTGTTGAGTCTGATGCCGAAATGGTACGGATTGAAGTAGAGGATTTTGGGGCGGCAGAGGCAGGAGTATATGACTTTGCTGCAACGCCTTCTAAAGTAATCGAACTAACAATCGCTGACAGAGGGGATATTTCTAAAAGCCTGGGGGTAAGAATCCGGGCAATGAATGCTAACGGCTCTTTTGGAGATCCTTTTGAAAGTGAAAGTCAGGGGGCAGATAATGGACTGCATGTGGTGATGTTAAACAATACCCACCCTTCGGGCATTATAGATGCCATTGAGTATCCGGTAGACCAATTGGCATTAAAAGACAATGAGGTGGCTCAAGTAGCTCTTTCTGCCTTTAATTATGATGAATTGGAATACCTTTCTCCGAATGGACAATTGGAAATAACCGATCCGCTTTTGTACGAACCCTTAAAAGCAGTCAATCGCATAGCTGGAGAGTACAATGTCAATGAAATAAACATCCGGATACGCTTGAACCGGAAGGCTAATGGGGCAATTACCGATGTAGACGGAGTGGTGCAAATCGCCCACATTGACCCTAAGATTTCGGTAATTGAATCTACGAACAGGCTAAGAAGTGGTGGAAATCAGGGTACACAAGCACAGAACCATGAAATAAGCTTAATTTCTGATCAGGAGCTCATAGAAGCACCTGTTTTGGCTGTTCCTCATGGTACACTCTTGGGAGCGATGCTCAATGAATCCGGTGACAAGCTCATTTGGACGCAGAACTTAAGGGTACATGATGAGGATGAAAAAGGCGTGTTTCAATTTACCCTGACTACCGCTAAAAACCTGGCCGGAAGAATTGTCAATGTGCTAAGCGGGGATGCAACTTATGAATTGGGTGGATTTGTCAGCCGGACAATCGAAGTACCTGCTTTTGCCGGTGAAATTGATTTAGGGGTCAATGTATCTGAAACTGCCAAAGTAGTCGCCCGGGACAAAGACAACATTTTGCTTACCTATAAGAACAATTTGGACGATGAGCTGAAAACTTATGCCATTACCGGTCCAAGCGGAACTTTAAATGTGAAAGGGAATCTTTTTCATTGGACGGATTCCCAAGCAGTAAATAACAACACAACGGGTCTGGCAACAATAACTGTAGAGGAGGTGGTATGATAGCCGAAGAGTTAATTGAACAATTAGAAAAACAGGCGATTTTATACGCCAAAGAATTCAGTAACCGGCAAACCCTTTTAAGCGGGGAAGGAGCACCTGCTTTTCAAGCACCTCTTGGAGTGGAATATGAAGACCGCAGCTTTGTTCCACCCAAAAGATACCGCAAGACGGGTACGGAACAATCTGCTTGGAAAGAGGTCAAATTACTCGATGTGGCCAGTGAAGAAGAGGTTCAATCGGGGCTTAATCAGCATAAGGTCATTACTCCCTATACTTTAAATCAGCAGTTAAATGCGTTTAGCCAAACCGTCCTGAACCTTCCAACTGCTAACGAACAGGAACCGGCTTCAAAACTGATTGCAGTTGCTTCATCAAGTGAGGACGGAAGTGCTTTTTCAATTGCAGTTCCCACTCAGTATAAACATTCCTTTCTCTCCGTCGAGATAAAAGGGTATGGCTTGGGAGCTATACTCAGTCAGATTGATGGAGCAGAGGTGGGGCAGTTGATCACACTTCGAAGGGGAGAAAGTCATCCGCTTCAAATTGAAGCAAATCAATCTTTAAAGTTATCGGCGATTATGCAGCTTAGTGACCCGGATCAATTGGATCAACTCAGCTTGCAAAAAATAACTGCTGATAAGTGGGTGGAGGTATCCCGCATGAAATTTAGTTAAAACGGTTGCGCACGGATTTATTATTAAAGGAAGCTGGCGCAAAAGCTTCCACAAGTTAAACCTAAAAAATGACCTTATGTTGAATTTCGTAACGGAATTACCGGCAACGCTGGAACCCAACAGCATTTATTATGTGCAGGGTACTGAAGGTGAGGCAGAGCACTATGTTTCCGATGCTAGTGGTAGTCCGATCAAAGTGACAACCAAAGAGCTTGTACAAGCCTATATGAGCTCTTTGAAAGGAGCAGCCAATGGATATGCCAGTTTGGATGCGACTCAGAAGATTCCGGCAAGTCAGTTGCCGGATGGTTCTAAACCCGCTGATATTAGTTCCGCCATAAGCACAGCACAAAACAGTCTTCAAACGGAGATTGATGGTAAACAAGCCGCACTTGTCAATGCTAATGAAGTGGCTAAAATAGGGGAATCCACTTTTGATGGGAACCCCATGGTACTGTTAAAGTCAGCGGATTGGTAAATCCCCTAAACCGGATGGACTCACCCTCCGGTTTATTTTAAAATGAACATTAAAAAATTACATAGCAGTAGTATAGGCACTCATCATCCCGAACAGTCCATAATCCTGACCGAGAAGGGAGAGATTTACGTGACTAAAAATGAAGTGGAGGAGGATGGTTATGAGTTGGTAAAGTTTCAGACCTATGACTTAAATCAACTGACTACGATCATTAATGATCTGCTTAAAGGGATTGCCATCAATGGCAAAGCCAGTGTAAAGATGGAAGCGGGAAAGATTTATGTTAGTCCGGTTGTTCGCCTGTATCAAATTGAAGGTTATCAAGTGGGCGAATCGCTAAATGAAATTTTGGGTGGTTATGATGGTCAGGTGATCTCCATTGTAGGTAGTGGAGTGGAACTTACCATTGAGGCGAATACAAAACTCAGACTGAACGGGGCATTTATACTAAAAAATGAATACAGCATTTTGATGTTACAGAAAGCAGCGGGGTACTGGGTAGAATTATCAAGAAAAGAAAATGGCTAGAAGGAGATAGAATGGAAGAGTGGGAAGTGTATATAAAAATTGCTGGAGCAGTATTTGGAGCTTCAGGCATTTGGAAAGTGCTTGAACTTTTGTTTAAAGCAAAGATTGAGCGGAAACTGAATGCAGCGGAGACGATGAAACTGCATGTACAGGCAGAAGGACAGATTGTGGGGAACTGGATACAGTGGTCTCAGCATCTGGAGCAAAGGGTCAAGGAGCTTGAAAGTGTGGCTGAGGAAAATCGTGAGCTTACCAAAATGGTAAACAGCCAACGGCAGATGATGGAATCCCAAAAGTCGCGGATCAGCCAACTGGAAGCCAAAGTAAAAAAGCTGCAAACGGAAAACCGCTCTTTGCGTGCGTTAATCACAAAATTAAAGGCGAATGATAATGAATGATCAACCCAAGATAATTAAGGTGCTATTAGCCCTTTCCTTGATCCTTACGGTAACCAATCTGTCTTTTGTAGTGGCAGACCGCTTAAGGGGGATCAAGAAGTGTAATTGTGATAAGAAGAAAAGTGAAGACTAAACAATTGTTGCTTTTTGGTGGAGGAATTGCACTAGGTGTTGGAGTGATATTTCTTATCCGGAATGTTTTGCTTAAACAGTCGCATTTTGACCTCCGATTGTTTGACAGTCCTGATCTACCGGGTTCCGGTAAAAGGATGAATAAAGCATTTTTAAAAAAACTCCGCAAAGTTGAAAAATTGGCGGGTTTTACCTTTAAGTATAATTCGGCATACCGCACACCGGAACATAACAGATCAGTTGGTGGGGTAGAGGACTCCGCTCATGTTTTTGGAAAAGCAGTGGATATACAAGCCCCCAACCGGGAGCTCCGGGATAAGGTTGTTTGGGCTGCTAAGAAAGTAGGATTTAAACGGATTGGTATTGGACTTAATATGGTACATCTGGATGACGATCATACTAAACCTCAGTATGTAGCATGGGGTTATCCAATTGGAACTGATCCGCCATACAACCCATTTGCATAAGCCGTACAATTTTTTCATAACTTTACCGTTAGTAGGTATCTTGCTAGTACTATATACCACATCATAACCAAACCTTATTAATTTATTTCAAAGGCAGTACAAAAAGTAAAATGCTTGTCTTATTAACTTATTTAAACTTTTTATCTCCATGGACAAAGAAGAGTTTTATCGACTATTGATTAACTCCAATGAAAGTATCAAAAACCTCTTTGAAAGCTACAGTGGCAATAACTACGCTGAGCTCAATGATTATATTTTGGAGCGGGTGCAGGTTGACTTTGTTTTTCCTAATGATAAGGAGCAACCGACTGAAGGAAAACCACTGATTGCTGAGGATACACACCAAAGAGTTAGTGTTGTGGCTAGAACAATTGAAGAAGGGTGTGATTATGATGTTAAAAACCTTTTTGAGGCTACTGTCTATGTTGGAGATTTGAGAAGGATTGAAAATATCACTAAAAATGTGGAAAAGACAGGTTTGTTTTCTTAAAATCTTTTCCTTTTGAATTTAACCTCAATTTCGGTTGTTGCATTAAACAAATTTGTCAAAGCCCGTAAAAAATATAGAGATAGAATTGTTTTGAAAATGAAAATATAAGTTAATACATAATAGTTGGTTGATTTAATATTAATTAGTTGAATATTATATGATTCTAGGAAGTCAAATCCAACTACTCTCAGTAGATTGTCAAACGCAAAAATCATCCAAGGACTAATTGAAAGCATTTGTGAGTTTGGAGAGATTTCGATTGCAAACAGGCTATTATCTATTAAGTAAAGTTGTTGGCATATTAGTCCAAAAGTAACTATGAACCCAAATGGAGCTATATAGCTTGGGTTTAAATCCAGACGGGAATCTCGCGAGCTAATGTCAGCATAAATACTGTTTTTTGCTACATCTTTTTTTATTGCAAAGTTCAATGACCTATAACCAAACCACAAAAAGACTAAGATAGTGGCGCTAAATCCCAAGTAGTTAATCTCATTCATTGTAGTGGAGATTACAACTCCTAAAGCGAAAATAATCAGGAATGCAAAAATGATGTCAAATATTGGCTTGGCTTTCATGTGGATTTTTTTCGAACTATGCGGTACTCTTTTCAAAAAGACTCCTCTAGTTCATCATTTCATGATTTGAATTATTTTGTCCTAAATCTACAATTTTAATTATTACTTCCTTGTGTGACTATTCTTAGTACCTTAGCAAGTTTATGTTTTATATACATTGTTGCGCATTAAGTGTGTGCTAAAATATTGAAAGTCAAAATGATATTTGAATATAATCCTAGAATATTAGAGCAATTAGGCACCGAATTAATAACTTCAGATGAGGTAGCTTTTACTGAACTGCTTAAGAATTCTTATGATGCCCGTGCTAAAAATGTAAATGTACATTTCTTGGAAAATATCAATAAAGTCGATGCTTCAAAGCTACTTGTCCCTTTAAATGATAATTTACTGGAGCAATTGAAAAAAACCGTAGGTAATAATCGGTTAATAGTTATTGAAGATGATGGTACGGGTATGGACAAGAAAACATTAAGGGATGGTTTTTTTACTGTAGGGTCGGATCTCAAAAGAAGTATTAAGGAAGCAGAAGCTAAGATCAGTAGAGCAGATAAAATTACTCTTGGAGATAAAGGACTTGGTCGTCTTGCTTCACAGCGGTTAGGTCCAATACTAATAGTTGAAACTTCCAGTAATCACAAGGATGAAAAGAAAATTAATTATGTAGAGATTGAATGGGCGAATTTTTTCAGCGATCTTGACAAAGACGCACCGGAAAAGGAATTTAAAAAAATAACCACTAACTCTTATACAAGGTTGTGGTTTGTTGAAAAGCAGGGTTTTGATCGTTTTATTGAAGATAAGCGCTCTCAGCAAATGAATTTGTTTCCTGAGAACGATGATTCAAGTAAACCAACTATAGTTTTACAAGAGAGTTTACAATCGTCAGTGAGTTTTTTATACTCTCCATTTGAAAAGATTGAGGAACCATTCAATATAAACTTTTATCTAAACGGTGAGTCTGTTGAATCTGCTTTTCAAAATGAAAGTATTCAAATTGCCCAAACTGTTCATAGGTTCGAACTGAAGGAAAGAGACGGGAAGAATGTTCTGAGTGTTGAACTTGAACTGAAACCTTGGTATGTTGAACTACTTCACCTAAGAATACTCGGTAAAAATTTATTTCAAAAAGGGAGGAAAAGTTCAGACGTTTATGCTTCAATACTTGAAAAATATAAAGACCGTATTGAAAGAAACCTGAAAAAGGAGTACTTATTGGAAGATTACATGGAAAAAGACATGGAGGGTAAGAAATCTTTTTACCAGAATGCGATAGATAAGGTTACTCCATTAAGTAGTGAGGTATACTCTTTCCATAGGGAGGCCTTTCGTTTAAATTTATCTGTTGAGGGAGCAAAAAATCAGGGGGCAATAGAAAGAAATGAGAATATCAAATCAATACGTGATTTTTTGAATTATCATAATGGGATTAAACTATACCGTGACAAGTTTAGGATTGCAAATTTAGGGGATAAAGACAGTGATTGGTTAAATCTTCAACAAGCCCGAACCAAGGGGCAACAGTTCTTCCGTTTTGAACTTGGTAACGTAATAGGGTATGTCAAAATTAATGACTTTTATCAAACTTATATTAAGGAAATAAGCTCTCGTCAGGAATTAAAACAAAATGAATATTCTTCAGCTCTCAAATGGTTTCTTCAAAGGGTTTTTAATCATGACTTTTATAACTTGAGTACAACAGCTTATTATTTGATCAGGGATTTATTATATGAGGAGGATTTGATTCCAAAAAATACTCCAAAAGAACTGAAAGAACAGGTGAGTGAATCAGAGAAACAGTTAAAATTGACATTAGCTGATTTGGAAAAATTTAAGTCTGGATTTGAAACAATTAGCAAGAATATTGCTCTGGACTCTCCTGCTAAAATTAAAGAAGTTCAAAAAGTGATATCAGAATTAGACCCCTCTGAAGATGGGTTTTCAACAAATTTGAATAGTAGTATTAGTACTTTAAAAGCAGCCAAAGATACTCTTGTGATTATTGAAGAACGACAGAAGGAGTCATACAATAACTACAAGCTTATGGCTAATGGTTTAATTACGGAGGTCATGACTCATGAGTTGCACTCAATCTTACTAAACACAAAGACGGGAACGAACTATACGACCTATATAAAAGCATTGAAATCTTATTTACTTGAGATGAAAAAAATAGGTTTGTATAAAGATAACTTAAAGCCAGTTTCTGAACGGCTAGATTTCCTACATACCAGGATTGAAGAACTTGACTTGTTTTATAATTTCCTTGAAAAGACGTTCATCAAACATGGTACAGCAAATGAATTTGCATACGAAAATATCTTTGAGTTTACAACAGACTTCCAATTTAGGTTTAGTAAAAGACTGAAAAAGCTCAATACCAAATTGAGATTCAAAGGACCTGATAATTACACTTTGTTTGTACCCAAAGGGAGCCTTACACACGTATTTTATAACTTGATTGATAACTCTCTTTATTGGATTGGAGAACGACAACAAAAAAGTGCTTATGATAATACGTTCAAGAGTAAAGATAAGGATAGTATAACTATTGAAAAAGTAGATGAACATACACTCCACTACTATGATTCAGGTACTGGGATAAGTGATGAAATGCAAGACGTGTTATTTCACCCATTTCAATCTGGTAAAAAAGATGGAAGGGGTATGGGGATGTACATCGTTAAAAAACTTTTGGAATCTTTCGGTGGTAATATTTATCTTTTACCTGAAAAGAATAAATATGGCAACAGGTATATTTTTGCAATAAATATTGGAGATAATTCATATGAATAAGTTTCAGCAACTCATAAAAACCCTACAAACCGAACTAATTATTTTAATTGATGACGATTTTATACCTGTTACAGATACACAGGAGATTTTGACATTTATTTGTTTTATGAACCCGGTTGACCGGAAGCTCATGTTAAAGCGACTAACAACAATAGAGAATACATTAATAGCTCCATTAAATCAATTAATTGATGGTATTGATAACATTGAAATTAAGTCAGATGACAAGCAGTACATTGAAGCTGGCTTGCTCTCAGATTTATTAAATAACAAGGATGAAGATACCCTGCTTAAGCTAGCTAAAGAGTTGATCGAAACTATTGATAAATCTGACAATAAAGATGACATAGAAAACCTTGGAATGATGTATGGCCTTCGACCGTCTGCGGGAACTGATAATTACAGTGATTTTTTTGAAGTCCTTGAGGTGTTTGATCCAAAGAAGTCAATTCGATTATATAAAGGTTTAGAAGGAACTGAGTTTACTAGCTTTGAAAATGAAATTAGAGAAGTAAATCAAGCTAAAAACAATAAGTTTCCTTTGCTGATAGTTGATAGGTATTTAGCTCATGGTCAAGATGGTAATGAGGTTATAGAAAATTTAAGAAAAGGGGAAAATGGTATTGATAGGTTTTTTAGTGTACTTTACACCTCCCGGGATGCGGAACAAATCACACCTACTGATCTCGAAAGCTATTTTCATATTCAATTAAGAAAAGATGATGCACAGGCCTTAAATAAAGTTTCTGAAGCCCTTGCATTATCAGCTTTTGCAACATTATTTAATCAAATTTATAAATACCGTGAGTCAGCGTTAGATGTTGCTAACCAGTTGGTTATACAGTCAGGTGTAGCAAATATGATTTATTTGTCAGAAATGGCTTATGCTGAGGGGGATACCATTTTTAATGTATTTAATAACTGGTTCGATCTACTTTCTGATAAAAAAGTTCAAGATGAGTTGTTAAAGGAAGACCCACAAGGTTTTGATCTAAATTTTATGGCGGGTTTAACCAAATTGATTAAATCTGATTTTGTCTCAAACCTTAATGAAGCAGTAACGATAGATGGTACTTTTCATCAAGAAGTATATCAACTGGCAACTTATGAAATTTTCAACAAAAAAGTCAATCATTTTTGTTTACCACCAGCACCAGGCGATATTTTTAAAATAGATGATCAACTTTATATGTTAGTAGGTCAGGAATGTGACTTGGTGGTACGGTCAAATGGAACTAATGTTTGCAGGAACGAACAACTGGCTGAATTGATTAAGTGTTCATTTAAACAACAAAACCAAGATTCTAAGGTTGATTCCAAGGTCGACAGAATAACTGTAAATCACTTTGAATTAGATAATGAGAAAGGAGTACTGGAAATAACACTGGGTAATAAGGAGTTTCTTGATTTCCGGTTATTAGATTTATGTTGTCTTAATAAAGATGGGATATCCAAATATGAATCTGATAACTTTCCAAAACAAGAAATTTTAGAATTGTTACCGGAAAAGTGGAGTAAATATATCCCATGCTTAATAGATGAGTTAAATGCTAAATTAAAGATTCAAGAGTTTATCACTAAAGAAGGCATTGATCCTTGTGTTTTGTCTGGTGACTACAGTTTTAATGTTCAAAATTACGATGAGGATAATATGACTGTCTTCCCGGTAAGAAGGATTGCCAGGGTTAGAGGACAATTCAGGGAGTATATAATGCAACGTTATTGGCAATATAAGACTCGAAAAGGGTTAAATACGATTGGAGTATATAAAAGAGAACCTGTTCAACTGTATAGTCTTCAAGTTGGTTTTCCGGATAACCTTCAGGAAATAAAAGGTAATCATCATGTTTGGATACAACTGACCGGTGACCGGAAAAAAAATAAAAAAAAGTCTTCACTGGATATAGTAATTATGAAGAAAGATTTGATGGAAGTTATTTGTGAAGACTTAAGACCAATGCTTGAAAAGATTGGACATTCAGAAATCATAGTGTCGTCCAAAGATGGTTTTGAACAGGAAAAGATTTTAATCTCAAAAGAATGGAATCAGGACAAAGTAACGCTAAAAGTGGTTTTCCCAGTTTTTAATGAGTATGCAGATTATACAATTGGGGTTAACAAAAAATATGCATTACACGACCTGTTTGGAAAAGGGTTTATTAATTTGAATCCATCCTTGAAGAAAGCCGTTTTCGTTCAAGGGAAAAAACTAACTCCTATGATGAAAGAAGGAGGTGCATTACATTACGTAAAAATGGCTGATCTGGTGAAAGGAGAAATTCATCTACCTGATGAAAATATTAAGCTGAAACTTAATCAGGACAGTGGAAAACTATACAATGCAGGACAAATAAATGAAGGAGCAAATGGAGAAGAATAAATTTAATGGACATAGTAATTATAACGTTCTGTCGCTTTTTTCAGGAGGAGGTCTTTTGGATATGGGGTTTCTCAATAATTCCTTCAACATTAATCAGGCTGCTGAGATTAATACTGCATTTATTGAGTGTTATAATACTTCTATAACGAATTATACAAAATCTGTTAATGGTAGTACGGGCAAGTATTGCATCATTCAAAAGCCGCTTGATTTGTCAAGTAAGGTAGTTCAAAAAGAACTTAAACTACGTAACGAAGGTATAGAAGGATTGATCGGAGGTCCACCTTGTCAAGATTATTCGGTTGGTGGCAAAAATGCAGGGGTTAATGGAGAAAGAGGGAAACTTATTCTTAGTTACTTGGCAGTGGTTAAGAAAGTTAAGCCTCAGTTTCTGTTTTTTGAGAATGTAGCAGGTTTGTATAACACTAAGAATCATCAATCAGCATTTTTAAAGCTTGTAAAGGAATTGAGTAAAGCTGGATACGAGGTTTGGTATTCAATTCTAAACTCATTGGAATATGGTATTCCTCAGGATCGGCCGAGGCTTACCCTTGTAGGGTTCAAAAAGTCTATTGTTCAAACTTTAAAAACTAATGGGTATCGTCTCGATAAAAACGATACTACATATACTGACGATTTGATATTCCGTTGGCCAGAAAAAATATTTGAAAATGCAAAGAAGTTTAACTGGCCCAAAAAGTGGACATTTGGATCAGAAATTATTGAAGATGAAATTAACTTGATTCCTGAAGAGTATTCGGCCTTAATGGTATCAACAGTATTTCAAGGTCTTAATGAATCATTTCCAAATCATGATGAATACTTTGTGCCCAGATCCCAAAAGTTTAATGAGATACAGGAAGGAGATACAAACCGGAAGTCATTTAAACGCTTACATAGATACCGTTATAGTCCGACTGTTGCTTATGGAAATAATGAAGTTCATCTGCACCCTACTGAACCCCGTAGGCTGTCTGTTCGTGAAGCATTGAGATTACAAGCCGTCCCTGATCAATATGTTTTACCGGCTGAGGTATCATTAACACAAAAGTTTAAACTGATCAGTAATGGAGTACCAGTCAAGAAAAGTGAATTTCTAGCTAAGGAAATAAAAAGAACTATGGATATTTACAATTCACTAATTTAGTACAAAGGTGAATGGATATTTGGTCAAAGAAAAAACGGAGTCAGGTAATGTCCAGAATTGGGGCGAAAGATACAAAACCGGAATTATTACTCCGGTCTATGCTTTTTAGAGACGGATTCAGATTCAGGTTACATCGTAAAGATCTTCCAGGTAAACCAGATATCACACTTACCAAGTATAGCACTGTGATTTTTGTTCATGGATGTTTTTGGCATTATCATTCTGATTGCCGGGAAGGAAGAATACCAGATACAAACAGTAAATTTTGGAAAGAAAAATTATCAAAAAACGTAGAACGTGATCAGAAAAGACAACAAGAGTTACTAGAAATGGGATGGAATGTAGTTGTTGTCTGGGAATGTGAGGTTGAGCGCATGGCAAAAGGGAATATACAAGAGTATAATGGGGTTCTGTCAAAAATAAAAGCTAATATAAGCACTTAAATGTGGTTTTACGCGACGAGATGCCACCATATTTGTATATTCTGAATTGACGCAGCCTTGTAAGTTATGTCTCTGTTGGAGGAGGAGAGAGGACTACAATAACAGTCATCCACATGCTGATTTAGGCAATAATACTCCGTAAGAATAAAGAGGGTTTTAATAAGTTAGTGAAAATTAAAATACGTTGAATGAAGTACAACAATGAGTTTATTCATGTTTTGTTAAACAAGGCAAGATATCCTAAGTTGGAGAGTATAGAAAGAAGTCGAATATCATTGAGAGATGCTTTTTTACAAACAGAGGCCGAGTTGAAACGATTAAATTCTTTGGTGAGAAATAAAAAAGTAAACGATACTCATTTGGGAAACAGTATATTCAGAATATTAAAAGGAGAAGTTATTCAAAGCGATATTGATAATTATGCAAGTGACCATTTAACAGCAGCTTACTACACTTTATTGAAGATAAAGGAAAGATTAATGGAAGAAAATAATTTTAATTTTTATGGGATAAGAAGATATGGTTTTATAATCAGTTCAATCTTATTTGATTTAATTCCGTTTGCTAACCATATTGGGAAAAAGAAAGATGCAAGCTATATTTTCTTTGAGGGTCAAAAAAATAATATTGAAGCTACTAGATGGCACTATTTGGGAACGTTTCAACTTATATATAATTGTATTTTTGAAAAAAAAATGTTGGATGATAAGTTTGCTATGATTCTTTCACCAGTCGCATTACGACAGACAATTGAATTGAAAATTCAGAGAGTTTTTGGTGTAGGGGAATATTATGATCTGAAAGGTAAAAAAATCTATACTCATCATCGTTTTTTCTTTGATCTTATCAAGAAGAATAAGAACCTAATTAAAACTGAACACATCAATTTGAAGGTTATTCAAAAAATATTTGAGTTTTGCAATCATAGTGTTCATAAGGGGGTTATGCCTTTTTTTTGGCAAATGTTCTATGCAATAAAATTTTGTGATCCATTGTTTCATGATAGAACAGATAACAAAAAAGATAGAAGTTTAAGTGGGTCAATCAAATTGTTGGATTACAATGCTCTCAAAAAGAATGTAGAAGCTGCTTTAACCGAGAAGTTTCCTTCCCCTCAATACAGCTTATATATTAATTGGATTAATCCTGAAGCTTCTATTATAAATAAAGTAAATTAGTGCAAACACTTAAAGAGTTCAGCTAAGGGAGTCCTGTCAAAGATATTTTATAACAATGTTCTACCACGTAATTTAGCAAAGAACGTGATTAATTCACGTGACGAAATGCAACGTTTTGCATATTCTAAATTAACAGATCCTTGTTTAATATTTTTTTAATCAGTTGTTTATGTTGTTTTCTTATTGCTTTGGGAGCAGGAGGTCGCAAGTTCGAATCTTGCCACCCCGACAAAAAGCCTTCAATCAACAAGATTGGGGGCTTTTTTTTTGCAATCTTTATAGAAATTAATCGCGTCCCGAATGCTTCGGGAAGGTCTTATTTCGAATCTTGCCACCCTGACAGAAAGCCTTCAATCAAAAAGATTGGGGGCTTTTTTTTGAAATCTTTATAGAAATTAATCGCGTCCCGAATGGTTCGGGAAGGTCTTATTTCGAATCTTGCCACCCCGACAGAAAGCCTTCAATCAACAAGATTGGGGGCTTTTTTTTGCAGTCATTATAGAGATTAATCGTGTCCCGAATGGTTCGGGAAGGTCTCATTTCGAATCTTGTCACCTTGACAAAAGCCTTCAATCAACAAGGTTGGGGGGGTATTATTATCATTAATTTGCTGATTAATCTTGTTTTCAAGTGTTCGGGGTCATATTTTGAATCTTACTACAACGATCCAATACCTTCAATAAAAAAATATTTTTTGTAACTGGTCAACTTAAAAAACAATACTTTTATTGGATATATGTTTCAAAAAAGCAACTCTTATAAATCAATTGATAAATTAATAATACTGGTCTTGCTATTTGTGCATTTGACTCCACTTTATACAAATGATTACTTCTTAACTCAAGATAGTCCATCTCATTTGTATAATGGCTATATTTTGAAAAGTATTTTATCTTCAGATAATTATCTTCTTTCTGAGTATTTTACTTTTCAATTTAGTTTTTCACCTAATTTAGTTTCAACACTTTTATATACTGTCTTCTCATTCATTTTTTCTCAACAAATCACTTATATACTAATTCATATTATTATTTGGTTGTTGTTACCATTTTCAGTTTACTATCTACTGATTTTTAATCGAAAAGAGAATGGGTTTTTGACTGTTTTTGTTTTTCCGTTTTTATATTCATTCCCTTTCATACTGGGCTTTGATAGTTTCTGTTTAGGATTGTCTTTAGCACTATTACTTTATGGATTTTGGTTGAGAAATAGAGCGCTAACTCAAACTAAAGTAGCCTTGCTTATTAGCTTTTTAGCAATGCTTTTATTTTTTACTCATCTAGTAGCAGCCTGTTTTTTCTTAATAATTGTAGGTGTAAATATTTTTATTTCTGTAGCTAAGTCAATTTATTATAAAGAGAAAAAGTTAAATCAAGCTATCAAGCAGTTTTTAATTGAGTGGGTAGTATTCTTACCATTAATTAGTTTCCTTTTAATTTATATGCTTGGACTTGATTCTGCTAGCTATGAAATATCGGTTTTGACCTCAGACTTCAATTTTGAGAAATTGATAAAAATGGATGACCTTATTCTTTTTTGGTCCGCAGAAGAAGGAAAATTTTTAAAGTATTTAGCCATAACTCTACTTTTAGTTTGTGGTTTTAGTATTCTTTTAAGTTTTGCTCAACACAGTAATAAACAAATTAATAGAGCTACAATTAATTGGTTCACTGTGATTTTATTTTTATTCTTGTATTTTGTTGTTCCTGATGCCATGGCTGGAGGTTCCTTCATTTCAAACAGATTGATATTAATTTTCTTTATCACTTTAATTATAGCTTCCGGAAATGTTCAGTTTCCAAAAGTTTTAAAATATTCAATATTTACTGTTGGAGTTTATTTAAGTCTTGAATTGTATCAACATAAATCACCCTATTTTGAGCGATTTGATAGTGAGATAGGAAAGTTTATGACAGTTTTAGACCATGTGGAAGAGAGCTCTACTTTATTGTATTTAAATTATCATCCTTCAGGAGTTGACGAATCAGGGCAAGCAATATCTTATGGAAAGGGGTTATTTCATCATGCACTTGGCTTTATTAGTTATCATAAAAAGGATATTGTTTTGCTAAAAAATTACGAAACTTATCATTCTTACTTTCCGGTAAAATGGAAGGAAGCTATGTCGCCCAATCAATTTTTAAGTTGTGTTCCATTTGCAATGAGTAATAATCCTCCTTGTGTTGATTTTAATAAGTTCAATAAAAAGGATAGAGGTGTTGATTATGTGTTTGTATATAAACATCCTGATAAAGAGTTAAATGATGAAAATAGTAAGAAAATATGGGAGTATATTTATTTAGAATATAAACTTATAGCCCAAGAAAAAAGTGGAATAATAAAGCTATACAAGAAGATATAAAGTAAGGCAAGCTATAATTTAGCTTGCCTTATATAATTAATCAAAATGAGTTTAATCATTTTTTCCCATCAATAATCTCCTCAACCACCTCCGGATCCTGTAAAGTGGATATATCTCCCAATTGATCAGTTTCACCGGAAGCAATCTTTCGCAAGATTCTTCTCATAATTTTACCAGATCTTGTTTTAGGCAAACTATTAGTAAACTGAATTTTATCCAGTTTGGCAATCGATCCAATATGGTCAGAAATTAGTTGATTGATTTCCTTGCGTAGATTGTCGTGAACTCTGCTTTCACCACTGTCTTTTAAAATAATAAATCCGTAAAGTGCGTTGCCTTTTACATCATGAGGATAGCCAACAATAGCCGATTCAGCAACTGCCGGATGCTCATTAATGGCATCCTCAATTGGTGCTGTACCTAAGTTATGACCGGAAACAATTACAACATCGTCAACTCTACCGGTAATTCTGTAATAGCCAACAGCATCTCTTCGAGCGCCGTCGCCGGTAAAGTACATGTTTTTATAGGCTGAAAAATAAGTCTCTACATACCTTTCGTGATTTCCCCAGATTGTTCTTGCCATACCAGGCCAAGGAAACTTAATACACAATTTCCCTTCCTCTTGATTGGACTTAATTTCCTCTCCATTGTCATCAACTAAAGCAGCTTGAACACCGGGTAAGGGCAAAGAGGCAAAAGTTGGAATGGTAGGAGTAACATAAGGAATTGGTGAAATCATAATTCCTCCGGTCTCGGTCTGCCACCAGGTATCTACAATCGGACTTTTTTGCTTTCCAATATTCTCGTTAAACCAATGCCATGCTTCTTCATTAATGGGTTCTCCTACAGAACCTAAAACTTTAAGTGAACTCAAGTCGTGTTTGTTTACAAAGTCCATGCTGGCCTTTGCTAATGAGCGTATTGCTGTGGGTGCAGTATAAAACTGATTGACTTTTTGTTTTTCAACTACTTCCCAAAAGCGACTGTGATCAGGGTAGGAGGGTACACCTTCAAACATTAAGGTAGTAGCGCCATTGGCTAAGGGACCATAAATAATGTAACTATGACCGGTAATCCAACCAATATCAGCGGTACACCAATACACATCATCTCCCTTGTATTGGAAAACATTTTTAAAAGTATAAGCTGTGTAAACCATATATCCGGCAGTAGTGTGTACCATTCCTTTTGGTTTGCCGGTAGAGCCTGAAGTGTATAATATAAATAGCGGATCTTCTGCATCCATCACTTCGGCTTTACATTCGTCAGAAGCTTTGTCTAATAATGGTTGTAACCACTCATCTCTACCTTCAACAAAGTTAATAGTGGAATCGATTCGCTTCACTAAAAGTACGTTTTCTACTGTATCGCACTTTTTTAAGGCTTCATCTACAATGACTTTTAAATCAATTGTTTTAGCTCCTCGGTAAGAGCCATCTGAGGTAATCACCATTTTACACTCGCTGTCGTTTACTCTACTCGCTAGTGCTGATGCTGAAAATCCCGCAAAAACAACCGAGTGTATTGCTCCAATTCGAGCGCAAGCTAAAAGTGCAACAGCTAATTCGGGGATCATAGGCAAGTAAATACAAACTCTATCACCCTTTTTAATTCCTTTGGATTTTAAAACATTGGCAAACTTGTTTACTTTATGGTAAAGTTCTTTATAGCTAATGTGCTGAGCTTTTTCTTCCGGATTGTTGGGTTCAAATATAATAGCAGTTTTGTCAGACTTGTCAAGTAAGTGGCGATCAATACAGTTTTCAGTTACATTTAACTTAGCCCCCTCAAACCATTTAAACTCTGCCTTTTCAAAGTTATACGACAAAACATTATCCCAACGCTTTCTCCACTTAAAGTGCTCCTCAGCTATCTCTTCCCAAAAAACTTCGGGTTCTCTAATTGACTTTCTATAAACTTTAAAGTACTCTTCTAAATTCTTAATGTGGTAGGCACTCATAATTAACGGTCTTATTTAAACTGGGTTTTAAAATGGCAATTTACTGATTCTTTCTAAAATTATCTAATGATGAATTATTAGTTATGAATTTTTTGAAATTGTTTTTGTTTGAATTTATAGTCACAGTTCAAAATGTCAAATTTTGAGTTTTTAATTAAGAGTGGCGAAATGTTTTTTTGCTTGCTTCTGTTGAAAAAAATTTCAGTTATCTTTACTCAACCTTATTGTTATTAGTGATTTAAATAGTCTACATCATTTAACGAATTGAATCTGCGAAAATCTGCTTAATCTGTGTCTTCAGCGTTCTATCCTGAAGCCTATTTCGCCAACATTTTTCTCAAAAATATCGCCAAAAGCTTCATTCGACTTATAACATTATCCGGGCACTCTTTTAAAATATGAAGGCAGAAACTTTGAAACTGTCTCGCTGAGGCGAGAATTGGTTCTTAATTCGCTAATTATTAATTAAAATGCTAATGCTTTGAGTCCTTTGAGTAAGCCCTGCCTACCGCTAGGCTAAGTTAGCGTCCTTTGCGGTTAAAAAACTATTAACTTTAAGTACCTCAAACTTCAAGTACTTTAGGCACTTCAATAGAAACTGTCTCGCTGTCGCTAGAATTGGTACTTTCTTCTCAGTCTATAAAAGTAAAACCTCTAACTTCTTGTTTCTTGCAGCGAAGCGGTCTTTTTTCTATATTCTAAACTCTAAAAAATCAACTTTTAACTTCAAACTTCAAGTACTTTAGGCACTTCAAACTGACAACCGTTTATCATAATAGAAGACAGCATTGAAATTATTCTGTTTATTTTAGCTCCAAATTACATTAAAGATGAAACAAGTACTTCTTTTTACCGCTATATTTATTCAACTTTATTCAGTCACTTACGCTCAAGAACAAGAAGTTGAGTTGGAAAAATCATCTACTAAATATTATCAATATGATAATGATTTTCTTCCGGCAAGTTTTCATAAAGAACGTCGCGACTCTTTACGTGCGATGATGCCTGATAGCACTGTAGCAGTTTTCTTTTCAGCTCCTGAGCGAAATCGGTCAAACGATGTTTATTATGAGTATCATCAAGATCCTAACTTTTATTATTTGAGTGGTTTGAGAGAGCCTAATTCTATGCTGATTATTTATAAAGAAGAGCAGGATTTTGGTGAATTTAAAAGTAATGAAGTGATTTTTGTTCAAGAGCGAGATGAGTTTTCAGAAGTCTGGAATGGAAGAAGGTTAGGAGTAGAGGGTGCAGTTGAAAATTTAGGAGTAAGTAAAGTTCTATCAAACGAAGATTTTAAAAAGTTTAAAGCTCAGTTTGAAAATTTAGAAAGGGTTTATTTTCAAAAACCCTATGCCCTAGAAGAACAAGATACTAGTGAAACGACAAATTTAAGTGGTTTATTTACTGCTTTTAATCAGAAGTTGACAGGTACATCTGATGTTGCTGAAAAGCATTTGCAGATGATGATGGCAAAATTGCGTCAGGTGAAAACTGAAGAAGAGCTGGTTTTATTGAGAAAAGCGATAGAGATAACATGTGAGGCACAGAATGAATTGATGCGTCAGATTAACGACAGCATGAAAGAGTATCAGACAGAAGCCATTATTGAGTATGTTTTTAAACGAAATGGTGCAGAATATCCCGGTTTTCCATCTATTCAAGGTAGTGGCGAAAATTCTTGTATTTTGCATTATACTTCCAACCGCAGACCATTGAAAAATGGAGGCTTGTTAGTGAGTGATGTAGGGGCGGAGTATCACGGATACACAGCTGATGTAACGAGAACTATTCCGCCTGATGGAGCGTTTTCTGAAGAAGAAGCTGCAATCTACAACTTGGTTTTAAAAGCTCAGCAAGCCGGTATTGATGCTGCAGTTGTTGGAAATAGTTTTTGGGCGCCACATAAAGCAGCTCAAGAAGTAATAATTGAGGGTTTAAAAGAACTTGGAATAATTAAAAAGAACATAGAAGTTAGAAAGTACTTTATGCACGGTACTTCGCACTACTTAGGTTTAGATGTTCATGATGCCGGGCTTTACATGGCTTTGGAAGAAGGAAACGTAATCACTGTAGAACCGGGAATTTATATTGCTGAAGGCTCAGATTGTGATCCTAAATGGTGGAACATTGGTGTTAGAATAGAAGATGATATTTTAATTACACAAGATGGACCTGAAAACCTATCAGCTAAATCACCTAGAACCATTGGGGAGATAATGAGATTGATGGGGGAGTAGTTTTTCTAACTAAATGGAAAGCGTTATAATGATTACATTTTGTAAAAGTGCAATTCTCAAAAGATAGTTTCATCTTTTACCAGGAGGTTAAGAGTTTCAAAAGTATGAGAAGAACTATAAAATATCAATAACTTACTAAAACCTCACCTTCATCAAACAAACATCATCAATTTGTTCATTTGATCCACGCCAATCGTGAAATCGTCGAATTAACTCTCCGCTCATATTGTGGGCATCTACATTGTTTAGCTCTAAAAGATATTCCTTAAATTTAGAATACTTTAATTTTTTGCCCTTTTCTCCACCAAATTGATCTGCGTAGCCATCTGAAAACAAGTATATTGAGTCGTTGTCTTGAATTTTGAGTTGATGGCTGGTGAACTTCTCTCTTCGAATAAATTTGCCAATAGGCTGTTTATCTGCTTTGATTTCAATTAGCTCGCCCTTTCTTATCAAATATAGCGGGTTGTATGCACCGGCATAAGTCAATAAATCTTTTTTATTCCAAACACACAAGGCGATGTCCATTCCATCACTTACAGTTTTATTCTGTTTAGAAAAGGTTTCTTCTACCATTTCTGTTAAATGGTTAAGAATTTCTGCCGGATCAGTCAATTGTAATTCTCTTACACAGCGATTTAATGAATTATAACCCACAACACTTACCATAGCTCCGGGAACACCATGTCCTGTACAGTCTGCCACCGCAAAAAATACGTTCTCCTCAGTTTGCTCAATCCAGTAAAAATCACCTGAAACGATGTCTTTGGGTAGGTAAACAATTCCATGCTCCGGCAAGAGTTGATTAAGTGATTCATCGGAGGGTAAAATAGCATCCTGTAATCGCTTAGCATAATTAATGCTATTAATAATTTCTTGATTCTGAGCGGAGAGCATATCATTTTTTTCTCTAATTTCTTGAGTTCGTTCGGCTACTTCTTTCTCTAGCTTTTCAGTTTGCTGAGATTTTAGCTCATTAATTTCCTCCAATCGCTTGAATGCTTCTTTTTGAGCTTGCATTTTTTCAATTTGGGTTTTTCTATACCGACCAGCCATAGCAATAGAGAGGAAAATGACTTCAGCTGCTGAACCCAGTTTTAATGCATTTGTAGCCAAAAACTCACTTTGAATTATGTTGACATTGGCGAGTATAAAAAAGATAGATCCCAAACATAAAGCTAAAAAAGCCATTACCAAAGGGAATTCAGGCTTGTCTTCTGTTCTAAATTTTAAGATTACTCCATATAAAATGTAAAGAATAGTAATAAAAGAAAGACCATTTAATAAGGGAAAAGAAATTTCGTACAAAGCTCCCCATGAAAGAGATGTTAATAATGCTATGAATATTAAAACAATAAAACCATTGTAGATTTTTAAGTATTTAGGATGTTTTGTTTTAAAGTCTAAAAAGTTTTTTACGTACAAGAGCATAAACATCATAGAAATGGCAGCCAAAACTAAAATAGCATGATTGCCAAACCAAACCCAATTAGGCCACAAATACTGAAATGCCAAGCCATCCAAGGAAAGCTGGAATAAGCCCAGCATAAAAACGTAAATAACAAAGTAGGTGTAAAGATTTTGTCTTAACGCTAAGCCAAAGAAAGAGAAAAGAATAATGACCAGAATAAACAAACCGTAGTACAAGCCTAAAAAGAAGTTTTCTTTTGTCGTAAAAGCGGTAAATGCTTCAATTCTCCAAAACTTTAAAGGTAGTTTCAAGATTTCTCCATCGCTGCTGCATTCAACAATAATTGTGTATGCTTCATTAGCCGAAAAGCTAAGTGGAAAAATAAACCTTCTATCATTATATACTCTTTCATCAAAAACTAGCTCATCTCCACTTTCGTACTTTTCGATCAAATTTCCTTCACCATCTAATAAGTAGAGGTTAACAATATTTGTCAGTGGGCGAGCAACTTCTACATAGAAATTTTGAGTTTGATTGCTATCGTTTATAAGGTCAAGCTTCATCCAATAGGTAGAGTTGGTGAAATCCATGTACGGAATATCATCTTCAGCTTGAAAAAAATCACCATTTATACTTTCATTATAAATGCCTGTAAAATCAAATTTATGATTGGGGTCTTCAATGATAAAGGCTTGCTTAGTAAGATGTTTGTCCTTTTCTATACTGCTTAATTGAACTACTTGTGCAAAAGTATTAGTATTAAAAAAACAAAGAAGTAAAAGGAAGTAAAGTCTACTCATATTAATTGTAAAAATAATTGAATTGTCCTTTAGGTGAGTTATTTTAGCTATTAAACCATTTAGCTTTAATGTTGTTTAACAATAAACCATTAATTAATAGAAATGAGCATATTAAATAAGTTGATATTAATACTTTTTTTGACAAATGCTTCTAGTTTAAGTGCTTGTACATCAAAAATAGAGGAAAATGGGAACGATAAAATTGTCACTTTTCAAAACTCTCAAGATTTAGACACTGCTTATTTTGCCTCCGGTTGTTTTTGGTGTGTGGAAGCTGTTTTTGAGAGTGTTATTGGCGTAGAGGAAGCTGTTTCCGGTTATTCCGGAGGAAGCGAGAAAAATCCTACTTACCGTCAAGTTAGTGCGGGAATGACCTCTCATGCAGAAGCTGTTATGGTTATTTACAACAGCAAAAAACAAGACTTCAAAACATTGGTAAAAGTATTTTTCGGTTCACACGATCCAACTACTTTAAATCGTCAGGGACCTGATCGAGGTAGTCAATACCGTTCAATTGCTTTTTATTCTAATGAGAATGAAAGAAAGATCATTAAAGACTTCATTGTAGAGTTGGAAAACTCTAACAGCTATAGTCAACCCATTGTTACCGAAATACAACCCTTTAAAGTTTTTTGGAAAGCCGAAGATTATCATCAGAATTATGAAAGGAGAAATCCCAATGACTCTTATGTAAGAAATGTCTCCATTCCTCGTTTAAACCGTTTTAAAGAGAAGTTTCCGGAATTATTAAAAGAGAATAATTAAAACTTGCTAATTGTTTTAAGTGCTTTACGACAACAGCTTCTAATGCCTGCAGAGTTTTCATGAGTGAGCAGATCTTCAATAATTGACTGAACTTCATTTTTAAGTTCAGGGTATTCTTTACAATACCTTGTCAAAATATTTATGGAAAACACTTTTATAGCAATTGGACTTTTAGGATTGCTAACTTTTTCAATGCAATAATCAATTAGTTCTGCAGCTCTTTCACTGGGCATCTTTGCTGTCCGAAGAAATCTTAAAGTGACACGAACTACTGCAATGTGATGTCCACTTTCTTTTAAAGTATCCATTAACTTATTCACGAAAGGGTTAAGTAGTTTAGGGTTAATGTCGTCGATTGCTGAAATAGACATAGCGGCTCTTTGGCTAATAACCGGCTCCTTGTTCAGAAAGATGGGAACGAAATCATTCATTTTATCCGGATGATTGAGAATAAAATGGGCAATGATTAAAGCATTTTTCTTAGAATGTTCTTGCAGAAGTTGTTTGCGGAAGTTCAATTTGGAAAATGTTATTTTAAAGATTGGGCTTTTTGGAAGTATTGATTTGCCATACTTTGATTACCTAAGTTTTGGTAACTGACTCCAATCATTTGATAATAGTTGGCTTCAGTAGGTTTTAGATTCACAGCCTTTTTAAAGTAAGTAATGGCTGAGTTGTAATCACCTAAAGTGCCCAGAGTAGATGCGTAGTTTGCCAACGCATCTACATGATTGGGATTAACTTTTATAGCTCTTTCAAAAGCAATTTTTGCATTTTGATATTCTTTTTGTTGAAAATATAAAGAACCCATATTGGAAAGGGCATTAGCATTTCCCGGGTTAAACTGTACTGCTTTTTTGTAATCAGCTAAGGCTGCTTCCATTTGGTTTAAACGATAATAAGCTAACCCCCTTTGCCCATAAGCATCGGAATAGGAGGGATATAGTTCAATTGCTTTGGAAAATGCCTGAATAGAGTTTTGAATCAATTGATTTTTAGTTTGTTCATTTTTTTCATCTAAAGCCTTTTCTTTCATTAAACCTAAGCCATAATAATACTGACAGCGAGCACTTTTACTGCAATTTTTAACATCGGTAGAGTAAAGGGTGTAGTTGTCTTTCCATGCTTTGTTTCTGTTGATGGTTTTAAAGCCATAAAGAACAGCAATAATTCCAATAATTAGTAAAGGTGTTTTCGCAGTTTTAAGCAAGGCTTTTTGGTTAATACTTTTTTCAAAAGGAGTTAAAATGAAATAAGCTAGAGCAACACAAAAGCCTAAAGAAGAGACAAAAACTAAACGCTCGCCAAAGGAGGTTCCAATCTTTATAAAAATGTTTGTGTATAAAGCTATGTTAATTAAGTAAAACCCAATTGCGAAGGTGATGATCTTGTTCTTTTTCCACAGCTTAATGAGTGCATAAATTAAAGAAGCATAAATAATTAATGAAAGTAAAACGCTCCAATCACCAAAATTACTCAGGCTGATTTGTTGAAGAGAATAATCATTCATTAGCGGATGAGGAAAAAGTAATTTCCATAAGTACAATCCTAAGATTTTTATTGCAGTTGCCAATTGTATAGCTGTCTGATCGGTTGATAAGAGCAAATTGTCAATCACCGCAATATTTGAATCACCGCCAAGACTACCCAAAACACTTTTTCTGGCTAATAAATAAATCAAAAGTGGAATTAAGTATGCTGAGCTTAATTTTATTGCACTACCAATTTTAAAATCCTTAAATAGAATGAGCGTAAATGGTATTACTACTATAAATGCCACGCTACTTTCCTTTGCAAAAAGTGCAAGACCAAACAGGACTATAGAGGATATGAAATATTTTTTAGATTTTGTTTTTAAGTAATTTAACAGTAATAAGATCGCTGATATAGAAAGCGACATTGCCAATAATTCATCAAAACTTTTAATGTTTGCAACCACTTCTGTGTGAATTGGGTGTAAGCAAAATAACAATGTGCTTAAAAAAGCTAGCAGAGCCTTTTCTTTGCCAAATAAATTGAGCAAAAAAAGAAAGATCAACCAATTTAATAAGGCATAGCATATAATATTAATCAAGTGCGCAAAGGATGGTTGATCCGGGAAAAGCTCCCATTGAAGTGCAAAAATGCTTAGTGTTAGCGGACGGTATAAACTTGCATTCTGATGACCATAGCCATATCGATAATGTGTTTTAAAAATTTCATTTATTCCATCAATACCCTCTTTTACGATAAAATTATCTTTTATTACGGAAAAATCATCCAGTACATAATCGTGGTTTAGAGAATTTATGTAAAGAAATATTGATAAAATAACAAGAATTAAGGAATAGATGTTTAGCTGTTTCTTATTCATTGCTACAAGTATACAACTTTTAGTGAATATGGCTATTTATTAAAGTCTATAAAAGGGTATAGGGTTCATTAGATTCTGCTTAACTTTACCGCAAATTTTTTATCTCTAATTACAGTAAATGAATAGAATTAAACCGTTACGTTTTGTTAATAAGGAGCAAAACGACTTTGTAAAAACACTTCGCAAGCGTGTAGACGCATATTTCAAGGAAAATAATTTATCAAAAGCAGGAGGTCTCTCCATAAAAGTGAAAGCCATATTTATGCTTGCACTTTATGTTACACCTTATGCGCTAATGATATTTAGTGTGGTTACCAACTCATGGATGTTATTAGCTTTGTGTGTACTTATGGGCTTAGGCATGGCAGGTATAGGTTTGTCGGTTATGCATGATGCGAATCACGGCACCTTTTCCAATAAAAAATGGCTAAACAATGTGGCCGGTTTTTCACTTAACTTTTTGGGTGGAAACGTTAATAATTGGAAAGCTCAGCACAATATTATGCATCATTCTTTCACAAATATTGAAGGATACGACGAAGACATAGCCCCGGCTGGTGTACTTCGATTTTCACCTCATGCTAAAAAACACAAAGTACATAAATATCAGCACATATATGCTTGGTTTTTTTATGGACTAATGACGCTTTCTTGGACATTTATGAAAGACTTCAAAGATGCAGTTCGTTACCAAAAAATGGGGCTTTATAAGCAGTTAAAGACATCTTTTGCTAAAGAGATGACTTTAATTATAGCGACTAGAATTGTTTACTTTACTTATATGGTGGTTCTTCCATTAATTTTTATGGACATTACTTGGTGGCAATTAGTCATTGGTTTTTTAACGGTGCACTTTGTTGCCGGCATCACATTGGCTTTAATTTTTCAGTTAGCTCATGTAATGGAAGAAACTGAATTTCCATTACCTGAAGATGGTAGTGTTAAAAATCAATGGGCAGCTCATCAGTTGAGCACAACTTTAAACTTTGCCAACAATAAGAAGGTATTTTCGTGGTTAATTGGCGGTCTTAACTTTCAAGTTGAGCATCACTTATTCCCACATATCAGTCATATACATTATAGTAAAATTGCCCCGATTGTAGAGAAAACTGCACAAGAGTTTAATATGCCTTACAATTCTGAAAATTCATTTTTTAGAGCGTTGGCTTCTCATGGTCGCATGTTGTATCAATTAGGTAGATAAGTAGATATTTTTTAGATTATCTCAAGAATATAGCTAAAGTCAAGTGTTTTATAATGCTTGACTTTTTTTATTGCCCCTTTGGAATGGCTATTGCATTTAAATGTATATCTATAAACTTAAATCGATAAAAAATGCTAACATCCGAAAAAACGCTTGATCAATCTGAAACTTTACTCAAAAAAGCAATTAAATACGTGGAAAATAGAGGTTTTAAAAATATTAAAACCAAGTTAGACGGTTATGAATCTCCAAACAGCTTTGCTCAAAAAAAGGAGGACAATGAATACACTCCGGATATTACCGCTGAAAATGCACGCGGGAAGTTTTATTTTGAAATTGCTCAAAAAACAGAAAAAGTAAATAGCCTTGTGAGTAAATGGAAATTGCTTGCAACACTTGCAGAGATGAAAAATGGCGGTTTTAGTATATTAGTTCCTTATGGACTTAATAAATTCACCGAAGATTTAGTAAACAATTATAAGATAGATGCCAATTTAATTAAGATGAGTTAAGAAATTTTTTCGATATAATTAATTTGAGCCGTTCAAAAACTTGAACGGCTTTTTTTAGGTATTTTACTTAATTTGGAACATTAGTTCTTTCCCTACGTTTAAAGGGAGAAAGTAGTGTAGTTTTACAAAAGATTTTAACAGTAAAAATCTAATATAAGCGACCCTTTTTTGGGTGTTGATAAACAAACTAATTTAATAGAGATGAGAACTTTGTTGAGCATTATACTTACGGTTGTTTTTTCTTTAAGTGTATTAGCACAGAAAGAAGGAAGCGTTTTTTCTTTTGCCGGTAAGGTGTACTTAGGTACAGAGAAAGGAGAGGATGTAAAGATTAGTCTATTTGATAATAACAAAAAGATATCTTCATATAAAACGGCAAAAAATGCAAAATTTATCATTGATGTTGAGCGTAATAAACATTATACCATTCAATTTGAAAAGAAAGGTTATATCACTAAACGCTTAATTATTGACACTTATGTTAATGAACGAGATGCAATGGGGGTGAAGACATTTAAATTTGATGTAGAATTATTTAAAGAAGAAAAGGGAAAAAACTATGCTATTTTAGATTTTCCAATTGCAATCATTGAATTTAATCACATTTCTAAAGAGTTCTCATATAATCAAAAGTACACCAAGTCTATGTTAGATGTTCAAGATGACGTACTAACAGGTAAAAGAGTTAATATAGCTGCCAACTAGCTTTAAAGTTGGTTTTCATAGTAGATTAGTAGTAAAGGAGCCTTGCTTGAATGCAAGGCTTTTTTTATAGTGTAAACTCAATCGAAAGACGATGTAAGTTGGGTTTACTATCTGTTACCACAGTGAGTTCAATTTTAACATCTCCACTTAAACCCTCAGTATTAATATTAACCAATAACCTTTCTGATGTGTTAGGAGCAATTCTTGTTGGATATTCTAATGTTGCACATTCGCAATTAGAACTAATGTTGTATATTTTTAATTCAGTGCTACCTTCATTCTTCATTAGAAAAAATCGTTGAAGCTGTTCTTTGGTTACTTTTCCTAATTGGTAAGTTTTGGTGTTAAAACTGAGCTTTGATTTTCCAAAATCCTTATTTGATTGTTCTGTAATGGCAATTAACTCAATCTTTCGTTGCTTAGCAGCTTCTAAGCTATAAACAGCATGCGTTTTACTTTTTTGATTCAAATCATTGCTAAAAGCAAAATCCCCATAAGGTAGTTTTATAAATTTCAGAGAACCTCCATTAGTTGCAGTTTGATTAATGTAGGGCAAGAAAACGCCATTTTTATAGGATTTAAAATAATTGATTAAGCTTTCAATCCTTCTTAATGTTAGCTTGTAGTTGTAGTCTTCTTTAGAAACAGAACTTGCGAAACCTAATATATTTAACTCTATTTCACTTCCTTTTTCCAGCTCCTTAAGAACAAGAGGGCTAAAATACTCAAGGCTTTTTATTCCTTTTTGAACATCATTTTCAAAGAAATCAGTCAAGTCATCCAATTCTTCATCTGAGATTTTAACTTTTTCCATATTCTCAATGTACTCACTTTGAAGAGTTAAGTAGTCATAAGCTGTGCTTAAGTAATTGGCATTGGTTAAAGTGTCTGCTGTAGACGGTTTTGGTACATCATTGTGAAAGTATAAATTTGAGGGTAAGTATTGGTTTAGTATTTCTACGCTGACATCTATATTAATATTAGCTGTGATACTTTCAGCAACTTTTGGTTTTTCTGCTAGTTCTTTCTCTTCAATATTTTCTTCTTTTTCAAAAGCGAGTTTAAATAAGTCATTGCAGCAAGATAAAGCACCGCCGGCATTCTCATTCAAACGATTACTACTGAATAAAGCTGAATCAGCAAATTGCTGAAAGTAATAATCATTGCCAATGCTATTTATGGGCTTCCCTAAATTTTCTATTGACTTGTAGATGTTTATTGTTCCTTTTGAGCGAAAAATATCATAACCACCAAATCCTATATGCCAGTTCGAACTAAAGTATAATGTTTGTGTAGTAGAATTGTAATAAGGGGTGACTTCATTGTCAATACTATTAATCATTGCTCCTGCATTTACAGCTTTGTCAAAACCAAAATCTGCTTTTTTTGCTACCCAAATATCTAATCCTCCAAAACCTCCGCTACGATTAGAGACAAAAAATAAATGTTCTTCTCCGTCAATTAAGGCAGGGTAGGGCTGGGTGTTATTGTAACCGCTAGCATTTATGTTACTATTGAGTTTTTTTGCAGATTGTAGTTTATTGTTGCTGAGTTTTGCACTCCAAATTTCACATTGGTAATTGCTGTCACACAAACTAAAGTAAGCTGTTTCTTTAAGCAAATTTAAATTCAGCAAATGTTTATTAAGTGCTTCTTTTTTTAAGTTTTCATCCAGCTCAACTTTATTGACCTCATAGTTTTTCATCGAGCTGTAATATACTCTACTGTAGTAATTTTTATCTTCGATTACATAATCACTCTTACTGCTATCTGCTCTTAAAGAAGAAAAATAAAGTATTTCATTTTCAACTGTTGCTCCATACTCTGCTACCGGCGAGTTTATTTTATTGCCAAAGTTTTTAACGGTGAATTCACTATTTGATTCATCATTACTTTCTGCCCATTGGGCGGATTCTTTTGATTGGTTAATTCGTTTGTACCAATAACTCTCTCTTTCTCTTCTATAGGGACGTAGTGCGGTTGTATAATGTCTACGTGCTTTACGGTAGTCACCTGAGTGGCGGTAGGCTTCTGCTAGTTCATAAGCTAATTCCGGAAAGATGTTTTTTCCTCCTAAGAGAGAAGACTTTAAAAGATATCTTGTAGCTTTATCGTGACGATTAATTTTAGTTAGATTTCTTCCGTATTTATATAAAACTTCCGCATTGGTCGAGTCTAGGTGTAAAGCCTTCTCATAAAACCCTATGGAGCCAAAATATTCACCTCTTTCATACAGTTGATCTCCTACTTGTATAAGCTGCTCGGGTGTTTGACTTTTTATGCTAAAACTCACAAAAAGCAAAGAGATGAGTAAGTTAATTTTTACATAAAATCCGGACATGCTTGGTATCTTCTAATTTTAGGTTTGTAGTATTTAATCAAATAGGTAAGAGAAAGTTCTAAGCCTCCTCTGTTGTCACTGGCTACATCTAAACCGGAAACGTTTATGTCATAGCTAATTCCAAAGTTTAATTTACGGTAATCTACTCCTGCGGAAAGGATTAGTGCATCTTTATTTCGATACCACAATCCAAAATAAACATTTTCATTTTTAAAACTGCTTTCATCTATTCTGTATCTCATGTCCGATCCCAAAAGAACTTCTTTAAAAGTACCTTGATGTGAATAGAGTATTGCGGGCAGTAAGTCAATTTTTTCACTCAGATAGTAATCAGCTTGTATAAACCAGTTGCTTCTAACATCAAGAGGAATATTGCTGCCTTCAAAACTTTGATTGGAACGATTTAAGTTATAAGCTGCATATCCAAAACCAAATGATTTTCTGTTTTCAATAATGTATTCTAATGCTAAGCCTGCATGCAATGCAAAGTTAGTGTAGCTGCTTCTGTCAAAGCTTTCTCCACTTTCTAGATTAGGGTTGTAAACGTTTCCATCAAATTGACGGTCGTAGCTAAAGCGGTCAAAGTTAATTGAACGAGCATTTACTCCACTTTGAATTCCGGCTTTTAAAATAAGTGTAGAATCATAGTTAAGTCCTTTACTGTAGGCTAAATTTAAGGCAAACTGAGTAGTTTGTAAACCGCCTAATCCTGCTTCATCATTAAAAAGAAGCAAGCCTAAATGGATGTTCTTTTGTTTTTTAAAAAGACTTTTTGCTTCAGCTGAAAAAGAAAAAGTGCGATAAGGTTCTGAAACAGTCGACCATTGATTTTTATAATTGGCATTTAAGCGGTAATCTGCATCAAAGCTACCGTTAAGTGCCGGATTTAAGTTTAGATAAGAACGCTGAAATTGTGAGAAATGAATATCCTGAGCAAGTAAAAACAAGCTAACAAGATTAAAAGACAAAAAGAGCAGAACTTTTCTCATCAACGAATCAGCGTTAGGTTTCCTTTAGTAAAGTACTCTTGTTTGTCGAGGCAAATTGCTTTTAAATGATATACAAATACTCCCGGATCGGCTTCTCTACCATTGTAACTTCCATCCCATCCACGGTTTAAGTCATCTGTTCTGAAAACCAACTCTCCCCAACGATTGTAGATTTCTAATTCGATAGAGTAGAGGTTACTACCTCTTACGTAGAAAATATCATTATTATTATCTCCATTTGGTGTGAATGCTGATGGGATAAAAATATCAGGCTCAGCGCAATTGATTTCATAAACTTTTAATCGTTTCTCTGCAAATACCTCACAGCCGGTATTCATATCAATTAAAGTTAGACTTACTGTCGTCGTATTCTGTATGGTAATTGTTGGGTCTGGGCTATTTGGGTTGTCCATTAAGTTGGCAGGTTCCCATTGATAAACTAAGTTTGAGTCAACTCTATCTGTAGAAAGTGGAATTTGTTGTCCACGGTAAGCAGAGTCTGTTTCAGCAAAAATAGTGACTGAGTCAAAAGCCGGAACTGCGACTTCTACTAAACTAGAGTCAAAGTCTTCACATCCTGTACTACTAATTGTCAGTAAAGTAAACCAAGTAGTATCTTTTGGTGCGGTTAAAATTTCTGTGGTGCTTTGACCTTGAATGATACTATCCTCTGGTTGCCAATCAAAAGTTAGCTGAGCAGTTGAGTTAATTACGTCAGCATTTACTACAACCGTATCGCCTAAGCAAATGCTAAGTAGGTCATCAGTTTCAACAACTAAGTTTTCCACATCCACATTTACATCAATTTCATCTGAGCATATTTTATTTTCGCCCTTTAAGTAAAAAGTGTTTTGCGGTGCTTGTGGAGAAATCAAGATAACACTGTCTTGTGGGGTGTTTAACGGATTATTATAGTTACTGTTATCTGCCCAAGTAAATTGTTCAGCAGTTCCCGAAGAATTGCCTTTTAATTGAATCGTGTCGCCCAAGCAAATTAAAGTATCGTTGATTGCACTTAACTCAACATTTTGAAAAACATTGATTTCCTGATTAATGGTGTCAGCCAAATTACATCGCGCATTAGAGGCTATTAATTGAATTTGATACCGTCCATCATCAGTATAAGTAATAGTAGGGTCGGGGTCTGTTGTAGTAAAATTCCCATCTCCAAAGTCAATTCTAAATGAATCTACCCCAATAACCGTAGAGTTAATCGGTAAATTATAAGGCGTGCAGACACTATCTTCGGTTAATAAATCCATATCTACTTCGTAAGAGATATAGGTAGATTCAATCGAATCAGTAGCAAAACATAATCCATCAGATATTTGAACATAATATTGATAGGTGCCATCTGAATTTATGACAAGGTTACTGTCATTTGGATAGTTGTTTAATGTATCTGTGAATGTGGTATCTGAGCTAAATAAAAATTTGTTTGCTGTACCTAATGAAGAAACACCTACTTCATAGTCTCCCAAGCCACAAAATAGAGAGTCTTTGAAAGTATCAAAAGCTAGGTTGTTAGCTCTAACTTCAATGTTTCTAATTAATGTGTCTTGAGTTGAACAGGCGTAATTTTCGTAGATAAATTTCATTTCATAATTGCCTGAATTAGGATAAGTGTAACTAAAGTTAGCATCTGTTCTAGTTTGACCGTTGCCTAAATCCCAGCTAAAGGTGTCAACATTTAAAATTGTTGAATTAAAGTTTATCGGTGTATTTTCACAAACTTCGTTATCTGACAAGCTTACAGATGCTACAGCCGGTAAAAAGCGAATTGCAATGGTAGAATCGTAACGGGCACAGGCATTGGTTGAAGGATTGTCAGCCTTTAGGTAGAACACATTATTACCGGTATCTAATGGTAGTTTAACAATTGAATCGTTTGTGGTAATCAGTGGATTTGTAAAATCTAAACTCTTAGACCAAGCGAACCTGCCTGCATGTCCACCATGGTTAACATTGATCTCCACAGAGTCAGAGTAACAAATAATAGAGTCTTGAATATCGAATGATAAATCAATAAAATCAGGTCGAATAGTAACTCTTTGGTAAGCAAAATTGTCAAGTACGCAAATTGTGTCTTCAACAGTTTGGCGAATACCGTAAACTCCAGGTTCTGTAAAGTAGATAGTACTATCTTTAAAGTCAGAGTCAATCATAGATCCATAAAAGTTCCAAAGTGTATTATTGCCACGTTTACTTTTATTTTCAATTTTAACTGCAATTGTATCGCCAGGTTTTAAGCAATGTTCAGCAGTGTCAACAGTAAACCTGGCTACCGGAGCAATCTCAAAATCGTATTTAAAAAGTACATTGTTACATCCGTAGTTATTTACAGGTACTCCCTTTGTTCTGGCAAAAGCACTGTCTGAAGTAAAAAAGTCATTTTGCTTTGCTGAACCGAAGCCGCAACTACCACAAACTGATTGATAAACTACTCCGTTTTTATCAAACCGACTGGTTCCGCCATCTACATGGTCTTCAGAGGCTGTTCCACCAAAATAGGAAGCGTGTATTAGACTATCAGCGTCTCTATTGATAACGTAGAAGTAAAAATCTTTGCCATCTGTTGTTGAGCGAAACGGATCTTCAATGGGCATGTTTGAAGGAAGCGTTTTGGATCCATCATTTACACCTGTCATCGAACCGCCCCAACCGGAAATGTACATATTTAAACAACGATCGACTAGAAAGGCAGTAGGAGAGATGTTTATTGTACCGTTGTTATTGCCATCTCCAAAAGTATGAGAAATAACAAGAGAGTCTAAGTTTGGATCCATTTTGATAATAAACTGCCCTCCGGCGCTATCAGCAATGGTAGAGTTCTTAATAGGAAATAAACCACCTTTAGTTTGGCCAAATGCATATACATTTCTAAATCTATCAAACTCTATAAAGTAAACTTGATCGTAATTTGGAGTTCCAATAAACGTACTTTTTTCTACTGTGGTTCCATCAGCCGAAATAATGCTAATAAAACCATCTGCTATTCCGCCAAAGGAGTTGTCACCATAAGTTCCCTGAGTAACTGGGAAGTTGTTGTAGCTTCTTGTTCCACCACCCACTAATACCTTATTGCTGTCAATTACTTTTAAAGAATAAATTGCATCATCATCTGAGCCGCCGTGGTATCTTGCCCATAATAACTGATCTAAAGTGGGAGAGAATTTTAAAATAATTCCGTCTTGCAATCCATTAAAACTATTAACTGTAGGGAGGTTGGTAGAATGTGTTGAACTGCCCACATAAATGTTTAATGAGTCATCAACAACAATTTCACCTCTAAAATGATCGCCATAGTTATACATAAGGTTATCATCAAGAGAGGCAGTATTATTACTATAAAAACTTAAACCTGTAGAGCTATTTCCTCCAAAGTAAGTAGAAGCTAAAAGTGCTGTTCCATCTTTTGAGAATTTAGAAATAATGAGATCGTTTCCACTGGGATAGTCTTGACCATAGCCTGTACCTAAATCTATATCAACGTTCGAGTTTTTGTTGCTTTGGTAAGCATTAGAACTTACCGGAAAATTAGAAGATCCGCTAACTCCCATAATTATTAGATGATTGTTTTTATCTACAACCATACTGTTTACGGCATCATCTCCATTGCCCCCTAAATAAGTGCTATATAATAAAGAGTCTCCAAATTCACCCTTTATTTTACTAATCGCAATATCAGCAGAGCCACCACCGTAATTGGGTTGATATACACCAGGAGTAATGATATAACCCGATTGTAAACTTGTTCCTCCCATATACCCATTACCTATTGAATCATAAGTGGCTGTCATTCCTAAATTGTTTGTTGTGGCTCCGGAATAAGTACTAAAAATTACCCTCGGATCAATAGTAAGTGATTTTGATTTGTCGTAGCCATTAGGAAAGTCAAAACTTAAGGTATTGTCGGTTAAAAGGTAGTTACATTCAACTTTAACTTTTTTTCCATCGATTATTTGATATGCATAAGGTTGTTCTTCAATTAGCTCACCAAATTCATGTTTTAATATTAGGTTTCCATATTTTAGTTTTAATCGCTCAATGCCCTCGTAATGAACTTTAATCTGCTCAACTTCACTTCCTGCTTCTACAATATAATCGTATTTTAAAAAGCCATCTTGATAATATACTTTTAAGTCAATACCATTATAAAGGTTGTGGTAGTTTACTTCCTGAAAAGAGTAAACTTTAGATTGCCATTTACTTGCATCATTTCCCAAATAGTAGTTGTAATAAAAACCGGATTTATTATTAGCCTTTAAATCTACTTTTGGGTTAGCATTCACAAATTTTGCTTTAAATACCTGAATGCCTTCCTTATCTACTTGATGACTTACTCCGCCATGGTTAAAACTTCTGCTATATATTTGGTAGTGGAATGCATCTTTTTCCAGAAAAAGTACTGTTTCACCAATAATTGATTTATACATAACATTCTCATGCCATTGCCCTTCATTAGGGGTAAATGGATATGAATTATTCGTTCGACTACCCCCTTCATTATGAGCGAATAAATAGGTGTTCGCAAAAACAGAAATAAAAAGTAAAATTTTCTTCAGCAAAATTTAATTTTATTCGTAAAGTTAATCAATTTCAAAGCTTCCATAAAGACGTAAATAAAATTCATACGATGCCTTGTTAGTCGTAATTCTTGAGATTACATTTACAACAAAAACCAGATGATTCTTGTTGCAGACAGCGGTTCTTCTAAAACAGATTGGCGCTTAATACTTTCAGAAGATAAATTTGAGCAATTTCAAAGTGAAGGCTTAAACCCTAATTTTCATTCAAAAGATTCTATTCAAGAAGTATTAAAAGAGACATTTGTTGATGTCAGCTTGATTTCCAAAGTAAGTGAACTTCATTTTTACGGTGCCGGTTGTTCCTCAAATGAGTCAAAAGTTGAATTGAAGAAAGCCTTTAATGAGTTCTTTCCATCTGCTAAAGTTTGTGTAGAGCACGATTTATTAGGTGCAGCAAGAGCCGCTTGTGGTCATCAAGCGGCTTTAGCCGGAATTTTAGGAACGGGCAGTAATTGTTGTGTTTTTGACGGAACTCAAATAATAAAGTCATTTCCTTCAGGCGGCTATGTTATTGGCGACGAGGGTGGGGGAGTGCAAATCGGACAAATGATCTTAAAGTCCTATATCGAGGGATATATGCCTGAAAAACTTAGAGAAAGATTTGATTTTAGGTATAAATTAAGTATTGAGGATATTCTTGAAAATTTATATAAAAAACCTTATCCAAATCGATTTATGGCTGGCTTTAGTCGATTTGCTTATCAGCACAAAGAGGATGAATTCATTACAGAGTTGTTGCTCAAAGTTTTTGGTTCATTTTTCGATCAAAAGGTGCTTCGACTTTCTGAAGCAAACCAACTTCCTTTAAACTTAGTAGGCTCAATTGCCTATTATTATGAAGAGTATATTAAAGCTGTTGCTGTTGCAAAAGGCATAACTATTGGAACTATTTTAGAAAAACCCATTGCAGGCTTAGCCTTGTATCATTTGTATAAGTAAGGCTTTTGAGGAAGCCCTAGTAGAAATTAAGCTTGTATTAAAAATATTGCCGGACGCTTATTGAAAGTTGGCCTTTGGATTTTCCTCCATTCATTTAGTCGCTTAGTTCGAATGTATTCTGTTGGCAAACTAATATCTGCAGCTATACAAACTTTTGTTTCGCCGCTTAACTCTTTAAAAAGATCCTCAATCATGGCTTCATTGCGGTAGGGCGTTTCCATAAAAATCTGAGTGTGTTGATTCTTTCTGCTTTCAGACTCTAGTTGTTTAATTTGCTGAGCTCTTTTAAAAGGTTCTCTATCTAAGTATCCATGAAAAGAAAAGGATTGTCCGTTAAAGCCACTGGCAATTAAAGCCAATAAAATTGATGAAGGCCCAATTAGCGGAACGACTTGATAGTTGTTTTGGTGTGCTAAGTCTACCAATCGAGCACCTGGATCGGCTATTCCCGGACAACCAGCATCGGAAATAATGCCAATTGAGTTCCCTGCTTTTAATTGATTGAGAATAATTTCAACATCTTCCTGCTCACTTCTTTTGTTTAGTTCATAAAACTCACTTTCGTCAATTTTGTGTTTTAAGTTGAGTTTTACTAGCAGCCGACGTGCTTCTTTAATATGCTCAACTGCAAAGTGGTTCAGTTGAGCAATTACTTCAGTGTTTGCCGAAGGTATCGAAGCATTAATAGCTGCTTCGCTGCCTAATGTATTGGGGATTAAGTAGACTTTAGCTTTCTCCATTTTCAATCTGTTCTATCAAAACATCACAAGCTGAATCTAATAATCGATATACATTTTCAAAGCCTTCTTCGCCACCAAAGTAGGGGTCGAGTACAGACATATTGCTGTTAGGGTTTGAGAGATTGAGAATCATTTCCACTTTACTTTTGTCATCATCGCTCTCAGCCACCAATAGCGTGTTCTCGTAATTTGAAGCATCCATTACTAATATGCGATCGAATGTTTTAAAGTCAGAAACATCAATTTGTCGCCCTCTGTAATGGCTAATATTAATTCCATACTCTTTGGATTTTGCAATTGCTCGATGATCCGGCTCTTGATCGATATGGTAGTCAGATGTTCCGGCAGAGTCTACTGTTATGTCTATGCCTTTTTCGGCAGCTTTGTTTTCTAAAATTCCTTGAGCCATTGGTGAACGACAGATATTTCCAAGGCAAACCATTAAAATTTTCATCTTAATATTTTGGATTTAAAAAAAGGAAGCCGAAGCCTCCTTTTTATTTATTGAATACTAATTTTCTTTTCTAAGTCGGTAATGTAGCTTCTAAATCGCTTATCCGTTTCAATCAAATTGTTTACGGTTTTGCATGCATGTAAAACCGTTGCATGATCTTTTCCGCCACAATGCATACCAATATTTGCCAAACTAGACTTGGTCATTTTTTTCGCAAAGAACATAGCAATTTGTCTTGCTTGAACAACCTCCCTTTTTCTCGTTTTAGATTTCAATAACTCGATAGGTAAATCAAAATAATCACAAACTACTTTTTGAATGTAGTCAATGGAAACTTCACGAGCGGTATTCTTAACAAATTTGTCAATCATTTGCTTTGCTAAGTCCAAAGTAACGGCCTTCTTGTTTAGTGAAGATTGTGCTAAAAGGGAAATTAAAGCTCCCTCTAACTCACGAATATTTGTCGTAATGCTGTAAGCTAAATACTCAACCACTTCTTTAGGGAGTTCAAGACCTTCATTGTACATTTTAGTTTCTAAAATGGCAATTCTGGTTTCTAAGCCGGGGTTTTGCAAATCAGCTGAAAGTCCCCATTTAAATCGAGAAAGCAAGCGTTGCTCCATGCCTTGAAGCTCAACAGGGGCTTTGTCACTCGTTAAAATTAACTGCTTACCACTTTGGTGTAAGTGGTTAAATATGTGGAAGAATACATCTTGTGTTTTCTCTTTTCCACTAAAAAACTGTACATCATCAATGATTAAAACATCAATCATTTGGTAAAAATGAATGAAATCATTTTGATTGTTATTTCTTACAGCATCAATAAACTGATGTGTAAATTTCTCTGAGGAAACGTAAAGTACTGTTTTATTCGGATGGTTATTTTTTATTTCAATACCAATAGCATGAACCAAGTGAGTTTTACCTAAACCAACACCTCCGTAGATTAATAGTGGATTAAAAGCAGTACCACCCGGCTTTTTGGCAACTGCATAACCGGCAGAACGAGCTAAACGATTACAGTCGCCCTCAATAAAGTTATCAAAAGAATAATTCGGGTTTAGTTGAGAATCAATATTTACCTTTTTTAATCCGGGAATTATAAAAGGGTTCTTTATTCCTTTTTCTCCATTCACATCAATCGGCACTGAAACGGGTTCATTTTTTAGTGCTTGTCTGTTAGTAGTAGGAATTTTTACGGTGTATGGTTTTGGATTATGGACACTGTTTTCCATAATAATGCTATACTCCAACTTGCCTTCTGTTCCAAGCTCTTTCTTGATGGTTTTTCTCAAAAGCGAAATGTAGTGCTCTTCTAACCATTCATAGAAAAATTGACTAGGTACTTGAATGGTTAATACACTATTAGCAAGTTTTAGTGGAGTAATAGGCTCGAACCATGTTTTATAACTTTGAAGGCTTACGTTGTCTTTAATAATGGACAAACAATTGTCCCAAACTTGGTTAAAGTCTTTACTCATACTATTCGTTTAATTTGGTTATTTTGATTCGCGAACAACATACATAATTTTGGCTCTTCCTACAAGAAATAATCAACAATTTGCAAAAGAAATTTCGATGAATAATCGTTCAATTGAAAAAAATTATCTTACTGATTTTTAAATTTGTATAAAGAACACTGACGTTTGTCGAACGCTCAACAAATATTTGAAGAAAAAAGTGAAATAAAAAATAAAAATGCTATTGACTTTCTAGTTTATTATTGCATATATAAATTCTTTTTTTCTTTTCCGACTTTTGCTTCATGATACAAGAGGAAATTACATTAAATGTAAGGTATGCCGAAACCGATCAAATGGGTTTTGTGTACTATGGTAATTACGCACAATATTTAGAGCTGGGTAGGGTAGCTGCTATGAAAAAAGTGGGTATTTCATACAGAGCTCTAGAGGAAGAAGGGATTGGTTTACCGGTAAAGTCAATGAACATTAATTATTTGAAAGCAGCCAAATATGACGATGAAATAAAAGTGGTAACTACAATTCAATCTATGCCTACTAATCGAATAACTTTTGAATATCAAATATATAGAGAAAAGGAATTGTTAATTGAAGCTGAAACTACTTTATTTTTTATGTCTTTAGAAAGTGGTCGTCCTATTCGTCCACCAAAGTTTTTTATTGATCAAATGAAAGCATTCTTTAGCTGAGTGAACTTTTTTCTTTCTAGTGAAAAATATTCTATCACAATACATGAGTTGCATAACACTTTATGAGTTTATTAGATAGGGTATTAGGTGGTGTGTTAAAAATACTTTTACTTATACTTTTTGTTGAAGTTCAACAAATCAATTATAAAATACTTTTTCAGGGAATTCAATCTTTTAAATGAATTTTAACGAAATAGAAATAAAAAGCTTTTGGTTTTCTAAAACCGGTTAAATGAAACGGAGTTAAAATATAAATTACATACCAATCAATCAATTTAGACTTTCCATTTATTCGTTATAAGTCACTTTTTGAGAAAAAAGAGTTCCCTCCTTAGCCTGTTCAAGCGCTTTGTAGAATTTGTATATAGTAAAGTAAGCTTCTGTAATTTAATTTGAGTATTTTATTGAGGAGTTATTATGTTAGCTGTATACTATTTACTCTGTTTGTTATGGTACTTACTTTAATTGATTGAACTTTGTTTTCTTCTTAATGAAGACATCAATGACTAAACTCTTTTTGTACCACCCTTTTAAATTTGGTTCGACAATATGTTTTCGTGATAGTTTTCGAGCTTTAAGCCACTTGTTCAAACCAATAATAAATTTGAAATCTCCGGCAATAATGGCTCTCAATTCAGTGAAGTTTCCTAAAAAAATAGCCCTTAAGGCAGCAAGCTGATCTAACATTATTCGAGCCGGTACCAACAGAATCATCTTCAAGACACTTAAGTTCTTAATCATCATTATCAAGTTGTTTCTATAATTGTAATATAACTTAGAAAAGCTACCATAAGTTATAACACTGCCGCCAACATGATAAACAACCGATTGGGGTACCACAAGAATTTTGTATCCGGCATTTTTTACACGCCAGCATAAATCAATTTCTTCCATATGTGCATAAAACTCTTCGTCGAGCCCGCCGAGCTTGTGGAAAAGCTCTGAGCGGATTAGCATGCAAGCCCCAGACGCCCAAAAAATTTCACAAACATCTTCATACTGTTTTTCATCAGCTTCTATATGGTGAAAAATCCTTCCGCGACAAAAAGTGTAACAAAAGGCGTCTATAAACCCTCCTGAGGCACCAGCGTAATCAAACATCTCTGGCTTGGGTTCATGTAGTATTTTAGGCTGACAAACCCCTACCTTCTGATCTTTCTCAATTTCTTCCACCAAAGTTCCCAACCAATTTTCCGTAACTGCTACATCTGAATTTATGAGTACATAATACTCCGCCTTAATGTAAGGCAAAGATTCTTGATAACCATTAGCAAACCCATTATTCACATATATCCGGAATATTTCTACTTCAGGAAAATTCTCTGTAACATATGCCACAGACTCATCGCTAGACCCATTGTCAACATAGACAGGTGTATAATCTTCATACTTTGTTTTAAGTATAGTAGGTAAAAACTTCTTCAAAAATTCAACACTATTGTATCCCAAAACAACTACGGCTACTTTTTTACAGTGAATTTCTTCTGGTTGGGACATGTTCGGTTCTTGATTCTGCTTTGAAATAAAAGTCAATTTATTACTTTTTTATAAGTGGATTAATATTTATGCTTCACGAATAAATTCCTTTAGTAAGCCAATTGTGTAACTGATGAACCGTTTCTTCATAAGACATTGACGGTACAAATCCGGTATCTTCTGTTAGTTTTTCTATAGAAAAGTCTTCGAGAGTTAATGAAATATCATTGTATTGAAATTTACCAAATTGCAACTCCTGACTACTCGGATATAATTTTGCCATTATTTTGACATATTCTTTTAATGGTCTTGCTTCACCCGATCCAATCCAATACTCTTGATGTGGCTTACCTCTTTCTCCTATAAGTTTATAGGCACTTGCACAATCATAAGCACTAATTACATCAAAAATTTGTTCTCCGGTTGAAAAAATCAATTCATCACCATCAATTAGTTTTTGAAGTGTAACTTGTAAGAAAGAATCTTTGTCATCATTCGGACCCATTACATGAGAATTTGTTCCTATCATTAAGTCAATACCTTCTTCTTTAGCTAAAATCTTCAACAGCTTACGCGACCCCATTTTGGCTACTGAATAAACTACATGACGATTGTATTCGGTGTTTTTATGATAATCAAGTTGAAGATACTTAGACGTAAATGCTTCCTCCATTGTGCCCACATGAACAAATCGACTACAACCTATTTTTTTTGCCACCTTAAGCGCATTTCCAGCCCAAGCTATGTTATTTATTTGATGTTCTATTTCAAGGTCAGAAAGTTTAGAGTTTCCACCCCACGCAAAATTATAAAACACACAATCTTCACCGATCCACCCTAATTCTGTAACTCTTTCCGGTAGCATTTCAATTTCATTCATGTCTATCCGGCAATAGGTAAGTAAATTGTTTGGTTGAAGCCTTTTTTGATCAACTTCTGTCCAAGGTTTTCTTCCGAGCGCCAACACTTTGATATTATTGTCGATTAAAAGCTTTACCAGCGTTGAACCTATAAACCCAGTTGCACCTGTTATAATTGCACTTTTCATTGATTAATATAATTAAAGTTAGGTTTACTTGGTGTAAAGCCCGTGTCTTTACTTACATCTGAGCTATCAAAATCTTCCTTTGTTAGTATCAAGTCATCTAATGATGCTTTCCCTAGTGAATCAACTTTTTTTTCATGAATCTTCTGAGAGAATTCATGGAAAAATTCATGTAGTGTCATTGGCTCTCCTGTTCCAATAAAATAGTCAGATTTGTTTTTCCCACTATGACCTAAATGATAATACACCTTAGCACATTCCTCTTTGGATATAAAATCAAACAATTGATTATTCAATGGTGGATCAAATTTTTCCTGATTTATGATTTTCTTGAGTACATTATGTACATAGTTATCCATTTCTAAAGATTCGTCCACAATTACAGAAATACGCGTGTGTATATAATCGATTTTTTCTAGATACGCTAACAATAAGCACATATTCCGAGCGGTTACTTTTGCAGTACCATACACCCCCATATTAGAATGATAAGCTCGTTTAGTCCAATGTGAATTCAGATAATTCTCTACAAACTTTTCTTCCTGCGACCCGGCATTAATAAATTTTATACATCCTATCTTTTTAGCTATTACCAGGGTTTTTGAGGAATAAGTTACATTGTTAAACTGTTCTTGAATTGATCCATCTGCAAGTCGCTTACTTCCACTCCAAGCAAAGTGGTAAAAAACGCAATCTGAACCTACTGACCAGTTTGATTCTTTCAACAACTGAGGTAGTTTTTCAATCTCAGACATTTCAAGTTGAATATATTTTAGATTGGGATGATCAGATAAGTGACTGATTTTTGAAACTCCTATCTCCTTTCGACCTAAAGCAAGCACTTTAATATCATTATCCAAAAGACATTCGACAACTCCAGATGCAATTAATCCTGTTCCTCCTGTTACAATAGCTTTTTTCATGATTTTGAATATTGTTCCTACAGTTCAACGGCATAACTATCACTCCAATCTTTAGCTTTTTGATCTTTATCTGAAATAATAGAATGATCAATGGGCCATTTAATTTTATGAAAAGGATCATTCCATCGAAGTGTTCTTTCTGATTGAACCGCATAAGATGAACTTACCATATATAGAATTTCAGAGTCATCTGTTAAACTGATAAAGCCATGGGCGAAACCCTCCGGTACATAAACCATGTTCCTGTTTTCTTCAGAGAGTTCAACCCCATACCACTGTCCATATGTCTTGGAGTTCTTTCGAATATCTACCATTACATCCCATATAGCACCACGAAAACAACGTATTAATTTCGCCTCTGAATGCGGCGGGTATTGAAAGTGAAGCCCTCTTAGGGTTCCTTTATACTTACTAAAAGAGTTATTCATTTGAACCCAATTGGTCTTTAAATTGTGTTTTCGAAACTCATCTTCACAGTAATATCTGGCAAAAAAACCTCTATCGTCTCCTTTTTTATCTAGAGAAATTAAATATGCACCTTCTAAACCAAGGGGGGTAAAAATCATGATGTGTATGTTTTTAGATCTTCATCTATCAAATCCGCGGGATTTTCGCCAGCGTAAAATCGATCATACCACTGAATAGTTCTGAAGATTGAAGTTTCAAAATCCCATTTTGGGTTCCACTTCAACAATTTTGAAGCTTTTTCAGTGGAAAGCGTAAGTAAAGTAGCCTCATGTAATTGATTTTCTTTCTGAGTATTCTCCCAACTTACATTGGTAACTTTTGAAGCAGCATTTAATAACTGTTCAACGGATTGAATAGAGTTTTTGTCAGGACCAAAATTAAACGCTGATTGGTATTGCTCATCATCGTGAGCGTGAAGTAACTCTGCCAAAGTTAAATAGCCATGCAAAGACTCAAGCACATGTTGCCATGGTCTCACAGCATTAGGGTTTCTAACTGGAATTGCCTGCCCCTTTTGTTTATACCTGAATATATCAGGAATAATGCGGTTATCGGTCCAATCTCCTCCTCCAATTACATTACCTGCACGAGCTGATGCCAACTTAATGTTGGTGTTTTGGCCCAAAAATGACCTTCTCCATGAGGAGACTACTAACTCCGCCGCAGCTTTACTGGAACTGTAAGGGTCATAACCGCCCAGCGTATCATTTTCGCGGTAACCATAATACCATTCTTTGTTCTCATAAACCTTATCGGTTGTAATAACAACAACAGAACAGCTATTTTCTAATTCCCGACATGCTTCCAATAAGTTAAGCGTACCCATCACGTTGGTCTCCCATGTCATAACCGGATCCTCGTAAGATTTTATTACAATGGATTGTGCTGCTAAATGAAAAATAATATCGGGTTTAAAGTCGGCGACCCTCTTCTTTATGGAATTAAGATTTCGAATATCTTCAATATGGTTCTCGCAGGAGTTTTTAAGATTTAATAAATCAAAAAGGTTGGGTGATTGTTCGGGAGCAAGCGAAAACCCTGCTACCTGAGCACCTAATTTACTTAGCCAAAATGTCATCCAGCTTCCCTTAAAACCTGTATGACCGGTGATAAAGACTCTTTTATTATTCCAAAAACTGTTTAAGTCCATATTGCCCAAGGTGCCTTTTTAGATGACCAATGTTGCTCTAAGTATTCTTTATCTCTCAAATTATCCATTGCGGCCCAAAATCCTTGGTGCTTATAGACACTTAATTGATTTTTATTTGCCAATTCTTCTAATGGATCGCGTTCCCATATTGTTAGGTCTCCTTCGATATAGTCGAATACTTCAGGCTCACAAACGAAAAATCCTCCACTAATCCATCGTCCATCACCTTTTGGTTTTTCAAGAAAGGTTTTAACACGAGCTCCTGCAATTTCAAGAGAGCCAAACCTTCCTGCAGGCTGGATGGCAGTAACTGTAGTTAAAGTTTTCTCTCTTTTATGGAATTCTATAAGCTCTTTAATATTCAAGTCCGTAACGCCATCGCCATAAGTTAAGCAAAAAGTGGAATCAATATAAGGCTTTATCCGTTTGATTCTTCCGCCAGTTTGTGTTGTTTCTCCGGTATCTACCAAGGTTACTTTCCAGGGTTCGGCTTTTCGGTTATGAATGTGCATTTCATTGGTTGACATATCAAATGTAACATCTGACATATGAAGGAAGTAGTTTGCAAAATACTCTTTAATTATATAGCCTTTATATCCACAACAAATGATAAATTCATTAATTCCATGGGTTTCATAAATTTTCATTATGTGCCATAGAATAGGTTTTCCTCCTATTTCAATCATTGGCTTTGGTCTTAGATGGGACTCTTCACTAATTCTTGTCCCAAAACCTCCAGCTAAAATGACAGCTTTCATAGACTCTTTTATTTTTTAAATATTCATTAACTAAATTATAAGTTTGTTTGGTGTTGAATGACTGGTATAATTCAACACCGAACTGTCCATAACATTCGTATCAAAAATGTCGTAAATATGAACGATTTCAAAAATAGGCAATTTTCAAGTCAATCTTCAAGTCAATTTTTTTAATTTTAAACTAATCTCAATTGTTTGATATTCTAGATACTTTATTTAGCGACAGAACATAGATTTCGCCATTTAACATTATTATTAGACAATTAATAACAAAGCATCCATAATTTAACCTACTCACAAAAGTATCTTAAATCTGAAGATTATTATAATCTGATAACTTTTATCAATATAACCCCATTTAACACTAATTCTATGATACGCTTTGATGATTTTTTTCTGAGTCAGCGTAGTCAAAAAGAGCTACTTGTATTAGTTTGTTTTGACTTTTCATTATAATATCATGTCTACGACTCGAGTTTTCAGACAGCTTTGACATTAAGGTATAGGGGTACTTGTGTTTAGCATGCTTGAGATTGTTGTCCACATTAATTTCTTTTCATACTATTTTTATAGAATAACTACAGCTACCGATGAGTTCATGTAAAAAAGTTAGGCGACAAAAATAAGGAATGAGATAGGATTTATCTTGGATTTTCCCAAAGGTCGCGCGCTCTATCATTAATAATTTGACCATCAAGCACCTCTCTTGTGTTATCAATTCCTGAATTGGTTTTACTTATTAGCATGTACTCCCAATTGGGATTGTAAACTTCTCCGCGAACATTGGAATGCAGTACTTGATAACCCGACATTTCCATGCTTGGACTGTAAAAAAGAAACTTTCGGTTGCTTTGTCCATCAATTTGATTGTAAAGCCAAATGGAGTAGGGGTAAGTATTGTATTCGTAGGGCACATTTTGCTTTGCATCCGGTGGACCGTATTGTAAGTAAACTCTACCTCTTTCAGTTTGGTAGCCGGGAATACTTCCATAGCCAAACATTTCATCAACTTTCAGTACTTCTTCTTTGTACCTGAGCCATTCTTCTTCGGGATACTGGGCGTTTCTGCTCATCCAAAAATTCAGAAAATACTGCCTCATAAAATTTATATCGGAATATTTTAATTGATTCTCAGCAAACTGCTTTTCAGCATCTGAAGAAATAGGGTAAAGAGATCGAATGTAGTTGGCAAGTAGTGTTTTGTCGGTTATACTGTCGACAAATGTGCCTTCTGCATCAACTGATGAGTAGTTGATTAATGTAGGATTACTTCGCTGAAAAGAAGTTCTCTCTTCAGCAAGTATTTCATTTTTGCGGTTTTTCACATTGACTAAAACATCGTACTCTCCTGATGGTAAATTGTCGATTTTAAAAGATTGAGCAATGGGTGTAATTGGACTTGCATCAATCTTTTTGAAACTTTTAATGTTGGCTATTACTTTATCTTCTCCTTTTTTAACGATGCTGTATTCTACTAAAAATAGACTGTCAGTTAAATTAAGTTCCTTGTTAGTGTATACTTCAAAGTAAAAGGCTAAATTTTGATTTAAGGCACCGTAGAAGTGGTTTAGATTAGGGAGTATTTCTAAGCCGTTTTTAACAAAAGGGTCATCATTTTCTTTAGCAACTAGAATGCTGTCAGCAATTTGAATATTGGAAAGTTCAATGGCATTTTGGTTAAAGCTAATTGGACGTAAGTCGTGAGTGCTTTCGGTAGAGTAGCCGTTGTTCAAGTCTTTAGTCAATAAAGTTAGTTTGTAGCTTCCTTTCGGAACACTTAGCCTCTTTATATCTAGCAAGTCCTCTTTAATATCTCCTTTTTTAAATAGAGGACTGTTAAGTTGAAATTTTTCAAAAGCAATAATGCTGCTGTCTTTTTCAATTAAGTAGGTAATTTGTAGTTTAGCTTGATAGCTGCTGTCTTCAGCATTGAAAGCGTAGGCTAGAGAAGTGCCATCTACTTTCAGATTAATTTCTACATAAGGCTTTTCATTGGGTATGTTATAATAGTTGTAATCAAGAAGCATTTTAGTGTTTTGAGCATTCATATAAACACTAATTATTAGCAAAGAAAAGAGGATTAAAGGTGATTTAAACATATATTTTAATGTAAAAATTAGTTGAAAGTAAGCATGAATTTCGCATATCTTATTGTTTGTTTTGGACATAATAAAATTGCTATTATTTCACGATTACTAAATTACGAATAGAAGACACTAAAAAAATAAAATTCGTTTCAAAAAACTGTTATTATTTTAAAATGCTTTGTTACTTTTGCAGCGGAGAAATGGCAGAGCGGTCGAATGCACCGGTCTTGAAAACCGGCGTACCGAGAGGTACCGGGGGTTCGAATCCCTCTTTCTCCGCAAAGAAAATCCCAAAGCGAAAGCTTTGGGATTTTTTGTTTTTAATGCGCTTTGAAGCTTGCTTCAAAGCGCATTAAAAACAAAAAATCAATAAACCGTGATAACGGTTTGGATTTTCTTTGACGATCTCCTTTATGGGATGCCCGAAGCGCAGCGGAGGGAATCCAGGTTAATTCACATGAAAAGTTTAATAAAAAGCTATAAGGGACTGAAGAAAGTAAATTCTTAGTCAACCAATTACTTTATTTATCGTAATATTAATAGGCAAGTGTTTTCTTGCAATATCAAGCATTTGATATTTTTTTAAATCTTTAACTATTAAAAATTTCATTATGAAAGACTTTGTAGTTAAAAACCTAGTTCTTGCAACTTCAATTCTAAATGAGGATTTTCGTCTATTTTATGATGAGGTTGATGAACTATTTTTTTTAGGAAAACCTTCTAATTACGCATCATTTCAATTGTTTTCTGCCGAAAAGAAAGGCAATATGATTGATTTGGTAGGAGGTATTGAAAGTCCGCTAAGTGCGGGTATTTATGATGCACAATCAGATTTTTTAAGGAATCTTAAAGAGCTTAAAACTTAGAGTTAGAGAAGGTGCTAATGGGGTAGAGCAATCTACCCCCTTTTTTTTTGATTAAAAGCTCAATTACTTTCTTATTCTACCCAAAGAATGATTGATACCAATAAACCGTGTAAACGGTTTGGATTTTCATTGACGATTTCCTTTATGGGATGCCCGAAGCGCAGCTTAAGATATATGTTATTGAAGTTTTAAAATCACAAGTTTTGTAAAGCAAAGAGATTTAGCTGAAGCTGTTATTACTTTATTTCATTATGGTAAAGAATGATTGATGCTATTTTAGCTAGTCCAACTTACAATCGTATCTTTACCAAATAATAAGAAACTAAAAAGCAATAAGCTTACAAATAAGAGAAACATTTAACTATTTAGATTATGAGTCAATACGATCAACCTTCATTCGACCCGGCTAAACTGAGGCCTTACATTTTCATTGGAATAATCGTGGTTATTTTAATCATTGTCCTTTCAAACATTTTTGTTATTCTTCAACCAACAGAGCGTGGTGTAATTTTTAAGAAATATACCAGTGGACTAGATGTTGATGACGTTAAACAAGAAGGATTAAGTATAGTTGCTCCTTGGAACGACGTTATTATTTTCGACATTGCTGAGCGCCAAATAGAAGAGACTATGGATGTTTTATCAAAAGACGGACTGTCCATTGCCATTGATGTTTCATTGCGTTTTAGACCAGAACCAAGTAAAATTGGATACTTGTACAGAGCATTTAAAAATAGCTATATTGAAAGTTTAATTCGTCCTGAATTGCGATCAGCTGTAAGGCAAATTATTGGGCAATATACACCCGAGGAGCTTTACGCTACTAAACGACAAGAGATTGAAACGAGAATTCAAGAAGCTATTAGAAAAGTATTAGATGAGAATCACGTTGAGTTGAAAGCTTTACTTTTCCGTTCTATTAAGCTTCCAGCAATGATTAAAACGGCCATCGAACAAAAATTAACAGCTGAACAGGAATCTGAGAAATACGAATTTTTGATTCAGAAAGAAACAAAAGAGGCAGAGCGAAGAAGAATTGATGCCGAAGGGAAAGCAGCGGCTAACCGTATTTTAAGCGCAAGTATTACTTCAAATATTCTTAAAGAAAAAGGAATTACAGCAACTGAAGCACTTGCAAAATCTAACAACACTAAAATTGTAGTAATTGGAGGAGGAGACGATGGTCTGCCGATTATTCTGAACAGTGATAAATAAAAATAGATCAATTTGTACAACCGAAAGTCATTAGGGCTTTCGGTTTTTTTTATTTTAGAACTACTTTGAAAACCCTTGCAGTAACTTTATTTATATTTTTCAGCTTTACTCTAAAAGCTCAACTTGATATAGACACCACTTTAAGTGAAAAGGAGTTGGTTTATAAAGTATTAATGTCTGAGTCCAGTGATATGCTGATTAGAAATATTCAGTATAGAGGTAGTGACTTTTCCATAGCGTCTTTTGTAAATGAAAGTCCTGAAGTGTTAATTGACAAAGGCTTAATCCTTTCAACAGGTGATGTGTTTGATGCTATGGGGCCTAATAAAAAACCCAATACCGGAGTTCGAGCTTCAGGTATGAGGGATCAGGATTTGCAATCAATTGCTACTTCAATAGTTATTGATGCTACTGTTTTAGAATTTGAAATCTTGGCTTTGCGAGATAGTTTGAGCTTTGAATATGTTTTTGCTTCGGAGGAGTACCCTGAATATGTTAATCAAGGAGTGAATGACGTCTTTGGTTTCTTTGTAAAGGAGTTAAATAGCAGGGCGCTAAGTCCCCATAATATTGCGCTTTTAGATGATGGAAGAACAACTGTAAGCATTGACAATGTTAATCATAGAGTAAATGAAGAGTACTTTTTAAAGTCAGATTTTTTTGAGGGAAAAAGCCTACAGTTTTGGGAACAAAATAGAGATATGATGATGCGATCCCGTGTATTTGAGTTTGACGGATTTACTGTTCCCTTAGAAGCTAAAGCTTACTTAAAAGCCGGGAAGTGGTATCAGTTCAAAATAGCAATTTCCGATGTGGGTGACCGCTACTTTGATTCAGCAGTGATGATTAAAGCACAATCATTCAAATCAAAAGGAAATCGCATTCCACAAGCTGATGAAGTGGTAAAGTCATTTATTGAGTCTGAATTAAAGGGTGAAAAACTCGATTTAGCCATAAGAAACGGTCAGTTATCTTTTGATTTACAAATTCAGTTTAACTCCAATGAGTCTGTGATATTAAAACAGTCTTTTAAAGTGTTAAGTGAGCTTGTAGATTTAATGCAGCGTTTTCCTTCATTAAAAGTTCTTATAGTTGGACATACCGATCATGTGGGCAGCGAGTCTGATAATTTAAAGCTATCTGAAAAGCGTGCACTTGCCGTAAAAGTTTTTTTAAGTAAAAACGGAATAAATAAAGAACGATTAAGTGTAGCTTATAAAGGAGAAAGCGAACCAAAAGCTTCTAATGATACTGACTTAGGTATGCGAGAAAACAGAAGGGTTGAGTTTGTGTTAACTTATTAGTTTATCGATTGATGGTGTCTTCAAAACCATCGTATATGGCGCTCCACCAGTAGTTAAAAACAGTTTTATTAGGGTCGTTCTTAAGACTTACTGTCCCATTAATTAGACGATTACCATTAGGATTATGTGTTCTAACAGCAAAGGTGTTGGTAATTAGATTGCTGAAAAAAGACCGTTTTTTAAGATTGTTGTTTTCGTCCTTTTTATAGGTCAACAATTTTAAGTCACTATATCTAAAGTCTACTTTTCCTGAAGTATGACTTTTAAACACATTAAAATCAAAGCTAAGTTTATCCAACTTTCCACTTTTAAACTCTAGTAAGGCCATTTCTTTAAAAAGAGAGTTCATATTTGTTAAGTCAAAAGAAGAAAAACTACCATAAACTCGGTGAGCATCCGGATCGCTTTTATGGTCAAACTCTACTTTTAATTCAACATCAGACTGATTAAGTAGTCTGGCACTTGCAATTAAGCTTAAAGTCTTATTGTCTTGTAGCTCAATTGAGTCGTTGCTAATGTTGTTTAGACTAGCTTCTACCTCTTCAAAATAAACAGTGATGGGTGCTGTGGACTTAGTTTGTTTTTCCGTGTATTTAATTTTTCCTTTGTTCATTGTTATTTGATCTACAGAAAGCTGAAAGGGGAGTGCTTTAATAGCAGAGACAGGAAGTAAACTTTTTGATGGTTGGTCAGCGCTTTTATCGTAAAAAATATCCATTATAAAACTGTCAAGTTGGATGTTAGTAGCTCTGAGTTCTTCTTTTTTTATTAATGGAGATACACTGAGTTGCGCACTAACATCTTTAATTTTAATATTAAATTTTTGAAATTCCGATGCATTTTTAGCATTGCTGATTTGAACATTTTTCACAGAAACGCTATCCTTAGAACTTAAGTAGACTTCGCCACCAATCAACTCCATTATATGATCTGCATAATTGACACTTTCAGCATTGCATTTAAAGTTGGAGTAAGTGAATGATTCATCTTCATGGAAGTCATTCATAAAGACATCATTTGCGATTAAGTTGAAGTTTTTAAAGCAACTCTCGCGCAAGCTGTCTAATTGAACACAAAGTTCGCTATTAACAAATTCTACACTACCAATATTTATTGGAAAAGGGTTTAATTCAGAAGGAGGTTCGACAACTTTTGCTTTTTTATTTTTTCTGTTGTAGTTTACTTTTGCGTTTTCTACAAGTAAACTATCTACATTAAGTCGTTTATTTTTAGTTATCTCAGAAAAGTCAACTCCTTTAAAAGTTAGTTTCGAAGCCTCCACCCATACATCACTATCTTTTAATTTATATTTAAACTGACTTAAATACATTGATCGGTTTGTATAATCTACATTTAAATCCTCATAATCAAAGTTGTCATTTAAAAAGTCGACCTTACTAATCTGACGATCTATATACCAAGCTACAATAGGATCGAGAACATAAAATGAAATACCGACGAAAAAAGAAATAATTATTACAAAGAGAATCGAGGCTTTACGCATGAGATAGTTTAGTTAGAAAAGGTAGATAAAGGTAATAGAACGTTTTGTGCTGTATTTAAGTGATATACTAATTTTTTTTTATTGAATTAATTAGGTGAATTACTTAATTGATTAGCCTCGTGGCGAGTAAATGATTGGTATTAAAACTTTAGTTTGATCCCAAGCTAAAGTCATATTTACATGATACTCAAAGTCAATCGTAAATTGCTCTACTACTGAATCTAGTTTTTGTACAGGTACTTTAAAGTTGACTACATCTTTATCAGAATCTCTATTTGCTTTACCGTCAAACCCAACTCCCCAATCAACTACTTCGTTATTGAAAATGATTGTCCATTTTTTTTCATTTGGGATAGTCCAAAGTGTGTAAGTTCCTGCAGGAAGTTTGGTTTCATTAATTTCTACTTCTTTGTTAAAAGTAACCTTAGTTGCTTCATTGGCACCGGTTCTCCATACTTCCCCATAAGGCACCAGTTCTCCAAATATTTGCCTGTCTTTTTTGTAAGGACGACAGTAATCGACTCTTATCTCAAAGGTTCCATCTGTAAAAACTGCCGTAGCTTCAGGAGATGCTTTTTTTGTTTCTGTTTTTATTTTTTGAAAATAAAAATAAACTCCCACAAAAAGTAGTAAAAGAATTGGTATACCCCATTTAAGAAACTTCATTGCTTTTGATTTAGAAATTAAGCTCACCAAATATATAGAAATAGTTTTATTGCAACAATAAAAAAGGAGATCAAACTGACCTCCTTTTTTTAAGGTATAAAAACTATTATTCCTTATTAACCGCTTTGTTAATCTCATCACTTAGCGGTTGTCTAAAAACAACTTCATCGCCAAATACATCCATTACAACTACGTCTCCGGCACTTACTTTTCCTCCTAAAATATCTTTAGACAGTTTATTTAAGACTTGTTTTTGGATTACTCTTTTAATCGGACGAGCACCAAATTGTGGGTCGTAGCCAATCTCTGATAAATAATCCACAACTTCTTCAGAAAAGCTTAGCTCAATGTTATTTTTCGCTGCCATTTTTTCTACTCCTTTCAATTGTAATCGAACAATTTCTTTTACATCATTCTTACTCAAAGGGGTAAACATAATGGTTTCATCAATTCTGTTTAAGAATTCAGGCCGGATGGTTTTTCGCAACAAACCTAATACCTCTTGCTTTGTTCTTTCTTGTAAGTTCTCAGCATTTTGAGCTTCAAAGTTCTCATAATTCTCTTGGATGATTTGAGAACCAAGGTTCGATGTCATAATAATAATGGTGTTTTTAAAGTTTACTAACCTGCCTTTATTATCAGTTAAACGTCCGTCATCCAATACTTGTAAGAGTATGTTGAACACATCGGGATGAGCTTTTTCAATCTCATCTAAAAGCACTACGGAATATGGACGTCTTCTAACAGCTTCAGTCAGCTGACCACCTTCATCATAACCAACATATCCGGGAGGTGCTCCCACCAACCGAGAAACAGAGTGACGTTCTTGGTATTCACTCATGTCAATTCTCGTCATTGCGTTTTCATCATTGAACAAGTACTCACTTAATGACTTCGCTAATTCGGTTTTACCAACTCCGGTTGTTCCTAAGAAAATGAATGATCCAATTGGACGTTTTTCATCCTGCATGCCGGCTCTGCTTCTTCTTACCGCATCAGAAACTGCTTGTATCGCCTCCTCTTGGCCAATTACTCTTTTGTGTAATTCATCCTCTAAGTATAGCAGCTTTTCACGCTCACTTTGTAGCATTTTACTCACAGGAATTCCCGTCCAACGGCTTACTACATCTGCAATTTCTTCGGAGTCAACTTCTTCTTTAATTAAAGTTGATTTCGACTTTAAGTCGGCAAGTTTGCTCTTTAAGCTTTCGAGTTCCTGTTCACTTTCTTTAATCTTACCGTAGCGTATTTCAGCTACTTTCTCATAATTTCCTTGTCGCTCAGCTTGCTCAGCTTCAAACTTGTATTGATCGATGCTTTCTTTTGCTTTTTGAATGCCATCTACAATCTCTCTTTCAGCTTGCCACTTAGCGTTCAAGTCATTTCTTTTTTCGTTTAGGTTGGCAATTTCTTCATTGAGCAGTTTTAATTTTGCTTGATCTTTTTCTCTTTTAATTGCTTCTCGCTCAATTTCTAATTGCATCACCTTTCGATCGAGTTCGTCCAGTTCTTCCGGCTTGGAGTTCATCTCCATTCTTAATTTAGAAGCAGCTTCATCAATCAGATCAATGGCTTTATCCGGAAGGAAACGGTCGGTAATGTAACGCTGAGATAGTTCTACTGCAGAGATAATCGCCTCATCTTTGATTTGAACTTTATGATGTGTTTCGTACTTTTCTTTAATTCCTCTAAGAATGGAAATTGCATCGTCGGTATCCGGCTCGTCAATCAACACTTTCTGGAAACGTCTTTCCAGTGCTTTGTCTTTCTCAAAGTATTTTTGATATTCATTAAGCGTAGTTGCTCCTATGGCTCTCAGCTCTCCTCTTGCCAATGCAGGTTTAAGAATATTGGCAGCATCCATAGCGCCTTCGCCACCGCCTGCACCAACTAATGTGTGAATCTCATCAATGAACAATACAATATCGCCTTCTGCACTTACCACTTCTTTTACCACTGACTTCAATCGCTCTTCAAACTCACCTTTGTATTTTGCACCGGCAACTAATGCCCCCATATCTAGCGAATAAATTTGTTTGCTTTTTAAGTTTTCAGGAACATCGCCACCAATTATTCTGTGTGCTAAACCTTCTGCAATAGCCGTTTTACCTACACCGGGCTCGCCAATTAATATAGGGTTGTTTTTTGTTCTTCGCGAAAGTATTTGTAGAACTCTACGTATCTCTTCATCGCGACCAATAACCGGATCAAGTTTGTTTTCCGAGGCCATACGATTTAAATTGTTGGCGTACTTTTCTAAGCTATTATAGGTCTCTTCAGCAGTTTGAGAGGTTACTTTTTCTCCCTTTCTCAATTCATTAATGGCTGTTTTTAAGTCTTTTTCGCTTAAACCATTGTCTTTTAAAAGTTGAGCTACTTGATCTCCACTTTTTAAAAGGCCTAAAAGTAAATGCTCTATGGAAACGTATTCATCACCAAACTCTTTTAAATAGCTATTAGCGTAATTTAAGCTTTCGTTTGTCTTTCTTGAAAGGTATTGATCTCCGCCACTTACACTTGGGTAGGAGTTTACTATTCGCTCAAGCGCTTGCATTAACATCTCTAAGTTTGCGCCTGTTTTCTTAAGTATAAAAGGTGTTACGTTTTCGTCAACTTCTAATATGGCTTGTAGTAGATGACCATTTTCAATCGCTTGGTGTTGCTTGCTCATGGCAATTTGCTGAGCTTGCTGCACAGCCTCCTGCGATTTTATGGTAAAGTTTTTAAAATTCATTGTTCAATTGTTTTTATCAGTTTGAAAATTCAACATGCTTTTATCAAATTAACTTCCAATTGATTTTTGCGAACATATACGGCAAAAATGGCAGCTTTTTAGCTATTATTGAGTCTTTTTTGGACTTTTTGGCAGAAAACTGTTGATTGAACTTTATTATTGGGTTAATCTTTTAAGCGAACAAAAGGATATATGTAGTTTGATTCTTTACTTATAAGGTTGATAAAGTATTTTCCTGAATTAAGATGGCTAACATCTATTTTTGGCTGATAGTTTTGTTCTGAAATGACATTACCATTTATACTCATTAGCTGAATAGTTTTTATTTGCACATCGCAATTCAAATCAATGTATAATTGAGACTTAGTGGGGTTTGGGTAAAGTATAACTTTAGCTTTATGATTTGTTTCTTTTTTTAATCCACTAATCACATCACTTTTAGCTAAAATCCATTTTTTGGGGTCGAATAAGATAGAGTCAATAGCTTCATTTATATTTATATTAAACTGATCGCCTGAAAAGCGAGGATTGAGAATGATTGATGTGTCAATATTTGCTCCTTTTAGCTGAATAGGAGTGGACATATTGAAAAAGTAAACCGAAGGATCGGACTGATTTTGTTGAATTTCAATTTCTAACTGATTATTTGTTTGAGACCAAAGTAAAGTGTATGTAGGAAATCCTTTGCCGTAAACCCAATCTTTAAAAAATTCATCAAGCTGCTTCCCTGAACTCTTTTCTAAGTGTCTTTGTAAATCAACTGTTTTGGCAAAACCATAAGCCAAAGAGGAGTCATTTAAGTAGTTCCTCACGCCTTGAAAAAAGGCAGAGTCACCTGTAAGCCAACGAAGCATGTGTAAAGAAGCAGCTCCTTTTTGGTAGGTTAAGTGGTTAAAAAGAGTATCAACTGTTGAAGTATCGTATCTATAAACCGACTGAAAGGGATGACTAAATGAGGCTTGTCTAATGTGTTTTAAATAAGCATCATAGTAAAACGGATGATGTAGTATTCCGAACTCATAAGTTAGCAATGTTAAATAAGTTGCAAATCCCTCGTTTAACCATAAGTCTTGCCACGACCCACAAGTTACTTTGTTTCCAAACCATTGGTGTGCTAGTTCGTGTGCAATTAACCCTCCACCATAGTTTCCCATAAAACTGAGTGTTTGGTGCTCCATTCCGCCGCCAAAAGTGAAGGAAGCATGCCCATACTTTTCTTGAATAAATGGGTACTCTCCAAAAAGTGAATCAAAAAAAGCAAGAAAGGGTAGGGTGGTGTTTTTTGAACGGTTCAGGTTAATAGAGTCATCGGGATACATAAAGTGTTGCATCAGAAGATTTTGATTGTTCAATTGATAGTTTTCTTCGAATAGTTCATAGTTGGTTACTGTAAAAGCAATTAAGTAAGTAGCAATTGGGTAATTGGTTTTCCAGTGAAACTGATGTTCATTATTAAGTGTGTCGATTTTTTTTAATAAACCGTTCGCCGCAGCAATCTGATTTAGAGGTGAAGTGATAATTAAATCTACAGAATCAGCTTTATCGTAAAGATTGTTTTGACATGGCCACCATTCCATAGCCCCATAAGGCTGAGAGAGAGTCCAAATGATTGAGTCTTGTTCGTTGTATGAGTCTTGCACGAAACTACCAAAACCGGTGCTTAATGGTATGCCACTATAGACTATTTGAATAGAGTCGTATGTGTTAGAGCTCAGTGGATGATCTAACTTTATTTCAACTAAGTTGTTTGTATGTAAAAAGGATGTTTGAAAACGATTTTGAAAAAAAACAGAGTCTATTTGTAAGTGATTACTCATATCAAATATGGCTTTATTTAGACTGTCTGTAGTTTTAAAATAGGCAGTTACTTTACCCTCAATGTATTTGTATTTAGCGTCAATGTGTAATTCAATACGATAGTAATTTATATCAATTTTTCGATCAATGTTGATGCTTTTCTGCTTCGCTGTAAACGCTTTTTTTGTTTCTGTTGTAAATTGCTTGCAGAGAATTGTTTCCTGACTTTTTACCAATGGAGTAGATAAAAATATCAATAGAGAGATGCATGTCAAGATCTTCATTGTTGTAGTAAGTTAAGGCAAATAATACGATGTGTAAATTTTTAGCAAGGCCTGTTATTTCATCTATTAAAGGTAACAAAGAATCTAATTTTTTCCGCTTACCTTTGTAAAAAAGTTGTGAAAAATAGCATTAATGTTGTACAACTTAAGTTTGAATAGTTGGATTCTTGATTTCTCAATATAGCTCGACCTAATTTTTTAAATACTAATGAAAGATGAATTTTCACACCAGAAAATGGGTTAAACCCGAAGATTTGAACCCAAATAATAGTTTGTTTGGTGGTCGTTTGCTGCAGTGGATAGATGAAGAAGCAGCACTTTACGCCATGATTCAACTTGGTAATAAGAAAATTACAACAAAATTCATGTCTGAGATTGATTTTGTGAGTTCAGCAAAGCAGGGAGATATTGTAGAGTTGGGAATTCAAGTAGAGAAATTTGGCAAAACATCTTTAACATTAAGTTGTATAGCAAGAAACAAGATGACTAGAAAAACCATATTAACAGTTGATAAAATTATAATGGTTAACCTTGGTGAAGACGGCAAACCAAAAGCACACGGTAAAACAAAAGTAGAATACATTAAAGATCGCATAGCAAGCGGAGAATAATTAAATAACAAATGATGAAGAAGATTTTTACGTTTTTAACTGTTGGATTAATCAGTTTAAATTCATTTGGATGGGGGCAAATTGGTCACAGAGTAATTGGTTTAATAGCACAAAATCATTTAAACGATAAAGCTAAAGCTGAACTATTTGAATTAATGGGGCACGAGTCTCTTGTTGAGGCTTCCACTTGGATGGACAATATAAAAAGTGACTCAACTTACGACCATACTCATGCTTGGCATTATGTTACGGTTCCCAATGGGAAAGCATATCATGAAGTAGAAAAGTCCAAAGAAGGTGATGCTTATGAAGCAACCAACAGAATGATTGAGACGCTTAAAAACCCTAGATCAACTAAAGATGAGAAAGTAAAGGCTTTGAGAATGTTGGTGCATTTGGTAGGGGACTTACATCAACCATTGCATGTTGGAAATGGAGAAGATCGAGGCGGTAACGATGTGCGAATTAAATGGTTTTACAGTCGCTCTAATTTACACCGCATTTGGGATAGCGGTATGATTGACAGCAAGCAGTTTTCTTTTTCAGAACTAGCACATTTAGTAGACCATGATTATGAATGGGTAGATGCAACTTATACTTCTACCAATATTGATTTGTGGGTGAAAGAAGCCATGGAACTTCGTCCCCAGATTTACGATATGAGAGACGATGAAAACCTTTCTTATGAATACATGTACCGAAACTGGGAAACAGTAAGGAAACAATTGTTAAAAGGTGGCTTGAGATTAGCGGCAATTTTAAATGAAATTTACGGCTAAAATGAGTAATTCTTCAAATCAAATTAAGCAGTTCCGTTGGTTGAGCTTAGCTGAAGGGACTTCATTCTTAATTTTACTATTAATCGCAATGCCTTTAAAGTACATGGCGGATATGCCCTTGATGGTAAAATACACTGGTTGGGCTCACGGTTTGCTCTTTGTACTTTACGTTTTTCAATTGATCTATTTAGGAGTTGAGCTAAAGTGGAAGTTTAAAAGAATGGCTTTATTCTTTATAGCTGCATTCTTACCGCTAGCTCCATTTTATGTAGAAAAGCAGTTAAAGAAGGAATACGTTTAGTTGCTATAATTCAATTTAAGCCATTGTTGAGCTATAATTGTTTTAGCATCATTAAATGTTTGATTTAGAAACTCATTTATAGGAATAAAACATACCTCTATTTCTTCGTTTTCATCTTTTAAGCCTCCTCCTTCGCTTATTCGTTCGTTTACTTCAGCATAATATAAATGCATACACTCTGTAACAGGGCCTGGGCAAGTGTAGAAAGTGTGAATTAACTCAATATTATTTACTTTATAGCCAACCTCTTCCATCACTTCCCTTTTTACTGTGTTTTCTTTATTTGAATCTTTTCCCTCAATCTTCCCTGCTACAATTTCCAATAAGTTACTTTCAGGGCCAATACGAAATTGCTTGACTAAAACGACTGCTTCTTTTTTATTGTCATAAAGCAGTACACCAACAGAATTGGGTGTTTCAAATTGCTCTCGACTAGAAGTTTTTCCACTTTTATTGCTTCTGATTTCTAGTTTGTTGAGTTGGTAGTGACCTTTAAATATCGCTTCTTTTTTTATGATCTTCATTGAAGTAGTAAATTAGCTGTTTTTTAATTAGAAGGCAAAGCAATGAATTTTGATGATATTAGACCATATCGAGATGAAGAAGTTTCTGACAAAATCAAAAAACTTTTTAATGAGGAGCAATTTGCAGCTGTAATACAAGAGGTGTTTCCAAGCTTAACTTTTGAGCAGCTAAAAGCACAAATACAGTCGATTGAAAACATTAAAGACTTTCAGAAAAGATTGATTGTGCCGGCTTTGGAAGGCTTGTTAAAGCAGTCTACCAATGGACTTGTTTTCGATGGGATTGAGAATTTAGAAAAAGGGGAGGCTTACTTATTTGTTTCTACTCACAGAGACATTGTCTTGGATTCGGCTTTGATGAATTACGTTTTAATGAAAGAGGGCTTTGAAACTGCTGAAATTGCCATTGGTGATAATTTGATGACAATTCCTTGGGTGGTTGATTTAGTAAAATTGAATAAGTCCTTTATTGTTAAGAGAAATGTAGCTAAAGAAGAGAAGGTGCAAGCGTCCATTCAATTGTCAAACTATATTAACCATACAATTAAAGATAAAAAGAATTCAATATGGATAGCCCAACGTTCAGGAAGAAGTAAAGATGGCGATGACCTTACGGCACAGAGCATTATAAAAATGTTCAACTTGGGAGGAGAGAGCAATTCCGCTTTGGAGAACATCAAGTCGCTAAATATATGTCCGGTTTCCATTTCTTATGAATACAATCCTTGTGATATTTTAACCATGCCGGAGCTGATGCAGCTGGCGAAAGGAGAAAAATATGAAAAAGCCCCTGGTGAAGATGTTCAGCACATGGCGCAGGGAATTCAAGGAGAGAAGGGGAGAGTAGCCGTTAGTTTTGGAAAACCAATTAATCGTGAATTACATCAATTAGAAGGGATTAAAAATAGAAATGAAATTTGCAATTCAGTGGCTAAAATGATTGATCGACAAATACACCAGACTTACCATTTAATGCCAACTAACTATATTGCTTATGATTTATTGATGAATAAAAGTGAATTTGCTGAACATTACACTGAAGAAGAAAAAACGGGCTTTCAAACTTATATGGAAAGCAGATTGAGCCAAGTAAAAGGAGATAGCGATTTTGTACATCATACATTTTTGAAAATGTATGCCAATCCGGTGATTAATAGAATGGCTGTGGAGTCATAGTTAGAAATAAGTGTGATGGATACGAAGACAATTCGTATCCATCACAAACAAATCCTAATAAACTACCACCTTCTCCCTTACATTCTTATTCGGAACACTCAGAAAGTAAATTCCTTTGGCATTGTCATTCAATTGAATGTGGTTTTTGCTTGAACTGATCATACCCTCTTGAACTAACTTCCCGGATAACTCTCTGATTTGATAAAGCTCACCAATAAAGCTTTGAGCTACATCCAAAATAAATTGACCTTCAGAAGGGTTGGGGTAGAGTTGGTAGTTATTTAATGATAAGGTGCTTTTATTTTTTATTGAGGTAATCAAAGAGTCAACGACTTGAATGTCATCTATCGCAACATAATGCCCATTTTCGTACTTAGCAGCTATTCTGAATTGAACAATTTGGTTCGTGTAATTACTTAGATTGATGACCTTATTTAGGTAAGGTGAGTTGTGACCAAAGCTAGTGCCACCAACTGAGTCCAATGCTTGCCAGCTTCCTGTTCCATTGGCTCTAACATCAATTTGGAACTTCGACAAATAGTTAGGAGAAGCGGTTTTATGATACCAAAAGCTCAATGTTGGGGTAGCCATCATATTTAAATCAAAACAAGGTGTGTAAATATATGCAGTGTCATTAACAGTATTGTTAGTACTAGGGTCGGTTAATAAATAGTATCCATTTCTGCCTTTGGTGTGGTCACCAATACTAGGCCAGTTACCATTGCGTATAACCTTGAAGTTAAAACCATTGTTTTGAGGTAGAATCAAACCATTTAGTCGATCGTGATAATTTTCAAAATCATTAGTATAATTGGTGTCTATGGGAAGTTTGTTAGTAATGTTTTTATTGTAAACATTGTCTCTCTTAACTTTTTCTGTAGGAAGTGCCACTTTAGCGTTAAAAATATACTTGGCTTTAGGTGACATATCAACGGTTGAGTTTATTGTGTAGGTATCAAGGTCATCAAAGTTTAATGACGGAGAAGGGTAGTACCATGAAGTGTCAGTAAAATAGTGGTTCGTTGACTTTCTAGTATTTGTATCTACAGTACTGATTACCATAAACGAATCAATTGGGTTTTTTCCCACATTCCTAACGGTAAATCGCATACTTTCTTGATTGCTGTAACCACATTCGGTTGTAAATATTTTTGGAAAATCAGTTAATTGAATTTCTTGGTCGGGGGCATCGGTAATGCAAAAATCGTCAAAAGCAAAATAATACGTTGATGAATAGGTTTGCTGCAATGTGTCAACAATACCAATTCTAAAATTGCTTATAGTATTTCTGTAGTCAGCAATGCTTACTGAAGCCTTGTTCCAGGTGTTAGATTGGGATGAACTTACAAAAATAGTGTCAAAGTTTTCAAAGTACCCATATTTGTTTCCTTCGATTATTAGCCAAATTGCAGAAGAAGTGCTTACATTATACCAAAATTCCAATTGTTTTGCAGAGTCAGCAATCTCTATACAAGGAGATTCTAAGTAGTAGTAGGTATTAATGGAAATAGGGCAATATAAGAAGAGGTCATCATTTCTACCACTGCGACTTTTTAGCCCATAATTTCTTTGAGAGTTAGTTGGTTTAAATTGTTCTCCCATAACAGGAGGAGAAACTGTCCAGTCATTTGATAAGTAACCTGTAAAGTCTCTATAGCTTAAGTAAGGTTGTTCGTTTAATCCCAAATCATTAAAGTCTTCACAATAATCTGTTGGCTTCAAGGTGTTCTTAACGGTATGAATCAAGGTGTCATTAAAAGCATAACCGTCGCCACTTAATTCAGACCATACCTTAATTTGATAAGTGCCCGGTAGAGATAAATCAAGACGGTTGGTAAAGTTATAAGTATAATTAGCCAAGTTAATTATTGTAACAAATGTAGATTCACTTACAACAGGAAAGGTTTGACTTTGACCATTTAAATCTGTGTGTGTTAATTGGTAAGCTAATTCAAGATTATAAATATCAGTTGTACCAATATTTTGGACATAAACCCTCAATTGTTCTTGATTAGATAACCCACAGCCTGATTCGGGACGACTTACACTTGATAATGCTAAATCAGCCGGCTTTCGATCAAATATTCGAATATCATCTAAGCTAATATCGCCACCGCCTGTATTGCTTATTCCACTTGCTCTAAAGCGAATTTTTGCATTGGAAACATTGGTGAAATTGTTTAAAGAAACTTGCCATCTCCTCCACGGTTGTTTAGACTCCCACTGTTGCTGTCCACGAATAACCGAAACTCCATTAACCCATTGAGAGCCATTATGTATATCCACAAATAAGTCTGTTGTGTTTTGACCAAACATATGATACCAAAAGCTCAAGATCACTTTGCCATTTACACTGTTTGTCAAATCTATTCCCCCACATGGAGAAATTAAATGAGCAGGAGGTCGGCTCGTGGTGAAATCTGATTTTAGTTTTATGTATTTTCCATCTCCATTACCTGAATAAGTTGCCTTTGTATGATCTCCACTAGGGCCGTTTGGAGGAATGCCTCTCATTGGGTCTCCTTCAATAAATGGAGCCGGTCCCTGCCAAACATACCAGGTATGCAAACCAATTGTATCGGGTTGTCTTGTCCAAGCATTTAAATCTTCGTCCATAAAATTTGACATGCCTGTTCTTGCATTTTCAAAGTTTTCATAAAAGTAGGGGAGTTGAACGGATTGGTTATAAACAGCTGTATGAAAACGATTGTTATGAATAAGGGTATCTCCACTTAAAATAGCTTTAACCGCTATTTTATGTTCGCCGGAATTGCTTATATCTAAAGTTGTATTGAAAGTGTAAAGTAATGAGTCATTTATATTAATACTGCTCGAAACTGTTTCGGTTTGTATTAAACTGTCATTATGATATAGCTCAAGTGAGAGGCTATTTGAAGCAATGTTTTGACTTCCAAAATTTGCTAACAATACTTGAACATTTGCATTTGAAGGAAGTGAGCATGAATCGGTAGATGGACTAATAATATCCAATAACCCAATATCTTGATTTAATTTATCAAAAAATGTAATTTCATCAATTAAAACACTTGAAGAATTGCTAGTCCAGTCAAGTTTACCAATAAAGCGTACTTGAATATTTTTACCTGAATAGGCGCTCAAATCTACTTGAGCAATTTTCCAAGGATTGGTTGAGCTATTTGCTGTCTGTCCTTGAATTGCATGAACTGTTGTCCAACTAGTGTCAAATATTTCCACAGCCAAACTACTAGAGTCAAGGCTATGTTTATAATACCAAAAGCTTAGTTGGGGATTAGTAAAATTGCTAAAATCTATACAAGGGGAGTTGAGTATTGCAATAGAGTCGGTTGAATTAATGTTGCCATAGGTAATATTAAAAAATTGCTCATTATTTGAAAGAGTAGGAACTGTATTGTTAAGACTTGATGGAATGTTTGCAATACATCTTTGGCTTTGCAGATCCCATGTAAGAAAGTTGTTTCTAACTTCCCATCCATTTTTCAAAATTTGGACTTTTTCTAAATAACAAGGACCATCTACAAAACTTTCAAACCCCTCAGTATGATAGTTGTCAATCATATAGTTTTGAATGATGATGCGAATTGTGTCGTTGGACTTGTTTTCATCTGCTTGCCAGTCGTGAAAGACTTTTATTTCATTTCGACCATGGATTAAGTTATTCGCTAAAAAGTTAAATTGAACAGTGTCGTTAACCAATAAAGTAGAGGGACTTCCAATTGTTACCGGACTGCCACCATTAAGCTGGTAACTTAAGTTTGCTGAAGAAGAATTATTGAACCCTTCATTTGATAAGAAAACTGTTATGGAGTCCAACATACTACAGCCTGAATATTCAGTAATTGGAGTAAATAGGTTTAAGTCGTTGTTTTTCTGTGAATAAACAACGACATTGTCAATGGCTGCAATTCCACCACTATTCGCTAAGTAGCTATAACCAAAACGCAATTGAGAAGAATTGTTTTGATAGGATGATAGATCAATTAAAGCGCTTGGGAAGTTAGCAATACAATTACTGTCTAAAAAACTTCCGCAATCATCTGTGGTTCTACTAAAGACTCTGTTCCATTGATGATTGTTGTAGATTTCAACAAAAAATGTATCAAATTGAAAAGTGTCAGAGTAGAAGTTATAATCAAAAGTTAAATGAGTAAGAGAATCGGTAGTATTATCAAATATTGGAGAATAAAAATAACCAACATTATTGGAGTTTACATTTCCTTTCAAATAAGCTAAATTGCTGCTATTTATAGATTGATTACCAGAGGTAAAGCTTACATCATTTGAAACCAACCATCTTAAACCATACTGATTAGAAGTTGACCACTTCGGAGGTGTTTTTGTATTTTGAGTACTGTTAAAATCTTCCTTGATGTGAATTTTTTGGCTGTAAGTAAGTGTTGCCAAAAGTTGTATAGCGAGAAAGAGGTAGTTTTTCATCTTGAAATTTTCAAATGATTAGGAATGTTAAAAATGCTAAAATAAAAAGATTTGTTCAATTAGACGGAATTCTAGTATATTAGTTGCCAAAAAAGTTATGGAAATTTTAAACGAAGAAAAGAAATACAATTACGGTGGCTTTTGGGTGCGCTTTGTCGCCTCGATTATTGATGGTATTGTCATCTATATTATTCACTCCATCTCTGCATTAGTGTTTTTTGGAACAATGTTTCCCATGCCTCAAGATCCTGAAGGTATGCAATTAGAGTACTTTTTTAGTGGTCAATATATGGGATACTCAATTTTCTCATTGCTCTTGGATGTGGTTTACTATGCGGGAATGCAGAGTTCCTCAAAGCAAGCTACAATTGGTAAAATGGCCTTTGATCTAAAAGTTGTGCGAACGGATGGAAGTAGAATTACTTTTTTAAGAGGAGTAGGGCGTTACTTCTCAAAAATCATTTCTGCTATTATACTGATGATTGGTTATATTATGGCTGCATTTGATAGCCGCAAACAGGCCTTGCACGATAAGATAGCAGATACTATGGTGATTTATGAAAAATAAAGGCATAAAAAATGCGGCTCTAACTGAACCGCATTTTTTTATTGTATTGATTAACTTATACTTTTTCTAAAGCCTGTTCAATATCGTAGATGATGTCTTCATGGTGTTCTACACCAATGGAAAGACGAATCATTTTATCTGAAATAGAAAGTCGATCCCTAAGCTCTTTATCCACATCGGCATGAGTCATGCTCGCCGGATGCTCTGCTAAGCTTTCTGTACTACCTAAGCTAACTGCCAGTTTAATAAGTTTTAATGCATTTAAACATTTAAAAGCTTCTTTTTCGCCACCTTTTACATCAAAAGAAATCATGGCTCCATTGCTTAAACATTGCTTTTGTTTTACTTTATACTGCTCCCCATCGGCTTCAGTTATATTTCCTAAATAGTAAACCTTTTCCACTTTTGGGTGACTGTTTAAAAAGTCTGCAACTTGTTTGGCGTTTTTAGCTTGCTTGTCCATTCTAACTTTTAGGGTTTCCAAGCTTCTCATCAATAGCCATCCTGTATTCGGACCGGCCATGTTACCTAGGAAAGTACGAAGTGTCTTTACTCGCTTCATTAACTCAAATGAACCTAAACAAGCGCCTGCAATTAAATCGCTATGACCACCAATGTACTTAGTAGCAGAGTAAAGCACTAAGTCTGCTCCATGTTTTAACGGATGCTGCCAAAGTGGCCCCATATAAGTGTTGTCTACTGCCAAGTAAACTTCTCTTTCTGAAGTAGAAAAATGCTTGCAAATTTCTTTTGTGGCTTCTATGTCTACTAAGTCATTTGTAGGATTAGCAGGTGTTTCAATGTACATTAGCGCAAGTTTATCTGCCAAACCACTTGCTTGAATGCGCTCAACAAGTGCTTCTTTACTTTCACCAACACTAAATTCTAAAACATGCACTCCAAATTGAGTAAGTATTTTCTTTACAAAATGATCGGTTCCTCCGTAAACAGGGCTACTGCACACCACTAAGTCACCCGGACGTAAAAACTCCAACAATACGGTTGAAATGGCCGACATTCCACTTTCAAAAACAGCGCAATCATCTGCTTCATCCCACAAGCATAGGCGGTTTTCTAAAATCTCTAAGTCCGGATTATTAATTCTGCTGTAAATTAAGCCAAGTTCCTCTCCTTCATTTTTTTCTCTTAATCCATAAGCTACTTCAAAAAAAGCTTTCCCTTCTTCAGCATTCTTAAAGACAAAAGTGGATGTTTGAAATATTGGACTCTTTATAGCGCCCTCAGAAAGTTCCGGTTTATAACCGTATGACATCATTAAACTTTCGGGTTTCATTTTTCTACTCATCTGATTGATTTTATATTGTTTGAGTGATCTTATTATTCAACATTTAATGCTGTTGCAAAGGTAGGTAAAGCAAAATGACTAATCGTTGAATTTAACGAACAACTGAAGCGCTTTTGTACTTTCTTTTTAGCTGATTTTGTTGTTTATTCAAATAAACAACTCCCCACGCTAGTAGAAAAATTATTCCGGCTACACTAGCCATTGCTCCTGCAATTGAGCCATTAATAAAAGCGGCTAAATAGTAGCCTCCAAAGGCAGACAAAAATGCAAAGACAGCACTGAGCAAAAGCATCTTCTTTAATTCATTGGTTAAAAGGTATGCGGCAGCAGGGGGGACGACCAAAAAAGCCACCACTAAAATAGCGCCTACTGACTCAAATGAAACTACAGTACTTAGAGATACAGATCCCATTAAAGCATAATGATAAAAGGCTACATTAATGCCTAGCGCTTTGGCAAAGTCTTCGTTAAATGTTGTGATAAATAATGCTTTGTAAAAACGGCGAATAAACAGTAAGACAAAGACCAATAAGGCGGCACTAATCCATACTGCACGCGGACCGAGATTAAACCCACTATCAGTAATCCATAAATCTAATGGAACGTAGGCAATTTCTCCGTAAAGCACACAATCTTGATCTAAGTCTACTTGATTGGCAAAAAGAGAAATAAGGATAATTCCGATAGCAAATAACCAGGTAAATGTTATGCCAATAGAAGCATCTACTTGAAGTTTTGCTTTCTGGTAAAATAACTCAATTAAAACGGTCGTTAAAACACCGAGAGCGGCTGCCCCAATCAACATTGGTAGTGCTTCACGAGAGGCAGAGAAGAGGTATGCCAATACAATTCCCGGTAGAACAGCATGCGAGATAGCGTCGCCCACCATGGCCATTTTTCTCAATATTAAATAAGCGCCGAGTAAGCTGCATGAAATGGCGATTAAAGAACCGGTTAATATGATCCAAAATGCTTCCATTAGTTATCGTTATAAGGGATTTTACTTTGGTGAGGGTCTTTTTCAGGGTAAGCCAACTCTTTCTCCAATTGTTTTTCAATGTCAGCAGTAATAATGTGCTCAATCGCTTCAGCATCATTGTGAACATGATCCGGCTCTAGCTTCAAGCGTTGGTTTAAGTACATCTCCCAAAGTCGGTGTAAACGAATAATTCGTTTGGCTTCATTAAGTCCGGTTTGTGTAATGTACCACAAGTTTTTTTTATTTCTCAAAAGATTCTTTTTCTTCAGTTTTTGCAAACCTTTTTTAAGCTCTATTTCAGTAAAGTCTCTATTTTTTAACAAGACTTCTTGACTTCTTCCTGCTTCAAAATCTTCGTTCTTTTCTCCTAAGTGATAAAAAAGTTTTAAAATATTCTCTGTAAGTATTTTATTATGATTCTCACGACGTGTTTTTAAGCGTGCTAACATTCCTTTTTTTGGAGCGAACCAAATCGAAGCAACTGTTAAAAGAGATAAAATCATAACAACCCAAGGTCCTGTGGGCATAGAAGGAGCGATGTAACTAACATAGGAACCTACAAAAGCAGAAAGCACTCCAAAAAGGGTAGCGATAATCAGCATTTTACCTAATTTATTCGTCCAAAAGCGCGCTCCGGATGCCGGTGTAATGAGCAGTGCAGCCATTAAAACAACCCCTACAGCTTGAATACCAACAGCTACGGCTAAAACGGTAATAGTAGATAAAAGGAATTCTATAAATTTCACAGGTAAACCAATGGTTTGTGCATAATCCGGGTTAAATGACACAATTTTAAAGGCTTTAAAAAAGAGGAAAATTATTACGACTAAGAAAGAACCAATGCTACTAAACACCCAAATGTCATCGGGGGTTAAGGAGGCGGCTTTGCCAAATAAAAAGCTGTCTAAACCCGACTGCGCTCCATTGCCTGATTGTTGAATATGCGTTAATAATAAAATTCCCACACCAAAAAATACGCTAAGAACAATTCCAATGGCTGCATCGCTCTTTAATTTGGTAGTTCTAACGATGCCATCGATCATAACTATTGACAGCCAGCCGCTGATTAAAGCACCAACAATTAAAATTAATGGATCTTTTACACCTGATATCATAAAGGCAGCAGCTACTCCGGGTAATACTGAGTGAGCAATTGCATCGCCCACTAATGCGCGCTTTCTCAAGAATGCAAAACTACCTACCAAAGCAGAACTCGCTCCTAAAATAATGCTCCCTACCACCACATAGCGAACATTCGGATCAGTAAAACTTAAAAAGTCGAGGGTTTCTTTTAACATTTGGATAATTCTAAATTCTTGAATCTTGGCTCTTACTTCTTATATCTAATCTCTAAACTCTATTTCCTCTCCCTAATCGGGAATCGCTTTTCTTTAATTAATTCTCCTACTTTGCTCAATACATTTAACTTACCTCCATAAGCTTCCTGTAAAAGTTCATCATTAAATATTTCCTCTTTGGGACCGCAAGCAACTAATCGAGTATTTAAAAGTACCATCCAATCAAAGTAGAGCTTTGCAGTTTGTAGGTCATGGTGCACAACAACAACCGTTTTGCCTTCTTCTTGCATTTTTTTAAACAATTGCATAATGGCTTCTTCAGTGGCAGCGTCGACTCCTACAAAGGGCTCATCTAGAATATATAAGTCAGCACCTTGCGCTAAAGAGCGGGCAATAAAAACCCTTTGTTGCTGCCCACCACTGAGCTGACTAATTTGTCGATCGCTAAACTCAAGCATATTCACTTTTTCCAATGCTTCAGCTGCAATGTTTTTATCTTCTTTGCTTGTTGGTTTAAGTAGGTTGTTTTTTCTATATCTTCCCATAAGAACGACGTCCATTACAGAAGCAGGGAAGTCCCAGTCTACTGATTCTCTTTGCGGAACGTAGCTGATTTTAGAACGAACTTTATCTAAATCTTGATCAAATAACTTCACATATCCGCTACTAGGCTTTACTAAGCCCATAATGGCCTTTAAGAGCGTTGTTTTTCCGGAACCATTCGGACCGATAATTCCAATGATTTTTCCGCTAGGCAACTTAAAGTCGATATTCCACAATACCGGCCTTCGGTCGTAACTGACTGTTAAATTATGGGTTTCTATAGAGATGTTATTCATTTTTTGTGTTTTTACTTTTAACCGCTAAGTTTTCAAATGAAACTCAAAGAGCACAAAGCTTTTTTGGGTTCTACTCAACCTTAGAGTACTTTGCGCAATCTTAGTGTCCTTTGGGGTTAAATCATTTGTTTTCCTCTTAAGTTTCTCATTTTTAATCATCTGTTTTTTAACCTCTAAGTTCTTGAAGTCAACTCAAAGGACACAAAGTTTTTTTATTTTACTTAACCTTAGAGTACTTTACGCATCCCCTGCCACCTGCTAGGTGAGGTTAGTTTTTTTTAGGTTAAAAACGTATTTTTTAATTTAAATGACTCACTTTTAACCATCTAGTTTGTATAGTCTTTATTTATAACTCTTCTTGTCCCATTTTTCAATAAGCTTACATTAAAGTTTATAAGTAATCCTAATTTTGAATTATTCAGTTTTAAATATGTAAGTATCTGTGCTAAATGGACATCATTTAATGCTTCAACTGACTTTATTTCAATTATAAATTTATTTTCAATTAACAAGTCAACTCTGTACCCTGCTTGTAATTTAACTTCTTCGTAAATTAAGGGTAGTGGTTTCTGACTTTCCACTTTAAATCCTCTCTTTTTTAATTCATATGCTAAGCAGGATTCATAACTCGACTCAAGCAAACCAGGTCCAAGCACTCTGTGAATTTTTAATGCAGAATCAACAACTTCTTTGGCAATCACCTCTTCATTCATAAGCTAACTTAATTTAAAATTATACCACTAAACTATCAATGTGTACAAAGGTTTTTTGAATTCCACTCAAACTTAGAGTGCAAAGTGTGTTCTTTGTGGTTAAATCATTTGTTTTCTTTATTTAAGTGTTCCATTTTTAGTAATCTATCTTTTATCGTTAAGTTTTCTTATAATCAAGACTATAGCTTGTTTCTTTACTCTAGCTTCTAAAATCTAACCTCTAAAGTCTAATGTCTAAATCCATCACCTCAAATTCTCTACAATCGTATTTACATTATGTTTGACCATCTCAATGTAAGTTCCTGCATTACTTCCTTTCTCTCCCAAAGCATCGCTATATAGCGTACCGCCAATTACAACATCATGACCTTTGGAACGACAACCTTGAACCACTGCCTTAAGCGAACGGTCAGAAACTGAACTTTCTACAAAAACTGCTTTTATTTTTCGTTCAACAATGAAATCAACTAATTCACTAACGTCTTTTAAGCCATACTCCGATAGAGTAGAGATGCCTTGTAAACCTCTAACCTCTATGTCGTAAGCCCTTCCAAAGTAAGCAAAGGCGTCATGAGCAGTAATTAACACCCGTTGACTTTTATCAATTGCTGAAATTTTTGATTTAACTTGCTTATTTAATGAGATTAGTTGACTGATGTAAGCTTCCTTATTTTGATTAATTTTTTCTTTATCTAACTCTTCAATAGTCGATAATTGTTTGGCAATATGGTCGATTACCTCAATCCAAAGTTCAACATCAAACCACAAATGGGGATCGTAAGCGCCTTTAAAGTCACTGTTATTGATAAGTTTGCTTTGATTAACTCCGGCAGTAGCAGCAATTATATTTTTTCGATTTGATAGCTTTTCAAAAATCTCAGTCATTTTACCTTCTAAGTGTAATCCATTGTAAATAATGACATCAGCGCTATTCAATTCCATTAAATCCCCTTGGGTAGCTTTGTATAAATGAGGGTCAACCCCTGCGCCCATTAAAGCTATGACTTCTGCTTGATCTCCTACTATAACATTTGCTAAGTCTCCTAATATATTGGTGGTACAAACAACCTTTGTTTGTACACTTTTGCTTTGTTCTGAAGAATTACAGCCACCTAAAAGTAGAAATGAAGCAAACAAAATGATGACTAGATGTTTCATAGTTCCTTTATAAATAAATTTTTAGCCGCTTCATGAGAAATGACAAATTGATTGTCAGTGGAGATATTTACTTCCATTGATTGGTCGAAATCACTGATCTTGTTGACTTTAATTTCAGTACCCAAGTCAATCTTTAATTGCTTTAAATGATTGAAAAATGGAGTGCTGTGATCTTTTACTCCAATCACTAAGTAGTGATTATTCACTTTTGCTTCACCAAGTGTCAAGCTCAATTTCATCGGAAACTTTCCGTCTTTGTCGGGAATGGGGTCGCCATGGGGGTCCATTTTTGGAAAATCTAAAAACTGCTCTAGTCTATTTGTCAACTGAGGAGACTGAATGTGTTCTAATTGCTCGGCAATGTCGTGCACTTCATCCCATCCAAAGTGCAGTTTTTCCACTAAAAAATACTCCCATAAACGATGCTTCCGAATAATCGACACCGCAACTTTTTCTCCGGCTTTCGTCAGCTTAACGGCTTGATATTTTTTATAGTGAACTAATTCTTTTTCCTTTAAACGCTTTAGCATATCCGTTACCGAGGAAGCTTTGGTCTCCATTTTATCAGCAATAGCATTGGTTGTTGCTTTACTCTCTTTCTCTTCATTGAGAACAAAAATTGCCTTTAAGTAATTTTCTTCTGTTAATGAGGGCATTATAATGGTTTTTAATTGCAATGCAAATGTAGTTATTATTCACTAAATATATTTTTAGATTATTCTAAAAATTACTGAAAACTACCGAATTTTAAAGAAAGAAAATAAGTTCTTGGTCGCATAGGGCCATAGATATAGTCGGAATCGCGTAATGGGCCACTGCTAAAATCACTTTGGTAGCTGTTAAACACATTCTGAACACCTGCACTTAATTGCAATTGAAGTTTGTTTTTAAAGAGAAAATCCTTTGCGAGTCTAATGTTAACATCCATAAAGTCATCTGAATTAATTAACTCCATATTGTCAGCAGTAGAGTTTAAGCGCGGTACTAACATACTTCCGGTATACTTGCCGTTAAAACTGAGACTTAATGATCTTGAAAGGTATTTGTTCATAAATAAGTATGCATGAAGGTTGGGTGTCCTCAACAATCGCTGTTCTTTTATTAATTGAAACTCGCTTTCAAAAACCAATTGGCTTTCGGTATAGTGAGCATCTTGAATTGTTCCGCCAACTTCAACATTCCACTCATAGTCTTTTTTCATTTTTAGTTGAAAGTTGCTACCATAAACTAGGGTAGAAGTGCCGTTTATTAAGCGGTTAACTATTGCTCCTGTAGAGTTTTTACCTGCAGATACTTCAGTGAAAGTATTGTTTATTTCTGTATAGAAACCATCCAGATTAAGTTGAAAGTCAAATTTATCGAAGGCCTTTTCAAATTGAAGTTCCGCGTTATATGCATTTGACTTTTCTGCTTTCAGGCTTTCGGACAACAAAGTAAAGACAGTTTCTCCGGCGGCAGTAGAAATGTGCATATCTTCATTAAAGCTTTGCGGCGGACGAAAACCGCTCGCATAAAATAATCTTACTCTCCAAAAATCATTAATCTGATGAGCAATAGTTAGTCTAGGGTTAATTGTTGTCCAGTTTTTACGATTGCTAAACGCTTGATTTAATAAGGTATAATTCCCTTTTAATTGAATATAATCCAATCGATAAGCAGCAGAAATTTGTGTTGAAGGGAATAAATCATAAACAATTCTACTATAAAACGCAGGGTTATTTACTTCTTGTTGAGTGCTTCGTTGAAAAGCAGGAAATTGGTCGTCAACCTTATTGTGTTGAATATCAATTCCATTAATGAGTTTAATGTTTTTGTTTAGTTGATAGTTACTTTTTACTCCTGCAATCATCGAATAGTCAGAAGTTTTTCCATAGGATTTTGTTGCTAATGAACTGTCTGCGCTAGTTCTACCACCACCTAAACCTCCGTAGTAACTATCTCTATCGGAATTTCTAAAAGCAAAGTAGGTTGAAAATTCATGCAAAACTCCTTTCCTTTCATAATCAAGGCTAAGTATTGTAGATTGACTTTCGATTTGCTCAGAAATATCCGCGAAATGAGAAGGAATGTCTAAACGATCGCCACCTCTACGATATTCTCTAATTGAGCTAAAGTCCATATTAATTGTATTTTGTTGGTTTAAGCGGTAAAATGCATTTGCTCCAAATGAAGTATTGTTCATTTTGGGCAATTCGCTAAATCCATCATTATTGGCATCATAGTCTGATTTTTCTCTTTGGCTGCCAAAAAGGTTTACGCCCATTTTTTGTTCTTCATCAACAACACTAACGTGGAAATTTTGAGTGAGATCAATTGTATTGGCATCAATAGCAGCTGTATTCTGCTCAATTGACCAGCTGTTGTAAACTGGCTTTTTAGTAATCAGGTTAACCGTTCCGGCTATTGCATTTGCAGCATGAATTGAGGTTCCTCCATTTCTACTCAGTTCTATGTTTTTTATCATAGCTGTTGGTATTTGCTCGAGTCCATATACAGAAGTCATAGCGCTAAATATAGGGCGATTATTTATTAAAATTTGACTGTAAGAGCCGGGCAATCCGTTTATTCTTAGTTGAGTGAATCCACAATTCTGACAATTATTTTCCACCCTTACCGATGGCATAAATTGAACAGCTTCCGCTAGATTCATTGCATTAGTTTGTTTTATTTGCTGTTGCCCCATTAACTCAACTTGACGATATGAAGCTGACTTTGTAGGTAATTTCATTTCATTAATTACCACTTCATTTATTTTGTTTGCAGTTTCCTTGAGTTGGAAATTAAGTTCAACTTCCTCTTTGTTAAATAAATAAATTGACTTCTCTACTTTCTCATAACCAATATATGTTACTACGATTCTATAATGAGAAGGCACTAACTCTAACTCATAAGCACCGCTTTCATCGCTTACTGTTCCTATAGAAGAATTTTTTACAGAAATATTAGCATAGGGGAGTGCTTTGCCATTTGAACTTACTTTACCAAATATTTTCGCTTTCTCTTGTGAAAAAAGAAGAGTAGGTAATAGTAAAAATAGAATTATAGTTTTTTTCATCGCTTAGTATTTACGATGGCAAAATTATAAATTTAGATTAATCTAAAAAATAAATTAACCAATTGGAATTAATTACAGCTAAAAGAAAAGTCGAGTTACATTTGTAACTTATTTACAAATGTAATACAGAAGAAAAGAAGAATTAGTAATTCTTTAGTCAGCATTGAATGTTACAAATGTAACAGAGAGTAACTCTTGCTACTAAGTGTAAATTTATATATCTATTAATCAGTATTAATGTAGGGATTACTTAAAGTGATTGGTTAATACTTCTCATCTATGTTCTAGGTGGTTTTGTTTAAGTTTACAGATGTAACTCGCTATTCTAAAAATAAAGTTTACATTTGTGCATTGCGTTATTGATTACAAATGTAAATTGAAGATTTATGGAATTAGTTGACCGTTTTAGATACATCATGAAGTTAAACCAACTAAGTGCATCAGCTTTTGCAGATGAAATTGGCGTGCAGCGTTCATCAGTATCACATGTATTATCCGGCAGAAATAAACCAAGTTTAGAGTTTATTCAAAAGATATTAAAGACCTATCCAAAAGTTGATGCAAATTGGTTGATTAATGGGACTACTAAAGTTGAGCAGTCGCACACCACAGGAGAAATAGACTTTAGTGAGCAAAAGCAAGAAACAGAGCAACCAACTACATTAATGGATAAAAAGGAAGAGCCCGCTGATCATACAGAAAGCTCTATTGTTGACAAATCTTCGGGAAGAAAAGTAGAGCGAATCGTTATATTTTACAGCGACCAAACTTTTGAGACATTTCAGAAATAACTATTATATTGAATTAAGGAGAGTGGATTAAGAGTTTTGTCTCGCTAATGCAAGGATTGATTCTTCCTTCGTTTGCTTTTGCTCCAAATGGAACTCTTTGCGGTCTTCCGAAAAATCGGAACGGGTTCTGCGGCTGTTTAGTGAACTTTCGGCTAAATATCTTGCTTTTAAAAGCTTAATGATTTTCTTAACACCTTCATGTTCTTAATGTTTAAAGTTTAGTGTTCTACATCCACTTTTGTACCGATGGTAATCGGCACAAGTCCGCCAAAAGTTTTATTCGTGTTCTAAACTCACTCGGACACTGACGTACCCGGCTATTAGATAACGCCCCTTTCAGGGCTTTGAAAATATGAACGAATATTATCTGAGGATATCAGCCAAATCAGCGTCATCGGTGTTCTAATACACATAACATCCTCGATTAACTTCATTAGGCATATCTTCCAAGCTACTAACAGATGCTGCCCTGAAACTACCCCTCGTCAAGCTCGGGACAGGATTCAGGGTGACGCTCATCCGATAGATATATTCGTTTTGGCAAGACGCGTCTTCGGTAGGTACATTCGTTTTGGTACAATCCACTCCTTTAAGAAGTATCGTTAAAGCAGAATGCCTTGCTGTTAATCATTTGTCCGTTGGTATGCACCTTTCTCCTTCATCCTTAAACTTTTATCCTTTGTCCAATATACTCTTCTCTAACAGCAAAGCGGTCTATTCTCTATACTCTCCTTTCTCCTTAATCCGATTTGTGACTCTAATAGCAAAGCGTCCTTGCATCTAAAAGAAACATTAGCCACTTTTAATGAATTAATAACACCTATTCATCCAACAACTCCAACAATTTCTTCATTCCTTTTTCTATTTCCTCTTTACTTATGGTTAAGGGAGGAGCCAAACGGAAAGCATTTGGTGTAGACAAAAACCAAAATAGTAACAAGCCTTCTTCTAATCCTTTTAAAACAACTTTTTGCACTTGATCAGCATCTTGCAGTTCTACGGCAAACATTAAACCGCGATTTCTGACTTCCACAATTTTTGGATGTTTTAAGTAATCCTTAATCAATTGAGCTTTTTCATCTACCTTTTCGATGAGTTTTTCTTTTCTTAGCACCTTTAATCCGGCTGCTGCGGCAGCGCAAACCAATGGGTGTCCACCAAAGGTAGTTATGTGTCCTAACATTGGATTTACACTAAACTTTTGCATAAGCTCTTGAGAGGCGGCTAAACAGCCAATGGGCAAGCCGGCACCCAAGGCTTTTCCTGAAGTCATTAAGTCAGGAATGATGTCGTAGTGTTCAAAAGCCCACACCTTACCGCTTCTACCCATTCCCGACTGAATTTCATCTAATATCAAAAGAGCACCTACTTCACTACATCTTTTGCGCAAGGCTTGCATGTATTCTTTGGAAGGAATGCGAACGCCGGCATCTCCTTGAATACTTTCCATTATTACTGCTGCCGTCTTTTCTGTAATTTGGTTTAGGTCGCCAAAATTGTTCAGCTCAATAAAGTTCACATCCGGCAATAGCGGACGAAATGGATTCTTTTTTGTTTCATTAAAGGAAACACTCAGCGAGCCATGCGTACTTCCGTGATAAGCTCCCTTATAAGAAATTAATTGCCTTCTTCCGGTGGCTCGCTTGGCCAGCTTTAATGCAGCCTCATTGGCTTCAGTACCGGAGTTGACAAAGTAAAAGGATTGTAAACTTTTGGGAAGTGTTTGTTTAAGTTCTTCAGCTAGTTCATTTTGAGCTTCTTGCTCAAATTCGCCGTAAACCATTACATGCAAATGTTTGTCGGTTTGAGCTTTTATGGCATCTTTAATTTCTTCTCTGCCATGTCCTAAATAGCTAACGGCTATTCCTGAAATTAAGTCTAAATAAGCTTTTCCATCGGTATCGTAGATGTAAGTGCCTTCGGCATGGCTAACCTTTATGCCAAAAGGGAAGGGGGTAGTTTGTGCTAAATGATCTTTAAAGGTATGACTCATGCTTCAAAATTACACTATCTTAAAACTCATGCTGCAATATGGGAACTTCTTTTCTACGTTCTTTTTTAAGCTTATAAAAATCTAAATTATGATATAAACTAATTCTAGGAATGTGTCTTTGCTCGTACAAATAAGGACTACCACCATGACGGTATGTATACATATACCCAGCCTGAAGCTGAATATTAGAATTTAAAATATAACCTAAACCAATAAAAATTCTATTGTCTTCCATGTGGTCATAAATGACCGATTTTCCTGCCTGAATAAATATTTCTTCATAAAGAGATAAGAATAAGGTTTTTGGTCTTAAATAATCGCTGTTTAATGGAATATAGGAAGAGATTTTGTATCTAAATCGATAAGTTAACTTAAAGGGAGAGTTTTTTTCATAATTTCTTTTCCATCTTTGTTCAAAGCGCAATTGGTGGTAAATTTTAGCTCGATCTAGTGATTGAACAAATAAAAACTGTTCCCAAAATCTATACTGCATCACTCGCTTATCGATGTTGGGGGCTTCTTGATCTGGAGCCCAATAAACCGGAGTAACAATGCCGGCTGTAATTTCAAATTTAGGGTTGACTAAGTAGGTAGTTCCGAACCTCAAATAAATTTGAGCCATGTCATTAATGAAGTTATTACGCCTTCGGTAATGATATTCACCGTAGTATAGAAAACGCTCAGAAATTCTATATTTTGTATAAACGCCCGTCCACAAGCCACTTGTGTGATAAGAGTCTTTTTCTTTAGGTACACTAAAGTCTTGTGCTCTGAAATCTGTTATTCCAACATACAGAAGAAACAAATAGATAAGTGCTTGCTTTTTCATTATCGAACTCTCATAATTTCAAGCCTATCATCTAGAGACTTATTTCTCCTTAAACTTCTTTCTAACTTTCGGGTGTCTAAGTCGCGGTAGCTCTTTAATTGATGCTGAGTTTTTTCTATTAAAACAAGTAATTGGTGTACATCAGCTAACTGATCGCTCTGAGCCTTAATGTCATCCAACAAAGCTGGAATCATTTCTTTCATCACTATATTGTAAAGTCGTTTTTTAGCTCTTGTAGGCACCTTTTCATAGGTAAAGGGGTCAAATGTTGTTTCTGTAAAAAGGGAGTCCAACATTTTTGAATGTTTTTGGAGAAAGTAGGACTTTTCTACAATTGCATTGGCTAGCGTAAGCTTACCGCTCAATTCTCCGGCCAATTGCTTTTGCTTGCTCAAATTATTGTGGTTAATTAGTTTTCTATACTCTGCAGGTAACTTATCTTCAATGTGTAGTCGTTGAATCCCTTTAATATTATTTCCATTAAAATAGTCTTCAGGATAGTCATTATATAGCTCTGTTAAATCATCCAACTGCTGACTTAATTCTGCGCTTACACTTTCAATTTCAGCACTTAAGTTGAGTTGTTTAACACGACGATTTAACTCTTCATTTAATGAATCAGCTATTTGTTTTCTATCCTTTAAATTTTGAACAAAGTTTCCTAAAAAGGTGGTGTCTTCACAGATGTAATTGAATATTTTAACTGTGTCTTTAAATTCAACACTATCAACTGATAGTAGCGACTTCCCATATTCAACTAGCAAGCCATTTCTATTATAAAATTGTAGCTGATTCTTTTCTATAATGGTCTTCCATGGAGAAATTTGCTCTTGCAGCTCTTCCTGTACTTTTAGCCACATTCTAGCCATTCGATATACAGAATCCTCTTTAAAACTTACGTGTGCAATTAAGCTGTCAGTTAATTCATTTAGCTCTTTTCTGTATTCAAATTCAACTTCCTGCCACTGTTTAACTAGTTCTTCTTCAAGGTTGCTAAGTGGGTAGATGCCACGATTAGTTCCAAAAATTAAGCCTTTTTCATTCACCTTTTTGGGGTCATACTGAAAAATAATTTCTATGATTCGTCTGAGTGGATCATTGTATTTTTCTTGTACTCTTACCCATTTAGAAGTTCGTGGATAACCATCACTGAATGTTAAACTTGTTGGTGCATCGGCAAGCTGAAAATCAGAATTATTCTCGTCACTTTCCTCTAACTTTTCTTTAATTCCATTACTTAAAGGATACTGCAAAGATAATGTTGTGTCTTTATCTTTGAAACGAACTATATTTGTTAATATGCCACGCTTATACTGTCTAATTTCCTTTTCATTTTCGGTTTGAAATGTCCATTCACCTTCCAATAAGCCATCTTTAATGGTTCCTTTTACAGTAATCAAGTCATCTGAGTAAAAAAGATCACCATCTAAATAGGCATCACTTATTTGAGCCTTTAATTCTTCAAGGTTTGCTGTTTTCTTTTGATTGATAAATTTTTCTGAGCTATATACAACTTTTCCATCAGGATACCCCTCTTTGTAATTGAGCTTAAATATTTTTCTTATTTCATATAAATCGTAATCAACTGATTCTTCATTAACCGACTTTACAATAATAGAAAAGTCTTGTGCATCGTATTCCCATGACTTCGCCTTAGCGTTATTTTCATAAAAACCTTTCCAATTTTCGCTGTATAGATTTGAGGAACAGCTACTGTCTTGTTCTAAATAGGTAAAAGAAAAGTCGCCGGTTTTAATTTTTTCACTCCCTTTGGACTGGTATTCAAACTTGGCTTTGCCAAGCTGTCCTAAATTATTTAAGTAAGTACTGTCGTAGCTAATGGTATTTTGGGCAGAAATAAACTGATAAAGCCCAGTAAAAGCAATTAAGTAAAAATGCTTTAAATTAGGGCGTAAAGTTTTAAAAAACATAATTAATAGGCATCAAAGGCAACAAAAATAAACAAACGACAAAGCGATTATTTGTTTTTTCGATAAATTATGAATTATTTAAACTAAATATTCTGAATTAGAACAAAAACTGATAAAAAACGATATATTGAATCAGTTATAGAATAAGTAGGTAAGTGGAGGAAGTAAAACTTAGAAAATTATAAGACCCAACAGGTTTTTAATGCCTGTCAGATCTGTTTAATTTATTTACTAAGCAATCTTTTTGCTTTAGCAACAATGTCTTTAGAGCTCAGTCCGTATTTTTCAAATAATTCTTCAGGTTTACCACTTTCGCCAAAAGAGTCATTTACTGCAATCATTTCCATTGGAGTTGGAAGCTTTCTAGCTAAAAGTTGAGCAACGCTGTCGCCCAAACCACCGTGCATTTGATGTTCTTCAGCTGTAAGTACTTTTCCGGTTTTCTGAGCTGATTTTAAGATGGCTTCTTCGTCTAACGGCTTTATGGTGTGAATATTAATTACCTCTACGCTGTAACCTTCGGCTTCTAACTCCTCAGCAGCTTTAAGGCTTTCCCAAACACAATGTCCTGTGGCGATTAAACTGATGTCATTTCCTTCTTGGAAAGTAATGGCTTTTCCAATTTCAAATTTTTGATTTTCGGGAGTAAAGACCGGCCATTTTGGTCGTCCAAAGCGCAAGTAAACAGGTCCTTCAAGTTCAGCAATGGCAATGGTAGCTGCTTTTGTTTGGTTGTAATCACAAGGATTAATTACCGTCATTCCCGGTAACATTTTCATTAGTCCAATGTCTTCTAATATTTGATGTGTAGCTCCATCTTCTCCCAAAGTTAATCCGGCATGAGAAGCACAGATTTTTACATTCTTTCCACTGTAGGCTATGGATTGTCTAATTTGATCGTAAACTCTACCGGTAGAAAAGTTGGCAAATGTTCCGGTAAATGGAATTTTACCGCCAATGGTCATTCCGGCTGCAACCCCCATCATATTGGCTTCAGCAATACCCGCTTGAAAAAAGCGCTCAGGAAAAGCATCCTGAAAAGCATTCATTTTTAATGATCCGGTTAAATCCGCACAAAGTGCTACTACATTAGGATTCTTTTTTCCTACTTCAAGTAATCCATCTCCAAAACCTGATCTTGTATCTTTCTTTTCGGTGTATTCGTACTTTGCCATGAATTAAAAATTTATTTGTGTACTTTGTCCTGATTGTATTGTAAATGACTGTTCTTTAGTGTATACAGTAAGTTTTGCGTTCAAAGACCTAAAAACAGCGTGGTAGTTTCCCGGTTGCAAAACGATACTAATTCTACTGCTTGTTTGTGGAATGTTACAAACCCAAACCAATTGATCGCCGTCTTGCTTGAAAATACTACCATAACCACTTGATCCTGTATTAATCGTTGCAATTCCTGCCTGTGGTATTTCAACTGTTGTAGTATGACTTTGAGCAATATTTACATCATTAATGTTGGTTCGGGGAAGCGTTAGAATTTCTAAATCGTATTTCCCAACAATATATTTTTGAGTTTGATCAAAATCCTGAACGACTAAGATTTCTTCATCTCCGGCTTTGCGGACAATGGCTTTTAAGTCTTCGTATTCATTAAAACCATTCATTTTTAGCGCTAAGCCACCTTGAGGTGCATCTAGCGCAATAATATTGTGCTTTCCCGGTGTAAGTTTTATGTCTTTCTTTTCAACAGGAGGGATGGTGTGTACTGTTAAATCATAAGTTCCCAAAGGGTCAATCGGAATGGTATCAGGATTTCCTCTGCTGTCGATAGTATGTACAAAGTTATAGCGAATTTGACCGCTAAAAGAGTCATAAAAGCTCATGGGAACATTGGTTTCCGTTGGCTTATTTAGTTTATCCAATAAATTAACTTGTGCTGTGGTGTTGTTGAGTGCTTGTGAAATCACTACATCTAACACTTCCTTGAAAGTAGCTTCATCTCTAGCATCGTAAAAAGTTCCCACACAGTCGAAAGCATCCATTACTTCTGGTGCTAATCCCAAACCAATTACAAATGGCTTTAGAATTACGCCGCGCTTTTGAAGCGCTAGAGAAACGGCGCAAGGATCACCATCGCATTCCTCAATACCATCAGTTATTAAAATAATTACATTCCTACAGTTCGTACAAGGCGTAAAATCATTTGCTGCTTGCTCTAGTGCATAGGCAATTAGAGTAGTTCCTTTAGGACGTAAACTACTGAGCTTATCTGTTATTCTCTTGTGATTTTTAGGACCAAATGGAACTTCAAGTTTAGTGTCTTTACAGTTTCTACCATCTGAAGTTACGCTGTTTTGATGGCCGTAAACACGTAGCGCTAATTCAACTCCATCGGCATTTTTTAGACTGTCAACCATATTGCGAAGTAGGCGAGTGGCCACTTGCATTTTTTGACCTTTGTCCCAACGAGCGTACATACTTTGTGAAGCATCAAAAACAAATAATATCCTTGTTTTTTGTCCAATTTCTTGGCTTTGAGCTTGCTTTGGGAAAAAGAAAATTGAGCTGATTAAAAAGGAGAATACAAAAACGACTTTTTTCATCTTGAAAAGTAAATGAGTTTGGTCGCTATGGAAATCAATAAACATGCCCTTTTAGTAATCTCCTAAAGTTTCTTCTAATTGATTAAGAGCAGCTTCTTTTTGTTCATCGTTAGGTGCTACTCCATGCCAAGCGTGTGTTCCCATCATATAGTCAACACCTTGCCCCATTTCAGTCTTCATTAAAATAACAATGGGCTGTCCTTTACCGCAAAGTGATTTTGCTTCTTTTAAAGTGTTGATGAGCTCTTCCATCTTGTTGCCGTTGGTGGTTAATACTTTCCAACCAAAAGCCTCAAACTTAGCACTTAAGTCACCTAATGAAAGTACATCCTCTACATCACCATCAATTTGACGATTGTTCCAGTCAACCGTAGAAATTAGGTTGTCAATTTTTTTGTGAGCGGCAAACATGGCTGCTTCCCAAATTTGTCCTTCTTGCAATTCACCGTCTCCGTGTAAACTGTAAACGATTTTAGGGTCATTGTTCATTTTTTTAGTTAAGGCAGCACCGGCAGCAACCGATAAACCTTGTCCCAATGAACCACTTGCCACTCTAACTCCCGGTAAATTCTCATGAGTAGTGGGGTGACCTTGTAAACGGGAATCAATTTTTCTGAAGGTGCTTAATTCCTCTGTAGGGAAGTAGCCGCTTCTTGCTAAAACACTATACCAAACCGGCGAAATATGACCATTGGAAAGGAAAAACAAATCTTCATCTTTTCCATCCATTGAGAAATTCGTCTTGTGATCTAAAATCTCAAAATAAAGGGCCGTAAAGTAGTCGGCGCAACCTAGAGAGCCGCCGGGATGTCCCGAAGATGCTCCATGCACCATTCTAACAATGTCTCTTCTTACTTGACTGGCAATGTCTTCAAGTTCTTTAATGCTTGGCATGCGTTCTTTCTTTAATAAGCAACAAAAGTAAGTCAATTTAGGTGGAAAAGGGAGGGATGTTGATAAAAACGAACAATTGTTCAGAAATGGGCTTTTGAATTAGGTAGTGTATAAATTGACACCTTGCTACTCATTGAATTAAATTTTAATATTATAGCATGTTGAATGAAGCATCACATTCGCTTAGAAAACAAGCTTCAACGTATGTTGAGAAAGTTCAATAATATTACTGCACACTTTGACAATCGTATAAAAATCAACCCGCAAAAGGATATCGTTCTTAACTTATTAATATACGATTGAATAACATTGGCTCTGCAGCTAGGGCTTTGAAATGAAAGCGGTGAAATGTAATCTTTGTCGATTTATTGTGATAAAATCATTTCCTAAAAGTAGAATTAAGGTTTATTGCCTTTCCATTTTTAAATGTGTTTTGGATATCTGCTAATTGACTAATAGTTTAAATTGCTTGGGCTTCCTGTTATCTGATTCAATTCGTATAAAATATACACCCGAAGATTTAAATATACTTCGATTAAGTATATGTTTTTTAGTGCTTAGACTCCCTGACCTATAAACCACTTTTCCAACATTATCATAAATTATCACCTTGTAACTAGACCCCATTTCATTAGAAAGTTCGATTGTAGAACTGCTCATCAATGGATTTGGAAATAGTCTAGCTTCAATTTCCGGATCTTTAACCTCCTTAACGGAAACTGAACTGGGGTTAATAATGAATGTTATAGGCACATTACAAAAACCTGAGGCAACATCTATGAAAGCATTTATTACAGTATTTGGTGGAATTGACGACTGCAGATATTCAATATCAACCGGAATAGGGAATGGATATGGATAAGGGCTAAACAAGCCTCCGGTGACCGTACCACCACTTAATCTAATCAGTGAAGAATCATTATAGGCGATCCCAAGGGGCAAGTAGCTCAAGTCAGTGTATCCCATCCATTGAAATCCAGGTGAAATTGTTGTATCTTTCGTTTGATCAATATACATGGTGTCAGATGCTAAATAAACAGAATCTTTTACTTCATTGCATGTTAAATTCTTTAAAGTCATTTGACTAAATGAATAGCTACTGATAAATAATAGTAAACAGGAAATAGATAGTCTCATTTTATTTTAGTTGTATTATTAAATTAAAAGGGTTAGAAGTCCTCACGTCTCTTTGTTAAACAGAGGTATATGAATAAAATATGCTTTGTAAATGTGATTAGATTTTAAAACCAATATTTTTCATGAAACTTTACTTCAAAATAAATTTTCTCATAATTCCACTTTCTACAAAGCTCGCAAAATAAACACCTGGCTTCAAATCGCTCAGATCTATGCCGCTTTCCAATTCTGTAGATAATGTTTGCTCAATAAGCTTTCCACGCATATTATAAATTTTAACTTCTTCCACCTCTAAAACATCTGATTCCAGGAAAATTTTTCCGTCAGAGGGATTAGGGTAGAGTGCGTAACTTCCCTTTTCCTCAAGTTTTTCTTCAACTGAAACCACTGTTCGGTTGTAGAGCGTTTGTACTTCTTGTGGAGTGAGGATGCGGTCATAGATTCGAAAATCATCAATTGAACCGGAGAATTTATTGTTATAAACCCCTGAAACTTTCGTAAAGTGCATCAAGTTGACATTGGTGCCAATCGTATTCCAACTTTTAGAGGAAGTACCAATCAATTGACCGTTGTGGTAGAGTTTTACTGTGTCGCCATCATAGGTGCCAACTAAGTGAGACCACTGACTAATCGTTAGATTGTTACTTACTGAAAAATCATCCAAATAACTGATAAAATAGATTTCATGCCTGCCTATTGCCAGTCCCATACCATTACCATTAGTTTGGGCGCCTTGAAAAAAGAGAAACCTCAAATTACTTAATCCCCTTTGGGGTAATAAATTAATGTTGTACCAAATGCTGAACGAACGATCTGACGTTCCACTAGGCCAATTGCTACTGTTTAGTGTTCGATATGCAGGAGAATTCGCATAAAGCGCTCCATTGGAATTATTAAATCGGTCTGTAGAAGTCGATAAATTGGTGAATGAATTAGTCGTCTGCCAATGGTTACTTCCAATACTGTCTTGAAAGGACAAACTATCGAAAGTATAGTAACTCACCATACCTGTGTCAATACTGAGGTTGGAAGATTGCTGTGCAAAACACACATTGAACAATAAAAAAATGAAAAGCGAAAAATTGATTGTTGTTTTATGCATCCGTTGAATTTTTATTGGTTTATCAAGCAAATGTGAGCGTAGTAAATGGTCTGCAGGTAATCAGGTGTAGACAAAAACGCGACATTTAATTTATGAAGCTAGAAATAGGAGTCAAGATAATTTTTTTGTGAATCAAAAAACTATCTGATTACTAGCTTGTAACTTATAATGTCAGAGCGCTTCATTAGAAAAAAGCAACAAAAAGGAACATAGAATACTTAACTTTGCCCTTTCTAAAACTTTCCTTTTATACATCCTTTATGAGCAACTTTAAATTCCTAGGAGTGCCTGCGCACTTCGTGAAAGCACTTAATGAGATTAACATTTTACAGCCTACAGAAGTACAGGAAAAAGTTATACCCTATTTATTGGAGTTTAATGGAGACCTCATTGTTCAGTCTCCCACGGGAACGGGAAAGACCATTGCCTTTGGTTTGCCCTTAATCAATAAAGTTAATCCCAAAAACAAAGGAGTTCAAGCGCTGATTTTGACACCTAGCCGAGAGTTAGGTATTCAAATTTCAAAGCATTTATTTAAGCTCACTAAGTATTTGCCGGATAAAGTTTTTGTTGAAGCGGTATATGGTGGAGAGCATATTATCAAGCAAATAGAAGCGCTAAAACGTCCTACACATATCGTTGTAGCCACGCCGGGACGCTTAAAGGATTTATGTCAGCGGAAAGATGTGGATTTGAGTGGAGTAAGAACGGTAGTGCTAGATGAGGCTGATGAAATGTTGAGCATGGGTTTTAAGGAAGAAGTTGATTTTCTGTTGAAGCAAACCCAAGATCAGAGAGACACTTGGATGTTTTCTGCCAGTATGCCGGCGGATGTCTTGGATTTGATTCGATTGCATTTTAAGAAAGGAGCAGAGCGCATTCGCATTGAGAAGAACAATTTAGTGAATAAAAACATTGAACACCGTTATATTTTAACGACTATCGATGGTAAAAATGACTTGATTATTCAATTTTTAAGGGCTAAAGTAGGTGAGAGAGGTGTTATTTTTTGCAGGACTAAAAAGGGAGCTCAGCTTTTGGCGAAACAACTGCAAGCCAAAAATATAAAAACCGATGCGATTCACGGTGATTTGAAACAAAAAGAGCGCGATAAGGTGATGCGTGCCTTTGTGAATAAAAATCTGGATGTATTGGTAGCAACTGATGTCGCTGCAAGAGGTATTGATGTAGAGAATTTGGCTTTTGTGATTCACCATCAATTACCGGAAAAAGAAGAATATTACATCCACCGAAGTGGTCGAACTGCACGTGCCGGCAAAGACGGTTTATCTTTAGCATTAATCACACCACCAGAAGAAAAGTACATTGTTAGCTTAGGGAAAAAGTTGGGCGTAATGATTCGACCTTTTAAATAAGAGATGTTTATTCTGCTTCGAATACTATGCGATAAAGTGACCTATATAATTTTACATTCAAATACGCTACTTATAGGAGGGAATAAAATCCATTTTCAATACTTACTGTTCTTTTACTTTAAAATTACAATTTAACATAATATTAATTATAGGACAAAAGCAGTGATTTCCGTAATACGAGCCTTAGCGAGTATTTACACATAATAGCAGTTCTTGGACAGTACTCTATACAATAACGATAGCTATTATGTTAAGGAAATTACTGCACATATTCTAAAGGGATATATAATTCTATGCTTTTGTCAACTATAATGGATATTATGTCTGCATTCCATTTAAGTATTTGTAAGCTCTGCTTTCAGCATAGCAACAAATTCTAAAATTCCATTTGCTTGGCTCTCGGCAGCCAAGTAAATAGTTCGCACTTCCTTCCCAATGATTTTAATGAACATTTCGTTTGCTTGTGTCCTATAATTAGTCATTATGTCTTCATTCGCTTGGCTAGCTCATTACGCCTAATCGGTAAATAGCCGCTATTGGCTATATATGATATTCATGATTGAATTAAGCTGAATATGATAAGAAAATCTATAAAAACATTTCGTTTAAGCCAATCCCACGCCTTTTTAAAAATTTATTCTTGCCCGCCCCAAAAAAATTATGAAGAAGCTCGCTTGCATGCAAAAATGCTCTTTGCCTTAATGTTAAGGCTTTTTTTAGCATTTTCTTTGCTTAACGCTCGCTATTGGTTTATCTGCTCTTTTTTCTTGATAAAAAAGAGCCAAAAAATCAAGAAAGAAATAAGCTTCTGCGCGCTCTGTCTAAATGCAAGTAATTCTATTAAAGTAAAAACGACAAGCGCCTTTAATGAATTACAAAGCATTTAGCCATTCACATCTCCCGCCGGCCCGCATTTCTTTCAGGCAGCGCTAATATCTACCTTACAAATTATTATGTTAAATAGAAACTCATTAATTTACAACCAATCAAACTGATATTAGTTCAATCCAAAACTCTGCTCCATGGCCTTCTTCAGATGAAACACCGATTTGACCTCCCATTGCTTCCATAAACTCTTTAGAAATTGCCAATCCTAATCCAAGGCCTTCTGTTTTATCTCCACTGACTCGTCTATAGGGTTCAAAAATTATTTTTTGACTTACTTTTGAAATGCCCGGGCCTTCATCAATTACACTAATTTTAACTCTTTTTTTATTCACGTTTATTGCTTGAATAAGAATACTTTTTCCATTAGGTGTATATCGAATAGCGTTGATTAAAATATTGTTTAGCACCCATAAAACTTTATGAGGGTCAACCAATGTATCCACTAGAGGTTTATCAATTGCTGTTCGAATTGCCAGATTTTTATCTTGTGCAAAGGGCTCAATTGCTTGTATGGCTTGTTCTATCAAAAGCTCCGGATTTACCGAAGACTTAGTCATTTCTATTATGCCTCGTTCAATTTTTGAAAGATCTAAAATTTGATTTATTGCCTGCTTTATTCGTTGATTATTCTCATCAATTCTTTTCAGCCATTCTTCTTGTTCATCTGATAATTTGCCTAGCTTTTGGTTTCGAAGTAATTGAGTACCCATTTCTATTGCTGCAACAGGTGTCTTCAACTCATGACTAAGCGTTCTCATAAAGGCTGTTTTAGTTTTTTCCTTTTCGGAAAATTCTGTTACATCTGTTAATAAAATTACATGTCCTGAAAGATACTCCTCCTCTTCTCCTACTCTATTCTGCACAACATCAATTATGTCTTTAGCAAACATTTTTTCCTTCTTTTCCTCTGTAATCGTAACAGGACAAAACTTTCTTTCTTCCCATTCTTGAAATGGAATCATTAATTCTTGAATTAAATCATTCATTAAATCATTTTTAACAGCTATATCGGGCGCGTATTGTCCAATAATTTGGTCCTCTGAAAGGTTAAGTAATTTCAAAGCTCTTTTGTTGGCAAAAAGAACCTTTTTTGAAACACTCAAACCTATAATCCCCTCTGACATTTGATTGATAATAGCATCCAATCTATTTCTTTCTTCTAATAAGTTTTTATAGCTACTTTTTTCATATTCATGAATTTTGGCAGCCATTCTATTAAAAGATTCAGCCATTTCACCAAATTCATCATTTCTTTCTGACGAAATTCTTATTTGATTATTACCACGGGCAATTTGTTTTATAGATTCATTAAATTGACGTATAGGCTTTGTAATAGTATGAGGAAAAGTAAAAAGAACAATGAGAGCAATGATTAATATACAACTGCTTATCACAATCATATATAGCACAACTTTCTCAGCTGTTTGTTGAGTTTGATGATTTCTACTCAAGAGAGCATCTTCATTCATATGGTATAATTGATTGAGATTTTGCTCAATGGTATAAATTAATTTCAAACTCCTTTTTCGATCATTTTTTTCAATTGAAGTGATCAAGTTTTCAACATGTTGAGTTAACTCTAGGGTTAAGTCTCGCTCGCCTCTTTCAGTTATATTTGCATTTTGAAGCTCAATGTTTTCACGAAATTTCAAAATAGCTTCTTGTTCTTGCTTTGAACTTACTTCGTCATCTAATGTAAGTTGATGTTGCAATACATTCATTGCAGTATTCATGTTGTTTATGTACTGAAGGGTGCGGTAATTATCTTTTATGATTTCACCGGAATTTACCGAAAGTAGGTTAACGTAATAACCTCCTACTCCACCTAGACCAAGGATTAGCAAGAATAGTGAAAATAAAGCTAAGGTAATTTTATGTTTAATTTTCATAAGTTAATTTATTAAAAGACGACTATAACATCTATTTCAGTATCCATTAATCTTTTAAGTAGTTTATCAAAATAATTTTTACCCGTTAATTGTCTCCAAAGCGAAAACGTGGGTCTACCGGTAACAATATTCGTAATTTTTAATTCTACAGCTTGTTGAAAAATGGTTTCAGGCACATCATCTGAATCAAGTGTAATTACATCTGCACCAAGCTGTTTAGACCATTTAAAGTTTTCAATTAACTTTCGTTGCGACTTTAAATTAATTTTATTGGTATCTTCTTTACTTGTTTTAATGTATAATACAAACCATTTGGCTTGATAGTGATCTGCCATCCTTGCAGTTTTTCGAATAATTTTCTTAGCTCCTACATGATTCGTGCTAATACAAGCCATGAATCGCTCGATTGGCATTCTACTTTTTATAGGTAAACTACTTTCAATTTTCTTTTCTACTTGTGAAGCCACTTTTCTTAAAGCCAAGTCTCTTAATTGTAGAATTTTTTCTGGTTGAAAGTAGTTTTCTAAGGCTCGTTGAATACGATCCCCTTTGTAAATTTTGCCTGCTTTTAATCGATTAATTAAGTCTTCTGCGGGCAAATCAATATTTACAACTTCATCTGCATATTGTAAAAACTTATCGGGAATGGTCTCGGAGACATCAATGCCTGAAATTTGTCTCACTCGATCGTTTATGCTCTCCAAATGCTGTACATTAAATGCAGTAATTACATTGATTCCTCTCTCAAGTATTTCAACCACATCTTGCCAACGCTTTTCGTTTTTGCTTCCGGGAATGTTGCTATGGGCTAACTCATCAACCAATACCACTTCAGGTTTTTGTTGCAGAATAGCCTCTAAGTCCATTTCCTTTAGTTCGTGGCCTTTGTAAAACACTTTTTTTAATGGAATTTCAGGAATGCCCTCAATTAATTTCCGTGTGTCTTCTCTGTCATGAGGCTCAATAAACCCTATTTTCACTCCAATGCCAGACTTCAAAAGTTCGTGAGCTTCTTGTAGCATTCGATACGTTTTACCAACACCGGCAATCATACCAATGTACACCTTCAACTTTCCCTTTCTCGATTTTTTTATCAAGTTGAGAAATTCCTCTTCAGTAGTGTTACCTTCTTTCATAATTGGGTTATAAACGCTATCCTGAATGACTCAAGATAGCGTTTTTTTGATTGTTTAAAATGCAATACTTAAGGATGTACCTGCAAAGTAATTGTTTTGTGTTGGTTGTTGATCAGCATCTAGAAAAATGTTGTCCTCTCTACTGTTAAACGTTCGTCCTTCTAATCGCCAAAGAACATTTTCCATGATTTGAATATCAACATTTAATGAATAGCCAAAAGTTTGAAAACCATTGGGAGTAGCTGTTGAAACGATTACTTCTCCTTCATCCGAATAATATTCTGCTCTAGCTGAAACAGCTAATTTTTCTGTCGCTTTATATTGAGCAATTAAGACCGGAGAGTACCAAGTATTGTAACTTTCACTACCTTTTGATTTTTGCTGTGCTCCTATATCAAATCCGGCAATTAACCCCAATTTATCAGTCAGTTGAAATTGTCCGTAAAAGTTATGAAAATAACGCATTTGTCTCACACTATCCGGAGTGTCGCTACCAACAAACGAACTGCTGTTTAATGTAACTTTATCAGAGGGTGACCAGGTTAATTGATGACCAAAGCCGGGAAGTTGATTGCCGGGAACACGTTGTATTCTTTGCCATCCATTCACTACTAAACCACTTAAAAACCACTCTTCATTGTCGCTTGTATATGAGATTTTTGCACCCGATAAAAAATAAGGAGAGTTTTCTGCTAATATACTGCGCGTCATATTCCAGCAACTAGCACCTATGGCACTTTCAAAACCGATGTGAGATCCAAAAATCCCTGCGTCAACCCAAAGGTTTTTACTTTTAGAAATTTTAACTCCGGCATTGGCCTCAAAAATGTTCTTAAATACGCCCGGCTCAGCTGCAAGGTTAGCATTTGCATAGGTTCCTGTCATTAAGGCAAGTTTTCCCCTAACCCGATCTTTGTTATATTCAGCCTGAATAAATCCAAAATTTAGGTTTACTTCGTTGTGTCTATTGAAGGAATATAAAAAATCAGGTCGATTATGATCTTCTGGGTTTCCAACATCATACACATAGTAAGTTTCTAAATAACCACTTATTTTAAGTGGGTTTTTAGTCGTGTCAGTTTGTGCTTTTAATTGAGTGAACAAACCAACTGATAGTGCGATTGAAAATATTACTTTTTTCATTTTAATAAAATTATAAGGTATCTAATTTGAGGTTTAATTGAAGTACATTAACATAGTTTCCGGGACCAAAAAGTCCCCACAATTCTTTTTCAGTGTTCTCTTCTATTAATTGTTCTAGTTTTTTAATTGAAATGCCACGTTTTGCTGCTATTCTATTTACTTGAATAAGTGCAGCTGCTTTGCTGATATTTGGATCCAATCCCGAACCGGAAGCTGTTACTAAATCCACCGGTATTTCTTCGGTTGATAAAGTTGGATGATAAGCCAATAGCGTATCAATTCTACTTTGAACCAGTTTCAAAAAATCGGGATTTGTTGGACCTAGGTTTGAGCCACCAGTTCCTGAAGCATCATAACCCACTGCTGAAGGACGACTCCAAAAATATTTTGAACTTGTAAACGACTGTCCAATTTGCTCAAAACCAATCAACTGATCATTTTTATAAATGGGGTTTCCTTTGCTCGCTTCTGGAGCTATAATACTGGCAAGACCGACCATGGCTGCGGGATAAGCAATCCCGAAAATCAACATGGTTAGTAAAGCCAGTCCGAGTGTTCTTCTAATTGATTTCATTTGTTATTTAATTTTGAGTTATTTATTATTACATGAATAGATTTACAGCTAAATCAATGAGTTTAATGCCGATGAAAGGAACAATTATTCCACCCAATCCATAAACCAAAAGGTTTCTAGAAAGAAGTTGCGCCGCTCCTATGGGGCGATATTTTACTCCTCTCAGTGCCAATGGAATTAACATGGGTATAATAATTGCGTTAAATATTACCGCAGATAAAATAGCTGATTGTGGACTCTCTAATGCCATGATATTTAAGGAATTTAATCCGGGTATAGCGATAGCAAATAAGGCTGGAACAATGGCAAAATACTTGGCCACATCATTAGCGATTGAAAAAGTAGTTACGTTTCCTCGCGTAATTAAAAGTTGCTTCCCAATTTCAACCACCTCTAACAATTTTGTTGGGTCGTTGTCTAGGTCAACCATATTGGCCGCTTCCTTTGCAGCTTGTGTACCACTGTTCATCGCAATTCCAACGTCAGCTTGTGCAAGTGCAGGAGCATCATTTGTACCGTCTCCCATCATGGCAACCAATTTACCGGCGTCTTGCTCTTTTTTAATGTATTCGAGCTTATCTTCCGGTTTTGCTTCTGCAATAAAATCATCAACTCCTGCTTCTTTTGCGATATATTCAGCTGTTAATGGGTTATCTCCGGTTACCATAACCGTTTTTAATCCCATTTTTCTAAAACGAGCAAATCGTTCTTGAATGCCGGGTTTAATAATATCCTCTAATTGAATAATACCTATAGGTCTTTTATCAATTGCAAGCGCTAAAGGAGTCCCCCCTTTCTGAGAAACTTCTTTAAACTTATCTTCTAGTTTAGAAAGCAAACTTTCAGAACCTTCACACCATTTGCTAATGGCATCCCAAGCTCCTTTTCGAATTTCACTACCATCAATATTAATTCCGCTCATTCTAGTTTCAGCAGTGAACTTTATAAACTCAGCTCCTTCAAAAATTAAAGCTTCTTTTTTTACACCCATTTTTTCAGCAAGTTCTAAAATCGATTTTCCTTCAGGTGTATTATCTGAAAGAGAACTTAATGCGGCCAGTTCAGCCATTTCATCATCATTGTAATCTGCAAGTGCATAAAAATTAGTTGCTTTTCTATTTCCAATGGTAATCGTTCCGGTTTTATCCAATAACAATACATCAATATCACCGGCTGTTTCAACAGCTTTTCCCGATTTTGCAATAATGTTTGCACCTAATGCTCGATCCATTCCTGCTATTCCTATTGCAGAAAGAAGACCTCCAATAGTTGTAGGTATTAGACAAACAAAAAGTGAAACCAATGATGCGATAGCAATAGCTGTATTGGAATAGTCTGCAAAAGGTTGAAGCGTTACAGTAACAATTAAGAACACCACTGTAAAACTTGCTAATAAAATGGTAAGTGCAATTTCGTTTGGAGTTTTCTTACGATTTGCTCCTTCTACCAAGCCAATCATTTTATCTAAAAATGATTCTCCAGGATCGGAAGTTACCTTAACTTTTATTTGATCCGATAATACCTTGGTTCCACCGATTACGCTACTATGGTCTGTTTCGGCTTCTCGAATTACAGGTGCTGACTCACCGGTTATGGCAGACTCATCAATAGAGGCAAGGCCTTCAACAATTTCTCCATCGGCAGGAATTACGTCACCTTCTTCAACGATAAATAAATCATTTTTACGTAAATCAGAAGCATTGATCTCTTTTACTTCACCACTTACCAATACACGTTTCGCTACTGTATCAGTTCGCGTTTTACGCAAGGAATTTGCTTGAGCTTTCCCCCTTGCTTCTGCAATTGCCTCAGCAAAATTGGCAAAGAGTAAAGTAATGAATAGAATAAATGTTATAAGTGCGTTGTAGGGTGCGTTACCAAGAGAATCATTGGTCGAAAATATTGAAACTATAGTAACAACAACCATGATGATTGTACCGATTTCCACGGTAAACATCACCGGATTTTTTAACAACTCCTTGGGGTTTAATTTACTGAAAGACGCCCCTATGGACTGTCTTAGTATTTCCCCTGTAAAAATTGCTTGATTATCTGAATTTTTCATTTCTTGATAGTTAAGTATTAAATGATGAAATATTCGGCTATAGGACCTAAAGCCATTACCGGAAAGAAAGCTAATGCTGCAATAATTAAGATTACTGCAAGTAAAACTGAACCAAATGCAGGGCTTTCAAGTTTGAGACTTCCTGCAGAAACTGGAACAGGTTTTTTAACTGCCAGTGAGCCTACAATTGCCAAGGGACCAATAATCGGCAAGAAACGACCAAGAAGCATCACAACTCCATTGGCAATATTCCAAAAGGGTGTGTTATCTCCTAAGCCTTCAAAACCGGAGCCGTTATTGGCCGCTGAAGAAGTAAACTCATAGAGCATTTCTGATAATCCATGGTGCCCGGGATTGTTGAGCCATCCCAATGAAGGATCTTGCGTAAGTGCATAGGCTGAAATAGCTGTACCTATTAGAATTAACAAGGGATGTAAAATCACTATTAAAGCAGCAATCTTTACTTCACGAGCCTCAATCTTCTTTCCTAAGAAATCAGGTGTTCTACCAATCATTTGACCGGCTATGAATACCGCCACAATTACAAAAACAAAGAAGTTGATAAATCCGACTCCAACACCGCCAAAAATGGCATTGATAAACATATCTAAGAGGAATATCCCCCCTGAAAGTGGTGTATGGCTGTCATGCATGGAATTTACAGAACCATTTGAAGTGCTTGTGGTTGAGACTCCCCAAAGCGATGAAGCAACAGGTCCAAATCTAACTTCCTTCCCTTCCATATTGGTAGTTTCTGTCATTCCCATTTGAGCAAATGCGGCATTCCCTGCTACTTCTTGTTGCGCAGAAATGCTAACAAATGCGATAAACATGATGGACATAATTCCAAAAAACAGCATGGCCAATTTTCTACGTTTAAGATAAAAGCCAAAAGCAAAAACTAAAGCCATTGGGATTAATAAAATGGCAATGTTTTCGGCCATGTTAGTTAAGTAGTTTGGGTTCTCAAAGGGGTGAGTTGAGTTAGGTCCGAAAAATCCGCCGCCATTGGTACCCAATTGTTTAATGGAAACCATAGGTGCGGTTGGTCCACCTGCTACCATCTGAGTTTCCCCTTCTAAAGTGGTTACCTTTTGTAAGCCCTCAAAATTTGTGGTTGTTCCGTTTATGCTTAAAATAACTGAAAGCACAACAGCTAATGGTAAAAGAATGCGTGTGCAACTTTTAACCATTAAATTGTAAAAATTACCTAAATGCTTTGAAGTTTTATTGGCCAAACCTTGAAAAAGCAAAGCACAAGCTGCAATACCTGTTGCTGCACTTACAAACTGTAGCCATGCAAAAATAGCCAATTGAGTAAAATAGCTTGCACTAACTTCACCGGAGTAATGCTGTAAGTTTGTATTGGTTGTAAAACTAACAGCTGTGTTGAATGCCAAGGTTGGATCCCAATTGCCAAAACTATTCGGATTCCAAAAACTAATCAATCCTTGAATGGATAAGATTAAAAATGCCAATAAAAAGAAAAAGACATTGACCGAAAGCAAGGCTTTCATGTTTTGCTTCCAATCCATTTCTTTTGTGGGGTCAATAGCGCAAAGCTTAAAAATCATTTTTTCTATGGGTGACATGAATCCCATTAAGTTTTTCTCCCCTTTAAAAACATTTACCATCAACTTACCTAACGGCCATGCAAAAAGTGCAGTAAGGAAGAAAATAGCTATTGCTCCAATTATTTCTGTGTTCATCTGATTAAAATTTTTCGGGTTTAACAATGGCGTAGAATAAATAGCCTAGTGTAATGATTGAGATAATAAATAATAGTATCATGATTCTATGTTTATTGATTTTACTAACCAACACTTATCTTGACAGAATAATCTGTAATGAATGTGGTAATTATTTAGTGCTCCCTGTTTAATTTGGTAGTTAACAGGAATTGATTTAAGTTTAAGAAAGAAGCTTTGGTAAACTATACGTTTTACACTATCACTTCCACAGTTAACCAAATAGTTGATGATGTCAAATACGCGGCTAACCGTTTTAGGAGCTTTTTGAGTAATCGCTTCATCCACTTGTTGAGCTAGATAATTTAAACTAGCTGAAAGTTTTACTTTCTTAATATTTCCTGTTTGTGGAAATTGAAGATTAAGGAGTTTCACTCCATCTTTCTGTGTTATCATTTTTCTACTTTTTTTTCGTTAATAATTTGATCAAACCAATCAATTGACTTCCAAAATATTAAGAAGACAATCAAGGCCATAAAGACCATTGCTATTGCTAAAAGTGCATTCATTTTAATAATAAATTGAGATTAAGATTATTAGTATAATTAGAAATAGGAAGAAAATGATAGTAGGCCACACAAGGTGCTTTGTTTCCTTTTTCCAGTCCTTAAGGGATGTATAAGGCTTTCCATCATCTGTATTTTCGTACCAAAATGTATTTTTCTTTTTTAATTCTTTTTTTTGTTTATTTTGCTTTTTCATATTTCTTAGTCCTCTGATCCATACATAGATTAAAATTCCATTGAAGATGGTTAATAGAATCAATACTAAAAGTTGATTTTCTTGTGACATAATTCTCTTATGCCAAGTGATGTGCCAACAAAAGTTATTTTACTTTTATTTAACACAACTATCTGATAAAAAGATATATATGCTTCTTGTTATTTTTAATTTGAATTCAGGGAAAATAAAAAACCCTTCAGAATCTGAAGGGTTTTGCAAAAAACGTAGGGTATGGTGATCGAATTATAGGTCGTATTCTTTTATTTTATTGTACAAGGTTGTTAAACCCATGTCGAGCATTTCAGCTGTTTTGGTTTTGTTGCCTTTACAGTATTTCAATACATTTTTTATATGCTCTTGCTCAACATCTTTAAGTTTGAATGTCCCGGTATTTACACCGACTTTTTGCTGAATAAAATGAACTCCAAGTGAGTCAGTATTTATGGTATCATCTTCAGCTAATATAACAGCACGTTCAATTACATTCCTTAATTCACGAATATTTCCTTTCCAGTTATGTTTCTTTAACGCATCAATAAACGGTTTTTCTGCTTTTATAATTTTCTTCCCTGTTTTTGACGAAAAATGTGTTATAAAATGCTCGGCCAAGTATGGTATATCTTCAATTCGTTGATTTAAAGGGGGAAGTTGTATTGAGAAAACGGAGAGTCTATAATAAAGGTCCTCTCTAAAATTGCCCTTATCAGCTTCTTTCTCTAAATCTCTATTGGTAGCGGCAATTATGCGTACATTAACCTTGGTTTCTTTAGTATCTCCAAGTTTGATGAATGTACCATCTTCCAACACTCGTAATAATTTAGCTTGCAAGTCAAGGTTCAACTCACCGATTTCGTCTAAAAAGAGCGTTCCTCTATCAGCCTCTTGAAATAATCCGCTTTTCTCTTTTGTAGCTCCTGTGAAAGCACCTGCTTTATGTCCAAATAGTTCACTTTCTAATAGTTCTTTACCTAATGCGCTGCAATTAATTGCTAAGAAAGATTCAGCGCACCGTTTACTAGCAGCATGAATAGCTTTAGCAAATACTTCTTTACCTGTTCCGGTTTGACCTGTTAACAAAACATTAGTGTCTACCGGTGCCACTTTTTTTGCTGTAGCAATTGCCTCTTGGATACTTGTTGATTTTCCAATTATATTCTCAAATCCCATTTTTTTGTTAATTCGAGACTGTAATTTTGAGAATTTTGATTGAAGATTGGCTTTCTCCATTGCCTTGCTGACTAATGGAATAATTTTATTGTTATCATCTCCCTTAATCAAGTAGTCAAATGCTCCGTTTTTTATTGCCTTTACTCCATCTTGTATATTACCATGAGCAGTTAAGCAAATAATCTCTGTTTCCGGTCGTAATAGTTTAAATTCTTTAGTCAATGCAATACCATTTCCATCTGGTAGTTTTACATCCAATAAAATCAATTGCACATCATGACTTTCAAAAATTTTAAATCCAAGCTGAGCTGTTTCTGCTTTTAAAACATTGTAGCCTTCTAAGTCGAGAATACGTCCCATCATGTTGCGTATGTCCTTCTCGTCATCTACTATTAAAATAGTATTACTCATTTTCTAAAATGGTATTAAACATGTTGAAATATGTTCAGTTTACAAAGCTAGTTTTTTTGCTCAGGTTTAAGCATTATGATTAAGGCAAAGTTTTATTATTAGGGCGTGCCCTCCTCCACCGCTTTGGCTGTTTCAAGGTCGGGTCGGGCTATCCGCTACTACTCCTCGCTACGCTGTGGGGTAACCGCTACTATCCCTTACGCAGCTTCAAATAAGTAAAGCTAAATGGTGGTACAATGTAAATCATTCACTCCAATGAACATTCGGGTAGTAAAGCTTTACCTATTTTTCGCTTAAAAAGCGGAATGGAAAAGTTGTTAATTTGCTTGAAGTGAAGCGCAAATTCTCAACCCTTCCATGAGTTTAGTTGAGATAATTTTTTTCTCCTCCCCTTTAAGAAATAAATTGTTAAACAGCTGTGCTATTTAACATAATGCAAGTACATTATAGGACAAAAGCAGGTTTTGTTTTAATCAATTAGGCTAACCTTTTGATCCTATAATGGATATTATGTCTGCGTTTCATTTAAGCTTTTGTAAGCTTTGCCTTCGGCAAAACCAACAAATGCTAAAACTCAACTTGTCCCGATTCTTTCAATCGGGATAAATAGTTCACACTTTCCACCCAATGATTCTAATGAACATTTCGTTTGCTTGTGTCCTATAATTAGTCGTTATGTCTCCATTCGCTTGGCTAGCTCATTACGCCTAATCGGTAAATAGCCGCTATTGGCTTTATATGATACTCATGATTGATTTAAGCTGAATATGATAAGGAAATCTTTAAAATATTTCGTTTAAGCCAATCCCACGCCTTTTTAAAATTTATTCTTGCCCGCCCCAAAAAAATTATGAGGAAGCTCGCTTGCATGCAAAAATGCGTTTTGCCTTAATATGATAAGGCTTATTTCGCATTTTCTTTGCTTAACGCTCGCTAATTGTATTATCTGCTCTTTTTTCTTGATAAAAAAGAGCCAAAAAATCAAGAAAGAAATAAGCTTCTGCGCGCTCTGTCTAAATGCAAGTAATTCTATTAAAGTAAAAACGACAAGCGCCTTTAATGAATTACTAAGCATTTAGCCATTCACATCCTGACCAGTGAAATAAGATTTGAGCCTTTTATGAATAAACATTCGTCCATAATGAGTCTTTAAGTATTTCTCTCGCCTAATTGCATCAGATTACTCTAAACAAACCTCGTAGTATATTAATTTGAGTGGTCTTCTATGTTTTGTTGATGGTACTTGACCTTTCTGATGCTGCTCAAATCTTAAATCCAAATCTTTTGAGTATCCAACGTATAAATTTCCATCTTTTTCGCTATGAAGGACATAAGTGTAAAACATGATCAAAGATAAGAATTGGATTTATTTCACCGGCCGAGCGCCGGCTCGCATTTCTTCCAGGCCTACGCTTTTTTCTTCCCAACAAATTATTATGTTAAATAATAGTTTAAGTATTTAGCAGTATTATCAATAAATCCTCTCGCAACCATCTGTTTCAACAATGGTTTTAGCGAAATCTTCCAACTGCTTTTTAAACTTTTGTGCAACAAGCTCTCCTTGTTTTTTCAATGCTTGCATGTTTTCTTTACTGGCATCATCCATATCGTGATTTATTGTGTTAGGAAGTGGTGCATCTACTCTTAAGTAGTTAGATGAATGCTCTATGGCGTCGTAGATTTGCCTTACTTGATAATCTACCGTCTCCGCTACTCCACTCATCATAATGTCGATAATGGGTTTTACCCATTCTGCTTGCCCCCAATTCTTAGCTTTTTGATAAGGGTACGTTTTTTTGTCGTTGCCTGTGCCTACTGATAAAATTAACATATCGGCAGCGGTAACCGCTTTTTGAGTATCAGGTTTCTTGAAAAGTGAACGAGCTTCTGCATAGGCACATAAAGTAGGATTATTGGCATACACTCCCCCATCGATTAAAGCATAATCTCTTTTTAAATCATCCTTTATGTTAGTACATTCAAAATAAGTAGGTGCTGCAGCTGTACTCCACACTGCATCACGGACTAAAAAGTTTTTGCCTTTTTGTTTGGCATCTTGTTGAGTAAAAAAATGTGCTTTTCTTCTTTCAATATCATAAGCGGTAATTAATGACGGTTTAATTAAGTCACTCATCCATGTATCTCCCATGTACTTTTTCAATGTTTTCTTTAGTCCTTTGGCGGGATATTTTTCATCTAGTATCCCTCCTGCCGAACGTATTTTATGAAAAAATGGTCGATCAAATATTTCTTCTCCATGCTGAAAGTATAAGTCTACAATCTCTGCTGCTGAGAATTTTGCTTTTTTACTCTCTTTACTTTGAGGGAGTAAATAACAAGCACTTAAAATTCCGCCTGTACTTGTTCCGGCCATTAAATCAAAATAATCTGCTAAACGAGCATTTTTATTGCCACAGATTTGTTGAATATTTTGCTCTAAGATTGAAAGAATTACTCCGGGGATGACTCCTCGTATGCCACCGCCATCAATGGATAGGATACGTACTTTTTTTCTTTGATTTTTCAATATATAATTAACTTACGATCCAATTTACCTAATCTGCTATAAATGAAATTCCGCTTAAACTAATCCATTGACTATGATGAACAATCGCAACAACTTCTCCATTAGCATCAATATTAATCCGTGCAAGACTATTATTTCCAATTGATGAGAATATTAATTTATTTTCTGGCCAAAAACCAGGGGGTAAAACAAAAATAGGCACTGACGGCCCGCCTCCTTTTATTAAGCCTTCTACATGAACAACACCATTTTTTTTTCTAAATCTTGCAATTTGAAAGTTTGAACCATAATTTGTAAACCCATTAATTAACGCAGCTTGAAGCCAACCCGAATCATCTCCAATAGCAACATTTCCAGTTTGACCATTAACACTTAATACAGGTGCATGGGTTTCAGCAGCATGCTTGGCTCCTTTTGGAGTTACAAAACGCGTATCATCTGTCCCGGTTGTTACTTCTGCTATTGTAGCTTGCTCTACTATCCCTTTTTTAGTTGTAGTAGCATTGTCATCTGTATTGTTAACGCTACTATCTATTAAGTCTTCAAACTGGCTTTGTGTTGGTTTATCTCCTGTTTCAAAGTATGATTTAAGAGTTGTTCTATTTTTTTGTGCCATAATTATTTACTTTATATTTTATAGTTATTTTACGATGAAAGTGCTTCCAATCTCCATTCCTTCGGTACCATCAAAGGAAATGCCTGAGGATGCTTGTTCAATATGTGAAAATGTTACAATTTCTTCATTTAGGTTCATTAAACCACTGCTGTTTTCAACATCAATTTTAAATCGATAGTAAATTATATCTCCATCCTCATCGGTTTTATCCAGAGAGCCACTGCCCAAACCTGTAGAGGCTAATGAAAGCTCAAATGTTTCATCATTTGAAGAAATTTCATGGATTTTCTGCCAAGTACCGGAATTACTGAGCATGAATACATAATAAGTACCGTTATGTACAGTTTTGCTCCATTTTAAAGTTACATTATCCATTGTCGTAGCTGAAGGAGTCACAACAGATGTAACCGTAATAATAGGAGCAGTCGGGTTATTTTCATCGATTAAACGATTTTCAATTTTCGCTGATGGAATCGATGGGATATATTCTATACTTCCTTGCTCATTAATTATTTCTCTTAATGCCACAATGCGATAATATATTAATTCTCCATATGGATGAAAAGGCAAATCCGAAAAATCATCGAAAATTGAGGTATTAAAACCAACTTCTTTTACCATATCCATTAAGGATACATTACCTGCCCTAGCTTCATTTAGCGTTCTATAAATTCTTAACTTTTGTATGTTATCATTTTTATAAGGTGTAATGGCAAACTCAATTCTGGTATTTAAAGACAATTGAACATCTGCTAATAAAGTGATAACACTAGCTATTTTAGGTTGCTCTGGTGGTTTTGAGTTAATTAATTGTATGGGACCTTTCACTTCGCTTCTGGGGCCAAAGCGATAGTTTAAATCAATTTCTCTGGTAAAATAAAAATAATCATTATTTGATGCGCCATCCAATGTATAATCAGTAAATCGCACTTTCCATCCTGAGTTGTCAAACTTTCGAATCATTGGGTAGGGATAGTAATCCGAATCCGAGTTATTCAAAAGTTTGCCCTTATCGTTTCTTAAAACAGGTTCAGTATTGTCAGTCTGATAACCAGTTTCAATTTTTGAATAAATAACAGGGTCTTTTGTTAATGGTACAAAAGCAGAATTTACCAGTCTTTGAATTTCACTTACTTTAGCTTGCCCTGTTAATCCTGGGTTATACTCCGAAGAATCGGGTTCGGGAAATGCGTAGTCTTCATATGTTTTAAAATTACCGGATCCATCCAATGTTCCATTCGCTAAATCTTTGAAACGATTTGTATGAAACGCATCCGGTTCTAGAGCTTTCAACTCAATTTTTATTTCATCAAATGTAGATTTTTTGTAGAGCGCTTTTAGAATACTATCTTCATTCGCTCTTAAAAACATCATTCCATATGGTTCTCTCTCACTTGTATCTACATTTGTATCAAAAGTGTAAGTCGATTTCCCAAAAGAGTCAGGTCGAGTAGCAAAATCAGCCCCTAAAGGATCTGCCGGCTTTAAGGCTTCATAAACTTTATGAGTTTTCAAGTCAATCGGATTCGCCATATCAGATTTGAGCGTTTGAGTTAAAGTATCGTCAATTGACCTTAAAGAAATATAAGTTGTTCTTTCTTCCTCATTAGACAAAGGCAGTAAATTCGCATCATCAAAATTGTTTGTCGGCTCCTTATCTATATAAACAACATACGAAGGATGGTAATTAACTTCTACAGATGAAGGTAAGGTAACTCCACTGTCATTTAAAACCATGATGCTTAACGGACTATTGTCTACTATTTCTGTTACTTTTAATTCTATTTTATTGTTAGCTAGAATTATTCTTGCAATTCCATTTTCCCAATATACATTTTCACTAACCTTCTGTGGATGGTCAGCTAGGTTAACACCTGCTCCAAATGTTAACAGTAAGGAGTTTGGGTTAGATCCTTGTTGGCTTACTGTTGCAGTATCTTTTATTCCACCAATTGTTAATACACTAGTTTGATTTTCATCATCAACCTCTGTCTCCGTATACTGACTTCCACCAAAGTGAACAATGTCTATCGTTTTGTTTAATTTATTCCAATTCGCCTCATTATTGAGGTTTTCTATGGCAGAAAAGAAGGAATTAGGTTTTGGCCCTTCATAGCTTTTTGAAAGAATTATCTTTCTCGGTAATTCAGGATCAAAAGATTTAGTCACAACTTCAATACCTTGTACTTGAATAGTAGGTGCTGTCTCAGAACCGCTAATAGCTGTAATGGTGTAAACTTTTCCATCAATCATTAATTTACCTCCTATATAAGCAGGCCGATCAGCTGTGAGAATAGTTGGAACAATATTTTTAGTGGGGTTTGTACTTTTTACGACATAACTTGTTGTTTGAAGTTCAAATTTCTCATTATTAGCATCTGGAGTTACTGTTGTTATTTTTCCTTTTATCTCAAGCGGTGGATTAACTCTATGAAAAAATTCGACCTTATTTGCTTGAGGGTAGTTAATGTTATGAATATGATTCCAGTCAAATCTTACTCTCAATTTATCTTTAAACACAGCATCCACTTCATTATTAGTGTTATCCCATTCTGTTGGTAGAACTAATAATTCTGTTAAGTCCGATTGAAGTAAAAGAATTTGAGTTTTAGAGGGTGGCAACAAACTTTCTTTTGGTGGGAAAACGGTTTCGTCAGTTGACTGAATTGGAGATGCATCTGACACTCGATTAAACCAATTGATTCCATATATTGCATAATCATGTACCCCTTCCGTAGTCTCAGTATGAACAAAAAGTGCATTATCTCCTTCCACTACCGGATCATTTTCAGCAATATCGCTGCTCGTAACTGTATCATAATTGTCATAAGGTGAGTTTGGATCTGCTGTTACTTCGGGCTTGACAAAGGTTTGACCATCGTCTCTATACTCTATACCAAAACGAAGCGCTTTGGTAATAATACCGGTATCAAATTCATCGGTATGAGTATCCGGATTTTCGTAGGGATAGTCTTCTTTATTTAATCGGATGAAACGTAAATTTCCATAAGCCGCATAACCTTGGGCATCAATTTGAATTAAATTATCAGAATCATCATTTTGAGGAGTAAATCCATACTGTATAGGTTCTAAAGCTGGTGTTAAAGGTAAGCGTTGGTCTTCCTTTGAAGTTGGTATAGTAAAATATAATAATGGAGTTAAATCATCTATTCCGGGATGTTTTAATTTATATTCTGCCATGTAAATGAATGAATCAGTTCCTTGAACTGTTTCATCTATTTCGCCTAGACCAAGCATTCGTGCAAAATGATAGTCCGTAGCTGCAATATTTAAGGCATCAATAAAGCTAAGTTCAAAAGTTGATTCATCAATCAAATCTTCTGAATTTAAAACTGCATTTGCACGTAAATCCGTCTTACTTAAATCCAAGTATCGTTCTACACTGTACTTTAAACCTTCACCAGCTTCAGTCCACTTGTCTCTGTAACTTTGAGTTTTTATGGTTACACCATTGTTAAATGATGGCCATTGATGATTTACTGTAAACCTGCTTGTATCTTCTAAACGGTCAAATGCTTCAGAATCATTAATTGTTAATGCATATTGATTCATGTAATCAATTAAGTGCATGTTTTTGTAATAGAAAGCATGATAAGACTCCAAACAAATCATTGCAATTTCTGAATTCCCAACTCTAGTTAGCTTTACAGTTTTAATTGTTTCGTTTACAATTCGTTTTACATATTGACTAGGGTGACCGCCGATCACATCACTAATACGAGTTGAAATAATTTCATCAGATTCTCCTCTATAACTATATTCTGAAATAGCTTCATACTTATTTTCTGCATTACTGGCATTATCAAAATGAAACTCTGCTGCAAATAGCTTTCGGTTATCTAAACTAATTTCTATTTCTTCAAAATAAGTATCAATAGCATCTTTTGGGGAAGTAGCCGCTGTATTATATTGACCGGGATTGGAAAATAATAGACGAACTTTCTCTACTCCACTATTAATTTTATGTTCAATTATCCAAGTTACAGAAGAGCTTGAAGTAATAATATCGATGTCGATAAAGGTCAGTGTGTTAAAGTCAAGGCAAATCTTAGCTTCTGTATCCTCATTGTAAGGGAATTTAAATAGTCGAATAAAGTCATTTGCCTTATTATGCCCTATGTTTGTTTGATAGGTACCTGAAGCACTCAGATTTCCTTTTGGTAAATGTTTCTGAGCAAGTTCCCCCATAAAACACCAACGCAAATGCACTCCGGGTACTGCCCCTGTAATTCCTGGTTCATCTGGCTCGGGTTCACTCTCAGATTCACTAGTGGATGTGCCCATTGCTTCAGACTGCGAGTCACTTGAACCAGCTGCTTGAATATATAACTTATCGCTTCCCAATTCAACTTCATTCTCACATGGATAAATACCCATTTCAGCCAACATTTCTTTAACTAATTCGATTTGAGAAACAAACTCCTCATAAGCATCAATTAATTGAGCATCTGCTAAGTCCGATCTTAAAGAAATCATAGCAAGTAGTTTTGCCATTAAGTCTACTTGTTCACAAGTATCCTCAGGCCATACCAATTCAGTTGGTAGCAAACCAGATGACCTATTTTCTACTTCAATCTTTAGCGTTTCAAAACGGTTGTGAAGCTCTTGAATTTCATCATTAACTTCTCCATCTAATTTTTCCAATAAACCAAGCATTCTACATACACAGGGTACATTTAACTTCAACTTTGCATCAAAAGGTTCTAATTCTCCACATGGGTTTTCTTCACCTGATGTTATTTGACCAAATAAATCAAAAATTGAAGTATAATAATCGATTTCATCACCTCCTTCGCCCCCTTCTCCACCGGACTCTCCACCTTCATCAGAAGGTTGGATGTTATTAAAATCAAGCAAAGTCATTAAGCGAATGATATAAGCTAATTGCTCACATGGATCTTCATGCATCTCAGGTTCATATGAAATTCCGTTTTGTGATAACTTATTTTCAAGCTCAGTTTGAAAATCATTCAAGTAACTTTCTATTTGCTGAATTTTGTCTTGTATCTCAGAACCGTATCCCCCGCTATTTGCGAAAAGCTGACACAAGCAGTTTATCATGTTTGCCAATGAAAGGGCTTGATTAAAATAGTTCATATCTTTAATTATAGTCAGTTAAATCAATTTGAATGCTTTTTTGGTCTTCCACTTCTGTACTTGCTGTATAAGCAAACTCAACTCCACCACCGGCTAATTCCTTTAAACCAAAGCTGTAATTTTGAAAATCAATAGTTAAAATTCCATCAGGTATGTCCATTGCAGTATTTGATATAAACACAGCTGACCTATCTTTTGAATATACTTTTTTGTATGCCGTAGCATCGTTGGAGTTACTAATAGATAATGGCGGAGTACTTTGGTTTAACGGCATTTTCGGATTCCAAATGGGCTCCGGACTCCTCACTAAAACTCCTATTAATCTAGAATTATCGTCTTTTAACAAACTTATCTCTAAGTCCACTGCTGCATTTAACTCCTTTAATTGTAGTGCTCCGGTCATTAATCGGTCATACTTATCAGCATAATTGGCAACTAAAGGCGATGTATTGATTAATGTATCGTTTATAATGTCAATCGCATCAGACAAATCGGTAATGTCCGTGTTGATGTTGTATATTGCTTTACCATCGATTCCGGCTGAATCATCAAAAATATAACTATCAATGTGCTTACCGAAGTCTAAATATTTAGAAGTTAAAAACCCATACCGATGAACTTCTTTAGATTTCATTGTTGATCCCGAAATACCTTCGTTAGTTTCAGAGTAAAATACAGCGGTGTATAATTTACCGGGACTTAATACCGGTAGTACATATTCACCTGAAATGTTCTGAGAAGTTAGTGCAGGTGCTTCTTCAATACATACTACTCCATTATTAAATATATTTTTAATTATCTGTTTGTCTGTGGTTTCATAATCAAATTCATTAATGACCAATTCAGGATTCAATGAAATACCTGAACCGTTTTCTACCTCAGGGTCAAAAACTAGAACTTTTAGGTTTTGATTGACTGTAGAGTTCCCTTTGTATCCATCCCAATCTGCAAACATTGAATTAATGTAAGGCTTTGTAAAAAATAGCTTTAAACGAACACCATCTCTATAAACCGGTTTTTCACCTGTTAATTTACCTTCAGCATTGGGGTATGAGTGTTTATAATCAATGTATTGTTTTAAGGATGCAATAGTAATTTGTTTCTCTTTTCCTGCTTCCGGTAATCTTTTAAAATTTTCATGTTCAAGTGGAAAGTGACCAATTGCTCCTTTGGTTTGAAATCCAAAATTGAAATGAAAATCTTTTACCACTCCATCAACGGTATCTGTAGCATGTACATGAATTGCGAACTTGCTGTAAGGTCGCCAAATTGGTTGATAAGCTAATGTCATGGCATCTGTCATCGCTTCAATATCTTCATTAACCTTTGTTTGAGTAGGAATAGTTGCATTAAAGTTAAAATCTTCTTCACTTAAATAACAACACTCCATTAAATGCAAATGACCTTGGTTAGGAACTAATAAAGTGGTTTCTATTGTTGTCCGTTCAACTGATCCGTCAACATACAAAATTGTTTCTCCTGTTGTAGAATTGTGTGTAAGCGCGGCATGATGCCAATTGTCATCAGCAAAACCATTGCTACTTGAAAGTTTATTAACATATTTATAGTTATTCATAATTTGATAGCCTACTCTGCCATCTTGAACAAACATATGGTAACCGAAAGAGTCTCTATTATCAATCAATATACCTAAGTTAGTTTGAGTAGTTTTAAACCAACACATTACCGTAAAATCATTTCCCAGTAATGCATGGTTATTATTTTGATTAACTTCTACATAAGAATTTCCACCATTAAAGTCATAGTGATTTCCTCGATCATTATCATTTGAAAAGCCAATATTGTTTATTTGGCCATTAATTCCTCCTACAGAATCAGAGGCAACAGAGGTCTTCATCTCCCATCTGCCAACCATATTAGAAACACCACTATTAGGTGTACTTAAGTAAGAAGAAATATTACCTGAAGAGAGTATTGCATCGCATAAAATTACGTCTGACATTTCTCCACTATACCATGATCCACCATTTGTAGCATCAGTTCTTCTTCCAAAGCGAAGTTCTGCAGTATTTACGCCCCCTGCCCCTGCTCCACCTCCATCATAACTTACACGAGCTCTAGTTATAGGTGTTGAGTTGTCACTATATTGAACAGGTGTCGATAGTGAAGCAGGTGTTTCATTTTCTGTACTAACTAAATTATTTTGATCATCAAAAAATTCAATGATAATATTATCAGCTGTAGATTCTAACTTTAACTTCACTTCTACCATGGGTTTATTGAAGTAGATATCTAAGCTACTAGGGCCGTCGAATACGATGCCTCTGGTAAAACCATGTGCATTAAAATTCTCAACTGTGCCCCCTTGCCCAATAAACTTAAGTTTCATCTCATTGAAGGTATGAAACACACCTCCGGCATAATTGGTACTTACAGATTCATTCTCCCAGTCTTTACAAACCTCTACACGAAGAGGGACACCACAAAAAATGGTTTCACCACCAATTTCAAAGTTTTCAATTTCATAATTCCCTTCACTCGCTTGTTGTGTATATGAAAATACGTTATCACAAGCAACCCTCAACTTATTAATTTTATTGCCATCGGTTAGTTGCCAATAACCGTCTCTCATGTCTGAAAGTTTCTCATTAATATCGTGAGGGTCCATGCCCGGATTTTGAGTTTCAATTACATTTCTAATGGGAGTACAAGCTTCATATACTTTATAATCTTTCCAACCTCCGGTTGTTGGCGAAGGATCCCATATTTTAATTTCTACCTTTTCTACTTTAAAGCTATGATTAACTTGAGCACTTGCTCCTTTTCGAGGTGGAATCGTAATGGAATGACTAGGCGAGAAACTATGTCCCCCAATGTTTGTTATTGTGAGGTTGGGGCTAATTCCTCTTTCAAATTGAATATCAATAAAGCTATCTAATGGTACTATTGCTTCACTAAACGCTGCATTCCAGCCTGAACCATTAAACTCATTATCATTATGTGTAATGTCTTCATTATTGGTCGTGTATATAATCGGAAAAGTCTCACCAGTCAGCATATTTACCGCATTAGCAGGTACCCCTTCGTTTGAAGCAGCTGGTAAACCAATGGGTGGAAGCCCTTCTCTGTTTATGGACGTATTTCGTCTCCATGAAAACTCTACATTGAATTTTTGCCTTTTGAATGGCCATGGTAATTTAATAGAAACATAGATATAGCCTTGAATAATAAATGGTTGTGGTGCTTCGGCAGCCAAACCGGCACCTGCTTCCAAGCTTAAACCAAACTTAGAAACTTTCAACCTAAAAACTGCTCTTAATGCTATGGAACCACCTATTTGAAGGGGCTTGAAAGATATTTCTCCCTTAATATCAATATAAGCAGATGCCTGTAATCGAACAGGACCATATTTTCGCTGAATATTAAAGCCTGATGTTGCTCCCGCTCTTATCCCGGAAGGAGTAATCATTAAATATGAACTCGAATTAAACAGCTGAAATATTCGAGCTTGGGTTCTTTTTTCAGTAGGATACTCTCTTCCTACATAAATGTACCAGCCCTTAGGGTTATTGAAAAAGTAGGCGATTTCTGCCTCGGCATAAATATCTAAAATTGCTCCTGAATCTTTAGGTAGCAAATACCTTGCTCCTAAACCAACCTCTACTCCTTCTCTAGAAACTGCTAATGCCGCAAAGAAAGGAGGGTCATCCGTAGAAGTGTATCGAATTCTTTCTTGGAGTACTCCCGCTTGTCCGGTGAGCAATAAAACATCGGGCAAGCCTAATACTAACATTAATTTACTAGAAAATGCATAACCATCATCTTCTGAAGTTGCCAATGCAAGCCCTGCACCTATTGAAAAGCCGTCTTTTTGCCCAAATTTTCCAACATTTACTCCTTCTACCGGTGCTTTATAATAATTCCACCAAGTGGAGTTTTCGCTGATGTTGGCCGCCGACTTTGAAGGCACAAAACGTTGCCCGATTAAGCCTCTAAAACCAAATATTCCTAAACCGGTTGTGCCGAGTGGAATGGGTTTGTTGATTTCCATAAAGGCATCTACAACAAATGAAGGTTCTTTTGGACGTAAACGCATGGCTGCACCACCGCTTATCTCAGCGCCTTCTTTTAATCTTAATAAAAAAGCGACACTGCCCATGTATTCTTTAGAGGGATTACCGGATTCATCGTTAGCACTTCCTGAGTTATCCTGAGGGTTGGAAATACTTAAAAACCCATTAATGTTCACCTTAGCTTTACTGGAATCCATGTGAGCAGGTAGGTGAATGTCGATGCCAATTTGATCCAATTCTAGGAAGTGGTCTAAAGGGTCATCATCAGTAGTGTAAAAATACTTTATCCCGTTCCCTTGTATATCAACCCCACCGGGACTCATGTCTAAACCTCCGCTAAAACCAAAGTAACTGTATTTTCTTCCATTGCGATCTGCCGTACCATAATCTATGGCAGTAATGGAAATGGTTGTTGGTCCCAATTTTAGCTCAAAAGCATTGGGTATGGGTATTCTCCCTCCTTCAATTTCTAGACTGCCATCTTCCCAAATAATAATGCCCGGTACGGGAACAAAATCGTCCATTAAATTAAAGCCTGCCGGGGCTGCTGTAATTTTTAATGCTCCGTTTATTTTGATGAAAAACTTACCATCTATATCTCCTAATGAGAGTTCATAAATTTTAATGGTTAATACATCGGGTATTTCAATGTCTATGCCTGTAGTACTTGAAGCGGTCAATGAAAAATCACCATTGTTGGCGAAGGCAGCTTGGATTGCAATAGTTGCTGATGAACTGGATTGTTCAAATTGGGAAGGTAGCGTTAAAGTTCCTACTATGTTTGAGCCAATGATGGAGTTTAACTTGAATTGTATATCAAAATGGTTTATAGATAGTTTAAAGTTTTCACCAATTTGATAGTTTATTATGCCTCCAGAATTTAGTAACCCAATTGACCCTGAAACTCCTCCTGTACCTACTAATAAATTACTTGCAATCAATGAAGTTGTTGAACCGCTAGCAGAAACTAAAAATGAAGGTAGAGAGACTGCTGCACTTTGTAAGAAAAACCCTATGAAGTTTGATGAGCGACCGTCTATATCTGCTTCCGCTATATTTTCTGAACTACTCATGTCAATATTGACATTTGATGCTGCTACTCGTATTCCGGTGTTTCCAATAAATGCTTCAGGGAGACTGATTGCACCAAGTGAGCTACCTGGGTATATCATACCAATCTTTAGATTGCCATCCATAGTTAACCCTAATGGAAGATCAATTAAAATAAAATTATCGGTGTTATCATCTGGCACAATGTTCCCTTGAGCATCCTGTTTTGGAGGGATTAATATGCTTCGAGGAATACGTAATTTTAATACATCTAGCCATATAATGGCTTCAAAATTCCCATTGTCAAAAAAAGTTATACCGACTTCTCCAACCCCAGTTCCAATTTCAATTCCCAAATCTTTTATTAGTGGCAAGGGTACATAAACTCCATCGAGCACTTCAAAATAATAATAAAAAACACCTTCATCTGTATCTCCTAATATTGTACTATCAATGTATGCTATATTATCTAATATTGGTGAAATAATATTCAGGACATCTTGTCTAACGGAAGTTGTGTCAATTTGCTGAGAAATGGGAATATAAGTACTCATTAGACTATTTTTTTGGGGTTACTACTTGATGTAAGTATTTAGTGAATGGGTGTTCTTTTTTTAAATAGGTAATAATTTCTACAATTGATATATTTAGATTTGAATCATTATTTCCCATCGAGTTGAGTCTAATAATTAAAGTTTCGGTATCTTGTTCCATATAGAAAAAGTCTACAAAAACTGAATCAAAAGCACTATTAACCAGGTCATAGTCTATTAAAAATTGAGATAATTTATTTTTTTCAAATACCTTACTCATATCAACCAATCCATAATCTAAAAGATAATTTATGCTTGAATTTATAATATGTGGTTTAAAATAGTTTTTTAATGAATCTTCAATTATTTCATAGCTTTGATTGTGCTTAGAAATTAATAGGCTAATAAAGCTACTGTCTTGGTAGTACAAAATATAATCAATGGTTAACTCAGAATTAAATGGATTGTGATATTCTATTTTACTATTTTTTGATATAAAACTTGAGATATTAAATTTTTCAATTATAACTTTATTTAATTTATCAACATTTGAATCTAATCTTGGAATCTTGGAAAAAAAGAAAGGAACCTTGAGAGTAACTTTAATTGAGTCAGCATTAAAAATTTCAAAAGATGACCTTAGGGATATCAATTCTAAATTAAAATATTCTTCATTTTTTTGAGCATTCAAATATGTTGATGACCAAAAGACTATAAATAAAATGTAAACGTATTTTTTCATTTATTTACTTTTATAAAATTTATTAAGTCCATTTTCTCCGGAAGTAAATAAACTTTGTATTGTATTATAATATAGAGAATACTCAATTGGATAGTTTATTCCATTATACCTAAAACCGTAAGGGTTAGTTACTCCACTTAAATTTGAAGCATTAAATAGTGCTCCAGCATTATATGCTGCAGAAACCTCAAAAACAGACATCTTAGTTTTTCTTTTATTGTATGCCCATTTTTGCATCACTGTACCTAATAATATTGAATGCTTACCAGTTAAAAGCCATTTAAACTGATCTTTATAGTTTGTTGGAATTGGATCAACATTAAAAACAGTCGCTATATCATTATAATTTTGATCTCGCATTAGCCAGTTATTTAAATGAATTTTAACCTTATCTGTTAGTGTTTGCATTAACCCGGGTGATACTCTATACGGTATAATTTCTACAATGTCTAAAAGGTTGCCATATGTTATTGAAGGATTTGTTGAAGGGATATTACTAGTTAAGTTCCAAGTGGTGTGATCTCCTATGTCCAAAGTGCTCCATCCACTACCACTTACCAAGTCATAATAATTTTGAGCAACAGTTGAACCTATGTTCGTGTTATTTGATAGTAATGTTTTTAGACTTTCGCTTATAGGCTCCAGTCTAACTGCACGAGGATTTACAATACCATTTCCCTTTGATTCATGTGCCATTGTAGATGTAACTAACTCAACTGGCCATTGCAAAATTCTACAAATTTCATTTAAATCATTTCCCCATGTATCCCAAACATGTTGAAGCAAAGACTGGCTATTTATATTTGGGTTTGGACAAATATTGCTAATAGCAGAAAATGTTTCACCACACAATTTGTAATCGTGACTGTCCTCTCCGGGCTTACGTCGAAGTTCTAAAGTCAAATTAGTGTTATTCGATATTCTCCAGTCAATTAAAGAGATTTCTCTTGTTGAATTTCCTGTTCCTCTTTTGGCACCTTGCCAAGTTGATAGTTTTTCTAGTGGGAACAGTAATACATCTTGGGCATTACTTTGACCCGGTAAAGTAGTGTTAATTATAGCTCTAGGTTTACGTTCAACATCTAAATCTATAGCCAAACTATCCAACAATGGATGATTAAAAGTATTATCAACTCTGATAGGCGCATTTGTTAGTAATTGCACAAGTGGATTTGTTGCTTGATGTTCATCTTTTAAAAACCTCCATAAATAATACGAAGGATCCATGTGGAAGCCTGCATAATCAAATACCTCTAAAAATAAATATTTATTATTTCCTAGGGGAGGCAAGCTACATCCTGATGGTAGCATTAATCCCACAGGTGGGTCGCCTGCTAGTCCAATAATATCACCTGCTAAAACACTTAAAGAAATGCTTCCTGCAGCAAAAGTATTAGCTATGCCAGATATTGCTTGAGTTAAATTGCCATTGTTATCCTCATCTGCTAAATAGTTTTTAATGGATTGTTTAGTAGAACGAAATATGTTAGTCAGAATAGGGTGAGTAGAACTACTATTATTGTATTCTGTAGTAAGAATATCTACTATAGCCTGTGAGACATCATTAGGTTCAGGATAATTATAAAATACTTGATTAGGTACAGACTCTAACAAACCTCTTATACTATTAAATTGGGTAGAATCAACAGCACTTAAAACTAATACTAACTTCTTATCTAAAGGATTATAACTAAGTGTTCCATTAAACATGGCATATAATTTTCGATTTGCTACTTTATTTTCAAGCCAACACTCTAGCCCTTCTATATGTGAACTAGCAAATTGAGCAATATCTACTGGTTGTAAATACTCTCTTCCCATGCAGAAGTTCAATTGTGAGCTTCCGGAAGTTATATGTCCAATTGGTAATGCGTAATCTCCTAATGCCATTACTTATTCTTTTAGTGAAAACTTATTATTTAAACAGTATGTGCAGTCTCAGGTATTTTCCAAACCGCTACAGTTCCATCATTAATTGCAATTGCTTTCGGACTTGAAGAGGCTGTATGTAATGAACAAACTCTAAATTGCGTATCTTCATTTTGGCTTATAGATCCAAATTCTTTTCCTGCAAATTGGGTGTTTAATTTGGAGAATTCAGTAAAAAAATGATTTAAAGCCATAAAATAAAGTTTTGATTAAAGACGCTTTAAAGATAGAGAATATTGCCTGTAATAAAACTAAAAGTTATTAACATATACATTTAAGGATTAACAATATACAGCAATCACCTAATTGTCAATAATTTATATTCGCTGACTTTCAATGGATTAACGTGATTATATGCGTGATTGAAAATTAAATGTTCTTAAAATGATTACTACCTTTCGAGAAAAAAATGTACTAACTAATTTTTTATGACATAAAAATATGACAATAAGCTTTGAAGTTAATTGATAGGAAATGTAAAATAAAGATATATACAATACTTCACGACCTTAACTGAATTATCATTCCAACTCAATCCAACTAAACTTATACTTTTTCGGCATTTCACCCTTCATTCTTGATAATAATACAATTCCGTCTGAAAAGCTAAAAAAGATATTTGGGTCAACAGCCATTGGGAAGTTGTTTTCTCGCTGTATGTCAGCTAATGGTAATGAAGAGAAAGTGCGATCCTTGTAAATTAGACTTCCATCCTCTATATCAACCGAAGTTAAAAATGTGGGATAAGCTGCTTCGTTGCCAAATACATCAACCACCGCAATTTTATCCCCTGATTGATCAACCCAATGCCATTTGAGAAAAGTAATGGTAGAATGCAATTCAGTGTAATTCCATATCATGTGGAGTCTGTTGTTGGCTATTCCATAAGCAAAAGAGCCTAATTGCATCTCTGGATGTAAACTTTCAAATTTTTGCTTTTTATCGTAAAAAGTTGACCAATCGCGATTCGCCGTTTCATCAAACGAAATCATAACAATGCCACCATAATTAAACCTATAATTATAAGCTGGTGCTTGGTTCGGCTGAGCCGGCAATGCCGTTTTTCTTTCGTCTAACTGTTCGGTCAATAAAAGGTAACCACCCTCCGGTTTTTCTAAAAGATCTTTTAATTGAAAGTAGTTAATGGCTGCTCCTTCTTTAGCGGCTCTCTTTTCATTCATAAAATTGCTCAACAGCTTAGTTCCTAATGGCTCTACTTTGCTACGTAAAACCCCTTTGCTGTTAGCTTTCATTATCCATGTTTTTTGCCAAAGTGTCGTGTACTTTTTAATTTCTGCTAAAAGCCCTACACCAACTAGCTCACCTTCATAATTAATAATAAATTTAGACTGATTCAGTTGATCTTCTTTAAAGTCCAATTCCTCTTGGAAGTGACTTTCCACACCTACCGAAGCTAAGTAGTACTTAAACTCTTTTCCGCTAACCCTAATGCTTTTAAAACCAAAAGCAACTCCATTATTGTTTACCAAGACTTCGTTTCTTGGATAACGTTCCATTTCAACCGGAAAGCTATATTCCTTCTCGGCTATCTTGTTAAAATCATCGGTTTTAAAAACACTCAAACGAAAGGACTCCTTCACATTTTTATCAAAAGTAGGTTCGCTAAGCACCGCCAAATGACTACCGTCTTTAGAAAGTGAAATTTTGTAGTCATTTGACTTCAAAAGGCTCTCTTCTTGATCAGAAAGCAATTGAATTTTATCACCCACTTTCTCCCCATCGGTAGAAAAACGTTGCACCCAAAGCCCTCCTTCTCTATTTTCTTTATTCCAAGAAGCTAGAAAGACTAAAATTTCGTTATTCCCTAAAATTGTTTTAAAATGATTTTTGGAATCACCCAGTGTTCCTGAGGAAGACTCAATATCTTTGGAATAAAGTAGCGTAAAGTCCGGATTATATTTTTCCAGTATTATTTTGGGATTGGTCGGCAGTCCAAGTTCTCGGATTAAATAATAACCACTTTCATCCGCTCCAAGGTTTTGTGTCCAATAATCTTGAGGGTATGGATTGGTCACTTCAGGACTGCTTGTAATATTTACCTCTTGCCCACTAGTATTAAATACAACGACTAATATGAGACTAAATAAAAAATACGCTCGCATTACTTATTATTTTCAGCTGCCCAAGCATTGTATTCATCGATTACCTCAAAAAAGTTAGTCCATTTATAGCCTTCTTCTTTATTTTCCACTTTTGCTGCTAATTCTTTGTAATCGTAAATCATTTTTGGCATTTTTTTCGCAAAGCTCATTCCAAGTATGCCATATTCGATGGGGTCTGTTGGTTCTTTGGCAATAATTAACTTGGTTTCGTATCTTCTATCGTCAAATTCTGCCCAACTCTCTCCGCTTTGAATTTTCATCATTGAGAAGCCGTCTCTGGTAGAATACCACTCATATTGTCTGATTGCTCCGTCTTTAACGACAATATTAAAATTAGGCTTATTAAATAAACCACCACTGTAATTGATAGATTCATACAATTTGTCGGCAATCAAATACCCTTTTAATTCGTCCGGCTTATATTTATCTTGTGGTTTACGATCACTTTCATTCACGTAAAAGTAAACTCGGTTTTGGTTACTATGCCCCATTCCATCAACTACGGTTCTTGGCAAGGCTTTAATATAACCATTGACAGTATCTCCATCTAGTTTTATAATATAGCCGGAGTACTTCTTACCTACTTGATACACTTCAGGGCTCCAGTCTACTTGAGATTGAATTCCTGAATTTTGTCGTACTTGGGCTGAAGAATATGTAATTGTGAAGCCCAATGTTATTAATGTTATTAGTGTTTTCATAATGAAAGTTTTGTTAGCTAAGTTATGAAAAGATTGGATTGAGTGTTGAGTTTATTTATGCTGTTAATTAAAAAAAATTAGGTAACATAAGATGGATTACTCCTAAACAAAAGACAAATTTGGGTTTTAAGATTCTTAACGCTTGATGGGTTTATGAATATTTAATGTTATTATTTATACTTTAAACAGTACGGTTTTATGGTAAGCTTAAAGGGTAAGGTTTTCCTTTTTTTTTGTAAATCAAAAATAAATTCTGAATCAAAATTATCTAAGAATCTATGTTAACGTTATTATATTTTTCTACCCACAGATAAACTATCTTATAGCTCATGGTTTAAATGTTTTGGAATAGTAATAGCCCCAGCCCAGTGAGCTCCGTAAAATTGAAAAAACCAAGCTGATGCCATTTCTTCATCTACAGCGGCAGCATGCAGATATATAAATTTTCCATTACCAATTGACTTAATATCAAACACTTCTTTATCATAGTTTGGGATTGAATTGAACCAGTAAGTATCAATTTGAGCGTCCAAATACTTCTTATAGTGGTGATAATAAAGTCCTTTAACAGTTCTTTTAATTACCTTTTCAAACGCTATGTTTGCCTCATCCGTCCATCTAGATAAATATACTTTTTCACCTGTGTAGATTCCATTATCTGTTATTACTTCTCTTAATTCAGCATTATCGAGAATAGCTTTTCTAATTTTTGTATTTCGCTTGGCTGAGCGAATTGCTTCTTTACCAATATTTACTTGATTCACTCCGTTTCTTGCAACTTGTAATCCGATATATATTTTGAAAAGCTCATCATAATGAGACTCTCCGTTGTTGCACTTTTTACAGGCAGGTACGGTTATCAAATCAGAAGGCCTTGGCTTATCAAAAAGCCCTTTAGGTGGTACATGGTCTTTTGTACGAGCTTTCCTTTTACCACAAATAGCACAGTTTATCTCAGGCAAATTGTTCTTTCTCATCTATCACTTTCAACTTAAACTTATCTACTTCCTCTTTCCCCTTATTGATCCTTTTATCTTAACAAAAGACTATCAACTCACTAATAACTATTAGTTATCTATTACTTCTCTAATATAGTCGTTTCTTCTTTTCTTATCTTGGGCATAATAAAAATCATGAATATCTCTATTGAATTTAGAATATGCTTTATCATTAAATTTTTTTCTTTCAAAAGGAGTATTTATATTATTTTCATACCAGATTTTGTAGTTAATTGTTGAATTTGCTAAATTCATTTTACTTAAAAAGCTTTTTATTGCCCTTTTCCCGTTATCAGCTATTCTTATTTTATTCAATATTTTTTCAGCTTCTTTGTTCCTATCCCTATATTTAGAATATAATTTAAATACATTTACATTTCCTTCTTTGTGTTTATTGTCACCATGATCGTCTTCAAAAACTTTCTCTGAACTACCAAATATTTGCTTTCTAATAGCTGATCCTTTTTGTGCCTTAATATCAATGTCGATTTTGTCAACATGATCACCAATTAATGTTGGTTGAAACATCATATTCTTGTCAAAACCATTTATGTATGGATTCAGATGATATTTATCCGTAAAAGCTATAGTGCCTTTATTAATCTTACTATTACAAGTATCATGCGATGGAATTAGATTGAAGAATGAACATGCTAATAGCGGATATCTTGCTTTATCAAAGAAATGGTCGAGCTGATGAGCTGAAGCAGTATTTCCCTCATCAGTTTCTATGTGCATAACCTCTACTAAATTGCAATAAGGACAAAAACTTACAAAATTATTGGTTCGAAAAAAGCCCTTTATTGATTTTCCTATTTCAGAAGAGTTATAGTCAAATATCAGCTTAAGTATAAATATACATTTCTCATTATCTAATCCATATTTATTAATTAACTCATCATTTTTACATTTTAGGTTCTTCCCGTCACATACTAATAGTTCTTCAATTAAATTGCAATTATTGGAAATAAGTTCTCGCAAGAAAGTTGAAACTTTATTTAGATTTAGCAAATCTAACTCTCTAATTAATCTCCTGTTATTTAATGAATTGAAAATTGTTTTCGTGTATTTTTGTTTAGTAAATTCACTCTTTTTTATTGGATCTTTTCCTAAAAAATTTATAATCTTTCGAGTAATGTGTTTATATTGATTAAAATCACCTTCATTTAAATTTATTGCTTCTCCACTTAGGTGATTCATTGTTATAATCAATGACTTTGTCTTGTTTTCAACTAAAGGTTTTATCAAATTGATATACTTCAGCTTTTTTATCTCTAAGTCAGGTATTTCAATCTTTATCATCTTGTTCAGTCTTAAATAGTTTTATTCCTGTTTTTAAGAAACTATCCCCAATATGATTTATTATTTGGTTATCAGATGTACTTAAACTATTCGTCCTAATATTTTCAATTACTTCTTTAATTCTATTTTCAGCAAAACCTCCCATCAGTGTTTCCATAAAAAATCCATTTGCTAATAAATCATGAATATTAGCTGCAAATGTCTCATACTCTATGGGTAAAGGAACAGACTTTAGGTTTGATCTATAGATGCTACCTTTTTCTTGGACTTTTAGTCTTAAGGTATTTGTTGAAGGTAAGTCAGATAAAATAAAGGGCGAATGTGTTAAGAATAAAAGATTAATATTTTTGATACTCTTCAGATTTAGTTTTTTGAGATCTTTTAATAAATTAGATATATAAATTCGTTGAAACTCAGGATGAAAATATAATTCAATTTCATCCAGAATTAAGTTTATTGAACTATACTTATTAGGTAATTCTTCTGATTTTTCAACTGAATCAAGGTATTTTAAATGATATAAAATAGTTGTATTTGCAAAAATTCTTTGTTTTTCTCCCGAACTTAAGAAATCTAAGTTATCATTCATGTTGTCACTAAACAATACTTTTACTTTTAAGAAGCTTGGAGGAACAAGGTTAATTAGCTTTAAACCTTCATACTTTTTACTTCTTAACATATCAGAAAGATGAGAAATAGGAACCATCTTTTCAAGAGCAAAAATTTCTGAATGATTAAAGTTCAAGAAATTCATTGCTTGTTTAATTTTGAAAGTAATATGTGAATTATCCGCTTCAATATTATCTAATAGCTCTTTTACTTTGCGAAATCCTGATCCTTTTGCTTTATACTTGTTTCTATATGGTCTATAATTTTCAACAATTTGCTTTATTTTATTAATAATATAGCCTTTAGCTATTAAGTTAATTTTCGACTCTAGATAGTTATTTACCCTACCCGGTAAGAACTTGTCCTCTATTCTAAGCCAAAGTTTTTCTTCATAGGTTTTGAATCTATAGTTTTCAAGTTGATTTACTCCATCATAGGTTGCTTTTGATTTATCTATCTCAAAGAATAGATTCTTTGCTATCTTTCCTTTAGCTAAATTCCTTAAGCTTTGATCTTCTAATCTTGAAAGTTTATTAGGTTTAATTGAAACTTCTAACGATTTATCTAAAGGTAGTAGCAGATTAGAAAGTAACCTTGACTGCAAAAGATGATTCTCAGTATTTATATTAAAGTTCCCTTCATCTCTCATTGGGTTAATTACTAAAGGAACCTGATAACCATCATTTTTATGAAACAATGTATCTACCCAATTACCTATGTGTAAAGAATTAAATCCATGAATAGCATAGTTTACAGCTACTGTATAGAAGAAGTCTTCGCTAAAATTTAAACTTTCATAACTCTTACTTTTAAATTCTAGTCTTGAAGGCACTTCATCATTCCACGTATCTGTTTTCCAATATTGTATATCACCTTTTTTATTATTTTGGTCAAACGATCCATTAAATCGAAACTTATAGAACTTAGAATCAAGTTCGTAAATTATTTCAATTTTAAAGGATTCATAAATTTGAATTATCTTTTCAATTGAGGCTTCATTTCTTTCTAAATCATTTTTCAAAAGACCTAGATCTACTTCATTATTAATATGATACTTAGATATTCCTTTGTAATTATTAATCTTAGAGAGAAGTAACTTAGACTCATTAATCAATTCTTCTATATTAGCCTTTAAAAATGTACCTCGTTGACTTTCTGCAATCAGGTAAATAGCCATATAGAATAATTCTGTTAAGGTACTTTTTCCACTTCCATTCATTCCTACAATTGAGGAAATATTGACATTAAGCTTTCTTTTATTATTTAATTCAACTTGATATAGATCATCTGGGATAGAAGGGGTATATTCAATATAATTTATATTCCCATCTTCTTTAACTTCTTTTTCTGTATCTTCAAATTGATAAAACTTATAATCATTATAAAATTTATACAACTGCCCTTCTTGCAAAATCTTTAAATATTCCTTGCTACAACCTATTAAAGGTTTTATTGCTAGTAGTTTAAACCCACTCATATATCTTTAAATTGATTCGATTAATTTATTGAATATTTGGGTATTTTAAAAGTGTGAAAATATTAATTTTTTTAAGGTGTTAATTAATTAAGAAATAACCTTTACCACTTTCTCCGGGACTACATTGAAAATAACCACAGAGATATCTCATCTCTTTAACATAGTTCACAACCGTATATTTACTGTAGTTCCGATAAGAAAGATGCTTGCGCATACTTTCGATAGTATCACTTCCTTTGCCTAGATATTTATTCGCTTTTTTTTCATCTTATATTTTATTAAAATCAAAGCAAAAATAGAGTTCATAAATTCAATGTATTCACAAGTTTTGTTTTTGAAAATAAAACTACTGCATTCTCCATCTTTGTTATAGAAACATCTATTATAGAACGCATACATCCTTACTTGAAGAAATGGCGTTGAATTGGGTGGGTTTATCTTCTAACTTTTACTGTATCGTGCAAAGTTTTAGTCTATGATAATTTTGGTATTGTCAACTACACAAATTTTAATTTACTGATAATTTCCTATTTATCTGAAAGGCTAAACTTTACGTACTCTGAAAAATCCTTTATTAACTTATTTTCTACCTTAGAACAAGCAATAAAAACCTCCTCTAGGTCTTTTTCTACTAATCTTAACTTTTTTAGCCCCAGCGCTAAAAGAAATTCCATAAGCGCCTCTCCGTGAGTAGTATCATACTGATCAGCCATGCTTTGTAATAAAGTTCTCATTTGCGAACTCGATTCGTGATCAAGGTCATAAGAAAAAAATTCATCTTCCCCTGCCCTTAATATCGAAGCTTGAATGACACCATCATTAAATCGGTGAAAATTTTCAGGTGAGAGTAAATTTCTAACATAATTTGATTGTTGAAGAGTTCTTTCGGACGCAATTTCTACATTTTTTAGATTTGTCAAGATTGTAGAAATTGTAAAATAAACCTCTGATTGAAAGGTTTCTGCTTCTTTATATTCAAAATCCCAAAAAGCGAACCCCCTTTGTAAAACTAAGGGCTTTCCATCATACATTTTGAGAAAAGCATCGTTAGCTAATCCAATTGAGGCTTTATTGTTAACTAATATTTTTTGTCTTTCTTTACAAAAAGACATTAATTCCTCTTTTTTCTCTTCATCTATATTTCCAAGAAGTCCTTCTATATACACTTTCTCTTTTTCCCAAGAAGTTTCTATCTTTTTATTAGAACAAAAAATTTCTTGAACAGCAATGACGGGATTAGTCATCGCTCCATCTTTACCTCTGCCAAGGTTGCTTTTTAGAACTTGTGCATAGCTTTTACTTATTGACCTAAAAATACCAATGAAATAAACAAGGCTTAATAATTTAGAATATTTACGAAGTACTCGACTAATATGAAGAAGGTGTCTTCCAGTTACAATTGATGAAGCTACAATAACCACACATCCATTAATATTTTCAATTTCGACAATATCATCAATATGAACCAGTTTAGGTTTTTCATTACAACTTGAGTTTTCCTGTATGTATTTCGCTAAGCGAATAGAACCATCATCCGGAAGATGTAATAAATATTTAACATTCGCTGGAATATGAGTATTTATCTTTCTTTTAATCTTTTCATTAAAAGATTTGAATTTACCATTTGGGAAAGTTTTAAATAATTTATCTGTATCAATAAAAACTTCATATTCTCCTCTTGTTCCATTAGATTCTCTATAATAATTCTTTAGGATTACATTTTCAGCACTTTTTCCTCGATAATCTCTTATAAAGCTGCTTAGGAATTTTGGAGCATCAGTTACTTTGAGCGTAATTGTTTCAATTTTTGGTTGTATTGTTAAAAAAACATCACTTGTAATAGGAATAGCTCTTGAATGTTTTTCACATAATAAACATTTTCCATTTTCAAGTTTATGAGTTTCGAAAATTTCAACTCCTGATTCAAATACTTTATCTTCTTTTGTTAAATTGCAAATTATATTTGTCTCATAAGCTCTATATCTTTCAGTTTTGCCAAGAAAGAACAACACTAAAAGCTGCTCTCGAGCAGCTATTCCAACATCAAGAAACCTATCAATTATATTACCGGAAGTAGAAGAAGAAATTAAGATTAAGGCATCCCTACTAAAGGTTTCCTTCCTATTTTCAAATATTGAGTAAGATTCAAAGCTATTAATAGCCGGAAATGAAAATTGAATTCCGAACCTTCTTTTTAACTCTAATACTGCAAATGGTAATACATTAATTGATGATGTATCACAATATATATGTGTTTTGTTTTTAAAATATTTTAATAATTGAATTGCTAAAAAGAAAGTTTCAGCACTGTTTATTAAAACGTTTCCTGTTCTAATAAACTTCGAACAATGCTTCCCTGATGGAAACACAAAATGATGGTCAGCGGATGACTCAACTAAACCACCTCTATTTGAGAAAATTTGTGTAGATCCATTTCTGAAAAGTGTTTTGAAAAATACAATATCATCATCTGAGATACTTGATTCCCCTTTTGAATTAGGAGTTCCATTTTCATCAAATTGATATATATAATAGTGGTTTTCAAAGTAAGTATCATTGATACTAGGAACTCTTTTAAAAGTGTCTTCTTTTTTTTCCTCAAACCATTCGCTAATTTCAGAGTTGCAATATCTAGGAAGGATTACAATTAGTTTATCTGTGAGAACATTTCTACGAAAGAAACCTTCTATTTCATCAATTAATGATTTATGCTTAGAATAATTTTTTTGATGTACAAAAACAACTGTAATTGAAGTTAATGATTTATAGGTAATGTGGTCATCATATGTAAAAATAAAAAAATCTTTCATTGCGATAGAAACTCTAGAGGGTAAACAATCGTGATAAGAGATCCCGATGTTTCAGGTAATTCAAGAAACTTTTTATCACTATTAGTGTTAAAGTCGAATAATTCAATTTCAGAAGAAGATTTATAATCACTATATCTGTGTTTTTTCATATCTCTAAACAAATCGACTCTTCCTGATTTAATTCTTAAGAACCCCTTGCCATCTATGGTTTTCATTACTCTAGCCAATCCCAGACCTTTTACTCCTTTTTTAGGGCCTGTTGTAGAGGTATTATGTTCATATAAACACTCTTTCACTATATCTACTTCTTTCGACAAAGACATATCTAACTCTTTCTTCTTAGAATATCTCTTAACAAGCCCGGGACCACTATCAATTACTGATATCTCAAGTAAATAGAGCTCATTATTATTATTTAGCTTAAAATCAGAATTAAAATAGTTAAGTAGCCCTTCTTGATTTGCAAATGTTTCTTTGTAACTATCAATTTTACGTTTATGAAACTTAAGATATAACCCTCTTATATTAGGGTATAGATTGCTACCGTACTCATCAGTTTTTGCATGTTCGTCAGTGTTAATAAATAACTCATGTATTATACCTACAAATTCTTCTAAATATGGCTGAATTGAACTACTAAATACACTCCTGTTAACGGAAGTACTAATTTTCTCAAAAGCTGGGTACAGGTTGAAATCCAAGGTTTCCTCAGCTACAACATTTCTTTCAGGATTGTAAAAAATCCTAGAATAACCTCTTTTACTAATGTCATGATCAAAACAGTAAACTGGAACTGAAAGGACTCCCTTTGGAAGCCTAAAAAATTCCATTTTCTGAAAGTATTCTTGACTTGGTTCTTTTAAATATTTACGAATATTATTACCTGAACTATCAAGTATATTTTTTTCCCAACAAAGTACTATAGTGGGATATACAAAGTCTTGAAAAACATAATCTTTATACTCATTTTTATTTTCGAGAGGTAAATGCAAATCTCCTGACTTCTCTGATCTAATCCATTTAGACACAAATTGGATTAGTGAAAATAAAATACCAATATCACTATGTTGAATTTTTTTCGGTAGTTTAAGGTCTATTTTTTTTTCATTTTTTTGACACTCTTCAAGTGAAGTGTAGAGCCTTTCAATTTCAGGTAATGTTATATTACTCTTGACTTTAATCATTTAGTTGTTATTAAAAGTTTTTTCACATCTATATTATGTGATTTATCAGTTTTACTTAAAACTATTTTCTTCTCTGTTTCTGAAAAAATTTACTCACACATGTTTTTTGATTTTTCAAATAATAAATCCATGGCATTTACTTCAAGCAAATCATCTGTTTTATTTAGACTTCCGAGCGAGGATATGTTCTATCTTGAACGTAAGAGTTTACTATATTGAGACTCTTGCCAAATTATTCCTCTTGCTAAACCTGTTTAATTTCTTAACGTCCAATATCTTTAATTCGGTTCATTTCAAAATTTCTAAGATTGCTAATCTAATTAAATTACTCCAAAATATATTATGGTTTATGACAAATACCGGAAATTGAGTAGTGATGATATTAAAAAAACTAACCTTCTACTAATTTTTTAATGAGTTCCTCAAAGGTTAAATTTTTATACTTTCTCATACCATCTAAAAGCGCCCACAGTAGTCTTGTAATCAATTTAGGTAGCCTGCCCTATCAAAGCATACTTGCTTAAGCACTCAATAGCATTTTTGAAAAATTGAACTTCCAAATTCGCATAGTGTTTAACAAACTATTAATAATCAATTGGATCGTAATTTAAAATAATAATGAGCCATCATTAAAAATGCCTTCCTCTAATATAGGACGTATGATATTAAAAACTTCATCATATTCGCTTCGCTTCAGTAAAGAGTTTTTAGTATCTAAATTAAACGAATTTTCATCATCATCAACTAAACCTATGATTAATTGAGATTTATCGGGAGTATTATTGTTTATAAAATGTAAAATAGCTTCCAGATTTTCTTTATCCTGTTCTTGCTGATTAGGGGAGTCTATGATGATTGGACAAAAGGTCGATGTAGAATGAACACTCATCACCTTTATTAAAGTAAAATAATATGCTAATAAAGCTCTTGGTAAAGCACTTCCAGTTTCTTTGATAGTTGAATCAATCCTTTTGAAAACTTGATCGGAAAATTTCTCAGTATCAATGTTCAATTTTTTTAAATAATCATTTAAAGTAGACCTATAAAGAGTCATAATTCGTTCTTTCCGATTTTTACCCTTCGAGTCTATTTCCTTCATTTTTTCTTCAAGCCTTCTTCTTTCTTTTTCTGCCTTACCTATCTGATTGTATATTAAGTTCTGTTCTTCCTTGAAAATTTCCTTTACCCTCTTTTTACCTTCATTTTCTATTATATCTATTAATTTAATGTCAGATTGCTTCTTATTCAGGATTACCTGTATTTTTTCGTAGTTTGTTTTTTTACTGATTAATTGTTCATTAAGCAGATTAATTTTATCCTGAACTTTTAAAAAATCAGCTTTAAGTTCATTTAATAACTCAATAAGTCTTTCTTGATCTTCAGCTATTGAAAATCGTTCAGCAAAGTTATTTTCATATTGTGCTCCACAAGTTGGACAATCAACATCGTCTTCTAACTCATGCACAACATATTTATAATCTTTCTCTGCTTCTTTTATTGATTTCTGTACTATATTAATTTTGGTGCCTATTGATATTTTTTGACCGTGTAAATCTGTTAGTTTCTGCTTTATTTTATTTTGTTCAATTTTTAATAAATCACAATCCTCTAAAAGCTCTTTTATTTCTTCATTAAAATCTTCAATAGCTATGTTAAGATTAACTTCACTCAATTTTTTGTTGATATTTCGAAGGATTTTATTCAGAGTGTCTATTTCCTTTGTTGTTTCTTCTAGTTCTCTTCTAGTCTGATCTAATTCTGATTTTGTAGTATAATATAAATTTCCTTTTATTCCTGTGTGATATTCGACAAGCGGTTTTTTCCAATTAGCAAATTGAGCCAAGTTGGCAAAGGAATCCCAACTTTTAGACCAACTTTTATCTTGATCTATATAATAAGGAAGAAATAAATAAGTAGGTGGTGGTGTTTCAGGTTCTCCTTGTCTATTGTTTAATACAAGCTTAAATTCAAGTAATTCATTCAAAAAAGAAGAAACCTCTTTAAAATTAAACGTTCTTAAATTGTTTTGATTGTCAAGAATCACAAAACGCTTTTTATCGTACCTTAACACGGTGTATGGTTCTTCGTCTACTTTAAATCTAAGAAACGTAATTGGTTCTGCTTTTAACCAGTTCGGATGCATTAAGCCAGGAGTAGCACCTAAAGTATAATATATACTTTTAATTAGTGAAGATTTACCTACTTGATTAGATCCTTTTATTACTGTTTTTTGAGGATCGAACTGTACCCTTTTTGCTTTCTTTTCTGTCAATGATAGAATCATTAACTCTTCTAGGATCAATCTTTTCATTTTTTTTAGTTCTTAGATTTCTAACTAATTTCTTAAAGTCTTTACTCATCGCATAATTCCTTTAATATCATAACATCGATTTCATCTTTACTATATACAAGCTGTTGTTTTACAAATTGCTTTGCCATTACTAAATCAGAGATCCCACTCATAGTGCTTTGTAGACTGTCACTTTCAAGTAGTTTACTTTCGCTTTGAATAACTAGATTTATCTCACTTAAAATTTTCTTAAATAGGTTATTATTCTGCTTCAAATACTCTATTTCAACATTGTTCCAATTCTTCTTAAAAGCACGTCTAAAACTTAAAGATGCACTTTCACTATCTAACCTATTAATAATTTCATCTTTCAATTTTAACAACCTATTTGGTTCACTAGATACGATACGAATCATATTATCAAAGTCAGCTTTAGTAATCGACTTGTACTTGATTAATTCATCAAAGTTTGAAACATTTTTTTCGACATTATTTCTTCTCTTAACTTCATCAAAGATTGTAGAATAAGCAAGTGATGGATTGAATTTTATGTCTTCATATTTTTTTTCAATATGCTTATTAAGTTTTTGTTGAGTTAAATCAGAATGATGTTGAATAGTTAATTCACTTTTCTCTAAGAAAATGAAATCAAAATACTTATCAACCCAATTAATATCTAACTCTTCCGCTAATTTTTGAGCAATCAAAGTTTTTTCAGAAATATCTAGCTTGTTACAACAAATTTTTACTGATAATTCACCATCAATAACGTTTTTTAGTCCATAATCGCAATTGGTTACAATATTTAAAGATCCAGTTTCGTCCTCAAAATTTATTTTGTTACCAAATAGTTTCCCAAGTATTGAGCTGCCATTTTTTTTATTTAGTAATGAGGATATTGTGTGCTTTCCACTTTTTTTGGTTTTAATTTGATAAAAGTCTACCGCATTTGGTTCTTCAGATGAGTTGAAAACAATAATATCTTCGTGATACTCAAACGCTAAAAGAAAGTCTTCATAATCAGATAATTCAATAAGCTTAGTGATAGCCCAATCTTTTTGGTAATCAAACCTATTAGATGCTATTGAACCACTATTTTCCCTTGTTTTGACTTTTTCTAATTTACGTTTTAAATCCATTATCAATCCGATAGGTTATCTTAAAAATAGTAAAAGGTGTTTTATTACAGAAAGCAGTATAAAATATTGATTAGATAATTTCGTCCAATCTATGAAAATAATATGAGAATAAATACTCATTTTTGAAGCAGTTATATATTTATATCTATATATTTTAGTTAAATATGCAACCTATCAGTAACTTGAACAGCTAATATAGTTGTAAACGCTTCTACTATGAACAATAACTTTTATGAACAATACATTATTAGATGATGCCATTTCTTGACAAAATGTATGAGTATGGTGTTGAAAGGTTTTTTGTGATGTCATTAAAATCTTATCAGATTGTTCAAGAGTGTGACCTGGACTTATATTCAATGCATCAAAGTACATTTGATGATAATAGACCTTGTAATATTTATTTTATTATGAAGCGACCTAAGGTTACTGTTGATCCTAAGTCTGTTATAATTAAAAATAAAAGTATATCGTTCGATTTTTTAATTCAAGAAAAAAGCAATTTCTCATCGTTTAAAATAGACTTAGATTTCCCTGATGTTACTTCAAAAATCAATTTCAAATCTAACTACCCTTACAATTTGTTTTCAATTTATGATGGAGATACTCATTTAATGACAGCAAGACCAGGAACACTTCTAGACGAAAGCTATGTTGATAAACTAGATGTACCTAAACTTGATTTTGAAATATTATACATTGGTCAATCATACGGGCAAAACGGTAATCGAATGGCTATTGATAGACTTAGTTCTCATTCTACACTTCAAAAAATTAATTCTGATATAATTGCTAACCACCCAGATTCAGATGTATTTATTTTACTTGCGAATTTCACTCAGTTAAACTTATTAACTATGAATGGTTTAATAAAGACAAACCCTAAAAATGTGGATGTAGACGAAGAGAGAGCTCAACATTTTTTTGAAAACTATGAAAATCTTTTTTCCGAAAAGCAGAAAATAAACTTTACTGAAGCAGCATTAATTAGATACTTTAAACCTAAGTACAATATTGAATTCAAAGAATCCTTTCCAAAAAAAACACATAAATCATATTCTGAATGTTATGATTTGGATATAAAAGCCATGGGGATTGAATTAGATACTTCGGAGATTCAAAGAGTTATTTATACGGATAACATAGAAAAAAAAAGCTATCATTTTATGGATTTTAGCTTTGATTCAAGGGAAGATAGATTTAATTTATTAAATCTGATAACATCTAATTAGACTCATCACTATTTATACTACATATTTCAAGAAATTATCTGAACATTACTGTAATAATCAAGCATAATTAGGTTGTTTTCCTTTTGCAAAGCTTGGATATTCTTTTTACTTTTAATTTTCTTTATGTACCTATTATACTTTTTCTTTAGCCAAATATATTTGGATCTCACATCTTTACTTGGGTGCTTTAATCCATCAACAATTACTTTATTTAGCTTATTTAAATAAGTAAAAATATCAAGTTCAGGATCATCCAACTCACCTTGAACTTTTTCAATATAATCTATGTAATAGAAATTATCTTCATCCTTGGTTATTATATCTTCGATTAATTCCCTTTCCTGCGTCTCATTATGATCTTTGTATCGATGTTTTTGAGCTAAATTAAGGATAGATTCATCTAATATTATTCTAGGATAAATTGCGTCAGATGATTCAATTTGATAAGCAGAAATAAGCCCAGGTCCATAAACTAATTTATCATCATGAATTAGTTTCCCATAAGATATTCCACCTCTCAACAGATAACCTCCGTAGGCAAAGTTTATTATTAAATGTAAAATCTCAACTAGAGTCCAAAATATTTCACTTTCCTCGTTAACATTAAACGAAATGACTAGTGAATCTGAAAATTGTGTTACTATTTTTGATTTAGAAACCTTTTCAGTATCTATATCTAGAATATTTCTAGCTCTTAATAATAAGTTATTAATTTTCAATATTTCAGTCTCATTATCATCCTCCCCATCAACTGTATTAGCAACTATATTCTTAAAACCAAGAATATCAATAAAACATACAATGCGATTCTCATATTTCATATTAAAAAGCTAATTAAGCTAAGTTACTAACTACTCTTAAGAACTTATTTACTAATTCTCAATTAATATTAATTAAGGCAAAGTAATTTTATTAGGGCGTGCCCCTCCTCCTCTTCGCTATAGCTTCGCAGCGTTCGTCGGGTCGGGCTATCCGCTTTTACTCCTCGCTCCGCTGTGGGGTAACCGCTCCTATCCCTCACGCAGCTTCAAAATAAGTAAAGCTAAATTGAGATGCAATGAAAACTATCCACTCTAATGAACATTCGTAAAAGTAAAGCTTTCCCTATTTTTCGCTCAGAAAGCGGTAAGCAAGAGTTGACCTTTTACTTGAATTGGAGCAAAGCGGAAATCATGTACACCTTAATATGAAATAAAATGCGTGAATAAATGAAACGTAAAAGTCCAACACTTGCTTGAATTTGAAGTAACTAATTTTTTTGCTCTCCCCTTTTGAAGAATAAATTGTTAAAAAGCTGAGCTATTTAACATAACGCATGTACATTATAGGACAAAAGCAGGTTTATTGATTTGATTATAAGTGTAATACTTTTGTCATCAATAATATAGAATACCCCATTCATCACTTTGATGCAAACCGACCTGATCTGCGTCCCGATGGTGTGGGCTATGGTTTGGGAGCAGGTTTAGGCTATCGTTTTCTGCTTTCAGAGCATATTTTAATGGATCCCTATTATCAATTTTATCGCACTCAAATAAACATGAGTGAAGAAATACAGCCGATCGGCATTCATCATTCTCTTGGGATAAGGATATTGTGGAATTGATTACTTCAGAGATTGTGTTTAGAAAGATCAGGTGAATTGAAAAGTTGAAGGCACAATGTAACATTAAGTAACTACTCTTCAACTTTAAAATACTGCTCTTCCCTATCTTCATCAGAAAGAATTTCACTTACTTCTTGCATCAATATTTCAACGAATCTTTTTGATCCTATTTCACTTAAGTGGCAGATGTCATCAAAGTATAAGTCTCCTTTGGGCATCTGAGCATGTAGGTCGATTACTGTCAGATCGTCCTGCATTTTAGCTAAACTCAACACTACCCTATTATGTGCTTCAATTCCATTCACAACATTTTGTGGCTTGCCCCAAATTTTTAACGGAAAACGAGGTCTTTCATCCCTATCTTTATTTTTTTGAAAGTTTTCAAATGAATAATTTTCCGGCAGGTAATACGTAAAAGTAGGAACCAATAATTGACTTTGCATAGAAGTAGCAACTTCGCGAATAGATTCGAGGTTTATCCGAAAGGAAGCTTCGGTTTTTATTTGTTTTCCATATTCTGTCCATCCATTCCTAGGAATTTCCTTTGGAATGTAATGATGAGGAAAAATACGTTGCTTTAAATTGACTTTCCATAACCCAAAAGCAAGTGGAGCAGCAAAAACTGAATTTTGATGTTGAATGACTTCATTAACCTCATCATACCATTTAAAATGACTATAATCCTGTTTGAAAACATCTTCAACACAATTGTTAGCGCGTACTTCATTAATTCCATGATAAAAAATAATTAAGTCAAAGTGTTTACGACGAAGTAAATCCATTTTCAACTTACTATCTCTGGAGGTGTGGCCGGGAATTGCTGCATTATATGTGGTAATAACTGTATTGCTTTCTAAACCTGCAAGCTGTTTTTTTAATTCATGCTCAACTTCTCCATTGTTTGGATGAAGCACCGACCCTCCTATGAGAAGAATGTCAAACTTTTGGTCTTTAGTGCTAGGAGCTATTTCATTTATTTCTTTTATCTTAGGATAGTAGTCGTATATAATAGTTGAAAAGTCAACCAACGAAGCTGATGCATATCTATTAATTAAAAATATACGGCTTCCTGCTTCAATAAGTAACAAAAGGAATAGTAACAAAAAGCTTAAGGCAACTATTTTAATTTGCCAATTCCTCTTATTATGATTTGTGTTTTTTGCCATCAACCTTACAACTAAGAATAGATTTTCGCAAAAATACAATTTTAGCCTCATGGTTTGTTTTACAAAAACTCGTTTAAACACAACTAAGTAGTTAAACTTATCATTTAAGATAAGTTCATCTATATATTAAAATCAAACATATTACAATACCGCAACTCAAGTGAAATTTTGATTACGGAAGTTAACTCTTCCTCCATCGCTTTTGCTAATCCAAGCTCAGTTTGCAAACACCATTGAGACAGAAGTAATCTATTCATAGCCTTTTAATCAAAGGCTGCCTTTAAATTATAAGAAAGTTCAGATTATTCATTTTTTTGGGTCTAATAGACAAAATGGTTGATTTTTTTGACCTTTATTTTTCAAGTGGACAAAATGGTTGCTAAAATTTCATCTATTTTTTCTCTGTTTCTTGAGAGAGTTTTATTTTTGATTTGTCA
>Ga0207716_100057_pt1 | contig 171155 bp, 154 predicted proteins | sample TtaePargueraPR_FD_187739 | JGI IMG/M metagenome (GOLD analysis project Ga0207716, IMG submission 187739) | Aerobic enrichment media microbial communities from Bioluminiscent Bay, La Parguera, Puerto Rico - Tt and P2 (5) (SPAdes) | ecosystem: Environmental > Aquatic > Marine > Unclassified ... | reverse complement strand
TCCGGCCAAGGGCGTCATGCCGATGCATTGCTCGGCCAACATGGGCAAAGACGGCGACACCGCCATCTTCTTTGGCCTGTCGGGCACCGGCAAAACCACGCTTTCGGCGGATGCGTCGCGCACCCTGATCGGTGATGACGAACATGGCTGGGGCGAAGACGGTGTCTTCAACTTCGAAGGCGGTTGCTATGCAAAGGTGATCAAGCTTTCGCGTGAAGCGGAACCGGAAATCTTTGCCACCACCGAGCGTTTCGGTACCGTTCTTGAAAACGTTGTGATGAACAAGCAATCGCGCGAGCTTGACCTCGACGATGCCCGTCACACCGAAAATACCCGTTCTTCCTATCCGATCGAATTCATTCCGAATGCCTCGGAAACCGGTCGTGGTGGTCATCCGAAAAACATCATCATGCTGACCTGTGATGCATTTGGCGTTCTGCCGCCGATCGCAAAACTGACTTCGGCACAGGCGATGTATCACTTCCTGTCAGGTTACACCGCCAAGGTTGCCGGCACCGAAAAAGGTGTCAAGGAACCGACCGCGGCGTTTTCCGCATGCTTTGGCGCACCGTTCATGCCGCGTCATCCGTCCGTTTACGCCAAGCTTCTTGGTGAACTGATGGAAAAACACGAAGCCAATTGCTGGCTCGTCAATACCGGCTGGTCCGGTGGCGGCTATGGCGTTGGTTCGCGCATGAAGATCGGTTACACCCGTGGTCTGCTGAATGCGGCTCTGAATGGCGAATTGGAAAATGCCGAATTTGCGACCGATCCGTATTTCGGTCTGGCATATCCGACCGCATGTGGCGATATCCCGGCAGAAGTTCTGAACCCGCGTGAAAGCTGGAGCGACAAGGCAGCCTACGACAAGGCCGCTGCCAACCTGACCGGTCTGTTCGAAAAGAACTTCGCGAAGTTCGAAGAACATGTCACCGACGATGTCCGCGAAGCCGCAATCCGCAGCAGCGCAGAAGTCAAAGCAGCCGAATAATCCGCTGTCGACATATTGCAAAAAGGCCGGTCTTTGCACCGGCCTTTTTCATTTCCGTGCCGATCTGCCATGTTGATTTCCAGATTGATTTGACCTGCGTGATCTAACGCAATTCCTGCCGACAAGAGAAATAATACATTGCGCCCAAAGCGTGATATCATCTTGAACTTGTTTAAGAATGGCAGATCTTTGAAACCGGAATCTACATGCGCATAGCAGCATATTTTCCCAAGAATTTACGTCACCGGATCACTGATTGTGCCACCGGCAAGGACCGGATTAAAAATTGGATCAATGCGATCACTGCACTTTTTGCCGTGACCCTGATATCGATCAGAACCATTGCATCTGCGCAAAACACACTAATCCCCCCGGCCGGCAACCACGAAACCATCACCCTTGCCTGCAATCCGTTCCCACCGGCCAAAATCGCCGACAAGGCGACCGAACCCGGCTATGACGTTGAAATTCTTCGGGCCGCGTTTGCCACACGCAACATCACGTTGCTGACGCCATTTTACCCCTGGAAACGGGCCTATTTCCTTGCCAGAACGGGGCAGGTCGACGGACTGTGTTCCTGCAGCTACCTGCCGGAACGCGAAGCGGACTTTCTGTTCTCCGATATCCTTGGCCATGTACGCGTTGCCATCTATTCCACCCGTGACGAGGTTCTTGGGTCTGTTGAAACCCTTGCCGATGCGCGCGACATGACCGTCGGGGTGGTGAACGGCTATAACCTGGAAACGGCGGCACGCAAGGCCGGCCTTGATATCATCATGGCCAACAGCGAAACCACACTGGTAAATCTTTTGCTGTCCAAGCGACTGGACGCCGCCCTGTCATTTCGGGCCCCAATGGATTATGTGCTCAATGTCGGTAAAAGTGGTGCGACGGATATCGACAAAATCAAAAGCAAAATCCTGTCAAACGATCCGTATTATTCCTGCATCTCGCGTACAACCGAACATGCCAGTCTGCTTTTGGCCCAACTTAATGTCGGGCTTTCCACCATCCGCAAAAACGGCCTGTATGACAAAATCCTCACGAAATACGGGATATTATCCGAAGCATCGCAGTAAAATCGACATTTGATCCGGAATTCCGTGCAAGAATCCGAAATCCCCAATTAACGCAAATATTCGAACAACGACATGTCGGTGATCTGTGCTGTGATCGAATAGGATGCTTCAAGCTGGATCGAAAGCGTTTCAAGCGTCACCACAGCTTCGGCCAGATCAACATCGGCCAGATTGGAAACCGTTCCCTCGGCCGCCAGTTGAAAATCGGTATGCATATCGACCACCGCTTCAAGCTGGTCCTGGGTGTAGGACACCTGATTTTGCAATTCTGACAAACCGGCTGCAGCCGATTCAATCAGTTCCATCGCCTCGGTTAGGGCGGCTTCATCCACCGGATCGGTGCTGGCATTTGCCGCAAGGTTCAAGGCCCGCAATGCCTGTTCGAACGCATCTTCCTGTGCGGTAATCCCGTATTCGATTGTCGTGCCGTCCGCGACCTTGGCCGATGCAATATCACTGTTACCGGAATAATAGCTCAGATCTGTGGTCGACGGGCTGGTAATCACCGCATAATCGGCGGTATCAACCGAAACCGGCGCCGTATCGGATGCCGACCCGGCATAGATGTAACGACCTTCATATTGGGTGTTCAAAAGCGACGCAAATGTCTCAAGTGCGGCACCAGCAGACTCATTGATGCCGTATGCTTTGTCTGTCCCGGTACTTAATGCACCCGATAAATCCGACGTCATTTCAGTCAAAAGATCGACCATGTCATTTAACGTCGAATAATAGACTTCAACACGTGTCTGGATTTCTTCGGCAATGTCGGCATAGGCTGCGGCCTCGGAAATTTCCGCACTCAGGGTCGCAATAACATAGGCATTATCCGCAACACCGGCATAGGAATCCGATTTGACCCCCGAACTGGATTGTTCGGTGGCCTCGGCCAGTTGCGACTGTACCGATCGGATCTGGCTTAACATATTCTGTTGCATTGCGGCTGTGGAAACGCGCATTTTCTGATCCCTTAACTGACCGCCTCAAGCAATGTGTCCATCAGCGACTGGGTAATTTCCAAAATCGCCGCGGCGGCCTCATATGCACTTTGAAGATTGCTAAGTGTCAGTGCCTCTTCATCGGTGTTGACGCCGTACTGGTTGGAAAAACTTTCCACCAGCTCCTCATAGGCACTGGTCGCAACACTGGCCTCGGTCTCGGCACTTGATGCCTGTTGGGCGACATCTGACAGAATTTCAGCCGCATAATCTGACAATGTTGTTTTGGTCGAGCCAAGATTACCTGCGGCGTCAAAACTGACATTCTCGTCAAAAAGATCGGCCAGTGCTTCGGCAACATCGGAACTGCCCGATGAAATGACACTGTCACCGACTGCCAGTGTCGCATCGTCCGATCCCGACCCCACCGGCAGCCTGCTGGTATCGTCAAGCCAGGCCGAATTGACCGAAATATTGCCTGCATCGGTTCCGGTGAACATGTCGTTCAGTCCGAAATAATCCGAAAATCCCTGATCATCGGCACCGACACTGGCATCCATATTGATAATCGAAACACCGTAGTCGTCATCCGATGCCGCGATCTCAAGGGTCCCGTCACTGCCGACCGACGCATCCAGATAGGTCGAACTGTTGATCGCATCGACCAGATCCTGAACCGTTGTGATTGTGCTCAGATCAATCTCGATGACTTCAACGGCATTGCCGTCCTCGTCGGTTGCCGCCAGGCGTATCGTACCGGTTCCCGAAAACGCATCGGTCAGATCAACCTCTTCTGATCCGACCAGTTCGCTTGGGGCGGGATATGCTGTGCCAAGATTGGTAACCGCGTTGATGCTGTCCATCAATGTGGTCGCAAGATTATCAAGCTCTTCCTGAATGTCAGGAAGCGTTTCATCACGCAACTCGATCAGACCGCCCAGACTGCCGCCTGAAATGCTGTCGGTGATCGAAGTGCCATTTACCGTGATGTCGGCAAATGTCGTGTCCGAGGTCACGGTTCCGACTGCGTTATAGGACAGCTCTTGAACCTGACTGCCAACCACGAGCGTCCCACCGATATAGATCTGGGTCGTGTTTGATGAGTCGGTGTAGTAGCTGATATCGACCAGTTCCGATAGCTCGTTGATGGCCTGCGCGCGAGCATCTTCGAGTTCGCTGGTGGTCAGCGTGGTGCCGTCGGTTCCGCTGAGCTGATTGTTATAGGCATGAATTTCATTCAACAGATCATTGATCTGATCGACAGTGTCTTCAATCGACTGGTCGGCACTCGCACGCTGATCCTGCACGGACTGTGAAAGGTTGTTCAGCTCGTCTGCGATTGCGTTGGCTTCGCTGAGCGTGGTTGATTTCTCGGACTGGCTGTCGGCACTGACGGCCAATGCCGCAATTGCGGTTTCAAGATCAGCAATCAGGGTCGAAATCGACCCGTCATCGCCGACATCCCCGAACTGGCTCGCCACCATATTAAGCGGATCTGAAAAAACCGATGCATAGCCGCTTTCAGATGCCGCTTCGCTGATCGATTTCAAAAGGTAACTGTCCACGGTCGATCCGACCGATGTCACTGTGACACCCGTCGATGCGCCGGTCGTCACACTGCTGGAAAGGCTGAGTGACTTGGCTGTGTATCCTTCGACCGACGCATTGGCGATATTTTCCGAAGACACACTGATCCCGGCCTGACTGGTTTGCAGGGCACTAAGCGCGGCTGATTGTGCGGCACGGATCGACATGGCTGTGACCTATCGGGTCTGATCGGTTGATAAAAAGATCGAAAATGATGACTTACATTTTCATGCTGAAGATTTTCTGGGTTGCCTTGCCCTGCAGGTCCCCCTGCGGGTCATAGGATGTTGCCCCCTCTCCGGCCGTTGCCGCCCAACCCGCACGAATGCGTTTCAGGCACGCTTCGCGCTTTGCCTTAAGGCGGATGTTATTGCGATTGAGCTTTTCGCGAAGCGCCTTGACCATTTCAAAATCAACGATCACCCCGGCATGCGGCTGGCCTGCCTTGGCGTTGCGCTGGTTGGCAAGTTCGCTGTGCAATTCTTCTTCAAGAAGGGTCTTTTCGGCCGTGATATCAGGCAAAAGATTATATTGCGCCTGATCAAGGATCCGCCATTCCACATCCAGAAGATCGCCAAGGCGGGTCATAATACTGGTGATCTTGTCATCATCCTTTGGCATCGACGGATCGCCAGCCGGGTTTGCGTTAAGTACGGTCATCTCGGCCTCGCCTTAGTTTACGGAAGAAATCAGGGTGTCATACATGTCGCTGGTGGTCGAAATGACCTGGGCGGCGGCCGAATAGGCCTGCTGTGCGACAATCATCTTTGAAAACTGGGATGTCGTATCAACCGTCGAACTTTCCAGCGAATAGTCCGCAATCGTTCCGGTACCGCCATCACCCGGCGTCTTGAGAACATAAGTCCCCGACGTATTGCTTTCCTTGTAAACGGTGTCGCTATAAGCCGTCAGACCGTCTGCATTGGCGAAGTCGGCCAGCACAATCTGATAGACCGGTTCGCTGACACCATTGTCATACGTCACCGACACCACACCATCGTCAGAGATCGAGACTTCCGAAATCTCGGAATAGTTCGATCCGTTCTGATCGACGGAATAAAGCGTCATGTCGCCGTCTTCATCATCCGACGCATATTGCTGCAAACCGTCATTTTTGCCGGCTGTGCCCATGTCGGTAACGATGGTGCTGTCAGACGCACCGGTCGTCCAGCCGGTCACGGTCAGTGTGGCGCTGTCGGTCACATCGTTGCCACCGCCATCTTCGATCGATTCCAGTTCACCGTCGGAATTGAACGTAATGGTCAACGGCCCGCCAGACGTGGTGCCCGTAACCGTGGTTCCATCTGACGTCAGTACCGGATCGGAATAATCAAGTTCCCACTCGTTCGCGGCAGTCTTGGTATATTCATAGGTAATGGTGTGGCTGGTACCCAGGCTGTCAAAGACTTCGACATCGATCGAGAAACTGTCACCGACTTCCGCATCCGCAGGCAGGTTGGCAACAATTGATGTTTCTGTCGTGGCCTCTGCCGTGCCGGTCAGGTTTTCAAGATTGATGGTGGTCAGGGCAGAAGTACTGGTCGGTACCGTCCCCGATGCGGGCTCGCCATCGGAATTGAGAGCATACCCCATCAGGTAATAGCCCGAGCTATTCACAAGATCGCCGTTTGAGTCCGCGGAAAAATCACCGGCACGGGTGTAATAGGTATCCCCGTTACCATCGGTCACGACAAAGAAGCCGTCACCCGAAATCGCAAGACTGGTTGCAGTGGAATCCGATTCAATCAGGCCCTGCGACGAAATATTGGTCAGGGTCGTGGTCGTCACACCGTTGGAATACCCCTGGGTGGTCGATCCCGGTGTCGTCACCAGCGATGAAAATGACGCGCTGCTATCCTTGTACCCGACAGTTTCGCTGTTTGAGATGTTGCCCGAAATGATGCCAAGCGATGTCGATTGTGCATTCAGACCTAAAACGGCGGAATTCAGGGCGCTATTGAGGCTCATGGTTTTGATCCTTTGTTTCAGGAAACTGTTTGCGTGCCCTGTACATCCGAGATCGAAACATCGACCCCGTTTACGTACAGAACGGCTTCGTCACCGGTCAGGTCGAGTGCCGACACCACACCGGTCATAAGGATTTCGGAATCAACGGAATTGCCATTGGAATCAACAGCACTGACCGACAGGGTGTAGGTCCCCGATGTCAGCGTTGCGCCATCATCGGTAGTGCCATCCCAGATGAAGTTGTTGCTGCCTTCAGATCCGGTTTCGGTCGTTTCATAGACAACATTGCCGTCTTCGTCGGTCACGGTGACCGTGACACTTTGGGCGTCATCTTCAAGGACGTAGTACCATTCGGCTTCGCCATCCTCGAGCGGGGCGGTATCGCCAATGGCAACAACATCGGTTCCGAGATAGGCCTGCGCCGCACTGTCATCGACAACCCCCTGAAGTGCCGTCAGCGATTCAGAAAGATTGGAAAGAAGCGCGTTATTCTGTTCAGCCAGTTCAAGCTGTTCGAATGTCGCAAGCTGATCTGTGATATCCGACACGTCTTCCGGGTCGGTAGGATCCTGATTCTGCAACGTCGTCAGCAGCAAGGTCATATAGGTTTCATACGTCGAGTCATCGCTCGTCGTCGTGCTGGACGTGCTGCTGCCCGACGATGACGTCGAGGAAGTCAGGCTGTCATATGTCAGGCCACTGAGAAAACTCATCACCAACTCCGGGCAAGAACAGTTTAAGGCGTCTATGTTCATTGCACGGGGGGTGGCGCGAAAACTGGCGCAGAAAGTTTCCGTTTTGACGAAATAAAAAAAGGGATGCGACCGCATCCCTTGATTTTCACCGGTATTCTATTGCCGTCTTGGTGGCGGCGGCAATTCGCCAGGGCCCATCAAAATCATTTGCCGACGATCTTTGGGCGACAGCTTGATCGCCGCATTGGCCATATGACCAAGGATCGCGCTCAAATCATCGCCGATCGCCTCGCGCAACCCGGCATAGGCTTCCCTGATCTCGGCTTCGGTGGCATCGGGACGATCGAGCGTCTCGCGCAGTTCCACAGTCAAAAGGAACGGGCTTGACCGGCCTTTGATGTCGTTGATCACACCATCAAATTCATCATCGAAAATAACCTTGCCTTCCGGGCTAAGCCGATTGCGCACATTCTTGAGCATACGCACACCGGGCGGCTCATTTTCAAAGGCCGGCGGGGGCGGTGGTGGCATAAAGAAATGAAACATCGAAAACCCGCTAACCAGGTTTCCGGCAAGCGCACCAGCCAAAAACAGATTGATCGCCAGTGACGCCCACATCACTTTGCGCATGGATGACACGCGGCGGAATGCAAAGCTCATTGCGGCTGCACTCCTTGTGCTTGATCGGATTTTGTCATTTCCGGCTTTTGAAGATCATCGGGGTTGGTCATCTGATCAATCACATAAAGATGGTTTTCCAGAAGATCGATCATCTCGACCTCGTCGGCCTGTGCGGTGACCTGTTGACCTTCCTGTACGGTCATCGCGACCCCGAATGCAAATCCGGCCAGCACACAGACAACCATCCCGACACCCGAAAACACACCACGCCCCAATTGATAAAGCGTACCCTTGGCCCGACCGCCATAATGCGCACCGTCACCTGTGATCGCATGATTAACCGGCGATGTTGCGGACTTGGCGGGATAGGTTTTGCGCGCCGGGCTTTCTCCGGTGGGCGCGGCACTTGCCGCGCTCAGATGGGCGCGCGAACGCGGGCGATCATCAATTTTCGCAAAGGATTGGGCGGGATCGGTTTCCAAATTGTCGCGGGCATCGCCACTTTTGGCTTCTTGGGCCTCAATGGCGGCAAAAATATCGTCAATGGCCTTGTGTTTGCCCAGCGGCAACGGATCATCAGACAGCAAATCTTCGACAGAGCGCAGCGATTTCAGCATTTCTGCCGCTTGCGCATCCTGTGCGATCAGAACGTTTGCTTCACGACGCAACGCGTCTGGCCAGGACGCCAAATCCCAACCGTACTGATCCAGTAATTCTTCGAAACGCTCGATTTTCACAGCACACCGCTTTTTCATAGGACGAACTTACCTGTTCGAACAGAACGTAAAACTAATCGTATATCAGATCGTTTTCAACTCTTCACGTAAACGCTTGCGCGCCCGTTTCAACAGAGATTCCATAGCATTGACCGAGACCCCCATAATTGACGCGGCTTCCTGATTGGATAATTCACGGTCGTAAAACAAGTTAATGGCAATTTGTTGTTGGTCGGACAATTTCTTGATTGCAAGTCGCAGACGCTTGAATTCCTGATGCTGGGCAAGCCGGTCAACCGCCGACATGGCTTCATCGGGCACCTCGTCAAGTTCGGCACCATCGACAAACTGGGGTTTGCGTTTGATGTCGATAACCCGGTTCACCGCAACCCGGTAAAGCCAGGTCTTGAAAGTCGCCCCGCCATCGGCCCGCCACTTTTCCCGATGCAGCCAGACACGTACAAAGACATCCTGTGCCACATCTTCGGCGTCTCCGCCGGTCAGGCCCATACGACGCGCGATGCCTACAATCCCGCGGTAATACCGTTCGACCACCACGCGATAGGCCCGCTTGTCGCCCTGAACCATACGGGCAACAAGACTGTTGTCATCAAGTTCGGACAGAACCTCACTGACAGCTGGAATGTCTGACGTATCAGAGCTTGTCGGCACTGCTCCGCGAAGACCTACACTCAAATGTCCCTCACAACACTGTTCCGATCATCGTCTGCCCTGATTGGGCCTGAACAGTCCTACTTGGATCGACTTTCGAGAATTTTTCCCATTCGCGCGCAAGCTCTTGCAGGTTGCGGTCAACGACCTCGTAACGTTCCTCCATGGAAGCGTCCCTGCGATTACGCGCGAGCAATTTAATCATTCTTGCGTAAAAGGCAAAGAGATCTCGTGACAGTTCCGGTGCACTTTTTGGCGCGATACACGCCTGAAGCGCCTTGAGCCGGGTCACCACCACCGCCTTTTCGCGGCCTTCAAGATCAAATTTCTTTTCGCTGCGATATTGCGCGGCCAGACGCAAATGCTGACGGGTCCGCATGATGGCAATCGCCATCATTGCCACCGGTGACGTCGTGCGCAACGCGTTGTTATACTGGGCACTTGCACCGGCATAACGATATGCCTGCTGCGCGGCTGTTGCACTGTTATTAGTCATCATCACCCCACAAGGCATCAAGTTGTTCACGCAAAAGCTGCAACTGGTAAAGCTCTGCTTCGATTGCGGAATATCGTTCGGTCAGTTTGGCGGCATATTCTTCGGCATCGGCGGTGATGTCTTCGACCTCTTCTTCAAGATCATCCACCTGCTCTTCAAGCCTTTCCAGGCGATTGGCAATCAGGCCATCGGAACTGTTGGTATATTTGTCGAGCGAATTGGTCAGGTCATAGGCAAGACCGCTGGTGATCGACACCTCGACACTTTGCGAACTGTCCCCGCCAAAGAACAGCGTGACACCCTCATAGGCACCACCTTCGACCCCGACCAGTTTGTTGCCATTGATGGTAAACAGGCTGTCATCACCATTCACACTGGCGGACGTGATATTGCCATCAGCGTCGGTAACAATGTCGACCGTAAAGGTCCCGGTGTATGATCCGTCAGCTTCCGACACCAGAAGGTCATCAGAATCCGTTGACCCGGAATAGGAAAACAGATCGGCCACCGCGTCAAAGTCCGACACCAGCGCTTCTTCAAGCACTTCTGAATCAATGACCAGATAGTTGCTGTCATCAAGCGTGATGCCGATTGACGCCAATGACGCATATGTATCGCTGTCACTGGTAAAGGACAGGGCATCATAAACGGTCGAGGAAACCGAACTCAGAAGACTGTCACCAAACAGAACCGCGTCCTCGTCCGCACCTTCGCCGGCCTCATAGGCCTGGTTGGTAATGACAAAGCTGCGCAGCTCGTTATAGGCATCGACAAAGGCCTCGATGGCGCTATAGGCAGAACTGGCGTCTTCTTCGATTTCAAGCGTGATTTCCGTGCCTTCTTCCTCGGCATAGAGATAAAGCGTCACACCATCAATCACATCATCAACCGTGTTGCTGCTGCGTGTGACTTCAACGCCATCAATCGAAAAGATCGCCTGATCGGCTTCCACCAGTTCGTTGGCATAGGACCCGTCCGCCGCCACAAGCCCAAGCGACTGCGCGATGGTTGTATCGGCACCATCGCTGTCAAATGTGATTTCCTGTCCGGTATCAACTGCGGACAGAACCAGCATGAATTCATCATCGGAAATCTGCAGAACGCTTGCACTGACACCGGTTGTCGATTTCTGGTCATTGATGGCATCGGCAATATCATCAAGCGACATATCGGCAGTAATTTCGATATCGACCGCCTCGTAATCGTCACCGGCGACAAGACTGATTGTCCCGGTAAGCGACATCGCCGTCGTACTGTCGGTTGTCGTATCCCCGCCCAGCTTGTGCGCGGTGGCAAGTTGTTTGATTTCAAGTATGTAGGTGCCGGTTTCAGCCGTATCGTCAACCAGTACACCGACAACATCGGATGCATCGGTATTGGCATCCGACGATGAAAGATAGGCCGACTTTCCGACCCAGACATCATCACGCGAACTGTCAAGTTCGGTTGCCGCTGTCAGATCCTCGGCTGCATCTTCAAGCGCCTCAAGCAAGGTCTGAAGATCTTCAAAGGCGGCAATCTCAAGTTCGACTTCATCGATTTCGGCCTCGACATTGTCGGCGACTTCCATCTTGGCGTCATAGGCATCCTGAACCAGCTCGGCAGTATCAAGATCGGTCAGGCCTGAAACATAGGATGAAGAGGCATAACTCGACGACGATGCAGAATTGATGGTCGACATGTGCTCCTCCCTTTCTCATCCGTTAAAAAATTCAGGGCCATCCGGGGGCTCTCAAACACCGGATGGCCCTGTCACGAGTTAGCTCAGCAGTCGCGAGAGCTTCTCGAGATTCTCATTGGAAACTGACAAGGCCTGAATGGCAGAATCCATCTTCACGCCCAGTTCGGTCTGATCCGCACTGAGCTGCGCGATATCGGCGTCCATATAGACGCTCATTGCTGATTCAAGGTTGGTTTTCGCGGTTTCGATGTTGCCTGCGGCATAATCGAAACGCGACATCATCGCACCGACGGATGCACGGCCTGCCGAAACGGTTTCAATTGCCGTCTCGATCAGGGTCAAAGCAGCAGCAGCAGTGGTCGAAGTCGTGACATCAGCCGCGGCAATACCAAGACCGGTTGAGTCATAATCGGTGCCGATCGTGACCGAAATGGCCGTTGCTGACGCGTCTGCGGAAACCGTGAAGTTTTCGTCATACGTCCCGTCAAGCAGCGAGGTATCAAAATAGGTCGTTGATTCAACAATGGAATCAACCTGGCTGATCAGTTCCTGGAATTCATCATCCAGATATGCACGTTCGGTATCGGTCACCGAACCGGACGATGCCTGGGATGCCAGTTCATACATACGTTCAAGGATGTCGGCGATTTCAGAAAGGCCGCCATCTGCAGTTTCAAGAATGGCTGTTGCAACCTCGGCATTGTCACCGGCCTGTTCCCAGGCCGCATAGTCAACCGACATTGCGGTATACACAGCAAGACCTGCTGCATCATCAGATGCCGAGTTGATTGCCTTGCCGCTCGACATTGCTGTCAGAACAGAAGTCATCTCGTCGGTGGTCTTGTTCAGGTTCGACACCGCAAGGGTGGCCGACATGTTCGTGTTAATACTCGCCATTGCGCTTCTCCTATTTGGATGTGTTTTGGCCTACCTGCCAACGCGACCCACTTCGGGCCGATATAGGTGTCCACGCAGCGGCGCGAAAAAACTGGCGCGCCAAATGACAATTTTTTCGATTTATTTTTCAAACACCCGCCAAGCCGCCAGAACCCTAGGGAAACCGCGTACAAAAAAGAAAAAGGCAGCCATGAAAAGCTGCCTTCAGGAAGTGTCGGGGGGTGTTGTTAATCCTGACCCGTCCCAATCAAAATGGAACAGGCCCGTGCCTTAGCTCAGAAGCTTGGAAAGCTTTTCAAGGTTTTCGTTGGAAACAGACAGTGCCTGAATAGCTGAGTCCATTTTCACACCAAGTTCGGTCTGATCCGCACTTAATTGCGCAATGTCGGCATCCATATAGACACTCATTGCGGATTCAAGGTTGGTCTGGGCGGTTTCGATATTGCCTGCGGCATAGTCGAACCGCGACATCATCGCACCAACCGATGCACGACCGGCCGAAACGGTTTCGATCTGTGCTTCAATCATCGCCAGCGCTGTGGTTGCGTTTGCCGCCGACGAGACAGAAGACGTATTGAACGCCGCAGTCGCAGTGGTGGCAGTCGTACCACTGCCAACAACATAAACAACGTCTTCGGTGGTGGCATAGTTGGTATCAAGCGTCACCGAAATCGGTGTTGCACCCGCATCCGCGGACACGGTGAAGCTTTCATCGTAATTGCCATCAAGAAGCGACGTATCGAAATAGGTCGTTGATTCAACGATGGAATCGATCTGTTCCATCAATTCACTATATTCGTCATCCAGATAGGCACGTTCGGTATCGGTCACCGAACCGGACGATGCCTGGGATGCAAGTTCATACATCCGTTCCAGAATATCGGCAATTTCCGACAAACCACCATCAGCGGTTTCAAGAATTGCTGTTGCGACCTCGGCATTGTCACCGGCCTGTTCCCAGGCGGCATAATCAACCGACATCGCAGTGTAAACCGCAAGACCCGCCGCATCATCGGATGCCGAGTTGATCGCCTTGCCGCTCGACATCGCGGTCAGAACCGATGTCATCTCGTCAGTGGTCTTGTTGAGGTTCGACACCGCAAGGGTGGCCGACATGTTCGTATTGATGCTTGCCATTTCTAACTCTCCTATATGGATGTGTCGTTTGGCCTACCTGCCAAAAGGCCCGCATAAGGGCCGATACAGGTGCACACGCATCGCCACATGGAAAACTGGCGCAGTTTTTTGGTCTTTTTTCCAACGACCGCCAAATGATCCGGTTTCATCATTGGATTGCATCGGGTTCGGGCACGCATACCAGCACCCCAAAATGCAGCAGGGCCGCCCGAAAGCAGCCCTGTTCAACATCAACTTTATGATCCCTTTGGCATGCCGTCTTGGTGTGGCTCGACCGAACCGCCTTTGGTGATTACGAACGCCGTCCTGCCCGATCACGCCAGTAAAGACTGATATCGGCCTCGGGTTTGCCAAACAGATAGCCTTGGGCAAAATCAAAACCGGCCTTGGTAATCAGATCGCGCATCTGATCGGATTCAATCATTTCACCGACCACCTCGACATCAATATCGTGGCACAGCTCGACAAGCGAGCGCATGAAAGCCTGCCCTTTGATGGTCTTCATTGATTGCCGGATAGATTCCCCGTCGACCTTGACATAATCGACATCCATCGCACTCAGATACCGGAAGTTCGACGCCCCGGTCCCGAAATCATCCAGACAGATTTCAATGCCGAATTCCCGAAACCGGGCAATCCATCTGGCTGCATTGTCGATATCGCGGATTTCCGAAGTTTCCGTGATCTCGATCATCAATTGCTGCAATGTTTCGTGATTTCGTTCGAACAACGCAACCGCTGACCGGCAAAAATCCGGATTGCTTAATGAATGACCGGAAATATTCACGGCCACCCGAACAGTTATTCCGGTTTCAAGTTGCGATTTGATCCATTTCAGGCTTCTGCGCAACATCGCAAGATCAAGCCGATGGATCATGTTGACCTGTTCGGCAAAGGCGATCAGTTCCTGTGTCGGGATCAGTTTTCCGTCATCGTCATGGAACCTGACCAAGGCTTCGAAATGGTGAATTTCCCCGTTCGGAAGCCGCACGATCGGTTGATACACAACATCAAATTTCAGTCGATCGACCCGCTTGCCGAAATCCTGCATCGCCGAAAAGGTACTGTTGACCAGATTGCCTGTCTGCCCCATCAGGCGTGAAAAGGTAAATCCATGCTCCTGATGGTCACAGAAACGACGGATCGAATATAAAACCCCGCGCGCCAGATCCCCTGGCGGGATGACGTCGGTGGTAAAATCGGTGACGGTCGAACTTACTTCAACGCCAATCCCCTTGGGATCGGCATCGCGCACACATTCCTCGATCCGCTTTTCCAGATCGCCAATCGGTACATCCGGGCGGTGCAACATGCCAAATTGTTCGGCCCCAAGACGCCCGGCCGTGTCACCGGCAACCGAATGCGCCCGTAAAAATGCCCCGACACTTGCCATCAATTCGTTGCGTTCGATCTGTTCCATGCGCTTGCACAACGGATCAAAGGCATTCAGCGTCATCAGGGTGAATTTATGTTCCGTTCCGGTTTCGCGCTGGGCGACCAGCCGTTCGGTCACAACCTTGGACAGGCTTTCTTCATCAAGAAGCCCGGTTGAATTATCGCGCTTAATGGATCCGACCACCTCGGGCGGCAGGGCATTGATCGCCACACGTAACGCGACAAAGAAATGATCCCCAAGATCTGGCAGGAAATATCCGCTCATGGAAACAGGGGGGCTCAACAATTCGTTGCGCTGGGCAAACCGGACCTGAATATTGTCCATGCGGCCGCGTCTGCGAGCCACATGCAGCATTTCCGTAACCAGCGGCCTGAACTGTTTGGCCAGCAAACCCGTAAAGAGTTTACCTGCAAGATCCTGTGGACGGCGCCCCAAAATGCCGTCCGACGCGCCGGAGGCAAATACAATCCGAAAATCGCCATCCAGTTCCAGAAGAAGATCGCCCCACACAAAGGCCAAAGCCGCAAAACGGTTGCGTTCCTTCCGTAATTCGGTTGTTCGAGCTTTTATAAGTTTGTCCAATGCGCCCTCTCACGCTGCTCGTCACTCCCGATGTTTTTCACTTCCCCCGAACTCGAAAAACATCTCCTTTGCCATTCCGGCTTTTCGCCATGATCAACCGCCTATGCTTAACAAGGGTTTTACAACCACAACTTTTGCTATTGTGGTAAATACGCACATACGCAGTCCGGCCTGGCCGGATTGCCCGCCCGAGTTGACGGGCATGATTGACCACCTGTCTTGTTATGCATGCGATTGAAATTCCGATCAAATGCTCAGAAATCATAGCCGGTAACTTGAAATCCGCCGGAAACCCCATACAACAAGGGCAGACTTACTGAACATGCCCCATTCACGCATCAAGGCCGCCTGACAATGACCAATTCAGCATCCCGCACCGCCAGTTTGCCGCGTTTGACTTCTGACTCTGTCCTGATTTTTGATCTCGACAACACGCTTTATCCGGCCGCGTGCGATCTGTTTTCACAGGTTTCCGATCTGATCGGGCAATATGTGCGTGACACCCTTAAGCTCGAACCGGATGCCGCCTATCGGGTGCAAAAGGACTATTTCCACCGCTATGGCACCACGCTCCGCGGCCTGATGACCGAACATGACATTGACCCGGCCGACTATCTTGCCAAGGTCCATGACATTGATCTGTCGGTTGTCGATCCAGCCCCCGATCTTGCACAGGCACTTGATGATCTGCCCGGTCGCAAACTGATTTTCACCAATGCGTCACGCGGGCACGCCGAACGGGTGATGGGCCGTTTGGGGATTGCCGACCGGTTCGAAACAATTTTCGACATCGTCGATGCCGACTATATCCCCAAGCCACAACAGCAACCCTATGACCGTTTGCTGGCACGCGACGGTGTTGACCCGACACGTGCGATCTATTTCGAAGACATGGCAAAAAACCTTTTGCCGGCCAAGGATATGGGCATGACCACGGTCTGGGTAAATACCGACATCGAATGGGCCCAGAACGGCAGCGACGATCCGCGCATTGATCATCACACCACGGATATCGTTGATTTCTTGCGCAACCTTGCCACCACTTCCTGATTGCGATCGGGTCACGCGCGCCTGTTGCCGCCCTGCTTATCACCCCCCTGTGCCCGGTTTTGTCGCCGGGCGGCCGATTTGTCATGGTTCTAAGATTGAGCTTCGCGGCGTGATCCGCTATGTCTATCGACCAAAGGGATCAGGAACGGAGAATTGCCCGAAAAAGGGCGTTTCTACGCAAACTGGCGGAGTTGACTTCATGGGCTGCATTGACCATTCTCCGCCCGACAGATTTAGGCTGACCGCAAGGACCTTCGTAATATGAACAGAACTGAACTTGAAGGCGTGATCAACGTCGCTTGGGAAAACCGCGACGAGATCAGCTCCGCCACCCAGGGTGAAATCCGCAAAGCTGTTGAGCAGGCACTTCATGCCATGGATCGCGGCGAACTGCGCGTTGCCGAAAAAACCAATGGCAAGTGGGTTGTCAATCAGTGGGCCAAAAAGGCGGTTTTGCTGTCTTTCCGTCTTAATGACATGGCCACGATTGCCGGTGGCCCGGGCGAAAACACCAACTGGTGGGACAAGGTTCCGTCCAAGTTCGAAGGCTGGGGCGAGGCAGAATTCAAAGAAGCCGGTTTCCGTGCCGTTCCGGGCAGCATCGTGCGCCGTTCGGCTTATGTCGCACCGGGCACCGTCCTGATGCCGAGCTTCGTGAACCTGGGTGCCTATGTTGATACCGGCGTTATGGTTGATACCTGGGCGACTGTCGGTTCCTGCGCTCAGATCGGTAAAAACGTTCACCTTTCGGGTGGTGCGGGCATCGGTGGCGTTCTTGAACCGCTTCAGGCCGGTCCGGTCATCATCGAAGACAACGCATTCATCGGTGCGCGTTCGGAAATCGTCGAAGGCGTGATTGTCGAAGAAGGTGCCGTGATTTCCATGGGTGTCTTCATCGGTGCATCGACCAAGATCATTGACCGCACCACCGGCGAAACCTTTGTCGGTCGCGTTCCGGCATATTCCGTTGTCGTTCCGGGCAGCATTCCGGGCAAGCCGCTTGCCGATGGCACCCCGGGGCCGAGCCTGTATTGCGCGGTCATCATCAAACGTGTTGATGAAAAGACCCGCTCGAAAACCTCGATCAACGAATTGCTGCGCGACTGATTTCTGTCCCGCGCAGGATGGATGATTTATAAGGGGCAAAACGGCCAGTCCGTTTTGCCCTTTCTCACACATGCATGCCGGCAACCAAACCACCGGCATCACACCAACAAGAGATTGCCCGATGTCTGCCGCCCTTGAACTTGCCCAGTCCCTGATCCGTTGCCCATCCGTTACACCGGCTGATGCCGGGGCACTTAATGTCTTGCAAAAGGCGCTTGAGGCGCGCGGATTTGATTGCACACGCAAGGTCTTTGACGGCGATGACAGCGATGCGATCGACAATCTTTATGCCCGGCTGGGCACCAAGGGCCGCAATTTCTGTTTTGCCGGGCACACCGACGTCGTGCCAGCAGGCGACACCAGCGCCTGGACCGTTGATCCGTTTGGCGGCGAAGTCATTGACGGACGCTTGTTCGGGCGGGGCGCTGTTGATATGAAAACCGGCATTGCCTGCTTTGTTGGTGCTGTTGATGCCTTTCTGGCGGCCCGTCCGGATTTTGATGAATCGATTTCCTTCCTGATCACCGGCGACGAAGAGGCCGATGCCATCAACGGCACCGTCAAACTGGTTGAATGGTGCGATGGCCAGGGCGAAAAATTCGATTGCTGTCTGGTGGGTGAACCGACCAACCCGAAATATCTGGGCGAAATGATGAAAGTCGGTCGCCGCGGCTCTGTGACCGGTTGGCTGACCGTATTTGGTGCACAAGGCCACGTTGCCTATCCGCATCTGGCCGATAACCCGGTGCCGCGCATGATCAGAACACTGGATGCCCTTAATTCCCGCGAACTGGATCAGGGCACGGACCATTTCCAGCCCAGCAATCTTGAAATCACCACCGTCGATGCGGGAAATGCCGCCACCAACGTGGTTCCGGCCAAAGTCAGTGCGGCATTTAACGTCCGCTTTAATGATCAGCATACCGGTGCCGATCTAAAAAAATGGATCGAAGATACCTGTGCCGAACATGCCGGCGCGCACGAACTTAAGGTCAAAATATCGGGCGAGGCATTCCTGTCCAATCCCGGCAAGCTCGCAACCCTGATTGCCGATGCTTCTGAAAAAGTCACCGGCAAACGCCCGGAAATGAGTACTACGGGCGGCACATCCGATGCCCGCTTCATTCAGAAATACACCGAAGTCGCTGAATTCGGTCTGGTCGGCCAATCCATGCACAAGGTCGATGAACATGCCATGGTCGATGACATCGAAAACCTTGTCACGATCTATGCCGAAGTTCTCAGCGGCTTTTTTGACTGATTATCCGGCCTGTTTGGTTTCCCCGGCCGGAATTTTGCCGCGCGATGTCAGAATGCTGTCGCGCGTGTCGGCCAGAATACGATCGGCTGTCTGATCATCAACCGCGCGGCTTAAAACCACCGCCCCCACCATCATCGCCAGCATGGTGGTCGATTCCTGCTGATATTCGGGCGGCAGGTTACGGACCTGTTTGTCGGAATCGATATTGATGTGCTGGTCAATGCCCGGCACATCGTCTTCTTTTGCCAGCTTCCAGGCCAGTTTCTCTGTCGCCTGATTGATCAATTTTGAAAATGCGGCGCGTGCCTTGTCACCAGATCGAGAAACTTCGGTCGACAAGGTCGGCAAGGCACATCCCATATCGGGATTTTCAATATGAAGCCGCGACAGATAAAGTTCGGCAAATGCGGTTACCCAGTCATGCCCCCGCATTTCCGCCTTGCGCAATTTGGCCAGAACCGGCGATGACAAAAGTGACATGCCGTTTTCCACGCAGGCCACAAACAGGTCTTCCTTGTTTTTGAAATGGGCGTAAAACCCGCCCCGCGTCAGTCCGGCTGCTGCCATGACCTGATCAATCGTCACATTTTCAAACCCGTGCTTTTTGAACTGGGCTGTTGCCGCATTCAAAATGCGAATACGGGTCTTTGGCTTGTGCGCAGCGCTATAGGGCATGGCGACCTCCGTCTTGCGATCCTGATTTTCATCCAGTCGCACGATGACACATAACAATAATATGTTCTTGAACATATTATGTGGAAGGCAATCCTGTCTGCAAGGCACCGCATCACCGATCCCCGATCGGTTGGCAAAACCGCACGTCATGCAGCAAAGGAACCTGCCATGTCAGAACTCATTATCGTCGGAATGCCGCGCAGCAACCTGACGCGCTGTGTTCGCATTGCTTGCCTTGAAAAGGAAATCAGCTTTGATTTCACCAGCCGCGATGTTCAGACACCCGGCCGCCCACCCACCAATGCACTGTTGGAACGCAATCCGTTTGGCACGGTCCCGGTTCTGATCCACGGCACCTTCACGCTTTTTGAGACTGCGGCAATTTGCCGCTATATCGATGATAATTTTGCCGGTCCGCTATTGCGCCCGGTCCGTGCCGACAAAGTGGCGCGCATGAATCAGTGGATCAGTGTTGCCATGACACGGCTTGATCAAAACATCATCCGCAACTTTGTCATCCCGATGGTCTTTGCCGATCATAAAAAACGCCACGATCCGGGCTTTGCCATTCACATGAACCAGCTTGCCGACGTGATCCGTCGCGATCTGGCCGTTCTTGATGATGCCTATGCCGATGGCTGGTTGTTCGAAGATCGTTTCACGCTTCCCGACATGATGATCATGCCAATGCTGCATTACCTTAATGCAATGCCCGGCGGTCCGGAAATGCTGGCGGATGCCCCCAATGTCAGGGCCGCTTACGACCGGTTCAAGGCCCGCGGTTCTGCGGCCCAAACCGACCCGCTTCTGCCGGAACAAATTCTGAAATCGGCCTGATGACGGCGTTTGCCCGGCCCCGATGGTTCCCTTAATCCTGTCGGGGTCTTTGGCCACCACAGACGGGGGCGTCTTCCTCCCCCTTCCCCCGGAATGGCGGGTTTCCTGTCTGTGGTGGTCTCTTTTTTTAAACCGGTCAGGGCGTCCAGGTAATCGGGACATAGCCGCGAAGCATTTCAATCCGTTCCAGCCAGGCACGCACCCCCGGATAGGGCGCAAGACTGATTTTCCCAAGCTCGGCCCGGTGCGTATAGGCATAAAGCGAAATATCGGCAATCGTTACCGTTTCACCCACCAGCCAGTCATGCGCAGACAGACGTTTTTCCATCAGATCAAGCGCACGCTTGGCACCGGCCTGCTTCATCGGTTCAAGGATGTCGGCATTGGCCGGAAGCCCCTTGATCTCGTACCAGGAAATCAGAACCGCCACGTTCGGTTCATGGTCATACTGTTCAAAGAACAGCCAGCCCATCATCTCAGCCCGTTCAAAGCGGTCTTTGGGGATAAAGTCGGTACCCTCTGCCAGATAGCCGAGAATGGCGTTGCTTTCTGCCAGAACCCGACCGTCATCAAGAACAAGGGCCGGAATTTTGCCGTTCGGATTGATCTTTTCAAGATATTCCGGCGTGCGGGTTTCCCCCTTCATGATGTCGCGTTCGACATATTCAAAGGATTGCCCCAACATGGACAGCAGCAAACGGACTTTATAGCCGTTACCCGACATCAGATAGTCGTTTAATATCATTGTGAAATTCCCTGTGGCACATGCGTTAAAAGCATTCGCGTCAAAGCATTGGCCGGCCAGCTCCGATATTTGCCGCTGGATGATTTTCACACAATCGAATAGTTTTGACCCAATTGTTCAAATTAATTGATCATAAATTCTGATCAAAAGGATGACCCATGGATTCCGACCTGTTGCGCAGTTTCGTCGCCTTTGCCGAATGTGGCAGTTTCAACCGCGCAGCCGACCGGATCGGGCGCACGCCATCGGCCTTTTCCATGCAGATGAAACGACTTGAGGAACTGGTCGATAACAAGCTGTTTGAACGGGACGGCCGCAATGTGCTTTTAACCAATGATGGCATCACCTTTGTCGGATATGCCCGGCGCATCCTGTCCCTTCAGGACGAAGCCATGGGCAAGTTGCGCAATCAGGATGCGGCACGCCCGATCCGGATCGGCTGCCCCGATGACTATGCTCAGAAAATTCTGCCCGTCGTCCTGCGCGCGATCCGCAGCATCCTTCCCGATGTGACATTCTTCATCTCGATCAACCCGACCATTCTTTTGCAACGCATGCTTGATCAGGGGGAACTTGATATCTCGCTGGTCAGCCGTTCGGCCATGGGTGAAGAAGGATATTTTTTGCGTCACGAACCGGGTGTCTGGGTAACATCCCCGATCCATCGCCAACATGAAATTGATCCGCTTCCGCTGGTTCTTCCGGCCGAAGACTGCAAATTCCATGCATGGGCAATTGATGCCATTTCGAAATCCGGCCGCCCCTTTAATCTGTTTGCCACCACAAGACAGGCCGCATCACTTTTGCATCTGGTGCGCGACGGGTTGGGCGTTGCCGCCCTTGCTGCGGCAAGTGTCACCGATGAATTCCAGATCCTGGACAGTCGCGATGGTTTCCCGCCGCTGCCTGCTGTCGGGGTTGCCATCATGCTGGCAGAAGATTCCCACCCGCTGGTCAGCCGCAAACTGGCTGGTGTGATCCAGGATTATGTCAGTCAGAACCTTGATGACACCCCGGCTGATCGTCAAGAAAGCTTGACCATGGCTGGTGCAAACTGATTGGATGCGCGCCCGCGCCAAACGACCTGACCAAAAACGCCAACCAAAGTTGATCCGATGACGTCCAAACCACGCCTGAATATTTGCATTACCTGCACCGCATCGAATGCCGATGCCCCGTCCGATCCGCGTGACGGTAAGCAATTGTTTGATCGCATGGCCGCACTTTGTGCCGACCACGACCTGCCATTTGACCTGCATCCGGCGGAATGCCTGACCAATTGCAAATCGGGCTGCTCTGTTGCACTGAATGGCGCGGGCAAGTGGGGATATGTTTATGGCAATGTCGATCCCGAAACCATGCTTGATGATCTGCGGGATCTTGCCACCCGATATGCCGACAGTGAAAATGGTATTGTTGCCTGGCGTGAACGTCCGGAAACATTGCGGCGCAATGTGATTGCGCGCATTCCGCCACTCGATTAACGGGATAATTTGACCGATATCCGGGCGTCAGCCAGATACACCGGCATGCAATTGACGCCATAATTCTTCAACGTCGCCACCGGCCAGCAACTTGGCCACCAACGCGTTGAATTCATCAAGCGGAATGGCCGATTCCCTGGTCAGTACCGACACCAGATCATAGGTCGCATCGGGTTTGTCCCCGATGATCAGGCGTTCATGCAATCTGGGGTCACTTGCAAAACGACGGGCCAAAAATCCGGCCGACACGATGCCGATCGGCGCTTCACCGGCCAGAAGTCCGTTCAGAACTTCGCTTTCGTTATAGCGAAGCTCCACATTGAAGTTTTCGCGTAAATAATCCGGATCGGCATTGAAATCGGCAAAACCGTAATGAAAGCCCAGAACACAAAGCATGGGATGGGCCGAAACATCGGCAAACAGGCTTTTGGCGTCGCTCTGGCTTGCCAAAGTCAGATAGATGTCCTTTTCCCGGACAATCGGATCGGAATAAAGCACGTCAAACGCCGGCCAGTCCCATTTCGCACTTTCAAGCAAAATCAGATCAAGCTCGCCATTCATCAATGCCTGATATCGTCGTCTTGATGACGTTTCGGCCAGCTCGAACCGATAGGTGTCCTGCAACCCGTTCAGCCGATCAATCAGCATCGGGACGATGCCGCGCGGTGATCCGTCCTCAAAATAATATACCACGCCATATTCATACGCCCCGACCTTGACGGGAACAGGGTCGCCGGCCTTGGCCGGAACTGCCCAGACCCACAACAAAAACGCACCCAGCGCCAAAACGGCCCGGACCGCGTGATGATGTGAATGATGCTTTCGCACGATCTCTTTCCCGAACTTTTATTGCCACCGATAAAACGTGCTATCGCTGCCAACCCAAAAAGTGTCAAAGCCGGTCGCGGCATGTTTTGCCTTCGACGACACCTTTTATATGAGTCGGGCGCACCAGTTTTCCAGAAGGTAGCGTGCAATAGAAATCGGACGCGGAAGATTTATGCCCTTTTCCGGCAGTTCCGGGACGTCATCGCGATGAACCCACATGGCGAATTCGATTTCTTCCTGATCGGGGAAAAGTTCGGTGGTTTCTGCTTCGGCAATGAAACCCAGCATCAATGAGCCGGGAAACGGCCATGGCTGGGACGCCACATATTGCGGGCGTTTGATCCGCACGCCGACTTCTTCATAAACCTCGCGGGCCACCGCCTGTTCAAGCGTTTCGCCCGGCTCCACAAACCCCGCCAGAACCGACACCATCCCGGGCAGAAATTGTGGCGATCTTGCCAGCAAAACATGATCCTGATGATGGATCAGCATGATCACAGCCGGGTCTGTTCGTGGAAAATGGGCCTTGCCGCAATCGGGGTTGGTACATTGCAACCGATAACCGGCTTCCTCGATCCGGTTGGGATGCCCGCAATTGCCGCAAAAACGATGACCCCGATGCCAATTGAAAATGGCACGCGCCTGGGCGGCCAATGCCGCCTCGTCACTTGAAAGTGCCGCCATGCGGGTGCGCATATCACCAAACCCGCCCCCCAATGCCCGTACCGCTTCATCCCGGTCTACAACCACCGGTGCAATATCCACGGCAATGACCGGCCCGTTTTGATCCCGACCGATATAAATCCAGTGCCCGCCATTCAAATCCACATCCAGATGCGGGATCGCCGGACCACCAAGCACCACCAGTTCATGGGCATCCATGTCCTCGGGCCAGGCGAAAAGCGGATCACCGGCATGACAAATCAGAATCCGCAACGACTCCTCGGCCAGAAGAATCTGCTGCCAGTCCGCGGTTTTGCGCAATACGGCATCGCGATCAAGATCAATGGATTCATAGAACTGCCTGTTCATGGTGGTGCGTTTCCTTGAATGCTTCTTGCGGGATCACGGGCAGTCAACTTCTTGAGGTTCCCGGTTTTTCCGTGGGGATTGGCAACGACATTAACGCGGACATTCCCATGCCAAAAGCCACGATTGCGTCATTTCAAAAAAATCCAAGCCAACCCTTGCGTTTTGGCAGCTGTTGGGCGATATAGGGGGCGAGAGGCTGGCAGTGGACGGACCGCTCGCCAACCCGGTCAGGACCGGAAGGTAGCAGCCGTAACGAGTTTTTCCGGGTCGCTGTTCAGTCTCTCACCCTTATCATTCCCCAAACATCCCCTTGTTTTTTGTCATGTGCCTTACATCTTCGGGCATGTGGTTTTTTGTATGGGAAATTTCCCACTTGGCCTTTCCCATCCCCGATGGAAGCTGCTAAAACCAAACTGACTTTCAACATGCCGGACCGGATGAATGAGCGATCAGATCGAGACCGCCAGCCAAGATATGCCCGAAAGTGACGCACCTGCGCCCGAACAAGCCGCTGCCCCCCAATCAAGCAGCGCTGCACCGGCCGCCGCAGACAGCAACACCGCACCCAAAAGCGAATATCAGGTTCTTGCGCGAAAATACCGTCCGAAAACCTTCGAAGAGCTGATTGGTCATGGCCCGATGGTCAAGACCCTGTCAAACGCCCTTGAAAGCGGGCGTCTGGCCCATGCCTTTGTTCTGACCGGGGTGCGCGGTATTGGTAAAACCACAACGGCCCGTATCATTGCACGTGCGCTGAACTGCATCGGTGCGGATGGCAAAGGCGGGGCGACCATTGAACCGTGTGGCGTCTGCGAACATTGCCGCGCAATTGCCGAAGACCGCCACGTTGATGTTCTGGAAATGGATGCCGCGTCCCGTACCGGTGTGGATGACATTCGCGAACTGATCGAAGGCGTGCGTTATCGCCCGACCTCGGCCCGCTACAAGATCTACATCATCGACGAAGTGCACATGCTTTCCAAAAGTGCGTTCAACGCGCTTCTCAAAACGCTTGAAGAGCCGCCAGAACATGTGAAATTCATCTTCGCGACCACCGAAATCCGCAAAATTCCGATCACGGTTCTGTCGCGTTGTCAGCGCTTTGATCTTCGCCGCGTTCAGACCGAAGAACTGGCAGCCCATTACACCCGCATCGCCGGGCTGGAAAATGCTGAAATCGAAGAAGAAGCCGTCACCCTGATCGCCCGTGCCGCCGACGGATCTGTCCGTGATGGCATGAGTTTGCTCGATCAGGCGATTTCCCATGGTGCTGGCAAAGTCACCACCCAGCAAGTCCGTGACATGCTGGGTCTTTCGGACCGGTCGCGCATTTTCGATCTGTTTGATTTTACCATGAAGGGCGAAATCAACGAGGCGCTTGAACTTTTGTCTGCGCAATATGCACTGGGTGGCGATCCCGCCGTGATGTTGCAGGATATGCTGGACCTGACCCATTGGCTGACCCGTGTGAAATTGTCACCCGATGCCGCCAATGACCCCGGCGTGTCACAGATCGAACGTGAACGCGGCAAGGAAATTGCCGCCAAGCTTGCCATGCCGCAATTGACCCGCGCCTGGCAGATGCTGCTTAAGGGGCTTGAAGAAACGCGCATTGCGCCATCCCCCATTCAGGCCGCTGAAATGATCCTGATCCGTCTGGCCTATGCAGCAGAAATGCCGCCGCCCGGCGATCTGATCAAAAAACTGCGCCAGGACATGGCCAACGCGGCGAGCGGTGCCGGACCACAAGGTGGTGGCGGCGGCAATGGCGGTCCCGGACCGCGGATGCAGGTGGTCAATGGCGGCGGTGGTGCCGCTGTGGCACAGCGTCGGCCCGACCCGCTCGGCGAACCCGAACAGGTCGAACAGGTCGCCTATGCCAAAATGCCCGAAAGCTTTGCCGAGGTTGCCGAACTTCTGGGCAAGGAACGCGAAACCACCGGTATCGCGATGCAGGTCAAAAACTATATGCATCTGGTGAAATATGAACCGGGACGGATCGAATTTCGCCCGGCACGCGGTGCACGTTCGGACCTGTCGACCCAACTGATCAAGGCGCTTAACAATCTGACAGGCCATCGCTGGCTGGTCAGTGTGTCAGAGCGCGAAGAAGGGGCACCGACCCTCAAAGAACAGGAACTCGAAGCACTGGAACAGCGCAAGGCTGACGCTTCGCAGGACCCGGTGGTCAAAGCCATCCTTGATGGTTTGCCAAGCGCAAAAATCGTGGCCGTTCATCTGCCACCCGGACAGGAACTGTCCGAAGGTGAAGAGGACGAAAGCGGTTCCGTATATGACGACGCATTTTATCTCGAAGGAGACGACGAGCTATGAAGAACCTTGCAGGGATGCTGAAACAGGCCCAGCAAATGCAGACCAAAATGCAGGAAAGTCTGGTGGAACTCCAAATCGAAGGCCAGTCCGGTGCCGGCATGGTCAAGGTGATGCTCAATGGCAAAGGCGAAATGCGTGGTCTTTCGCTTGATAAAAGCATCGTTGACCCGAGCGACACCGAAGTCCTCGAAGACCTGATCGTTGCCGCCTATAACGACGCCAAGGTCAAGGTCGAGGCCGCCGTTCAGGAAAAGATGAAAGACGTCACCGGTGGCATGAACCTTCCCGAAGGTTTCAAACTGCCGTTCTGATCCGGACCGGATGACAATTTGATTTGCACTTTCGAAGTGCCAGACAAAGGGTGGCATTGCGCCGCCCTTTGTTTTTGATACAAGCTAGGGGTCTGACCCTGACCATCAGGAAACACCACAAACGGGATCACCATGACCGGACGGGAAATCGAAAATCTGATCAAATTGCTGTCGCGCCTGCCGGGCCTTGGTCCGCGTTCTGCACGGCGCGCAGTGTTGCAGATGCTCAAGAAACCCGAAACCCTGATGATCCCGTTGGCCGATGCGCTGCATGAAACGGCCGAGGCCATGACCACCTGCACCAATTGTGGCAATATCGATGTTACCGATCCCTGCCATATCTGTGCTGACACCAATCGTGGTACGGACATGATCTGTGTGGTCGAAGAAGTCCAGGATCTTTGGGCGCTTGAACGTGGTGCAGCGTTTAAAGGGCAATATCATGTTCTGGGCGGTACGCTGTCACCACTTGATGGTGTCGGTCCCGACGACCTTAAAATCGATCAGCTGGTCAACCGGGTGCGCAACGGCAATGTCGCCGAAGTCATCCTTGCCACCAATGCCACCGTCGATGGCCAGACCACCGCGCATTACATCACCGAACGGCTGATCGAAACCGGGGTCAAGGTCACCCGCCTCGCCCACGGCGTCCCGGTCGGCGGCGAACTTGATTATCTTGATGACGGCACCCTCGCCGCTGCCCTGCGATCACGCAGTTCCGTCTGACACCGGGATGTCCGCCAGCCCATCAAAAAACAGCGATCAAACATTCAATAGGGCAGCCAAAGCTGCCCTGTGAACGTCGCGTATGTCGCAATTTTTCAAATTGTTTTGAATTGAAATACTGGTCAAAAAGTCAAATGTGACTGACTTATTTTATCGCAATTTATGCCGGCTTGATTTTTTCCGCGGCCAGGCGCGTTGCCAGTTCATAACCATATGCACCCGCCCCGGCCATCACCGCATCGGCCACCGGACTGATCCAGCTTTTATGGCGGAATTCCTCGCGGGCATGCGGGTTGGAAATGTGCAACTCGATGATATAGCCATCAAAAGTCTTCAGCGCGTCATAGATCGCAATCGAGGTATGGGTATAAGCCCCGGCATTGATAATGATGGCCGCCGATTTCTCGCGAGCCTCGTGAATCAGATCAATGATCGCGCCTTCATGGTTGGACTGGCCGAACCGAACGGCAACACCCAACTCACCCGCCAGTTCAGCACATTTTGCCTCGATCGATTGCAGCGTGTCATAGCCATAGATTTCCGGCTGACGCTGCCCCAGCAGGTTCAGGTTCGGTCCATTAATGACAAGAATTTCCTGCACGCTCATTTCAATATTCCCACCTTTATGCCCCGTATTCTGGCGGAATCCCCCCGGGGCCTGTTTATTTCGATGCTTCGCTGCGACGGTTCATGCGCGTCTGTGATGCCAGACGGATCGGTGCATTGGCTGCGCCAAACCCACGATACGCGCGTCGCTCCACCAGTTCAAAGAAGAAACGATTGGCAAAGGTCCGCGTATAGGCCTGATAATATTCACCTTCGTCGTCACGATCAAAGAGAATATTACGCGCACGCAAACGATCAAGCAGTTCCGGCTCCAACCCGAACCGCGCTTCGATATCATCGTAATAGTTTTCCGGGATCGGCAGAATCTCCACCCCGTGCTGCTTGCAATAATCGACAGATGCAAAAATATCGTCGCTCGAAAATGCCAGATGCTGCACGCCGCTTCCGAAAAACTCGTTCAGGAACTGGGAATGCTGGGTATGGGGGCTTTGCGACCCATTGAGGATCAACCGCACCGCATCACTTTGCACCACCTGACTTTGCACAAGCCCGCCCGGATCCGGGATATCAAGGGTCGGCATCTTGCCCAGATCAAAGATCGATGTGAAATACAAAAGCCAGGTCAGCATTTCCTCATACTGCATCGAGTATGAAACATGATCGACCGCACGCAATTTTGCCATGCCCGTCCCGACATTCCCGGCATTTTCCGGCTCGAATTCAACATCCCAAATCCGTGACAATTCACTGTGATCATCCAGAAAATAAACAAGGCTTCCGCCAACACCACGGATGGCAGGCATCTCGATCTCGCCTTCGCCAACTGCCTGACTGAACGGGGCGGCAAGCAATGCCTGCGCACGATCAAGGGTCGCCTTGGCGTCATCAACCTTAAGACCGACCGCACAGACCGACGGGCCATGCACGATATTATAGGAATGGGCAAAGCCATCCTTGTCGCAATTGATCACAAGGTTGATGTCACCCTGTTTCCACCATGTCACCGCCTTGGTCTTGTGGCTGCCGCGCTTTTCAAAACCAAGCCCGGCAAACAGGGTTTCAAGCTTGTCTGCGGTTTCTTCCTCGACCGCAAATTCAACAAACCCGACTTCCTGGGCATGCGCCTTGGGCGGCAGAGTCTTGGCTTTTTCACCGACCTTTACCCCCTCAACCCCGTCACCAAGATAAATCAGTGACCGCAACCCGTCCTTCGCCACGTTCTTGGTCGAACTGGACCGGAACTGGTCATTGAAAATTTCAAGCGACAGCGGACCGTCATACCCGGTCATCGCCAGATTGCGCATGAATTCATCAAGCGGGAAGTCCCCCTGCCCGGGGAAACACCGGAAATGGCGGCTCCAGGACAGGGCATCCATTTCAAGGATCGGGGCATCAGCCACCTGGACCAGAAAAATCTTGTCGCCGGGGATCGATGAAATCGCATCAAGCGGCACCTTGCGCGCCATGATGTGGAACGTATCCAGCACCAAGCCGACATTGGGGTGATTGGCGCGCCGAACCACTTCCCAGCTGTCGCGATAATCGCTGATATGCTTGCCCCACGAAAGGGCTTCGAACGCGATACGAAGGCCGCGCTTTGCGGCCCGATCGCCAAGTTCCACCAAATCCTTTGCCGCGCGGTCAAGCCCGCCAAGCGACTGCGGGGAAACGTTCGAACACACCATCAAAAGATCGGTGCCAAGTTCCTCCATCAGGTCAAACTTGCGTTCTGCCCGTTCAAACGCGCGGGTGCGCTGGGGTTCTGGCATACCCTCGAAATCGCGGAATGGCTGAAAGGTAACAAGCTTAAGGCCAAGGTCCCGGATCGTCTTGCCGACATCGGCGGGTGATCCGTCAAAGGACAAAAGATCGTTTTCAAAAATCTCGACACCGTCAAAGCCGGCTGCGGCAATGGCATCAAGTTTTTCCTGAAGGTCGCCAGACAGTGAAACTGTGGCAATCGAGGTCAGCATTTTATCCCTCCGGACTACGCAAAGAGTGTTCCGGCCCCGTCGGGATACCTGCTGTGACTTGCCAGAATGGTCTGGTCAAATGCGTCGGGCGGCCAGCCAAAAGCGCCACCCCAAACAGGTCAGTCCTGCGAACGATGCCGGTAGGTTTCAATATGATCGGTCAGCCGTGCGATCGCGGCATCTGCATCACGTGCAAGTGCCAGTTCGCAAAGTGCCCGATGCTCATCGATAATTTCCTGACCACGGAATCCGTGGGTTTTCAGTTCGATCACGACATAACGCCGGAACTGATCGAAAATCTCGCGGTGAAGACGCAGATGAAGGTCCGAACCGCATGCCGAAATCAGGGCCTGATGAAATTCGCGGTCATACTGGCTCCAGCGAACGGTCAGTTCGCGGCTGTCTTCAACCATCATCTTCTTTTCAATGGCAGCAAGCTTGTGATGAGCCGCCGCAACCCGGGCTTCCCATTCAACATCGCCGTCCTTCATCGATGCACTCAGCCCATCGCGTTCAAGCAGAAGCCGCATCGCCGTCAATTCCTTGAAATTGGACGGCGATGTTTCGACAACACGAAAACCCTTCTGGCCTTCGACAAAGACAAAGCCCGATGCCACAAGACGGTTAAGAACTTCGCGCAGCGTGTTGACCCCGACGCTATAACGTTCGCGCAGCGCCTCAAGCTTAAGCTTCACGCCCGGCTGCAACTCGCCATACAGAATGTCATCGCGAATTTCGTTATAGACTGTCTCGGCAACCGTGCTGCTGCTCATTTCTTGCTCCCTACCCTGTCAATGCCTCGGGATAGGCATTGAAGTATTCTGTTCTTGCAGCATCGGCATCGATTTCTGCCCCGCTGAAAACCTCGAATGCTTCAATACCCTGAAAGAAGAAGAGTTCAAAGCCAGTCATGACTTCAATCCCCGATTTCGCCGCCGAGGTCAGAAACGCCGTCTGCACCGGGGTATAAACCGCATCAAACGCCCATTTCTGTCCCCCAAACAGGGTCGTATCAAACGGACAGCCGGGATATTGGTTCATCCCGACCGGGGTACAGTTGATCAACCCGTCGGCTGACCGCACCGCATCGGCAAGATCGGCTTCGCCAACAAATTCGGCCGCGGCATCAGCGGCAACAAGGGTTGCCACAAGTTCTTCACCACGCGCGGCATCCTTGTCATGGATCAGGATTTTGTCCGCCCCCAGACCGCGCAAACCGAATGCGGTTGCAAGCCCGACGCCCCCCGCGCCGAGCTGCAAGACCGTGCCCGGCTTTGCATCGCCAAATTGCTGGCGATAACCGCGCATGAAACCGACAAAATCGGTGTTGTCCCCGCGCCATCCGTCTTCACGAAACACCACGGTATTGACCGATCCCAAGGCTTCGGGAAGGCGCTTGCGCGGGGTGATCAGTTTGCGTGCACTGGTTTTGTAGGGATGGGTCACATTGACCCCCGCATAACCGGTCTGTGCACATTTGGTCAGTTGTCTGATCAGATCGAAATCGGCGATCTGATCGCTATCAAGATAGTCGTATGTAACATCCATCCCGCACATACGGCCCAGCAAAACGTGCAGTCGGGCTGACTGGCTCCGTGAAATGCCTTTACCGATAAGACCGAGCTTCAACATGGAATGGTATCCTAAAATCCAAACAGGTTAGGCAAGAAGGTGACGATGTCAGGCACAAAGGTGATGAGGATCAGCACCATAAGTTCGACAATAAAGAACGGCATGATCGCGCGGATCATCCTGGCCATCCCGACACCGGCAATTGCATCGGCGACAAACAGGCAAAGTCCCATCGGCGGTGTGATCAGACCGATCATCAGGTTAAAGATGACAATGATGCCAAAATGGGTCGGATCGATGCCAAGGCTGATTGCGATCGGATGCAGGATCGGCACCAGCACCAGCATCGCCGCAATGCCTTCAAGCACAAGGCCAACCGCCAGCAACATCAGGTTGATCAAAATCAGGAAGGTCGCAGGACTGTCGACATAGCCCAGAACAAACTTGCTGATCGACTGCGGGATACCGGCAAATGTCATGAACCAGTTTGCCGCTGCAACCGTTGCCATAATGATCAGGATGCTTGAAGAATCACGCATCGCCCCGGAAAAAATCCCCGGCAAATCCGATGGTTTGAGTTCGCGAAACACAAACAAGCCAACCACCAGCGCATAAAACACCGCAAAGCTTGCCGCCTCGGTCGGGGTCACGATCCCCGCCAGGATCGAACCGATCACGAATACCGGCATGAAAAGCGGGATCAACCCGTTCCACACGGCTTTGAGCTTTTCAGCCATATTCATGCGTTCACGCGGTTTGGCGTAATTCTTGACAAAGAACCGCACATAAACCGAAAGCGCAATCGCCAGCAGAATGCCCGGCACAATCCCGGCAAGGAACAGGGCCGGAACCGACACATTGGTGGTAATCAGCGCATAGATAATCACCGGAATGCTTGGCGGAATGATCGGACCGATCACCGACGATGCAGCGGTCAGAGCGGCGGCAAAATCACGCGGATAGCCTTCCTTTTCCATCGACGGAATAAAGATGCGCCCGATTGCCGATGTATCGGCCACCGCCGATCCCGAAAGTCCGGCAAAAATCACTGATGACCAGATATTGACCTGTGCCAGACCGGCCTTGGCATGGCCGACCAGCGCATTGGCCAGATTGATAACGCGCGATGTGATGCCGCTGGCATTCATCAATTCGCCGGCCAGAACAAAAAGCGGGATCGCCAGAATGGTAAAGCTGTCCATGCCCGCAAAAATGCGCTGCGACAGCAAATCAATCCCGAACGTTCCGGTGCTGATATAGGCCACAAGACCAAGTGCGATGGCAAAGGCAACCGGTGCGCCGATCGCCAGCAGGGCCAAAAGGGTAACGCCGGTAATCATGCCTCACCCCCGGTCGAATTCTTGTCAAAAATCGATGCCAGACGCAGAAGTGCCGCAATGACAAGGCAAACCCCGCCAATGGTAATTGCGATCTGCGCCCAGTACATCTGAATGCCGATGCCCGATGCGACAATCCCGCCGCGCTTGGCGGCAAAAATCCATCCGGCATAGGCAAGAACACCGCCCAGCACCAGCGTTGTGGCATCGACCACAATCGCAAGCTTGCGACGCAAACGGGCCGGCACGGTATCAATCACGATGCTGAATGTGATCTGGGTACCCTGGAGATAGGCCAAAGCCACACCAAACATGCAACCATAGATCATCGCGTATTTCGCGACCTCTTCGCTCCATTGCAGCGGGGAAGAAAATAAATAGCGGCTGACACTGCCAGCAAAAACAACACCAAACACTACGAGGATACTGATCCCCGAAAGTCCGGCGAGCAAACGCTTGAACGCTTTCTCTGCGCGTTGCATGGGTTCCCCCGGATCGTCGCGGAAAATTCAAATGCCCCTGGGGCACCATGGCGGGAAAAAAGGGCAGACCAGGAACAAGGAGGAGTCCCCGGTCTGCCAATGCCGATTACATGGAAGCTTCTGCTTCGGAAACGGCTTTCTGCAGTTTTTCAATCCACTCGGCGTCAATCTGACCCGACAGCCAGTTGATCACAGCCGGCTGGGCTGCATCACGGAATGCCTTAAGCTGTTCTGCGGTCGGCGTGGTGACTTCCATGCCTTCTGCTGCCAGCTTCGCCACACCTTCTGCGGAATTGAACTGCTGGATTGCGCGACCAACATTGGCGGCAATTCCCGCAGCACGACGCAGAAGCGCCTGATCCGCATCCGACAGACCCTGATAGGTTGCTTCATTGATCACGATGAAGTCGGTGCCATATACGTGACGGTCCAGCGTCAGGTATTTCTGCATCTCATAGAATTTGTTGGCATAGATCACGCTGATCGGGTTTTCCTGGCCGTCAACAGTCCCGGTGGTCAGTGCAGTCGGAACTTCCGGCCACGGAATCGGGGTCGGATCACCACCAAGTGCTTTGACCATTTCCACGAACAACGGAACGGTCATGACGCGAATCTTCAAACCTTCCATATCTTTCGGTTCGGCGACTGCACGCTTGGAGTTGGTAAAGTTACGGAACCCGGTTTCACCATATGCCAGCGTCCGAAGACCGGTTTTTTCCAGGCAATGCTCGGCAAGTTCCTTGCCAAAACCACCATCCAGAACATTCCAGGCAACGTTGGCATTCGGGAAGATATAGGGAATATCAAGAACGGCTGCCTCGGGGCAAACCTTGGAGAACGGGCCCGATACCATCGACATGGCCAGCGTACCGTCCTGGGTATTCTGCAACAGATCGGTTTCACCGCCCAGCGCACCGGCCGGGAACAGTGCGACCTCAATACGGCCGCCGGATTCTGCTTCGACAATATTTTTAAAGACCTGGGATGCCGCACCCTTCTTCGAGGTGGTCCACTCTGCCGGATCGACATGGGCAAAGTTCAAGGTCACGTCAGCTGCCTGCGCGGAATAACCGAATGACGCGGCAACCATGGAAACGGCGCCAAACAGGGCACCCTTGGAAATCATCTTCATTACTTCCTCCCAATTGAACGAAATCCCGCAGACCGTGGTTGCTTGTGACAATCTTGTTCTTGCGCAGTCTGATTCGGAATTAGGATAATTTAAAAAACATAGGAGATTTTGTCAAACATTCTATATTTTGACGAAGCCCGCCATTTACCGGGCCTTTCGGCCCCGTGATCAAAACCGCCCCGTCTGATTTCTGCCACCACATGGGTTCCTTGTTGCCCCGTGATCGCGTCATCGAGTTCACATAGACATTGGGTGCTGTGGGCAAATCGCCAATGTGCGCATGCCGATATTCCCCGCCATCGCGCTGTTTCCCAACGATCATCCCCGGTTTGCCCCAAGGACGGAGAAATCGAAAACGCTTGCTGTAAATCGGGTTATTTGTGCTACTTTGGCTTAGAAACGTGACGATTCGTCCCTTTAAGTAACGCTATTTCCAAAGTGAATTCCGTGAACAGTGTCAACGGCCCAACATCACCGCAGCTTGCAAAAATCGCTTCGCGTATTTTGGCGGGCAGCTTTTTGTTTGAGGATCTCGATCCTGAATTGCTCGAACAACTTTCCGGTCAGGCAACCGTACGCCGACTGGAAGACGGGCAATTGCTGTTTGAAAAGGGTGCACCGGCTGACGGACTTTATGCGGTCGAGGCCGGCAAGGTCCGCATTTCATCTGTTTCGGAAACCGGCAAGGAAATCGTCCTGAACGTTCTGGCACCCGGTGCCGTTTTTGGCGAGATCGCCCTTCTTGATGGCGAACCGCGCACGGCAACCGCGCGGGCTGTCGGCCCGACCCGGACCCTGTTCATTTCACGTGATGACTTCTTTGAAATCTTTGACCGCGAAGCACCGCTTCGGCGCCATATTACGGCCCTTCTGTGCCGTCGCCTGCGCTGGGTCAGCGATCTTCTTGAAGATGCCAATTTCCTTGATCTGACCGCACGTCTGATCAAACGCATTCTGTGGCTGGCCGAACGTCATGGCGGACCCGATCCCGAAGGCATCCGCATAGCACTTCCGCTGTCGCAACAGGAACTTGGTCTGATGCTTGGCGTAACGCGCGAAGCCGTAAACAAGAAACTGCGTGAACTTGAAAAACAGGGGATGATCACCCGCCGTGACGGCCGACTGATCATCAAGGACAGCGACGGGCTGAAACAACTTCTTGCTGATGCCATCAAAAACTGAACCTTCGGATTCATTGTTTGACCGCCTTGTCGCACGCGAGGAAAAGCGCGGGCTGATCCTTGTCGCGTTTTTGCGCATCTGCATGCTGGCCTTTATCCTGTTGCTGTTCAGCAAACCCGATTCCCCCACCGGCAAACTTTACACCCTGCTCGAAGTACTTGGCTGGTTCATTCCCGGCGTGTTTATCCAGCTGTTTGTCGCCTTTCGTGGCGGCAAGACATACTGGATGATCTATTTGCTTGCGGTGATTGATGCGGCCCTGATCGTCTATGTTTCGGTCGTGCCCGATCCGCTCAATCCGCTGATTGATCACCCGGCATGGCTTTACGGATTTGTGGTTCGTGACCGTGGCGTCGTCTTTTCGATGATCATGATGGCACTGGTCATCATGACTTTTTCGCCGCGTTTGATTTTATGGTTCGGGTTCTGGCTGTTTGTTGCCTGGTGCGGGGCGATCTGGTGGCTTGTCACCCGTCCGGGCGTGATTGTATCCCAGCATTTCGGCGATGAATGGAACCCGACCCAGCAGGAACTGATCGATACCTATAACCTGCCGGAATTCGTCGATATCTCGGCACTGGCCGAACAGGTCATTATCGTCATCGTCTTTACGCTGGCCTGTGCGGTGATGGTTTCGCGACTGCGTGTTTTGATCAACCAGTTTGCCGCGGCTGAACGCGCGCATGGCAATCTGGCGCGCTATTTTCCCACCGCCCTTGCCGATCAGCTTGCCGATCGCGATGAACCGGTCCGGGTCGGCGAACGGCGTGAATGTGTCATTCTGTTTGCCGACATCATGGGCTTTTCGCGCTTTGCCGAAAAACGCGACCCACAGGAAGTGATGCGGTTTCTCAATCAGTTTCACCAAATCACCACCAGCCAGATCGGGGCATATGGCGGGATTGTCGAAAAATATATTGGCGATGCCGTAATGGCGAGTTTCGCCGCCTTTGACAATCTTGAACGTCCCGCCGCCAATGCCTTTTGCGCGGCCCAGGCCATCATCAATCAGGTCGCCGAATGGCAGGCCACCGATCCCGCCGATGGTGACGAACCGCTCAGGATCGGGGTCGGCCTGAATTTCGGAGCCGCCGTTGTGGGTGATATCGGCCAGCGCGAAGCCATGACTTCGGCCGTGATCGGCGCCAGTGTCAATCTGGCTGCCCGCCTTGAACAGGCCACCCGCGAACTGGGCAGCGAAATGGTCATCAGCGCCGATTTCGCCAACAAACTCCGCAACGAAGTCCCGGTTTGTGCGCCCGTCCTTCTGGCCCCGTACAGTCAGACCGAAACCATTCAGGTCAAAGGTTTCAGCGAACCGGTCGGTGTCCTTTTCCGGCCCGCCGAACAGTGGTGACCGGAAAATTCCGGCGCATCGGGCAACCCCTTGAAATTCCGGGATACCGGACCAACGTGCTTTGCATTAGGATTGGTTCGATACGCGATCTGATCAGCAGGAGGAAACGATGGTCAAGACGCCTGACGTGAATGCACCGGCTGCGGACGCCGTTCCGACTGCCGTGACGCTAACCACCCTGTTTGGTGAACGGGAATTTGCCTGGGACAAGGCAATCTATTTCCCGGCCGGTCTCAAAGGCTTTCCCGATCATAACGTCTTTGCACTGGCAAGTTTCCCCGGCGACGGGTCCAATGCCTTTATCCTGATGCAATGCCTGACCGAACCGGAACTGGCCTTTATCGTCGCCCCCTACAATCTTGATAGCGACACCATCCGCCCCGAACATCTTGAACAGGCCTTTAATATTCACGGCATCAAGAAAAATGACGGCGCGGTGTTGCTGATCGTGACTCTGCACAAACCCGAAGACGGCGATATCAGCATGTCGGTCAATTTGCGTGCGCCGATCATCATCGATACCGCACGCCAGTCGGCCTATCAGCACCATCTGCCGGAAATGGGTGGCTATTCGTTCCGCCATGTCGTGAACTGACGCAAGTCCCCTGACGCCCGGCATTTCAGACGCCGTTTGATACCGGCCCCTGTCTGACATGGTCGCTATTATCGCGACCATGTCAGACAGGGCGTATTTTTGCGGCAATGACTTGGCCTTGTCCGCCGCTTTTGACGCGGCACTTAAAATCGTCCAGCCCTTTCCTTGATCCTGCCATCTTTTCACGCGATGGTAGCAGTCATTACTTCTTTAAAATCAATCAAGGGACCGGAAATGGCTGGAACTTTGCGTAACCGTTTTGCGCTGGCTGCGATGTTGGGCACGGCGGTATTTTTCGGACAGGATATCGAAGCGGCCAGTGCCCAAAGCACGGTCGAGGAACGCAACAATCTTGGCCCGGCCATCCCGCTTTCGACGGATGCGCGCACCAAGTTGCAGCTGACGGTTTATCCGGGCAATCTGTCGCTGATCGCCGAACAGCGCAAAGCCACCATTCCCGATGGCCAAAGCACGCTACGCATCAGCGGGCTTCCCACCACCCTGATTGATGATTCATTTCTGATCGGTACTGCGACCGACAGTGATCTGGTCTGGACGTCATTGCGCAGTCGCGGCAATGGCTACAACGCGTTCGAAAGCCTGCTGCGCGATCAGATCGGCAAAACCGTCACCATTCGTCGTGGCGATGACGACCTGATCGAAGGCAAACTTGTTGCCTTGACCCATCTTGCACTGGTTCAGACCGATGCCGGGATCGAACAGGTGCCAATGGATCGGATCATCATCAACGACCTGCCGGACGATTTCACCACCGGTCCGTCGATTGATGCCGACATTGCCACCACAGCCCCGCTTGACCATGTCTCGATGGCCTATCTTCTGGGCGGGATTGGCTGGAACACGTCCTATGTTGCGGTTTATGACAGTCAGACAAACCAGCTCAAACTCTCGGCCATTGCCCGCGTTACCAACAATTCCGGCAGCACCATCGATGGCGCACAGCTTCGCCTTGTTGCCGGCGACATGAACCAGGTCGGCGCATCACCGATGGCCAAAGGTGCGCGCACCGAAATGATGATGTCCGCTATGGCCGACAGTGCCGCACCGGGTGCCGGTGCCCCGGACCGCGAGACATTTGAAAATCTGCATGTCTATGGTCCGTTCAACGATCTTTCGATGAAAAACGGCGACACGGTCATCCTGCCATTGATTGATGCCCAGATTTTGCCGGTTGAACGCCGCGCCATTTTCCAGGCATCAAGCAACCCTTATGGCATGGGCCAAAGCAGCCAGACCGATTTTGTCCGTCCCGATCTTGAACTGAAACTGACCAATGATGGCGGCGCGGATGAAAACAGTCCATGGCCTGCGGGCATCACCCGCATCTTTGCCAGGGCCCCGTCGGGTGACACCGGCTTCCTTGCGGAAAATTACATGTCGCTGACCCCGGTCGGACGCGATGCGATCCTGCCGATCGGTCAGGCCAGTGAACTTTCGGGCACCCGGGAAGTTACCGCCTTCTCGCGCACGGCGCGCCCGAACCTGCCTGATGCGGTCAAGGCAGATCTGAACTGGACCATCCGTAACACCAGCGACCGCGAAGAAACCGTCACCCTTCGCGAAAATGTACCGTCTGACTGGACGGTCACCAAGGAAAGCCACAAGCATGACCGCCCGGATCCCGGCCTGATCACCTGGACAGTCAAGGTCCCGGCAAAATCCGAAATCAAGGTCAGTTGGTCAGTCGAAAGCAGCCGCTAGGCCCTTTCCACCCACCCTTCCCGACGGCTGCAAGACCCATGGTTTTGCAGCCGTTTTTTGTTTGGCCGGGCGGTTACGTGCGGCCTTTTCGTGTGCTGTAGAACGCCTTGGCCAATGGCAACAGCAATGCGGCATCGGGCAGACGCCCGATCACATTGCATAAATCGGCGTAAATGCAGATCAGCTTGGTCAGAAGAACAAACGCTTCCTGATTGTGCATCCCGGCAAACTTGCCCAATACGTGAATTGCCTCGGCCGCGGCATCACAGGCATGATCGTTATGCCCCGCACCGCGCATGGCCAGAACAAGTGCTGCCAGCGAATAACCAAGATCAAGGCGCTCTGTATCATCCTTGCGCCCGACGCAATTGCGCAGCCTGTCGCGTCTGAGTGCCACGGCCTGACTGGCCGCATCAATCGCCCAGTCCCATTCTTCGGCCTCCAGTTCAAGTGCCGCCCGGTTATTCAGACTAAGTGCAAGACCCGCAATCGCCGCATCGCGTGATGTCGGAAGATGTTTGGCGAAAATCGTATCGGCCTTGTCAAACAGGCTCAGGGCATATTCACGGTCGCGATAATGCTGGCCGCTTGCCATTTCCAGATACAGTCGCGCCACCGCCAGCGAATTGGCATCTGCCTGTTCAAGATAGGACAAACGCAACGCATATTCGTCCGATTTGTCCCCCATCCTGATCCCGCCAGTTTGTTGTTCAACCCTCATGCTGCACGATGACCGCGCCTCAAAAAGACGTTTCGAACAGGTGTTTTGTGAAGGATCGTACCTCTTGGGGGGATAACCCGCGATAAGCTGTTTCACTGTACTGGGCAGCCTGATAGGCTTGGGGACCTGATTGCATTTCAACTTGCCCCACTGCCCGGAAATCAGTCTTCAATGAGCTTACAAACCGAAACTCTGCGTGCCTTGTATGGCACATGGCGTATCGCCCGTGGTGATACGGGTGGACTTGCGTTTTTCAATTTCTCGCTCGAAGGATTCTGGCGGTCCTTTCTGGCGGCTGTGATCATCTTTCCGGCATTTGCGTTTCTGCGCTGGCATGATCTTGTTTCCGCCCCGGATGACTTTCCGGTCCTGCGCTATATGACGACCGAAGTCATCGCCTATGTCATCAAATGGGTCGCCTTTCCGCTTTTGATGTTTCACATCACCCCGATGCTGGGCCGCGCCGAACGCTATGTCGCCTTTATGACCGTCTATAACTGGGCAAGTGTCCTTCAGATGGGTGTCTATCTGCTGGCTTTGGCACTCGGTGTGCTGTTTCCGATGCTTGGCACCGGCGGATTTGTCATGATTGCAGTGATCGCGACACTGATTTACAGCATCTTTATCACCCGCCTGACCCTGTCCGTACCAATTCCCACTGCCAGCGCCATTGTCATTGCCGACTTCCTGTTATCGATTGTCATCACATCAATCGGTATCCGTTTGACCGTCGGGCAGTTATTCTGACTTTATAACGATTTGAAAAATCACCTTCATCAGGGAGAAACACAAAAATGAAACCCGTCCTTGCCGTCACCCGTCAATTGCCCGAAGCCGTCGCCAAACGCGCCGCCCAAAGCTATGACATCCGCACACAGGAAGGGGACGACCCGCTGTCGCGCAATGAAATCCTGGCCCTGTGCCACGGCGCAGACGCGGCCCTTGTTTCCGTTGGCGATCCGATTGATGCAACCTTTTTTGAAGAACTGCCCGACAGTGTCAAAATTGTCGCCACCTTCTCGGTCGGCACCGACCATATCGATCTGGCCGCGGCCCGGAAAAAGGGCGTGATTATCGGCAACACACCGGGCGTTCTGACCGATGCGACGGCCGATATCGCGTGGCTTCTGATCCTTGGTGCAGCCCGCCGTGCCAGCGAAGGCGAGGCCGAGGTCCGCAACGCCACCTGGTCAAGCTGGCGTCCGACCCATCTGATGGGCACCCAGGTCGCCGGCAAACGTCTTGGCATTGTTGGTATGGGCCGCATCGGTCAGGCCGTTGCCAAACGCGCGCGCGGCTTTGATATGGAAATCCATTATTACAATCGCCGCCGGCTGCCCGCCGATCAGGAACTCGGTGCGACCTATCACGACAGCATTGATGGCCTGCTGCCCCATTGTGACTTTCTGTCGCTGCATTGCCCGTCGACCCCGGAAACCCGCGGCATGGTCAATTCCGACTTCATCGCCAAGCTGCCTGATGGCGCGATCATCGTGAATACCGCACGTGGTGATGTGGTCAATGATGGTGACCTGATTGCGGCCCTGAAATCGGGCAAACTCACCGCGGCCGGCCTTGATGTCTTTGCAGGTGAACCAAACATCGAACCGGCCTATCGCGATCTTAAAAACACGTTCCTTTTGCCGCATCTGGGATCAGCCACGGTTGAAACCCGCAACGCCATGGGCTTCCGTGCGCTTGATAACATCGACGCCTTTGTCGCTGGCAAGGAAGTCCCCTATTCGGTCTGATCGGTATCCCCGAACCCGAAACAGGAAAAGGCGCTGGTAACAGCGCCTTTTTCATTTCCCGAACCTGTTTGCTGTCTGGCGGCCCTATTGCCAGCTATCCCAGATCGCTTTCTTCGCCAGCAGGCAGGATACAGGCGATCTCGCTGCCATCGCGGCTGATCTTGACGCGACCGCCATGGATTTCGACCACCGCACGAACCATCGCCATGCCAAGAGCACGGCGGGCGGACGGGGATTCGCCATCACGCAACCCTTCAAACAGCATCGGTTGCGGGGCTTCATCGGAAAGCGATATCGAAATTTCGATATCCTCGCCACGGCGGCGTGCCACCACGGAAACCTCGCTGCCTTCGGGGGCGGTGCGCAACACGTTGGTCACCAGAATGAACAATGCCTGTTTCAGGCGGCGTTCATCGGCCACCATCCAGCCGATATTGCGCGAACAATAAAGACGCAGCGACACATTGAGTTCCGCCAGGCGGGCCCGCGTCAGGGCCTCCAGAGACCGTAACAAGCGCCGCGGATCAACCGTATCAAGTTCAAGTGCGACCTGCCCCGATCCCAATGTCGCCAGATCACGCATATCATCAACAAGGGCCAGCATGCTTTGTGCTTCGGCCCGGATGGTTTCGACCGAACGCGCCACATTGCCGGTCAGATGCGGGATCAAACGATCAGATTCGCCATTGATATGATCAAGCGGCTTGGTCAGCTCGCGCGATACCGTGGAAATGAAATCCGACTTCATCTGATCGGCGGTGCGCAGCGCCTCGTTACGTTCACGAAGCGCACGTTCGACCCGGATGGTATCGGTCACATCGATATAAGACATCATCACCGCCCCGTCAGGCAGCGGCACAATGGCGAAATCAATGATGGTGTTATCGGCCCGTTCAAGTCGTCCATTCATCGGCTCGTGATTGGTGATACGTGCCACCATCCGGCTTTTGAACTTTTCCCAGTCTTCGCGTTCGCGCCAGTAGTCCCGGGATTTTTCAACGACCTCGGCCAGATGCGGCGCCGCATCAAGGAAGGCCGGATCAAGTCCCCACAGATCGGCAAAGCCATGGTTATACAGGCGCAACCGCCCGTCGCCACTGATCACGCCAACCGCTTCATGCAGACTTTCAAGCGTCTCGCGCTGAACCGCAATCAGGGTGTTATAGGAACTTTCAAGCACCAGCTTGTCGGTCACATCCTCATAGACAAACATCAGACCGCCAAACGGATGGGGCGATATGAACCGGCGTAATGTCATGCCATTTGGCAGATGCATCAAATCTTCTTCAGGCTTCAGAAGATCTGTAAATCGCTGATTTTCGGCATTGCGGAACTGGGTAAAATCGGTGACTTCGGGCAATTTGCGTTCATCGCGCAGGCGGCGCAAAACATCGTCATGGGTCGGCTCCGACCACAGCCATTCGTCATCCAGATCCCAAAGCTTGGTAAAGGCGGTGTTAAAGAAAATAAGCCCCTTGTCCCCGCCATAAACCGCAATTGCCGTTCCCAGATTTTCCAGAACTTCGGCATGGGCGCGAATATGGCGCGACAGATCGGACTGCAATTCCTCGACCGGAGTGCAATCAATCGCAAACCCGATCAGCCCGTCGGATCCATTGGCATCGGTGGACGGGGATTCGGTAATACGCAGCAATTTGCGGTCGCCCCGGATCACCACATGATAATCCCGTGTCAGGCTTTCGCCATTGCGCTGAACCGATGCGGCAAGCGACCGCCCGTGATCGGGAATGATCCCCGCACCGATTTCGGCCTGATTGGCCAGCGCATCCTCGATGCTTGGCTGTTCGACCGCATCGGCATAGGCCGCATTGCAATCAATCAGACGCAATTCGCTATCGCGCCGCCATACCGGGAACGGCAAACTGTCCAGCAACACCCGAAGGCCCGATACCTCGTGCTTCAGGGCCTGAAAATCACCAAACTGGCTTTCACGTTCTCGCGTATGGCGGGTTTCATCGCGGAACCACAATCCATGGGCCAGAACCTCGCTTGACCGGTCCTTGCGTGCGGCCATGCCGGTAACGTGGAATTTGCGCTCATCAAGGGTCGTGATCCACAATTCAAACCGGTCATGCCCGGCCTTAAGGTTGCGCACACGCTCCTTCAGGGCCTTGGCATCCTCGTCGCGCAACAGATCAAGCAAATCGGGGAACCGGCCATCCGTGCCCAGCTGAAACGCCCGGCGCAAAGACGGGCTTGCGCCTTCGGCAAAGCCCTGCTGGCTCCAGTAATAAACCGGATCGGGCCCGGCAAACAAAAGATGGGTGAAAAGCTCGCTCTCGCCGGCCAGCTCATGTTCGTGATCTTCAACTTCTTCAAGATGGCGGCGCATCCGAAGCGACATCCGCCACCCGATCCAGCCGGCAATCGCCGCCCCGCCAACAGCGGCAAGTGCAACCACCAGCCAGTCACGGTCGCTTAGTCCGGCAAGACTTCCGAAAATTGTCGCACCGATTCCTTCGGGCGCGGCGGTTTGCGCCGGCGCATTCAGGCGAAATTTTTCCTGGGCAACAAGGCTTGCAGCAGGAAACAGCATCGATGCGATCGCCGTTCCCCCCGCAAGAAGGGCAGACAGCCGACATCTGGGCAAGTTGCGCAAAAATGCCCTCACCTGTTTCCTTCCCCCGCTCAGTTTGGAAGCTTGCTCGGATGCGTTCCGTGTCACGTGTTGTTAACCGTTTGTGTTTATGAGCTATTATTATGGTGAAAACAGGGTGCTTTTACCACCGTTTCGCATCATCTCGGCAACAGCCTTGTGCAAAGCCGTGTTTCACGGGGTTCGCCTGTGGAAAAACCGCAATGACATGGGCACTGAATCCGTTTATGTCTGCGGGACCGACATTCGTAACAGATCAAGTGTATCTATAATCTCAGATGAGTCCCAAACCGCAGCTAGATCTTTTTGCTCCACGTGCGGCGGCCAAGCCGGCCGCACCACAAAAGGACTCTGCCGCGCTGAAGGCCGCGCAAAATACCGGCCCTGAAATCGGCGATCTGTTTGACAGCAATTTCAACGCCGATGACATTGCCGAATGGGAACTGCTGTTTCGTGATGTCCCGCAATATAACTACCATTTCAAACGCGCCCAGATTGCCTCGGCCTTTGACCGGCCGCTGCATAAAAAGCTGATCGCATCGCATGCCTTTGAGCGGCTGCGTGAAATCTCGTTTTTGGGCGCGATCGACTATCTGTTCCATCCCAATGGACGCCCGGCCAATATTCGTCATTCGCGCTATGACCACACCATCGGCGTTGCCCTTCTGTCGCAACGCTATTGCCGCCTGATGGGGTTATCGGATGCCGATTGTGATTTGCTCGGTGCTGCGGCACTTTTGCATGATATCGGCCATGGCCCGTTTTCCCATACGCTGGAACCGGAATTTGCCCGGCGGTTCAACCTGAACCACCATCAGTTGACCGAAAAAATCATCACCGGCGAAGTCGAACTTGATCTGTCGGTCAATCATCTGCTGGTCAAACACAATGTTGATCCTGATGAAGTGATCGCGCTTCTGTCGAAGAAATCAAACCACCCGCATGCCAGCCTGTTTTCCGGTCCGGTCAATATCGACACGCTCGAAGGGATCAGCCGCACGAAAACCTATGTGCATCCCAATCACGTCCATTGTCACCCGCGCCTGCTGCTCGAAGCTGCCGTCAAACTTGATGCGGACTCGCTCAAACGCCTCGACAAATTCTGGCAGCTCAAGGAAGACATCTATCGCAATTTCATCTTTGGTCCGATGTGCTTTGCCACCGACCATCTGTGCCGCGAATTTGTCGTTAAAAATGCGCCGGACTTTGCCGCCGATGACTTCCTTCTGACTGAAAAGGCGTTCCTGAACAGCCACCCGGCCTTCAAGAAATTCCTGCACAGCCTGAAAAACCGGATCGAGCTTGATGGCGTTGCCGACGCAGTTGACCACCAGATCAGCGCATCGGCCAGCACCTTTGACCTGAACGAGGCCAAAGTCCCGCGCCGCGAGTTTCACATCAACAAGGATGTCGAAGTCCGCTGCTTTGCCGATCTGTCAAAACGCTATTACGAGGAAAAGCATTCCTTCCTCAGACGCGTCGGCAGCCTGACCGACCCGGCCCAACAGGCCGCAGCAGCAAGCCTGTTTGACTGATAACAAAGGTCGTTATCACCTAGTCACGGTGGATTGATGCCACGAAGGTCTGGTGTGCCGTTGCCAGATGACGTTCAAGCGCCTTCACGGCTCCAACCTGATCCCGGTCCAGAATCGCATCAATAATTTCAAGATGCTCGCGGATGGCAAGAATGATGCGTTCAACCTGGTTCTTGTTGGACCAGCGATAATGGAAATGGAAAATCAGCGATATCGAATCCTGGAAGCCATCCATGAACCGGTTGCCGGTCGCGGCATTAAGGATGCGGTGAAAACGGCTATCAAGTTCTGAAAACTCGATAAATCTGGTGTCGATCTCTTTGCGCAATTGAATATGTTCTTGCCGGATGCGCAGCATCTTTCCCCAGAACGGAGCTTCCTTGGGGATTGTAAAAATCGCGCTGATCGCACGCGTCTCGAACATCTGGCGCACCTCGTGCAGCTCAAGGGCATATTGTTCGGTAAACCCTTCAAGGATCCAGCTGCGCTGTGGTTCTTTGCGAATGAAGCCAAACCGGCTTAGGCCGATCAGAAATTCCCGAATGGTTGTATTTGAAACACCGAACTGTCGGGCCAGAACGGCTTCGCGCAGGCGACTGCCCGGAGGCGGCTGCGTGGTGCGAAGCCACATCATGAAATCGGTTTCCAGTTGCTCTTCAAGGCTTCTGATATCGGCGTTCGAAAAGTAATCGGACTTGGTCGTCTTGCGCAAAAACACAACCGGGAAGCTGTCCTCGGCAATCAGGCCGATCTCGCGCGCACGGTGCAGGATACTGCGCGCCAACGTCCGGCTCACTCCCAGCAATCTTGCCAGTCCCGATATGGATTCCGGGCAGTTTCCGACCGCAACACTGTCAAGCCAGGTATTGAAGCTGGTTTTGAATTTCTGATCCGAACGCGCCACCAAAGCCCCTGTCTTTATGGATGTTTTTTAAGCATTAAAGACAGTTGAGGTCCTTGGCAACTGTTCCCTAAGATCAACTGGAAAAACAAAAAATAAAAATAACCACAATCAAGGAGGACTAAATGTTCACTCGGAAATTGTCCCGTACGCTTCTGATGGGATTGACGGCCTTTGCAACCCTTGCAGGAATGCCCAACGCATCCAAGGCGCAAGAAGTCTTGAAATTCGGCCATGTTTACGAAGTCGATACCCCGTATCATCGCGCCGCACTTGAAGCCGCATCGATGTTTTCGGAACGCACAAACGGCCGCTATGAAATCAAGGTTTATCCGGCCTCCCAGCTTGGCAAGGAAGCCGCCATCAACGAAGCCCTGACGCTGGGTTCCATTGACATCATCTATACCGGCGTTGCCTATCTTGGGCAGACTTACCCGCCGATCTCGATCTCGGACTATCCCTTTGCGCTTCGCGGCTATGATCATTGGTCAAATTACGTCAAATCCGATCTGTTTGCCGAATTGTCCAAGGAATATACCGACGTTACCGGCAACCAGATCGCAGGGCTTGTTTACTATGGCGCGCGTCATGTCACGTCCAACAAACCGGTCCTGACCCCGGCGGATATGAAGGGCCTGAAAATCCGCACGCCCAATGCACCGGCCTATCAGATGTTCCCCAAGGAAACCGGTGCCAACCCGACACCGATGGCCTTTTCCGAAGTCTATCTTGCCTTGCAACAAGGCGTTGTTGATGCACAGGAAAACCCGCTTCCGACCATCAAGTTCAAAAAGTTCTATGAAGTTCAGTCAAACATCAATCTGACAGGGCACATCATCAACTCGCTGATCATGCTGGTTTCACCTTCGACCATGTCCAAACTGGGTGAAGAAGACGGAAAACTGTTGCTTGATACCCTTCAGGAAGCCGGCATTCACGCATCCGATGAAATCGTCAAAAGCGAAAAAGAACTGGCTGACTGGTTCACCACACAAGGCGTTACGGTCAACAAGGTTGATCGTGGTCCGTTCATTGACGTTATTGCTCCGCGCCTGAAAAGCGACGACATGCCGTGGGATCCGGAAATTTATGAACGCCTTCAGGCGATCAAGGGCTAACCCCGCCTGACCTTTCCATCCCAAATCCGGCCGGGGGAAACCATTTCCCCCGGTTACGTCATGTCCCGTTCCCAACGGAGAGACAAAAATGTCTGACATCAACGGGGATCTTTTCAAGGAACAGGAACAACAAGAAGCCGAAACGAATTTCCGCCTGAACATCACCTGGGCCGACTTTCCGGCTTTGCTGGTGTTTTGTGCCTTGTTCGTCACGGTGTTCCTGCAATTCTTCACCCGCTACGTCCTGAATGACTCACTGGCCTGGACAGAGGAAGTCGCACGTTACCTGCTTATTCTTCTGGCCTTTGTCGGTGCGATCAAATGCCAGCTTGTCGACAGCCATATCCGCCTTGAATTTATCGACAAACTTGCCGGGCGGGGTCTGACCAAGCTCAAACTTGTCGCGCTGTTGCTGTCATCAGGCTTCTTTGGCTTTGCCATCTATTCCCTGGACGAGCTGATGACCAAGACCTCCTACCAGAAGATGGTCTCTCTGCCGCTTCCCAAATACTACTTCTATGGATTGATCCTGGCTGCCCTTGGCGTCCTGATGGTCGTCCATCTTTACCAGATCTATCTTTTGCTGCGGAGACCGCGCTGATGAGTTTCATTCTTCTTCTGGTATCGCTGGTCGTCCTGATCGCCCTGCGCTTGCCGATTGCCGTGGCACTTGGTCTTTCCTCGCTGCTTTATATCCTGCTTGAAGGCATGCCGCCTGTCGTGCTGCTTCATAACATGATCAACGGCATGAACAGCTTTCCGCTTCTCGCCATTCCATTCTTTATCCTTGCTGGCGGATTGATGAATTCGGCCGGTATCACCAGCAGGATTTTTGCCTTTGCCCGTGCCCTTGTCGGCTGGGCCCATGGTGGTTTGGGCCATGTGAATATCGGCGCCAGCATTGTGTTTGCCGGTATGTCCGGTGCCGCGGTCGCCGATGCCGGGGGCCTTGGATCAATTGAAATCAAGGCAATGCGCGACGCCGGATATGATGACGACTTTTCGGTCGGCATCACGGCCGCGTCCTCGACCATCGGGCCGATCATTCCGCCTTCGCTGCCGCTTGTTATTTTTGGCGTCATGGCCTCGGTCTCGATCGGGGAACTGTTTGTCGCGGGTATCATCCCGGGTCTTCTGATGGCGGCATCCCTGATGGTCATGGTCTGGTGGATGGCGCGTAAACGCAACTATCCGCGCGACGTCGCCTTCAGCCCGAAGCTTGTCGGTTCAACCTTCAAGACCGCCTTTCTGCCACTTCTGACCCCGGTCATCATTGTCGGTGGCATTGCATCTGGCATGTTTACCCCGACCGAGGCCGCGGTTTGCGCAGCAAGCTATGCCATCCTTCTGGGCATGGCGGTTTACCGGACCCTAAGCTGGAAAAAGCTGATCCGGGTTTCGGTTGAAACGATTGAAACCACCGCCTCGATCTTGCTGATTGTCGGAACGGCAAGTGTCTTTGCCTGGATCCTTGCCGCCAATCAGGCTGCCGTTGTGTTCTCTGAGACCCTGCTTGGCCTGACCCAGAACAAGGCCCTGATCCTTCTGATCATTACCCTGATCGTGCTTGTGATCGGGCTGTTCATGGAAACCATCGCGGCAATTTCCATTCTGGTACCGGTCTTGCTGCCCGTCTCGCTGCAGCTTGGCATCGACCCGATCCATCTGGGCATCATCGTCATCCTCAATCTGATGATCGGCCTTCTGACACCGCCCATCGGCATGGTGCTTTATGTGCTGTCCAAGGTGTCGGCCATATCATTTGAACGCTGTGCCAAGGCTACCATGCCGTTCCTGGTTCCGCTGATCGCTGTGTTGTTGCTTTTGACCTATGTGCCTTCGATCACCCTGTTCTTGCCTGAACTTCTTTATCGGCAATAAAGCACGAAAATAGATGCAAATGACCCAATCCCCACCCATCAGCATCTTGCTGCATCCCGGCGACAATGTCGAAATTGCCCTGGCGGACCTGAAAACGGGGGCAGAACTTTCGCAAAGTTCTGTCACCCTGACTGTCCCGGTCGCACGTGGCCACAAAGTCGCAATACGTCCAATTGCCGCCGGCCAATCTGTTCTGCGCTATGGCCAGATCATTGGTGTCGCCACCACCGACATCAAACCCGGCGATCATGTTCATACCCACAATCTCGGCATGAGCGACCATCGCCAGAACCATGATTTCAGCAAAGATGCCAAACCTTTGCCTCCCGCTTCGGATTCCCGCTTTTTCATGGGTTATCCGCGCAGTGACGGACGCTTTGGCACCCGAAACTATATCGGTGTTCTGACATCTGTGAATTGCTCGGGCAGTGTCGCGCGTTTCATTGCCGAACAGGCGGAAAAAACCGGCTGGTTTGCCGATCTTGAAAATGTCGATGGCATCGTGCCGATCGTGCATGGCAGTGGCTGTGGCATGGGCCGCCATGACGAGGGTTATGACACCCTGTTTCGAACCCTTGCGGGCTATGCCAAACATCCGAATTTTGGCGGCATCCTGCTGGTCGGTCTGGGGTGCGAAGCCATGCAGGTCGAAGATCTTGTCGGTGCTGAAAAACTGCGTCATGACGGCAATTTCCATTACATGACCATCCAGAACAGTGGCGGCACACGCCAAACTGTCGAACGCGGCGTTGATATTGTCCGTGATCTGGCCCTTCGCGCCAATCACGCCAAGCGGTTCCGCGCACCGGCATCCGAACTGATTGTTGGTCTGCAATGCGGTGGATCGGATGGATATTCCGGCATTACCGCCAATCCCGCACTCGGCTATGCGTCCGATTTGCTGGTCCGTCACGGCGGTACAACCATCCTTTCGGAAACACCTGAAATCTATGGGGCCGAACATCTTCTGACCCGGCGCGCAATCAATGACGAAATTGGCCAGAAACTGATCGACCGGATTTTGTGGTGGGAAAACTACACGTCGGTGCGCGGCGGCGAAATGAACAACAACCCGTCGCCAGGCAACAAACGGGGCGGTTTGACCACCATTCTGGAAAAGTCACTGGGTGCCGTTGCCAAGGGCGGCACCGCCCCCCTGACCGATGTCTATGAATTTGGTCAGATCATCACCAACAAGGGTTTTGTCTTTATGGACAGCCCCGGCTACGACCCGTGCTCTGTCACCGGCCAAATCGCAAGCGGGGCTACCCTGATTGCCTTTACAACCGGTCGCGGATCGGTTTCGGGCTATGTGCCAAGCCCGTGCATCAAGCTGGCAACCAACAGTACGATGTATGAAAACATGGCCGAAGACATGGACGTCAACTGCGGGACCATTGTCGATGGTGCCGTTACAATCGAAGAAAAAGGCCGCGAAATATTCGACCTGTTTCTTGAAATCGCATCGGGCACCAAAAGCAAAAGCGAGGCCCTCGGCTTTGGCAGTGCGGAATTTGTCCCCTGGCAAATCGGGGCTGTGATGTAGGGATCATGAACCCCGGACACGAATTGACGCACGATGTTCAAGTATCAAGGATGTCGGAAACCGGGCTGACTTGATCAGGTCGTCAAATACGATGCCCGAAAGGCAGTCCTTCCTGTTACGCGGGGCTGCCTGACGCGCTGGCCGATACCGCCCCGCAACGGGCTGACACAATGTCAATCGACCACAAACAAGGTCGCACCGCTTTTGGTTGTTGAACGGTGGGCTTCGGCATTGTCGGCCACCTGGTAGCTCATACCGGGTTTGAGAATGAAGGTCCGGCCATCGTCAAGTTCGGTCACAAGTTCGCCTTCAAGACACAGCAGGATATGCCCCTTCGAACACCAGTGATCGGCAAGATAGCCCGGTGAATATTGCACCATTCGAACCCGGATCGAACCGAATTGTCGGGTGCGCCAGGTGGCAAATCCGGTTTCGCCGGGATGTCTGGTGGCTTCAACACTTGACCAGTCGGTCGTGCCGAATGGCAAATTGGCGATGTCCATGGCGGGAATCTTTTCTCAAAATCTGTGGGGCGCGGTTTCCGGTGCCGGAACCCGGGCGCCAAGTTTGGGCTTTTTAACCGGACCGTCAATCATCTTAATCCCGCACACCCCATATAAGTTAAACGCGGTATTAATCTTTAACCTTTACGCAGATAGTTGGTAATCAACGAGTCGCACCAAGAGGCTGTCCCGATCTTGTTACCCGCAACCATCGCCACCAATCAGGATTACTCTGCCCGTCGTCTGGCAGAGATGCGTGATGCGTTGGGCAACCGCCTGACGGGTGATAATTTTTGCGTTGTGGTAACCGGTTCCTATGGCCGGCACGAGGCATCCGATCAATCCGATCTTGATTACTTCATCATTGGCCGCGAAGCCGAACGTGATCAGGCCCCCCATCAGGATGTCGCCGATATCCTTGGCAAAATGGTGACCCGCAAACCGGCCGTAAACGGCCCGTTTTCATCCTATGTCACCGCCGAGGAACTGGTAAATCGCATCGGTCTGGATGGCGACACCAACTCGATCACAACCCGGCGGCTGCTGTTCCTGCTGGAATGCGAATGGCTTTATAACGAAGCCGGCAAACGCAAATTCTTTGACGATCTGATCGCCAATTACGTCACCACATCAGTCACCCGGGACTCGATTGCGCGATTTCTGGTCAATGATGTGATCCGCTATTACCGGACCATCAGTGTCGATTTTGAAATCAAAACCCGCGAAGGCGACGCCAGCAAGGCCTGGGCACCACGGCGCCTGAAACTCGTCTTTTCACGAAAAATGCTTTATTTCGGCGGTATTATTGCGGCTGCTGAAACTGCGGGTCGTGATTATGCGGGGAAACGTGAAAAACTGTCGGAACTTTTACAACTTCCGCCTATTACGCGCCTGCAAACCGTGTTTGGTGAAAAAAGCCTGCCTGCGCTTGAACTTTATGACCGGTTCCTGCGCGAATTGTCCGATCCCGATGTGCGCGCGCGTCTGGACGGGGTCGGCCCGCATGATCGCAATGATGCGGAATTACGGTCGTTGCTTGATGCCGGCAAGGAATTCTCGCGCGAACTGATCAAGCTTCTCAATGACCGATACGGGCCAGATCACCCGATCCACGAAGCCCTTCTGATGTAATCAGCCGGGCACCTGTGCAACACCGGTGACATGTTTGTGGTAATTGGCCCGGTCAAGGTCATGGACCTCGACGGTAAATTGCACCGCATAATCCCCAACCAGCCATTCCAGCCGGTCGCGCAAGGCCGCAAGGGCCGCTTCGCCGGTGGCAAATTTCGCCCGTTCACTGCGCCCCGACAATAAGCGGATATCAAGATGAACCATGGCATGCCGGTCACTGCCATCGGCAATCACCACATTTTCAAGCGGTGTTATCCGGGTTTTGAAAGACCCAAGATCCGCATCGGCTTCGCGCGCGACAACATAATGAAGATCAACCGCAAGCTTGGACAACTCGTCGGCAATCGGCAGTTTGGCGGAATATTCGATTTCAAGCTGGGGCATGGATCGATTTCTCTGTGGTGGCGGAATGGCGCTGACAAGCCGGAAAGAACCGGCTCACATCAGTTCAGCTTCCCATACAATCATATAAGTCACACCCGATCCTAGAACCTTTTCAATTTGCTGTGCATCGATTTTGTTTCTGCCCGATCAGGCGTCGATCCCATGGGCATCAAACACAAAAAAGCCGGTCTGAACGAACAGACCGGCTTTGATGCAGATCGGTGATAACCGATTAGTAGCGGTAATGATCCGGCTTGAACGGACCAGCCTGCGGAACGCCGATATAATCAGCCTGTTCCTGGGACAGTTTGGTCAGTTTCACGCCAAGACGGTCAAGATGCAGGGCTGCAACTTTCTCATCAAGGTGTTTGGGCAGGACATAAACCTTGTTTTCGTAGTTCGCGTGGTTTTTCCACAGCTCGATCTGTGCCAGCACCTGGTTGGTGAAGGATGCCGACATCACAAAGCTCGGGTGACCGGTTGCGCAACCAAGGTTGACCAGACGACCTTCGGCCAGAACGATCAGACGTTTGCCATCCGGGAATTCGACTTCGTCGACCTGCGGCTTGACGTTGTCCCACTTGTAATTGCGCAGCGAACCGATCTGGATTTCGGAATCGAAGTGACCGATGTTGCAGACAATTGCGCGGTCTTTCATCGCACGCATGTGGTCAAGGGTGATGATGTCGATGTTACCGGTGGTGGTAACAAAGATATCGCCAACCGGGGCTGCGTCTTCCATGGTGGTGACTTCGTAACCTTCCATCGCGGCCTGAAGCGCGCAGATCGGATCGATTTCGGTTACCAGAACGCGGGCACCCTGGCTGCGCATAGAAGCAGCAGAACCTTTGCCCACATCGCCAAAGCCGGCAACAACCGCGATCTTGCCCGCAACCATCACGTCGGTTGCGCGCTTGATGCCATCAACAAGCGACTCACGGCAGCCATAAAGGTTGTCGAATTTCGACTTGGTGACCGAGTCATTGACGTTGATCGCCGGAACCTTGAGCGTGCCTTTTTTCGCCATTTCATACAGGCGATGCACACCGGTGGTGGTTTCTTCCGACAGACCTTTGATGTCTTCGAGAAGTTCCGGATACTTGTCATGGATCAGCTGGGTAACGTCGCCACCATCATCAAGAATAAGGTTCGGCTTCCAGCCGTTCGGACCGGAAATGGTCTGCTCGATGCACCACCAGAATTCTTCCTCGGTTTCGCCTTTCCATGCGAAGACCGGAATTTCAGCAGCCGCAATCGCCGCAGCAGCCTGATCCTGGGTCGAGAAGATGTTGCACGACGACCAGCGAACTTCAGCACCAAGTGCCGTCAGCGTCTCGATCAGAACTGCGGTCTGGATGGTCATGTGCAGGCAGCCGACGATGCGTGCGCCAGCAAGCGGTTTTGCATTGCCATACTCTTCGCGCAGCGCCATCAGGCCCGGCATTTCGGTTTCGGCAATCGCGATTTCCTTGCGGCCCCACGAGGCCAGCGAAATGTCCGCGACCTTGTAATCGGTAAAGTTCGACATGTCGTCTCCAATCAAACAGGAATGGCGCATCCGCCAAAGACTTCTGGTCTTGCCGATACGCCGAGAAATTCTGTTGCGATCACTTCCCTGACCGCGATGGGTCACATATAAAGATTTCTTTATATCGTTTTCAAGTCTTTTTTTGCCCAAACACGCAACATGCATCGCGCAAACGGCAACGCGCCGCCGAAATCCGCCGGATTGCCGTGCAAATTGACTTGGGTGTCCCCTATGTCGGGATGATTGTCTGTTTGGGCAAGACCGGCCGGCCGTGCAATCAGGCCAGATCGTTAAAATCGTCAAGCATCATGGCGATCCGCGCCGAATCCCATTGTTCCATGACCCGATTGGCCTGATGGTGGGAATTTCGGGTATCAAGCCGGCGCAGCCGCTGTTTGACCGGCAACAGATTGACCGGCGACATCGAAAGATTGCGCAACCCGAACCCGATGAAAAGCGGCACATAGCGCGGATCACCGGCCATTTCCCCACAAACACTGACCGGAATGTCGCGTTCGCCTGCCACCCGGATCACATCCCGGATCAGGCGCAGCACAGCCGGATTAAGCGGATCGTAAAGACCCGCGACCTGATCATCGGTCCGATCGATCGCAAGGGTATATTGCGTCAAGTCATTGGTCCCGATCGCAAAGAAATCGCATTCCCGCGACAGGGTATCAATGGCAATCGCCGCGGCCGGAATTTCGATCATTGCGCCCAGTGGTGGCAAGACTTCGGGGATGGCATGCCCCTCCTTGCGCAGGCGTTTGGCCACGGATTCATATATCTGGCGCGCCCGGGTCATTTCATGCACCCCGACCACCATCGGGATCAGAACCCGCACCGGTCCATGCAGCGACGCCCGCAAGATGGCGGCAAACTGCACTTCAAGAAGTTCCGATTTCCGAAGAGACAACCGGATACCGCGCAAACCAAGGGCCGGGTTTGGCCCCGATGCGATTTCCGACTGCAAGGCGACGGCCAGCTTTTCCCCCCCGATATCAAGGGTGCGGATCGTCACCGGTTTGCCGTCCATCCGCTCTACGATATCGGCCAGTTCTTCGTATTGCTCATCCTCGTCGGGCAGGTAATCCTTGTTCATGAACATGAATTCACTGCGCAAAAGCCCGATGCCCGTCGCCCCGTTTTCAAGGGCGGCCGAAAGTTCGATCGGCAATTCGATATTGGCATGAAGATCAATATCCACCCCGTCGCGCGTCGCCGATGGCACATCACGAAGGGCGGCAAGCTTGTCACGTGCCGCCAGCCAGTCAGCACGACGCTGACTGTAATGTTCGATATCGGCGTCCGTCGGCGACAGAATGACTTCACCGCGCCCGCCATCGACAATGATCTGATCCCCGCCAGATACCCCACGAATGATATCAGCCGCCCCGAGAACCGCCGGAATGCCAAGGGATCGCGCCATGATCGCGGTATGCCCCTCGGCCCCGCCAAGGGCCGTGACAAACGCAGTCATTTGTCCGGGTTCAAACCGTGCCATGTCGGCCGGGCTGACATCTTCTGCAATCAGGATCGCCCCCTTGGGGGCCTTGTCCACCGCCCGGTCGGTTTCCCCCATCAGACAGCGCATCAGACGCAGGCCTACCTCGCGGATATCGGTGGCGCGTGCGGCGATATAGCGATCATCCATGCCCGAAAACTGGGTGGCGATGGCGTCGATCACTTCGCTGACCGCATGCACCGCATTAAGGCGGCGCGACACAATCAGTTCTTCTGCCCCGCGCACCAGACGCGACTGGGTCAGCATGTGGATATAGGCATCCAAAAGAAAGCCGAGCTCCTCGGAGGCGGCACTGTCGGCGGTCGATGATTGGGATTTCAGCCGTTTGAGCTGATCGATACTTTCGCCAACACCGTCATGCAGACGTTTGCATTCGGCCTGAATGGCGTCTTCGGCAACCGGTTTGCGGCTGATCTGGATATATTGCCGGTCCAGAACAAAGGCCCGACCAATCACAATTCCGCCCGATGCGCCCAGCCCGGTAATGACGCGGCGTGCGCCGGTTGCGTGATCGTCGGTGATGGTTGTGTCTTTTGGCGGAACTTGCAAACCTGGGGTCAGAACCTGTTCTTGTTGTTTTCCCGAAAGTCAGAAGTCTTGGTTTCAGAAATCTTGGGTATTGCCGGTCGGCTTATTCTTCGTCGAACTTTGCATCGACCAGTTCGTTCAGAGCCTCGATCGCCTTGGTGGCGTCCGGTCCGGTGGCTTCGACTTCGATCTCGGTGCCAATCGATGCCGCAAGCATCATAAGGCCCATGATCGATACGCCCGAAACTTCGGTGCCGCGATTGCGGACCATGATGCTGGATTCAAATTCACCAGCCAGTTTAACAAATTTCGCCGCCGCCCGCGCGTGCAATCCGCGCTGGTTGCTGATCGTAAGGATTCGTTTTTCCTTTTGCGCCATCTATGTCCCCGCCAGCCGGATGCGTGATCGCGATACATCCGGCCTTCTTATTTTTGTTGCTGACTTATTCCTCGCCGCTTAGCAGACGCGACGCGACGTTGATATATTTGCGTCCGGCATCCTGGGCCGCATTTACCGTCTCGGCCAGTGTCCCGTCGATGCGAACAGATGCCAGTTTGATCAACAAAGGTAAATTTACCCCTGCGATAACTTCGACATTTGCCTGTTCCATGATGGAAATCGCCAGATTGGACGGAGTCCCGCCAAACATGTCAGTCAAAAGGACAACCCCCTTGCCGCTATCGACCTTTTCGACGCTGGCAAGAATGTCCGAACGGCGTTGTTCCATGTCGTCATCGGGTCCGATACAGACCGCTTCGACATTTTCCTGCTCGCCAACGACGTGCTGCAAGGCAGATACGAACTCTTTCGCGAGATCGCCATGGGTGACCAGCACCATCCCGATCATGCAGTTTTCTCCATTTTAGTCACTCCCCCGATGTCGGTTCATCTGGCTTGTCTCGATGTCCGAGATGTGTGTCATATCCCAGATCGGCAATCCAGTCATTGAGTATCCGCGCGATATAAACCGAACGATGTTGTCCACCCGTACATCCGATCGCAATGGTCAGATAGCTTTTCCCTTCTTGCGCATAGCGCGGCAAAATCGGCTCCAGCATTGCCTTCAAACGGGTGATGAACCCTGCGAAGTCCGGGTCTTCTTCAATATATTTGCCCACCCGGTCATTCATCCCGGTCAAAAGGCGAAGCTCGGGATCATAATGCGGGTTGCGCAGAAAGCGAACGTCAAAAACCAGATCGGCTTCTGCCGGCACGCCCTGACGGAACGAAAAGCTTTTGACAAAAATCGCCATGCCTTCGTTTTCGCCAATGTCGAACTGGTCCTGAAGGATCTTGCGAAGTTCGGCCGATTTCATTCTGGATGTGTCGATCCGCATGTCCGCCGTCGCCGCAATCGGCGCCATCAGGCGTTTTTCATGCTCGATCGCATCCACCAGCGGCCGGTCATGGCTTAACGGATGGGGACGCCGCGTCTCGGTAAAGCGGCGCTGCAATACCGATGTCTCGGCATCGACATAGATCATCAACGGTTCCATGCCGGTCTGTTTGCGCAAACGTCCGACAATGTCGACAAACTGGTCCACGCCAAAATCACGGGTACGGATATCCAGTCCGATGGCAATCGGGCGGTCGGGGCGGCAATCGCTTGGCACCAGTGCCGACAACATCCGAAGCGGCAGGTTATCCACCGCATCAAACCCGAAATCTTCAAGGATCTTAAGGGTGGTCGTCCGACCGGCCCCCGATACACCGGTGACAAGAACAAGACCGCTTTTGCCATCAAAACTGCCAAGCGCGGTTTGCAGGTCATCAGACGATTTGACAGGGGCTTTTTGCAAAACAGAGTCCTTAAGCTTCAAGTCGCATTTCACCGGTCGCAACTGCCAGCGCGACCCTGATCTTGGCATCAAGTGCCCGATCGGTTGCACATAATGTCCAACGCGGGACAGTTATGCCACAAATCTCTTCGGCAGTGCAGTGCGGCATTCTTTCAACCTGGGTTGCGTCCGTCACCAGATCAATCAGAACCCTGACATCGCCTTCGGCGGCAATCGGCAATCCGCGTACAATGCCGATGCCGCGCACTTCGCACAACCCGGCAATCGTTGATGGCGCTGTTGCGATCAAACGTCCGTCACGCGCAACAAGGTCCGTCCGATCATCCGAAATCAGACAGCCCCCTGCATCAATCAGGCGCAAGGAAATACTGGATTTTCCCGAACCGGACGGCCCGCGCAATAACAGCGCATGGGCACCGATCTGGACACAGTTTGCATGAAGTTGGGACATAATGGGAAAACGATGCGGGGCCGGGCGTTTGTTGTCAAACACCAAACAAGCGGATCGGGCGCAACCTGACCTTCCGCATAAGCGTTTGGCGGTTTCTGATCGGAAAATTCTTATTCCAGCGGCAGGCGAATGGTGAATATCGCGCCCTTGACCGCGTCATCAACCACCCGATTCTGTGCGCTCAGTTCGCCGTTATGGGCGGAAATGATCCGCTTGGAAATCGAAAGACCAAGCCCCGAATGCTGCCCGAATTTCTCGGTCGATGGCCGCTCGGTATAGAAGCGATCAAAAATCGCCTCTTCCTTGCCCGGCGGAATGCCCGGCCCGTCATCTTCGATCGTGATTACCGCCCAATCCTTGTCACGCCATGCCCGCACGCGGACTTCGCCGCCTTCGGGACTGAAGGTGATGGCGTTTGAAATCAGGTTTCTGAACACCTGGGTCAACCGGCTTTCAAGGGCGGGAACATTCAGATCTTCGGGCACAGATACCCGAATGCGCGGGCCGCTCGGATCGGCATTGTAAAGTTCACCCAGCGTCTGCAACAGAACCCGAAGATCGACCTCTTCGCTTTCGGCACGCGACAATTCGGCATCCATGCGCGAATAGTCGGAAATATCACTGATAAGGCGGTCAAGACGCTGCACGTCTTCGGCAATGATTTCCATCAGACGGCGCTGGCGTTCCGGATCTTTAAGCCGGGTGGCCGTCTCCACCGCACTGCGCAGCGATGTCAGCGGGTTTTTGATTTCATGCGCGACATCAGCAGCAAAACGTTCAATCGCATCCATACGATCCCAAAGCGTTTCGGTCATATCGCGAAGGGTGGTCGAAAGATCACCGATTTCATCGCGCCGGTCCGAAAGATCGGGGATGGTGAATTGGCGGTTTTTGCTGCGCCGGACCCGTTCAGCAGCACGCGCCAGACGATTAAGCGGACGGGTAATCACCCCGGCCAGATAAATCGACAGCAACACCGTGATGCCAAAGGCAAAAACAAAGATTTTCAGGATATCAAGCCGCACCGCATGCAGGGCACTTTCGATCTGCTCGCCGCTTTTGGTCAGCATCACCGATGCCAGCACCTGCTTGAACCGTGCCACCGGCACCGATACGGACAAAATGCGCCGCCCCTGGCTGTCAACCCGGACCACCCCGCGCGAATAGCCGGCAAGGGCGGCACGCACTTCCGGATAATCGGCCGCACTGGCAACCGGCGGATCAACATAAAGCGGCAAGGGTTGCTCGCCTTCAAACAGGGTCAAAAGACCGTCTGTCAGTTTGCGCATGATTTCGGCAAAGGCATCTTCATCGCCCGGTGCGGGCAATTCTTCGGCCTGAATGGTGCCCGCGCCAAAGGACTGGATATTGCGGCTATCGGCCATCAATTTGCCATTGGTGGCAAAAAGCCGCGTCCGCGCGCCGGTAATCCCGACCAGACGGCGCACCATTTCGCGTGCGACTTCAAGTTTCACACGGTTGGTTGCATCATCTTCGGAACTGACGGCCGATGTCGAAAGCGCGGCAGCATACATTTCGGCCTGTACGGCCATCGCTTCAAGCTCGGAATGAATGAGTTCCTGCTTGTAGCGGCCGAGATACAAAATCCCCGCCACCAAGACAAACAGCGCCAGCGCATTCACGGCAAGAATGCGCCAGGTCAACGGGGAAAACAGCCCGTGGCGTTCCTCTATGCGTGCCGTCCGTGTTTCGGACTGGCTTGTCGTCTGGTCCTGATCGCCAGCGCTTTGATCGCTCATTCAAACCTGCGTAACTGGCCCGTCATGGTCGGGCCGGCAAAAATGACAGATGCCGGAACATATTTGTCCCGACACCATAATTCGTCTGATCAACCTGCAACAGTGGCAGAGTCGCGATACCGGTACCCGACGCCATACAGCGTTTCGATTTCCTTGAATTCCTTGTCGGTTTCGCGGAACTTCTTGCGCAGGCGCTTGATGTGGCTGTCAATCGTGCGGTCATCAACATAGATATGCTCGCCATAGGCCGCATCGATCAGCTGGTCACGGTTTTTCACATGGCCCGGATGTTTCGCCAGTGCCTGGATCAACAGGAACTCGGTCACGGTCAGGTTCACATGCTGGCCTTTCCAGCTGCACATGTGACGCGACGGATCAAGAACCAGATCCCCACGCTGCAACACATCATCCGATCCGTTCGGGCGCACACCGCCTGCGCGCATGATTTCCGAACGGCGCAACAATGTGCGGATACGTTCAATCAGCAGACGCTGGGAAAACGGCTTCTTGATATAATCGTCTGCCCCCATGCGAAGACCGGTCAGTTCATCAACCTCGTCATCTTTCGATGTCAGGAAAATGACCGGCATTTCGGTCTTCTTGCGCAAATGGGTCAGAAGCTCCAATCCGTCCATGCGCGGCATCTTGATATCAAGCACGGCAAGATCCGGTTCTTCCTTGGTCAGGGCATGCAGCGCCTCCGAACCATCCGAATATGTCAGAACCTCATAACCCTCTTCTTCCAGGGCCATGGAAACAGACGTCAGGATATTACGGTCGTCATCAACAAGTGCGATCTTACTCACCTGGACCTCGTCATCTGGACAGATACAATTTGCGGGCCGAAACCCAATTCAGTTTTGCGACTATACAATTTACATTCCAATGTGGCGAAAAAATAACCGCTTGCGGCATAATTAAGGCCTATCGAATACACGCAAAGCAATCACCGCGATTTACCTGTATTTGTTGACTTTACGCCAACCCGCCCAATAACAATCACCATCCCGGGGTCAATTCGCCAATCCATCGGAAACGCGCGACACGGATAATTGATCCCTGATGCTGTCGGAGGCCGCAATTTTTTACTGGTTACGCAATTTCAGCCGCGCAAGCCTGACCTTCGCAGGCACGGTGATTTCGGCCCTGGTGGTGTGGCTTGCCGTCAGTTCGACCGGCAATCTGACGATCCGCGAACTTGAAACCACAGGACAGGCGCGCCTTGCCCTTTATGACAGCTCCCTGCGCGCGGCAATCGACCGGTATCGCTATCTGCCCTATGTCGTGGCCCGCCATCATCAGGTGATTGATGCGATCTCCGATCCGCAATCAGCCCAGATTGCCAATTTCTATCTTGAACGGGTCAATGACCGGTCCGGGGCGGCGGCGCTTTATGTTCTCGACAAAACCGGGATGACCGTTGCCTCAAGCAACTGGAACACGCCCGACAGCTTCGTTGGCGAAGATTATTCTTTCCGGCCCTATTTCAGTCAGGCAATCGCCGGCAACGAGGGATTCTTTTTTGGCATCGGGGTCACCACCGGGCGGGCCGGCCTGTTCATTTCCAATTCCATTCGCCAGAATGGCGCGGTTATCGGGGTTGTTGTCGTCAAACTCGAACTCGATGAACTTGAAATGAACTGGCAGGAAGGCGGCGAAACCGTCTTCGTTGCCGATGCAGATGGCGTCATCACCCTGACCAGTCGTGGCGACTGGAAATACCGGACCCTATCGCCCCTTTCGGATGCCGATCGCGCGCGCATTGTGCGCAACCGCCAATATTCCGGCCGTGATCTGACATCGCTTAATGTCGGACAGCAACTGGCCAAGGGTTCGGGCATCGTCACCATCAGTTCCCAGCGTTTCCTGTTTGACAGCAAACCGATCCGCGGCAGTGACTGGCGTATCTATTATCTGACCTCAATGGATCAGGTTACCGACCGCCAGGCCGCCGTCATGCTGATTGCCATTATCGGCGGGGGGATGATTGTGCTGGTCATCCTGTTCTTGCGCGAACGCGAACTGAAACTGGCATCCCAGCGCGAAGCCCGCGAATTCGAACGCATTCAGGCGCTCAACACCCGGCTGGAAGAAGAAATCAACGAACGCCGCAGAACCGAAGAAGAACTGCGCGGCACCCAGAATGAACTGGTTCAGGCCGGAAAACTGGCCGCCCTGGGTCAGATGTCGGCGGCCATCGCCCATGAAATCAATCAGCCGATTGCCGCCATCCGGACATTCTGCGCCAGTGCCAAACTGATGATCGAACGCGGCAAGACCGACCAGCTTGATCAGAATATCGGCCAGATTTCATCACTGACCGAACGCATGGGGGCAATCACCGGCCAGCTCAAGACATTCTCGCGCAAATCAACCGGTGTGCTGGAGGCCGTCGATCTCAAGATCGCGCTGAACAACGCCCTGCAACTTCTCAGCCCGCAACTCGATTCTGAAAACTGCACGCTCGAACGCCACGAACCCGAAACACCGCTTTTTGTTCATGCCGATCTGGTCCGTATCGAACAGATTTGCGTCAACATCATCCGCAATGCGCTCGATGCCATGGAAAACAGTTCGGTCAAACGCATCCGCATCGATCTGACCAGCAACCGCAACGATGTCGTCATGCGCATTACCGACACCGGACCGGGCATGAATGACGAAACGCTGTCGCTGCTTTTTGATCCGTTCTTCACCACCAAGGACCCGGGCCAAGGTGTGGGATTGGGACTTTCGGTAACTTATGGCATTGTGCGGGACTTTGGCGGCACCATCAAAGCCTATAACACCAACACCGGCGGTGCCTGCTTCGAAGTTCGATTGCCGTTGCTCAGGGACAAGAAAACGTGACGTCATCAGATCAGACCCAGGATCAATTCGCAAAACCGCACATCATTATTGTCGATGATGATGCCGCCATGCGCATGGCGCTGTCGCAATGGCTGGAACTGTCTGATTTCGATGTCACCGTCTATGAGGACGCCCGCGAAGCCCTGCGCGATATCCGCCCGGATTTTGCCGGGGTCATCCTGACCGATGTGAAGATGCCCAAACTCGATGGCATCACCTTTACCCGGTCGGTGCTATCAGCCGATTCCGATATCCCCGTCATCCTGATGACTGGGCATGGCGATGTCCCCATGGCAGTCGAGGCCATGAAAAGCGGCGCCTATGACTTTGTCGAAAAACCGTTCGAACCCAAAGACATTGTCGAAAGCCTCGAACGTGCCATCGAAAAGCGTCGGCTGGTTCTGGAAAACCGCAAGCTGCGCCAACAGATCGCCCAGCGCGGCAGTCTGGACAGTCGCCTGATCGGCAACTCTTTGCCGATGCGCGCCCTTAAGGATGAAATTGCCAATATCGCACCGACCGAAGTCCCGGTCCTGATTTCCGGCGAAACCGGCACCGGCAAGGAACTGGTCGCGCGCGCCATCCATGATCTGAGCGACCGGCGCGACGAAAAATTCGTCGCAGTCAACTGTGCCGCCATTCCCGAAAGCACGGCTGAAAGCGAACTTTTCGGCCATGAAAAGGGTGCTTTTACCGGGGCGGTCAGTCAGCGGGTCGGCTGGATCGAACATGCAATCGGCGGCACGCTTTTCCTTGATGAAATCTCAAGCATGCCGCTTGCCCTTCAGGCCAAATTGCTGCGCGTGATCGAACAGCGCGAAGTCGTTCGCGTCGGCTCAAATGCCCCGGTAAAGGTCGATTTCCGGCTGATCTGTGCCACCAACGAAGATCTGGTCGAAGCCGTCTCAGCACGGAAATTCCGCGAAGATCTGCTGTTTCGCATCAATACTTTTGAACTGGCCATCGCCCCCTTGCGCGATCGCAAGGATGACGTGGCCCTGCTGTTTGATATCTTTGCCGAACGCGCCGCCGAACGGTTTGAACGCCCCTATGAACGTCTGGGGCCGGTCCTGATCGGGCAACTTAAATCCCATGACTGGTCGGGCAATGTCCGCGAATTGAAAAACATGGCCGAACGCTATGTCCTTCTGGTCGGAAGCCCTGAGGAAAGGTTCAAGCGCCTGTTCAAGGCCGGATTTGAGAAAACATCACGCTTGCCCGGTGACCATGCCCTGGCCGATCAGCTGCGCGATTTCGAAGAACGCGTTATCCGCGATGCCCTTGATCGCCATGACGGCAATATCAAGTCGGTGATGGAAGAACTCGACATCCCGCGCCGGACCCTGAACGAGAAGATGAAAAAGCTCAATATCCGCCGCGAAAGGCCGGTCTGAGCTTCCGGCCCATCGGCAAGAATCCGCCGATTGATTCCGGCATATCGGCAAGATTATGCCGATTTGTCAAAAAACTGCAAAATAAGCATTTGATTTTAAATAGTATTTTTTATTTCTGTTTTGGCATACTCATTGCACATTCGAGTACCAAAATGATAAAATGATCGAAATACAGGGAGGAGACCACACAACCAGCCCCGTCCGGGGTGACGGAATGGTTGTTTTCAAATCAACTCTCTTGGACGATTTCAGCGGCCCGCATCAAACGCCCTGCCCGCAGGTGGCGTTGGCGGAAACCGGAACCCGATCGGGAATCTGCCCGACCGATTTTTGTCCGGCCAGTTCGCGAAATCCAAGAATAACAGGCCATGACAATTGGCCAGTCAAGAACGTGAAGAACCGATTTCTAAAGCGATCTTTGATTAATTGGACGTAAAGAGTGTTAACCCTAGGGAGGACTACCATGAAGCTACGTACTCTGCTTTCAGCAGCAGCCGCAGCCATGATGCTGACCGCTATTCCTGCTTCAGCACAGCAGCTTTCAATTGCAACCGGTGGTACCGGCGGCACCTATTATCCGTATGGCGGTGGTCTCGCAGAACTGATCACCAAATACATCGACGGCACCAGTGCTGTTGCCGAAGTTACCGGCGCATCTGTTGAAAACATGGGTCTGATTGCCCGTGGTGACAGTGATATCGCCATCGGTCTGGCCGACACCGTTTATGCGGGCTATACCGGCACCGGCAAATTCGAAGGCCGTACCCTTGATAACGTTCGTGCCCTGGCATCGATCTATCCGAACGCGGTTCAGATCGTCACCATGGCTGACAGCGGCATCAACGGTCTTGCCGATCTTAAAGGCAAACGCGTTTCTGTTGGCGCACCGGGTTCGGGTACCGAAGTTTCGGCCAAAACCCTGCTCGAAGCCAATGGCATCACCTATGATGACATCGAAGAACAGCGCCTGAACTTCAACGAAACCGCTGACGCCCTTCGTGACGGCGACATCGATGCCGGTTTCTGGAGCGTCGGCCCGCCCACCAGCTCGATCCTGAACCTCGCAACCACCCGCGACATCAAGCTGATCGCTCTGACCGACGAGGAAATCCTCGCTGCTCTTGACGCAGAACCGACCTTTGCACCGTACGCCCTGCGTACCGGCGTTTACGAAGGCGTCACCGCACCGGTCAACACCATCTCGACCCCGAACGTTCTGTTCGTGAATGCCGACATGGATGAAGAACTGGCTTATCAGATCACCAAGACCCTGTTTGAAAAGGTCGACGAACTGATCGCCATTCACCCGGCCGCCAACGACACCACCGTTGACTTTGCTCTGAACTCGACTCCGATTCCGATGCATCCGGGCGCACTGCGTTACTACGAAGAGACCGGCAACCCGATTCCGCCGCAGCTCTATCCATGATTTCCAAAAAGTTCGGGCGGCCTTTACTGGCCGCCCTTCTTCTCTCGATCACGGCCTGTGCTGGTCCCGCCAGCCATCAGGAAGTCAAACCCGGCACAACCGTCGACCATCTTGAAGTCATCGGTGCCGACGGATCGGTTCTTGCGCGGACCGATATTGCCCGTCAAACCGGATGGTGCCTGTACTGGAACCATTCTGTTACCGGTGATGGCGTGATCGACTGTTACGTAGACGATCTTGGCAAGATGGTTCTTCATCGCGCCTATCAGCCCGACTTCGCAGCGGGACTGGGACATTTTCCCGGTCGCGGCATTCTGACCAGTGCCGAAGGCGGGGGATACTGGATCGAAGATATTGACGAACCCGTGCCTGGCAATGCCTATGTGCTGCGCGTCGGGTCGCTTGCGGTTAACCATCGTATCGTCACAACCGATGGTGACGAAATCTATCTTTCAAAGATGGCTGAACATACACGTGTCACCATCCGCCTTGATTCCGGGGAATAAGTTTAATGTCTGAACCGGCACCGCTTCCGTCCATGACGGACAAACTGCCACAGCCCAAACTGGTTGTGTTGGCAATTTCGATTGTTGCAGTCGCACTCTCCTTGTTCCAGATGTATGGCGCAGGGATCGAGCCGCTTGGTTTGTTCTACCAACGCAGCATCCATCTTGCCTTCGTCATGTTCCTGGCCTTCCTGATGTTCCCGGTTTTCGGCAGCAACAAGAAGCGCGGCGTGCTTGGATGGGCGATTGATCTTGCCTTTCTGGCCGGTGCCTTCACCACAGGCTTCTATCTTTCCTTCTATCTCGACGAAATCATCAACCGCGCCGGTTTCTGGAGCAGCTCGGACCTGATCATTGGCGTGATCGCCACCATCACGGTCCTCGAAGCAAGCCGCCGCGCTGTTGGTCTTGGCATGACGATCATCGGGATTGTCGCCATCGTCTATGCCCTGTCGGGTCCGCGCGGTGCGCTGCCGTGGCTTGGCGAATGGCTGCCCGGCATCCTGTCCCATCGCGGTGCGGATATTGATCGTCTTGTCGGTCAGCTCTATCTCGGTCAGGAAGGCATCTATGGCCTGCCGATGGGGGTTGCGGCGACCTATATCTTCATGTTCGTTTTGTTCGGTGCCTTCCTTGAAGTCACCGGTGCGGGCAAATTCTTTATCGATATGGCCTATGCCGCGACCGGCAAAAAGGCCGGTGGCCCGGCAAAGGCCGCTGTTCTGGCATCGGCCGGCATGGGATCGATCAGCGGATCGGCAATTGCCAACGTGGTCACCACCGGTGCCTTTACCATCCCGCTGATGAAGCGCCTTGGCTATCGCCCGGCACAGGCCGGCGGTGTCGAAGCCGCGGCATCCACAGGCGGTCAGATTACCCCGCCGCTGATGGGTGCCGGTGCGTTCCTGATTTCCGAATATACCCAGGTGCCCTATCTCGATATCGTCATGATCTCGATCTTCCCGGCGATCCTGTATCTTGGCACCGTCTATCTGTTCGTGCACATCGTTGCGCTGAAAAACGGCATGCGCGGCATGCCGGCATCCGAACTGCCTGACTGGCGTCAGGTCCTTAAGGAAGGCTGGCAGTTCATTCTGCCGCTGGGCATCCTGATTTATCTGCTCGTGCTCAATATCTCGCCGATGCGGGTGGGCTTCTGGGCCATTCTGTCGGTCATGGCGGTTGCCGCCCTGCGCTATGTGCTGTGGTACTTCTTTGTCGCTCCGCAAAACGGGGTAAAGCCAAGTCACGATGGCCTGAAACAGGCAATCAAAAAAGGCATCGCAATCACCATTGCCGCCCTTGAACTCGGCGCCAAAAACGCCGTTGCCGTTTCGATGGCCTGTGCGGTTGCCGGCATCATTGTCGGGGTTGTCGGTCTGACCGGCCTTGGCCTGAAATTCTCCTCGATGATGATCGCGTTTTCGGGCGGCAACATCGTTCTGGCTCTGGTTCTGGTTCTGATTGCCAGCCTGATCCTCGGCATGGGTCTGCCGGTAACGGCGTCCTATATCGTTCTGATCGTTCTGGTTGGCCCGGCACTTTCGAACGAGTTCGGCATTCCGCTGCTGATCGCCCATCTCGTGGTCTTCTGGTATTCGCAGGACAGTAACGTCACACCGCCCATAGCGCTGGCCGGGTTTGCGGGGGCGGCGATTGCCAATGCCAATCCCATGGAAACCAGTATCCAGGCATGGAAATTCGCCAAGGGTCTCTATCTGATCCCGGCCTTCATGGTCTTCAATCCGGAAATCATCGAAGGCGGCTCGATCCAGATCGTTCTGTGGACCGGCTTTACCGCCATCCTGTGTCTGGTGGCCTTTGCCGCGGCCCTTGAAGGATACCTGTTCGATCATATGGATGTCATTTCACGCATCCTGATCGTTCCGGCCACCGTCGGTGTCTTCTATCCCGATCTCAAGGCCGAGATTGCCGGCACCATCGTGCTTCTGATCGTCCTTGGCCTGAACTGGTGGAAAGGCAAAAAGAACGGCCCGACACCAAGTGTCGCGGCCAACTGATCCGGCCTGATCCAAAACACGACAAAAAAGCCCGCAACATCATGTTGCGGGCTTTTCTTTTGGCATATCCACCCTACCCGACCGGGCAGTAGACCCGGGCAAATTGAATCGATACAGTAATACTCATACAAATAAATCGGTTCCTGAACGCCCCTGTAACTCCGGACACCCGCCTTTCATGCAGTTCATCCTTCTGCTGCGCCAGGCCCCAAGGCAGCTTGCCTTTGGCGCATTGCACAGTTTCGGCTCATCTTTCGGTCAGACCTTTCTGGTGGCCCTTTTCGTTCCGTTCATTTCGGCCAGCCTTGGTCTGAACGAAACCGAATTTGCCAATATCTATGCCGGGATCACGATTGGCAGTGCACTGTGTCTGCCGGTTGTCGGGCGCTGGATCGACAAGGTCGATATCCTTTCCTACAGCCTTGCGACCATGGCGCTGCTTGCACTTGGCTGTGTGATGATCTCGCTTGCCGGTAATGTCTGGATGCTGATTGCCGCCCTGTTTGTCCTGCGTCTCGCCGGTCAGGGCTTGATGACCCATGTCAGCATGACCGGCATCGCGCGATATTTCACCAAACATCGCGGTCGGGCGCTTGCGGTTGCCAGTTTCGGCTTTCCCCTGGCCGAGGCCATCCTGCCTGCCACCCTGCTTGCCCTGATTGCGGCTTTTGGCTGGCGCTATACCTATGCCGGGTCGGCGGTATTTATCATCTGTGTTCTGGTGCCCGTCGCCTTCTTGCTGATCCGCCGCGATCAGAAATTCCGCGCGGTTCCGACCCGCAGTTCCAAAACCGCTGCAAAACAGGCATCCGACTCCGCCCGACCGACCGATACCACCACCGACCAGTCATCGCCAACTGACCCCGAACATCCCCGGCTGTTCAGATCGCTTTATGTCTGGTTCTGTATGCCGATGCTCGCCGCACCACCATTGATCATGACCGCCCTGTTTTTCCATCAGGGTGCTATTTCCACCCACAAGGGTATTGAACTTGGCTGGTTTGCCGCGGGCTTTACCGTTTTTGCCGTGACATCGGTTCTGGGCGCTTTTGGCAGCGGACCGCTGATTGACAAACATTCCGCACGCCGTCTGTTTCCATGGCATCTGATCCCGATGATGGCGGGCATCATTGTTCTGGCAATCAGCCATCAGCCCTTTGTCATTCTGATTTATATGGGGCTTGTCGGCATTACGGTCGGCTTTGCCACCACCCTGCGCACCGCCATCATTCCCGAACTGGTGCCGCTTGATGAAATCGGCGCGGTACGCAGTACCCTCACCGCGGTCATGGTTCTGGCCTCGGCCATGGGACCTGCGATCTATGGCTGGATGTTTGCCGCCGACATTTCAATCGAAGTGATGCTGACAGCCACCCTGATCGTCATGGCCGTGATCAGTGTGCTGTCATGGCTGTCCGAACGTCCGGGCTTTTACGTGCCGCCGGGCATCAGTCCACAGGACTCGCATTGATGAAAAAACATCCGATGTGACGGTGGGTGCGTTTGACATCGCAATCGGCACCACAATCAGGATTGTATTTGATGCCACATTCGGCACCGCACTTGACGCCATACTTGACCGTCGTGGGCTACCAGGTCGGTCGGCATCACAAGGATCGCCATAGCCAGATATCCGGCTGCTGATACCACATGCGCTGCTAGCACGGCTTTGGCACTGTGTTTACCGGTACTGCGCTTGCTGGTATCACGATTCTGGCACCACAACGCCTGATCGCGCATTTACCGGCGCCGCGATCTTGATCCCGCGACTTCTCATACCCTGGCCCGTGATCCCAAGCCTTTGATCCCGAGACTTTGATCCCGAGACTTTGATACCAAAACTTTTGATACGGAGGCTCCGGTACCGAGATCCTGCTACAGCACCCCTTGATCCCGCGCCCCTGACACCACAAAACGACCGATGCTGACGACCCGGACCACGCCAACCAGACCAAAACCGGCCCCAAAAACCGGACAAGATCGTTTGATCATCGCCATTTCGCACGGTCGGGCACAAATCGGTCGGATGCCGTTTGGCCAAAAAAATGGCCCGGATCACAAAGGTGACCGGGCCAGTCGGGAAAACAGCGTCAAATAGGGAGGAAGACGCTAGATAGAAATCGGTAGTCCAACAAACGGGAGCACCTCCTGGGGAGGAAACTCAATCGGCGCTCGACCGTTTGTATCTCGTCAGATTAGGCAGCACCGCCAACGGTACCAGCCGGATGCTTGATGTCGGATGCCTTGTCCGAACCTTTGAACAGGTTGCGGAAGAAGGAACCTACGAACTCAGCGCGCAGCTGCTGACCTTTACGTACACCTGCTTCGATTTCGGTGGTGGAGATGTAACGGGTGGTGATTTCTTCGTAAGTGGCCATCTTGACCTCCTAAATATTTCGTTCGTTGCGACGCCGTGTCGCTCTCGATGAACTCAATCTAATTTTCTTTACCGGGAAAGAGAATTAGCTCAATATGCACATTACTTGTGAATGATCGTCATAAATAGGAAGTCCGAGATATGGATCGTGCCGCGGAAATGGAAATTTTTGTCCATGCAGTTGAAGAAGGCAGCTTCTCAGCAGCAGCAAGGACAATGCGTCTGTCACCATCAGCCGTGTCGAAATACATTTCCCGTCTGGAAGACCGGCTGGGCGCACGTCTGTTGATGCGCACCACCCGTCAGCTCAGCCTGACAGAGGAAGGCCGGGCCTTTTATGAACGGGCGCGTACAATCCTTAATGAAATCGAAGAAGCCGAAGAAGTCGTTACCCAGCTTTATGCCGCCCCGCGCGGCACACTGCGCATCAACGCATCGGTGGCCTTTACCAAGATGCAGGTGGTGCCGCTGATCCCGGAATTTCTGGCCCGCTATCCCGATGTGCGGATCGAACTGACCCTTGATGACAAATTCACCGATCTGGTCAACGATGGCTATGATCTGGCCATTCGCCTGTCCGCGCTGGAAGATTCATCCCTGATCGCGCGCAAATATGCGGTCAACCGCCGCATGATTGTTGCCAGCCCGGAATATCTGGAAAAGAACGGTATCCCGCGCAAACCCCAGGATCTCGAAAACCATAACTGTCTGCATCTGTCATCGCGCGAAAGCTTCAACGACTGGCACTTTGAAACACCCGACGGTCACGTGGCCTTCCGCGCCCAGGGATCATTTTCGGCCAATGACGGTGATGTGCTCCACGAAGCAGTCCTTGCCGGGCTTGGCATGGCGCGTCTGGCCGAATATCTGGTTCACGAAGATATCCGGGCCGGTCGCCTGACGCCGGTTCTGACCGAATATGTGCATGATCAGGCCTGGATTTCCGCGGTGTATCCGCACAAACGTCACCTGTCGCCCAAGGTCCGCGCCTTTGTCGATTTCCTGGCTGAAAAATTCACCCCGGTCCCGCCGTGGGAGCTCGGCTATCGCGATGCCCGTTCGGTGCGCCGCAGCCCGGATGCCTCAGACAGCACCGCCGACAGCCGCCCGACCGAATCCGCTGATCAGTAACCGCAATGCGCATGTCGGAGATATCACCCTAAAACGACAGCGCCTTCTGATAGGCGCCAAAGTCAAACCGGAACTGATATTCCGAAGATGCGCTCAGATCATCAAGAATGCGGCTTTCGCCTGTGCGCGCAAAGCCGCATTTTTCATAGAACCGATGGCCGGCTTCAAACCGTGTATCGGTCCATAGCATCACGGTCGCGCAATCAGGATGGGTCTGGCCCAGCCACGCCAGCGCCTTGGCCATCAGTTTTTGCGCCATGCCCCGACCACGGGTGTCACGATGCAGATAGACCTTGTGAAGTTCGGCTTCTTTTGCCTGCACGTCATATTTGATCCCGAAACAGCCAAAAACCCGGTTGTCGGGATCAACCGCAACCCAGATACGCCCGTCCGATGATTTGAAATCATCGGCAATCGCGTCAAGTTCCGGGAATTCAAGCGCACGGTCATAGACACAGCCGGGATATTCCGCAAACACCCCCTCAATCAGGGTGCCAATCGCGTCACCGTCACTGTTAAAGGCCGGGCGAATCGTCAAATCTCGGGCGGTTGATTGTCCGCCTTGCGGCTTTGCGACATCGCGCCCCATCAGCCCAGAACCACGCCCTTGGCCAGCTTGTCATAACCGCGCAGCACCGCATCGGTATCCATCGCCGCCTTGCCCGGGCGCTGAATACGGGTCGGGCGCAGGGCCCCGCTGCCACACCCGATGGTCAGCGCATCATCAAGGATTTCACCCACCGGGCCGGACTGATCCGTCACCTCGGCGGCCTGCACCTTGATCCGTTCATTGCCCAGTTCGAAATAGGCCCCCGGCCACGGGGTAAAGGCACGGATTTTCCGTTCCAGACTTGCCGCATCATCGGTAAAATCAAGCTTGGCCTCGGCACGTTCGAGTTTCGCGGCATAGGTCACGCCGTCTTCGGGCTGTTTGGTGGCAACAAGCTCACCTTTCGGAAGCTTTTCAAGCGCCTCGACAATCATTTCCCCGCCAAGGGCCGCCAGATCATCATGCAGCGCATTGGCATAGGTTTCGCGGGTGATCGGGATATCGCGGATCAACAACATGTCGCCGGTATCAAGCCCGACATCCATCTGCATGATGGTGACACCGGTGGCATCATCGCCCGCCAGAATAGCCCGCTGGATCGGGGCCGCTCCGCGCCAGCGCGGCAACAGGGACGCATGGATGTTCAGGCACCCGTATTTCGGTGCATCCAGAATCGCCTTGGGCAGGATCAGCCCATAGGCCGCCACCACCGCCACATCAAGATCAAGATCGGCAAAGGCCCGCTTTTCCGCATCCGACTTCAGCGATACGGGATGGCGGACTTCAATACCCTGTTCTGCCGCCCAGGCATGAACCGGGCTTGGCGTTTCCTTGTGCCCGCGCCCGGCCGGGCGCGGCGGCTGTGAATAAACACAAACAACATCATGTCCCGCCGCCACCAGATCCTTAAGCGCCACAAGGGCAAAGTCCGGGGTTCCCATAAAGGCAATGCGCAGCTTGGTCATATCGTCACGTCCATTCATCAAAGGATCAGGCATTCATCACAAGATCGGGGCAAGACCGATGGTCTTTGTACTTCCAAGCCGGCAATTTGGCGCTATCTTGGCAAAATGACAAGCCAAGCCTTACCCGAACCGCACAAATACCCGGTCAATCATATCTGGCATGCTGACTGGAGCATCTCGGCCACAGCCCGCTAGGTTGCCAAGGCCCGACGTTGCATGACCGGGTGGGAAATTTACGCAATCGAGCCAGTCGGCATATTAAACCAGTTCCGCCAATCCCTGTCCGATCATGAGAGCAGGGTGCTCGCGTAGATTCTCTCTCCTTCTCTTCCATGTTCGAATGGATACCGGTTGTGCCCGTCGCCGGCTAGATGGTAGCCGCCTATGACACACTGGGGCACACTACGTCCGAGACAGTATCGACAAGTACGGTCATTCTTTCGCGGAGCATGAGCTTTCTCCTTCCAGCGGGAATAATGGCGGCCCACGATGGGGACAAGTGGGCCGCCGCGTGTCAGCCTCAGTTGTCGCCAGCTCACGCTAACTTCTATTGCCGGGCTGTCTTGGTCATCGGCTGCGTCCACAGACTTTCCTGATACTGTCGGACATCATCGACGAATTTCTCAGGATAGACGTTGCGGAACTTGTGCTCGTCTTGCGGAATGAGGTCGACCATGAAATCGATCATGGGTTGCGGATCGAGTTGTAGGTCTTCGCCCGCCATCTGCGCCTGCATTTCGCGCAGCGGGGCCTCGTGACTGAAGTTCACACCTGGCTCGAACCATTGATCGACTGTGTCGTACATACGATCGTTAAAGCCAGTGCGGAACGGGCCGGGATTGATGGTCGCGACCTTGACACCGGTGCCTTCCAGCTCATGCCGCATAATCTGTGCAATTCCCTCAAGTGCGTGCTTCGAGGCAACGTACGGTGCGAGATAGGGCAGAATCCAGAAACCTGCTATCGACGACACGAAAACGATCTTTCCGCTGCCACGGCTGACGAAGTTGGCGGCAAAGCGCTGCGCCAGTTCGAGAGTAGTGAAAACATTGACTTCGAATACCTTGCGCATGCGATCGACCGGCACTTCGGCGACAGGGCCGGTCTGTCCGGTAGCGGCATTGAGAACGACAATATCGACCACTTCGCCATACTTGCGTAGCACCGTATCATGATCATCTAGTTCGAGGTAGTCGAGCTTCTCGACGGTCAATTCGACACCAGCGTCTGTCGCGTCTTGTTGCAGTTGTGTCACCTGTGGCCAGTTCTCGACCGTGGCTATAACCTTGTGTCCCGTTTGTGCGAGGCCAATGGCGGTTCCTTTGCCGAGGCCGGTTGCAGCACCGGTGATGAGGATGGTTTTTGACATTGTTTTTTTCCTTGTAATAGATGTTCGGAAAGCGACTGCCTTCCCGATTGTTTGGAGGACCGATTCTTCAGCGAACCGACTTCACGTCGGATGCAAAGCGGGCGGCGTTCTCGTTCAGGAAAGCGGTTTCGTCCGCCTCGCCCCAGAATGCTGGCTGAGCCTTCGGAATCGTCAATGCACGCTGGACAGCCGGGCGAGCATCAATCTGTTCGAACCATGACTGGAGGTGAGGCAGGCCATCGACCGAAACCTTCGCCCATACGAAGGCGCGTGCCCATGGATAGATCGCCATATCGGCGATCGTGTATTGGTCTGCAGCAATCCACTCTCGTCCTTCGAGCCGTGCATCGAGAACTTCTAGTAGTCGCCTGCTTTCATCAACATAGCGCTTGATCGAGAACGGTTCTTCTTGGCCATTGGGTGCCGCGATGCGTTGAAAATACATTGCCTGTCCCATCATCGGGCCGATATGACCGACCTGAAAGAACAGCCATTGCATGACCTCTGATCGGCCAAGCGGATCGTCAGGGAGAAACTGGCTGTATTTCTCCGCCAGATGCCAAAGGATCGCACCGGATTCAAAGATCGGGCGGTCTTCAGAGCGGTCCACAATGGTCGGAATCTTTCCGTTCGGATTGAGCTTCAGGTAGTCGGGCGCCTTCTGCTCCTGTTTGGCAAAATCGACGAAAGTCAGGTCATAAGGGATACCCGCCTCTTCGAGAAAGATGACCGGCTTGTATCCGTTCATTGTCGCGGCAGTGTAGAGATGGATTTCTGTCATTGATTACTCCTGCATGGCGATTGTCGTCCGCTTCAAAAACTGCAATGGAATGCTCCGCCTTCGGCCAGATTGTTACCCTGAAGGTCACAGGCGAGCATTTCGCACTGGCTCCGGCTCAAGTGTGAGATCCCTCTCTTCCTGCTCCTTCGACATCGTTGTCGAGCCGCTCGAAGATGATCGCTTCGACCTCGCTGTTACCGGCATTGGTCACCTGGTGGGTCCAAGGCCCGTTGTGCATTACTTCCCCATCTGCCACTTCTTTCTCGACAGTCGTTCCGTCCTCAAGACGGATTGAAAGCTTACCGCCGTGGATGAAATAGACGATTTCTTCGGGGTGTCGGTGAGGCGCGTCGGTTGCACCGGGTGGCATAACCATGCGCACGAGGCGCGACACCCCGGTATTGACAAGTTCGGCATACATGTCGGGCGATGCTTGATCCGCCAAGGGTGCAATGGTGCCCGCTTTGACGAGAGTTTCCTTCTTCATTTTCTTTATCCCTTCGCTGGGGTTACTCGGCTGCTGCGGGTGAAAATGTACCCTTGAGGTGCGCATCGAAACGCGCGAAGTCCTTTGCGACTTCTGCATTCTTCATCACATCGAAGGCACCGAACGTAGGCAGCGGCTCCATCGCGAAGAACTTGGCATTGAGATGGACCGGACGCAGCAGATCATCGAGCGATAAACCCTCGAAAAATGGCTCGGTGGGATCGTCGAAGGATTCCGCCGGCGCGTTCAGCGTGGACGAGATCATGTATTTGGTACCGGTCAGCGTACCGCCCATGCCGTAGTTGGCCTTCGGTGCGTCGGGGGTGCGACCGTCGCCAACCGTCAGCCGTCCATCCATTCCAGCGGTATAGACTTCGTCCATGTATTTCTTGAAAGACCAAGGAACCCCCATCCAGTTCACGGGGAACTGCATAAAGACGAGGTCGGCCCAGCGATGGCTTTCAACTTCCTCATTGACGTTGTAGCCGTCGGAAACCTTTGTGAGGCGTACCTCGTCGCCGCGCGCTTCAAAGAACTCGTGCGCCTTTCTGGTGAACGTTGCGTTCAGCTCGCCCTTGGCAAATTCGTAGGGTTGGTGACCGTTTAGGATCAGGACTTTCATGATTTGGCTCCTGGTTACTGTGTCGCTGACCCTTGACGAATCAGCATCTGGATGCGAAATTAAGAAATCAGGTAACGAACTGCAACTAGTTACCTTTTAGTAACCTAGTTTAGGAATTTTCAAGGAGGCACTGGATGCGTGCGAGAGTCATAGAGAAGGAAAAGGGGCGACGCGTCGCGGTGGAGGTCTGTACTGAGCCTTGCGCGATCGAGCGTGGGATGCGGATTATCGGCGGAAAGTGGACCGGATCGATACTCTATCACCTCAAGGACGGGCCAGTGCGCTTCAATGATCTCGCGCGCATGGTTGGCGCGGCGAGCAAGAAGATGATCACCGAACGCCTGCGTCATCTTGAAGAGCACGGAATGATCAAACGCGAGGTCGTCGCGACATCGCCTGTGTCTGTCGAATACGTGATTACAGACTTCGGAAATACAGCGATCTGTATTCTTGATGAACTTCGCCGTTGGAGTGAAAACGTCCCTTCAGACCTGAACAGTAATGGCAAAGGACAAGACTAAGCTTACCTCACTTCACTCAAAGGACACATCCGCAAATGAACTCCAACAAGCTTCTTGATTGGGGCCTTTGGTCCTGCGCAGCCTATTTTTGCTGCATGGCGACAGCCCACTTTTTCGGCATCAAGGTGCCTTTACTGTTCGTATACTACGACACGCTGTTCTACGCCTATCAGGACAAAATTATCTCTTTTGCCATCGTGGCCTACATTGCGCTCTTCTATAGCGCCGCCAGAGTGCGCGAAGTAGTCCCTGCAGCCCTTGTCACGCTGTGGCTCACCGCAGCCGGTCTCACACATGTCAATCTTTCCGATGCGCTGGCAGGGCTCGAAGGCAACAAATCAATGACAGCGTATTGGGCTCAGACTGCAATGATTGGCGGGATTGCGATCGTGCTGACAGCTCTCTTTCTGAGGTCACGTAAAGGCACCCTCTAAGTGGATGGCCTTTGCACATACCGATCAAACGCTGAAGTCGAGTGTCATATTTTATGGAATCTGCTTCTTGATCAATTGGACCTCAAGCCCCGCAAGCCCTGAACTGCAAAAACAAAAGAGCCAGAAAACCGGCCCTTCGAAAGTATGTGCTGATCATAGGTCTTAGGCAGACTTTTTCGTCTTCTGAAGCTTCTGGACCTTTTTGATCATCATGTTGCGCTTAAGCGCGCTCAGATAGTCGGTGAACAGAACGCCATCAAGATGATCGATCTCATGCTGGATACAGGTCGCAAGCAGACCATCCGCCTCGATCTCGTGTTCCTTGCCATTTTCGTCAAGGTAACGCACCCCGACCTCGGCCGGGCGTTCGACATCGGCATATTGTTCGGGGATCGAAAGACAGCCTTCCTGATAAACCGATGTATCTTCCGATTCCCAGATGATTTCCGGGTTGATCAGTTTCATCGGTTCGGGCTTGTCCTTGTCATCGGAAACATCCATGACGACAACGCGCTTCATCACCCCGATCTGCGGCGCCGCAAGGCCGATACCTGGGGCTGCGTACATGGTTTCAAGCATGTCATCAAGAAGGTCTCTGATCTCATCATTCACCTCGGTGACCGGTTCGCACTCCTTCTTGAGGCGCGGGTCTGGAACGATAAGAATTTCACGCAAGGCCATGGGTCTTTGATCCGGTTTCGAACTTGATTCTGGTCTGTATTATAGCGAATTTCGCGCTTCGAGATAAGGTTTCCCGTCCCCCAAGTCAAGAAAGCTGCGCCAAATAGACCGGGTAACAGCCATGCTTCGCACCGCATGGCCGCATGATTGCGTCTTACTTTTCCTCTGGCTTGGTATCGGGTTTGTCGTCCGGTCCGGCCAGAAGTTCCATTTTCGTGATGTCACGCACATGGGTTTCCGACGGTGCCGGTTCCTCGATCATGCGGTCATCGGCAACGATATGCTTTTCCTTAAGCTTGCGCGCCGATACCAGAACCGATCCCTCAAGCGTGCCAAGCGTCTTGTTGTAATTCTTGACCGTACTTTCAAGCGACTTGCCCATGGAACTGAAATTCTTGGCAAGCGTCCCCAGGCGATCAAACAATTGCTGGCCGATCTCGCTGATATCGCGCGCACTTTCGGCCAATGCTTCCTGACGCCAGCCATACGCCACCGCCTTAAGCAACCCAAGAAGCGTGGTCGGCGTTGCCAGGATCACCCCGTCGCGGAAACTGTCCTCGATCAAACGCGGGTCGCGTTCAAGTGCGGCCGAGAAAAAGCTTTCACCCGGAAGGAACAGCACCACGAATTCGGGACTATCGACCGACTTCCAATAGGATTTTTTCGAAAGCTCCGTGATCACCTTGCGCACATTGCCGACATAGGTCGCAAGCAATGCCTCGCGGCGTTCATCGTCATATTTCTCGTCAATTGCTTCCAAATAGGCCGAAGTCGGGGCCTTGGCATCGACCACGATGTTTTTCCCACCCGGCAGGTGAATGACCATGTCGGGCTTCTGGATGCCTTCGTCGGTATTGAAATGAACCTGCTCGTCAAAGTCACAATGTTTGAGCATCCCGGCAAGCTCGACAATGCGCTTGAGCTGCAATTCGCCCCACTTGCCCGATACCGATGAACTGGACCGAAGGGCGGAACTCAGTGTCTGGGTCTCTTTTGAAAGCCGGGTCTGCGATTGCACAAGGGTCCCGACCTGTTCGCGCAACTCGCCATAGGCCTCCTTGCGGCTTTTCTCAAGCTCGTTAACCTTGTTATCAAAGGCTTCAAGGCGTTCTTTGATGGGTTTTACAAGGCCGTCAATTGCCTGTTGGCGCTTTTCAAGATCGCCCTTGGCACCTTCCTGAAGGCGCGAAAAGTTTTCACGCGCCAGCTTGAGAAACTCGTCATTATTCATCTTGAGCGCATCGGACGACAGCGCCTTGAAACTATCCAGCAGCTTGGTCTTGGCATCTTCAAGCATCGCAAGCTTCTCTGCCGCCGCCTCGCGCTCTTTCTCGAGGGCGGTTTCAAGCTCGGACCCCTTTTCGCGCCACTGATCAAGGGCGGTGCGCAGCTCCTTCATCTCGGCCTCAAGGATCGGCACCCGGTTGGCCGTGGTTTCGGCAATGGCCCGTTTTTCCGATACCTCGGCCAGTTTATCGCGCGTGATTGCCAACTCGCCTGCAAGATCGCGCCGGGTTGCTTCGGTCTGTTCAAGCTGGGATGACAGCAATGCGGTGCGCGACTCTGTCTCGGCATCTGCGGCATCCTTGATGCGTTTGATCATCATCGCGCAAAAAACCAGTGCCAGAACCGACGCGCCAAACGCGCCCGCGGCCAAAGAAATCGGATCCATTGTCCCACCATTCAATTATCGTCTGGATTCTTTGTATCTGTTTTGTTCCATCAAATCCAGAACCGAACAAAGCCGGCTTTGATCGTCCGTGATCAAATTTTGTCAAAGCCATTGCTGGCGTGAAACCGAATTTCGACTATATATCAACAAGATATTCAGAAACCAATCACGCCACCCACCAAACCTGTATGTCTTCACATCCCCGGTCTGCACCAGATTGCCGGTTCATCAAAGCCGAATTTAAGCAGGCAATCCGCCAGTTTGGGCAGTCCTAAAGTTGTATTCCCTGAATATCTTCTGCGCACTAGCATAGGGCGCAAGCGACAGGATCATATTGTTTGCCCGTTTTGCGCACTGCACCGAACGGAGCCGGCAATACAGAATCTCTGAACCGCACCGAAATACCGCATCGGCACGGACGCCGTTTCCGACACACCGGAAAACAATGGCTGCTACCTGATGCATCAGAGACCACAGGAAACGAACAAGAGGCCACATATGTCTGCGAACGTTTATCCCGTACCCGGCGACATCGCAAAGAACGCCCTGATCGACAAGGCAAAATACGATGCCATGTATAAACAGTCGGTCGAGGACCCGGATGGCTTCTGGGGCGAACATGGCAAACGCATTGACTGGATCAAGCCATACACCAAAGTCAAAAATGTCAGCTATGACGCCAAGGACCTCTATATCAAATGGTACGAAGACGGCACCCTGAACGTCTCGGCCAACTGCCTGGATCGCCATCTTGAAAAACGCGGTGATCAGACCGCCATCATCTTCGAAGGCGATGATCCCAATGTTTCCGAACACATCACCTATCGCGATCTGCATGAACGCACCTGCCGTTTTGCCAATGCGCTGAAATCGATGGGTGTTGGCAAGGGTGATCGCGTTGTCATCTATCTGCCGATGATCCCCGAAGCTGCCGTCTCCATGCTGGCTTGTGCGCGAATCGGTGCGATCCATTCCATCGTCTTTGGCGGTTTCTCGCCCGAAGCACTGGCCGGTCGCGTCGAAGATTGCGGCGCCAAGGTCGTGATCACCTCGGACGAAGGTCTGCGTGGTGGCCGTGCGGTTCCGCTTAAACGCAATGCTGACGAAGCCCTTTCACATCCCGGTGTCAAATCGGTCGAGAAAATGGTCGTCGTCAAACGCACCGGCAAGGATGTCGCATGGAACGACACCCGCGACGTCTGGTATCACGAAGTTTGCGCAGCGGCCTCGACCGATTGCCCGCCGACCGAAGTCAATGCCGAAGACCCGCTGTTTGTTCTGTATACCTCGGGTTCGACCGGCAAGCCGAAGGGCGTTCTGCACACCTCGGGCGGTTACCTTGTCTATGCATCGATGACCCATCAGTATGTCTTTGATTATCACGAAGGCGATATTTACTGGTGTACGGCCGATGTCGGCTGGGTTACCGGTCACAGCTATATCGTCTATGGGCCGCTGGCCAATGGCGCGACCACGCTGATGTTCGAAGGTGTGCCAAGCTATCCGGATGCTTCGCGCTTCTGGCAGGTCTGTGAAAAGCACAAGGTCAATATCTTCTATACCGCACCGACCGCGATCCGTGCCCTGATGCGCGAAGGCGTCGACTGGGTCAACAAGGCCGATCTTTCGAGCTTGCGCATCCTTGGTTCGGTGGGTGAACCGATCAACCCCGAAGCCTGGGAATGGTATCACGAGCATGTCGGCAAACGGAATTGCCCGATTGTCGATACCTGGTGGCAGACCGAAACCGGCGGCATCCTGATCACCCCGCTTCCCGGTGCAACCGATTTGAAACCGGGTTCGGCAACGCTTCCGTTCTTTGGTGTTCAGCCGGCCCTTCTTGATAACGAGGGCAAGGAACTGACCGGTGCCACCGATGGCAACCTTGTCATCAAGGACAGCTGGCCGGGTCAGATGCGCACGGTCTATGGCGACCATGAACGCTTTATCCAGACCTATTTCAGCACCTTTGACAAGGTCTACACCACCGGTGACGGCGCCCGTCGTGACGATGATGGCTATTACTGGATCACGGGCCGCGTTGATGACGTCATCAACGTATCGGGTCATCGTATGGGCACGGCAGAAGTCGAAAGCGCGCTGGTCGCCCACGCCAAGGTTGCCGAAGCCGCCGTGGTCGGCGTTCCGCACGACATCAAGGGTCAGGGCATCTATGCCTATGTGACGCTCAATGCCGGCGAAGAACCGACCGAGGAGCTTCGTCTTGAACTGGTCAAATGGGTCCGCAAGGAAATCGGCCCGATCGCCAGCCCCGACTTCATCCAGTGGTCGCCGGGTCTGCCGAAAACCCGTTCGGGCAAAATCATGCGCCGTATCCTGCGCAAGATTGCCGCCAACGAATATGACCAGCTTGGTGATACCTCGACCCTGGCCGATCCGGGCGTGGTCGACGATCTGATCGAAAACCGTCAGAACCGTTAATCGTCACCTGCGACTATCTTTGATTGGCATCTTGCTGATCACGACATCAAACCCGCCGGGAAACCGGCGGGTTTTTTCGTGTGTCCCGAAACCGGCATGGCCCGATGCGTGCCCTGTGGTTGTGCAAAAACTTAAATTGGTATAGGTACAGCCTGCTGCGACGCAGCAACGAACAGGATGGTTTGGGGACCCCTGTCGCCGCACGGATCGGCTGACGGGAAAAGATGACCGTCCTGATAACTTCCTGCCAGGACGGGGGACAGCCTTGATCGTCCGGGCATACGGATACGGAGACTTTCTGTGAATAGCGATTTTCTTCCGCGTTTGCGGGCTGAGTGGCTTGGCAACATTCGCGGTGATGTGCTTTCGGGCCTTGTGGTGGCACTCGCCCTCATCCCGGAAGCCATTGCCTTTTCGATCATTGCCGGCGTTGATCCCAAGGTCGGGCTTTATGCCTCCTTCTCGATTGCCGTAATCACTGCAATCTTTGGCGGACGTCCGGGCATGATTTCGGCGGCAACGGCGGCAACGGCTGTTCTGATGGGGTCGCTGGTTCGTGAACACGGGCTGGATTATCTGCTGGCCGCCACCATTCTCGCTGGCGTGATCCAGATGCTGGCAGGCGCGCTCAAACTCGGCAATCTGATGCGCTTTGTCTCCAAATCCGTGATGACCGGCTTTGTGAATGCGCTGGCGATCCTGATCTTTATGGCGCAGTTGCCCGAACTGATCGGGGTTTCGAACATGACCTATGTGATGGTGGCCGGCGGTCTTGCCATCATCTATCTGTTCCCGCGCATCACCAAAATCATCCCGTCCCCGCTGATTTGCATCATCGTTCTGACCGGTATTTCGCTGTTTATCGATGCCGATCTGCGCACGGTTGGCGATATGGGTGCACTTCCCGATGCTTTCCCGGCAATCTATCTGCCCGATGTGCCGCTGAACCTTGATACCTTCCTGATCATCCTGCCCTATTCGGCGGCGGTTGCGGCTGTGGGTCTGCTTGAAAGTCTCATGACCGCCCAGATCGTTGATGATCTGACCGACACCACATCGAACCGGACCCGTGAATGCTATGGTCAGGGGATCGCCAACTTCTTTACCGGCTTTATCGGTGGCATGGCCGGTTGTGCGATGATTGGCCAGTCGGTGATCAACGTCAAATCCGGCGGCCGTTGCCGTCTGTCGACCTTCCTTGCCGGTATCTTCCTTTTGATCCTGATTGTGGTTCTGGGGGATCTTGTCGCGATCATTCCGATGGCGGCCCTGGTTGCCATCATGATCATGGTGTCGATCGGGACATTCAGCTGGTCGTCGATCAAGAACCTGCGCGAACATCCGCGCAGCTCGTCGATCGTGATGCTGGCCACCGTGATCACGGTTGTCGGATCCCACAATCTGGCGATTGGTGTTCTGGTCGGGGTTCTGCTGTCGGGCATTTTCTTTGCCTGGAAGATCGCCCAGATTTTCCGTGTCACCAGCACCCTTTCGGCTGACAACACGCATCGCACCTATGAAGTACGCGGTCAGATCTTCTTTGCCTCGGTCGAAGATTTCACCAAGGCATTCGATTTCCGCGAAGCCCTTGATAAGGTGACGATTGATGTCAGCCACGCGCATATCTGGGACATTTCAAGTGTTGCAGCCCTTGATATGGTCGTGCTCAAATTCCGTCGTGAAGGGGCCGAAGTCGAATTGATCGGTCTCAATGAAGCCAGCGAGACAATCGTCGATAAACTGGCCATCCACGACAAGCCCGGCGCACTTGAACGCCTGATGGGCCATTAAGGCCACCGCAAAAGGGGAAAAGGAAACGATCAATGACCCATCTGATCGCACTGATTGACGGTTCAGGCTATTCGCAAAGTGTATGTGACCTTACCCGCTGGGTGGCGGAACGCACCGATGCATCCATTGACCTGATGCATGTTCTGGGCCGTCGTTCGGTCGGCTCCGAACCAGCTGATCTGAGCGGCAATTTGAAACTCGGTGCGCGCACCGCACTTCTCAAGGAACTGGCCGATCTTGACGAGCAGAAAAACAAGCTCGAACTCAAACGCGGTCGCCTGCTGCTTGAAGAAGCCAAAACCGGTCTCGAAGATGCCGGTCTTGCCAATGTCGGCACCAAACTGCGCCACGGGGATCTGATCGAAAGCATCGCCGAGTTCGAAAATGACGCCGATTTGATCGTGGTTGGCAAACGCGGCGAAGCCGCCGACTTTGCCAAAATGCATCTGGGATCGAACCTTGAACGGGTTGTCCGTGCGGCCAAAAAGCCGGTTCTGGTTGCATCACGCGCTTTCAAGCCGATCAACAAATTTCTGATCGCCTTTGATGGCGGCGAAAGTGTCATGAAGGCCGTGCGTCACATCGCAAGTGGCAAACTGTTCACCGGGCTTCCCTGTGTTTTGCTTTCGGTTGGCAAACCGACCGACACCATGCAGGAAAAACTTGATGAAGCCGCCGCCATCCTGCGCAAGGCGGGATATAGCGTCGATGCCGGTTTTGCATCGGGCGAACCCGAAGACGTGATCAAGGACAAGATCGAAACCGACAAGATCGATCTTCTGGTCATGGGGGCCTATGGCCATTCACGCATTCGCAACCTGATCATTGGCAGCACCACCACCGAAATGGTGCGCTCCTGCCAGGTGCCGGTGATGATGTTCCGCTGATAAACGCCACCACTTGCACGCCCAAAACCATCTCGATGCCCCTGTCTGATTGCCGACAGGGGCATTAATTTTATCAACATGGCGTCCTAAATCGCGTTTCAGGACGCCAAACCCTGCAAATGCGCGCTTTCCTGACCTTCAAGTCATCGACATGAAAGGTCTGCCACTATGCGCTTTGCGTTATGCACCGTTTTCATTCTTCCTCTACTGATCGCAATATCTTCTGTCGCGTTTGCCAGCGATATCGGATTTGCCAAATTCTCCCTTGTTGCCAGCGGACCCGATCAACGCGACCTGTCTGGCGTGATCTGGTATCCGTCACGTGATGACACGCCAGAAGAAACAATTGCCGAAAACATCGTATTCCATGGTGAAAAGGCACGCCCGGGCGCCACACCGCTGCCCGGGTCCTATCCACTGGTTGTTCTGTCTCACGGTTTTGGCGGCAACTGGCGCAATCAGGCATGGCTGGCCACCGAACTTGTGCGCCACGGCCGAATTGTCGCTGCCCTCAATCACCCGGGCACCACCAGCAAGGACCTGCAAGCCCTCGACGGGCGGATGCTTTGGAAACGCCCACAGGACATCGCGCAGTTAATCACCTATCTCACCGGTCATTCCGACTGGTCGGCCTTGCTCAGGACAAATGATATTGCTGTTATCGGGCATTCACTGGGGGCCTGGACGGCACTTGCAATTGCCGGTGCACGCACCGATGCCAGTCGGATGCTGGCCGATTGCCGTAACCATGCCGATCTTGCCGCATGTGATGTGGTTGCCGATTTCGCCATCGGTCACAGCAAAACCGATCAACAGCTCCTCGCACAATCTCTTCGTATTGCCAATGTCTCGCGGGTCGTCAGCCTCGATCTCGGGCTGGCGCGCGGCTTTACCCCCGAAAGCCTGTCAAAAATTGACATTCCGGTTCTTCTGATCGCAGCAGGAAGCCCGAACCCCGGCATTCCCCATGCCATCGAAACCGGCTATTTGCGGCCATATCTTAATGCCGCCTCGACCGAGTTTCATCTGATCGAACAGGCCGCACATTTCAGCTTTATGCCACTGTGCAAACCGGGCGCGGCCCGCTTGCTCGACGACGAAGTTCCCGGTGACGGGGTGATTTGCCGCGACGGGGATGGCACCCCGGATGGCACACGCAAAATCATCCATCACCAAACCGCCAGGCTGATCATCGACTTCCTGGGTCGCACACACTAGCCACCCACAAGCCGGGAATTCCTGCCTTAAATCACGGCACGGCCCAATCATCAGACAAATAAAAAGCCCGGCAATTTCCTGCCGGGCTTTTGTCATACCATTTCGATATCCGGCCTAGCGCAGGATGAAACGCCCCAGATTGGAATTGATCTGGCGTTCCAGTTCGCGGTCCAGATCCATCAAAAGGGCGGCTGTCGCGTCGTAAATCGCCTGTTCGCGTTCGGCTACCGACATCGATTCCGAAAGCGTGCGTGACCGCGATGCCATTGCCTGGACTTCGCCTTTCTGCACACCATTGGCATCCATCAGCTCAAGCTTGGCTGCAACCTTGAGTTCGATCTTGTCGGACTGGTCATCGGTAAACACGCCCTTGATGCCTTTGGTGGTCTTGAGCGCATTTGACGTGATTGATGCTTCGGTCACCGAATAGCGCAGCATATCGCTGGTGCCTGCGGTCTGAAGACGGTCATCGGGCCAGTTCATCGCCATTTTTCCAAGGCTGAATGGCAGATCCGACGCAATCGATCCGTCTTCGGTATTGCTCCAGGCGGCAACTTTTTCAATCGGGCCTGCGGCAAATACGATCGGCGTAAGATGGCGCCATGTCACATCGGGGTAATTTGCCACCGGTGCGCTGGTGCAGGCTGCCATCAGGGCAAGTGCCGCACCCGCAACCACGGTACGCAGACCATTGATGGACAATAGCTTCATGACTTCAAACTCCCTTGCCTCTGACTTCGATGCCTAAATTAACCTGTTGGGCGGCCATATAAAAACGCCACCACAAGCTTTATAGCCATGGTGACGTTGCATGATGATTAAGGCAAGGCTATGACGCGCCCGATACCTGTTATTTCACATGATGGCATGTGTTGGGCATCTGATCCGTCAGGCAGACGGGCTGTCTTCTGCCGTGCTGTCCTCTGCCTTGGCGTTAGCAGTGGCATCGTCGGCCTTAAGGGCGCGCAAGTCATCCTCGTCAAAGCCATAACGCGTATTGCAGAACTGGCAAGAAACACCAACCTCGCCGGTATCTTCCTCGCGCATCGACAGAAGTTCCTCAAGCGGATAGGTAACCAGCGCACCTTCGATCTTTTCGCGCGAACAACGGCATTTGAACCGAAGATCGGACTGCTCATAAACGCGCGGTTCCTCGTCATGGAACAGACGCCAGATCAGGTCATGGGCCGACAGCGAAATATCCACAAGCTCGTTCTCGGTCGCACTCGCCATCAGGATGGTCGAACGGTTCCAGTCTTCAGATACCTTTTCGGCCTCTTCCGGGGTGGCGGCATCGCCCGATGCACTGACCGGCATTTTCTGCAAGAACAGACCCCCGACCCACCAGTCGGCATCGGTTTCACCCCGATGCACTTCAAGCTTGAAGGCGGTTTCAAGCTGCTCGGACTGGCGGAAATAGGCTTCTGCACATTTGGCAAGGGTCTCGCCCTCAAGCGACACAATCCCCTGATAACGTTCATGTTCATCGCCCTGATCGACGGTAAAGGCAATATGCCCGCGTCCCATCAGTTTAAGAACCTGCCCGCGCAGGGCTTCCTCGCCGCCGTCTTCCTCGGCAATCATCGCCTTAAGGCGTTCTTCATCGACACGAAGACAGGCACGCACATTGCCGTCACTGTCAACATCGACCACCATCATGCTGATCGGCCCGTCCGAGCTGGTCTGAAGGGTAAAAAGCCCCTCATATTTCAGCGACGACGACAGCAATACCGCAAGCCCGATGATCTCGCCCAGCAGATGATTGGCAAGCGGCGGGTATTTGTGCTGACCGATAATGGTCTGCACCGTCGGTCCAAGGCGCGTAAAGCGGCCGCGAATATTGGAATGATCCAGCGTGAATGGCTGGCAAAAATCGACAGCGATCTGCATGTTCGGCTTCCGCGTGGTTAGGTGTTTGGGGCCGTATAACAAGACAAGCCCCCGATTGTCGAGGCGCGTTAACACAACGCTTTACCCGACTTCTGACAGCATAACAAAGGGCGGCCAAAGCCGCCCTTCAAATTCGATCTGCCTTATTTAGGCGCAAGGATCAGGATGGCAAGCCGTTAAAGCAGTATAACAGAACCCCTTTTTGCGCATGCAGGCGGTTCTCTGCCTCGTCAAACACCACCGATTGCGGCCCGTCAATCACCTCGTCGGTGACTTCCTCGTTGCGGTGTGCCGGCAGGCAATGCATGAAGATCGCATCATCCTTGGCCTGGGCCATGGTTTTGGCATTGATCTGATAGGGTGCCAGGGCTGCCATGCGGGCATCGTAATCTTCATCCCCCATCGAGACCCAGCAATCGGTCACGACCACATCGGCCCCTTCAAGCGCACTGTCCATATCGGTCAGACGGACCTGGCCGCCCTGCGCATTGGCATTTTCAATCAGGCCCTGATTGGGGCGATAGCCAACCGGGCAGGCCATATCAAGCGCAAAGCCGAATTTCGGCGCGGCATGGATGAACGATGTCGACACATTGTTGCCATCGCCAACCCAGGCAAATTTAAGGCCTTCAAGCTTGCCCTTGTGCTCCTTGATGGTCATCAGGTCTGCCATGATTTGACACGGGTGGCTCTGATCGGTCAGGCCATTGATCACCGGAACCGTGGCATATTGCGCCAGTTCAAGCAGCTTGGACTCATCGGTGGTCCGGATCATGATCGCATCGACAAAACGCGACAGAACACGTGCGGTATCGGCAATGGTTTCCCCGCGGCCAAGCTGGCTGCTTTCGGCATCAAGGATCACCACATCACCGCCAAGCTGGCGCATGCCGACTTCAAACGAAACACGGGTCCGGGTCGACGGTTTTTCAAAAATCAGCGCCAGCGTCTTGCCTGCAAGCGGCTTGACGCCAAACGGGGCATTGCCGGCCTTTTCGGAATCGCCAAGGGCGAGAATATCTTTCAGTGTTCCCGACGGCAATTTGTCGAGATCAAGAAAATGACGAATATCAGTCATGGTTAGTCTTCCTTCCTGCGCCCTTATTTCGCCAGGGCTGCGGCCGCTGCTTCAATGGCAGCAAGCGCTTCGTCAACATGGGTTTTGGTGATGTTGAGTGGCGGCAACAGACGCACCACATTATCGCCGGCCGGAACTGTCAGAACATTGAGCTCGCGCAGCTTGGCAACAACATCGACATTGGTCGGGACCGTTTTCATCCCCAACAACAGACCCATGCCACGGATTTCCGCGATAAAGCCCGGATGTTTCCGGGAAATGGCCGCAAGGCCGTCGCGGATCAATTGGCTCATGTCCAGAACATGGTCCATGAAGCCGGGTTTCAAAACTTCGTCCAGCACGGCATTGGCCGCCGCCATGGCAAGCGGATTGCCGCCAAAGGTCGTGCCATGCATACCAGCCGGAAGAGCCGCGGCCGCCTTTTCGCTCGCCAGCAACGCCCCGACCGGGAAACCACCGCCAAGGCCCTTGGCCGAGGAAATGATATCGGGGATCATGTCCGACCATTCATAGGCAAAAAGCTTGCCCGTCCGGCCAACACCGGTCTGAACTTCGTCAAACATCACCAGCATGCCGAACTCGTCAGCCGCCTTGCGCACACCTTCAAGATAGCCTTCCGGCGCACGGCAAATGCCGCCTTCGCCCTGGATCGGCTCCAGAAGGATCCCGCCGGTATTGGGCGTGATCGCGTTGCGCAATTCATTAAGATTGCCATAGGCAACCCGGTCAAAGCCGTCGGGCATTGGCCCGAAACCTTCGCGGTACTTGTCGCTGTAACCAGCCGTCAGCGTACCAAGGGTACGACCGTGAAACGCATTGGTCGCAACCAGAATACGGTTCTTTTCCGGATGCCCCGACACATGCTGATAGCGGCGCAGCATCTTGATGCCCGCTTCGTTGGCCTCGGCCCCGGAGTTACAGAAAAACACCGTATCGGCAAAGGTATTGGCGACCAGACGTTCCGCCAGCTTTTCCTGACCCGGAATACGATACAGGTTCGACGTATGCCAGACCTTGCCGACCTGCTCGGTCAGCTTGGCGACAAGATGCGGATGCGAATGGCCAAGGGTATTGACCGCAATACCCGACCCGAAATCAAGGAATCGTCGGCCGTCCTGCGCATAGAGATAAGGTCCTTCACCTTTCTCAAAGGCCAGATCGGCCCGCGCATAGGTCGGCATGACGGGAGTAATCACTTCTTTATTCCTCAATTAGGGTAAAAATCGGTTTGTTGACCAGTTGGTCAACTCCGGCAGAATACCGGGAAGCCGGGGAGTATCAAGAGATTCCTTGACCCTGTCAACGCCGCAAAACCCCGTAGAAGCAGGGGCCATCCATTTGCCCGTTCGTTTGTTTGCCAATGCGGCGCGAAATGAAAAAGGACAGCATCCGCTTTCGGAGGCTGTCCCTTTGAAGAAATTTTGCGTTTCCGCAGCTTTTGGCAGGTCTTTATGCCTTGAGCTTGTACCCGCTTTTGATCATGCGATAGCACAACAACCACAACACCGCATTGACCGCCGCAAGGACAATCACACCGGTCATGATCGTGCCGTCCGACATGCCCGTAAAGCCATAGCGGAACCCGTCAATCATGTAGAAGAACGGGTTGAAATGCACCAGAATCTGGCCCGCTTCGGGCAGGTTTTCGGCACTGTAAAACGTGCCTGACAGGAACGATAACGGGGTAACGACAAAGTTGGTCACGACCGCGATATGGTCAAATTTCTCGGCCCAAACACCACCGGCAATACCCAGCAGCGACAGCATCAGCGATGCGGAAATCCCGAAATACAGGATCGCCCAAAGATTATGGATGCTGACATCGACAAAGAATGCCATGGCAATGGCGGTCGCCAGACCAACAACAATTCCGCGGGTCACCGCGCCAAACGCGAAACCGGCAACCATTTCACCGGCCGATAACGGCGGCATCAACACATCAACGATATTGCCCTGAACCTTCGAGATCATGATCGAACTCGACGTATTGGCAAATGCGTTCTGTGCCATGGTCATCATGATCAGACCCGGCGCAAGGAAGGTGGCAAACGGAATGCCATTGACGGTTTCGACCGCACGACCAAGTGCAAGCAGAAAGACCGCCAAAAACAGCAGACTGGTAATAACCGGCGCACCAACAGTTTGCAGATGAACATTCAGGAACCGGCGGACTTCTTTGGCATAAAGAGTCCAAAGACCAAGCCAGTTGACCGCGCCCATCTGACGTGGGGCTAACTCTTTCATGAAGTTTCCTTCGGAAAAATGCAGACAATTGCGCGTAAAATAGGGAGAGTGGGGGCATCCTTGCAAGGGTGGGTATTCATTCATTTTGTCTGATATGGTCAATAAACAGCATCAAAGCCCGGAAACACTGGCCTCTGACGGCGCATCGCCGTCCGGCGGAAACGCGCGCTTTACCGGAAATAATGGCAAAAATACCAAAGACAAAAGACGCGAACCCAAACGTCCGCGCCGGGTCACCCGTGACTATTTGATGAATTATGCCACCTGGTATCTCGAACGGTTTGCCGCATCGCGTGCCCGGCTTGAAAAGCTGATGCGCGGTAAAATCCGTCTTTCGGTTGCCGAATATGGCACCGACCCCGAAGAAGCCGTGCAATGGATGAACTCGGTTCTGTCTGCCTGTGAAAAGGCCGGCTTCATCAATGATGATGCCTATGCGCGCGGTCGTGCCAGATCGCTACTGCGCAAGGGCAAGGCCATGCGCGTCATTGCCGCTGATTTATCAGCACGCGGTATTGCATCCGAACAGATTGATGACGCCATCCGCGATCTTCGCGCCGAGGCCGATCAGGCCGCCTATGAAGAAGTGCGGGGCACGGACCCCAATATTGCCGCCGCCGCCGCCTATGCCCGACGTCGACGCCTTGGCCCCTGGCGCCGTCCCGATATCCGCGAGGAAAAGCGCGAAAAGGACATGGCCGCCCTGGCCCGGCAGGGTTTTGGCTATGACACCGCCACCCGCATCATCAATAGCGACCTTGATGAGCTTAATGATCTGCTTTCAATGATCGACGGCATTTGATCGCTCCAAAATTTGATCGCACTGGCAAAGCTGTTTATGACTGGCTCAAACGCCTCCTAAAACATCATGATACGGAGAACCCACAAATGATGGTCCGCATCTATCACAATCCGCGCTGTTCGAAATCGCGCCAGACCCTGGCCCTGATCGAGGAAAAGGGCATCACGCCAGATGTGATTGCCTATCTCGACACCCCGCCAACCCCACAGGAACTTGCCGGCATTCTTGATATGCTGGGCATGAAGCCCGAAGACATTCTGCGCAAGAAAGAGGCAAAGGAAGAAGGCATCGCCGATTTACGCGGGGAAGAGCTGATCGAGGCCCTTTGCGCCCATCCGCGCGCCATCGAACGTCCGATCGTGGTCAATGGCAACAAGGCCGCACTGGGCCGCCCGCCGGAAAGCGTGCTGGAAATTCTGTAAAACCGCATTAACGCGGCAAAATTCCATAATTTCAAACGCCTGTGCCACATCGGCACGGGCGTTTTTCGTAATTAATAAAAGTCCAATACCCTCACAGGCATTATGTCTTGCAGATAACGTCAGATCAAAACACCTGTGGGGAGGTCGTTGATGATTGCTGCATTTGCCCTGATCCTTGTTTGCCAGCTGTTTGGCGAAGTGGTCTCGGAACTGTTTGACCTGCCGGTGCCCGGTCCGGTCATCGGAATGGTTCTTCTGTTCATCGGGCTTCTGGTCAAACGAAAACCGCCCAAGGTTCTGACAGATGCCGCCGACAATCTTCTGATCCATTTTTCATTGCTGTTTGTGCCGGCCGGGGTTGGCGTCGTCACCCAGATTGACCGGCTCAAGGGCGACTGGTTGCCGATTGCAGCGGCCCTGACCATCTCGACCCTTCTGACCATGGTTCTGACCGCCCTTCTGATGTCAAAGCTGTTCCCGAAACAGGATACGGCACAAAAGGCGGAGGACGCGCAATGAACGAAGCCGATATCACCCAGCTTTGGGTCTATCTGTCGGCCAAACCGCTGACCGGACTGACCATCACCCTTGTTGCCTATGCTGTTGGCTTCTGGCTCTATCAGAAAAGCAACCGCAACCCGATCTGCAATCCGGTGGTGATCGCCATTGCCTTGATTGCCCTGTTGCTCAATGTCACGGGCACCCCCTATGCCACCTATTTCGAAGGGGCACAGTTCGTCCACTTTCTGCTGGGTCCGGCAACGGTGGCACTTGCCGTGCCGCTATTCGGTCAAACCGCGACCCTTAAACGTGCATTGCCGGTCATTGTGTTCGGGGTTCTGTTCGGATCACTGGTCGCCAGTGCCAGCACGGTCATTCTGGCCTGGGCATTGGGTGCAAGCCCGGAAACGCTGGCATCACTTGCCCCGAAATCGGTCACGACCCCGGTTGCCATGGGCATTGCCGATGAAATTGGCGGTGTTCCGGCCCTGACGGCTGTCTGTGTGATTGCGACCGGCATTGTCGGGGCGACGCTTGGCCCGATGGTCATGAACAAGGCCCGCCTCAAGGACTGGCGCGCCCGCGGATTTGCCATGGGGGTTGCCGCCCACGGGATCGGCACGGCCCGCGCGTTTCAGGTCAATGAAACCGCCGGCGCCTTTTCCGGTCTGGCGATGGGCCTCAATACCATGGCCACCGCCCTGACCATCCCGTTCCTGTGGCACTGGATCTTTGGATAAAAACAAATCCGGGCGGGATAGTCCCGCCCGGATTTTCAAATCAGCCTGCGCGCAATTGCGACAGGAAGTCCGATACGGTGCCCTGCAAGGTATCGATCTGTTTTGCAAGGGCGGCCACATTGGTATCCAGTTCACCGGCAGCCGCACCGCTATTGGTCGCGGCTTCGTGGATTTCGTCAATATTGGCAACCACTTCTGTCGATCCGGCAGAAGCACTGGTCGCGCTATTGGCGATTTCATTGACTGCGGCGTTCTGTTCATTGACCGCGGATGAAATACCGTTGGCAATTTCGCTGATCGACGAGATCGTCTGTGTGACTTTCTCGATCGCCTCGACTGTTACCTTGGTTTCATCCTGAATGGCACCGACCTGCTGGGCGATGTCATCGGTGGCCTTGGCCGTCTGGTTGGCAAGGTTTTTGACTTCCTGTGCAACCACAGCAAATCCTTTGCCTGCTTCGCCCGCACGGGCCGCCTCGATCGTCGCATTGAGCGCCAGAAGGTTGGTCTGGGCTGCGATGTCGTTGATCAGGCTGACAACCTCGCCGATGCGTTCTGCGGCTTCGGCAAGACCGCCGACCATTTCATTGGCCCGCGATGCTTCACCCACAGCAGTTTCGGCAATTGTCGTCGATTCACGGACCTGCCCGCCAATCTCGCTGATCGAGGCGGACAATTCTTCGGTCGCGGCAGCAACGGTCTGAACGTTCCGTGCCGAATCATTGGCCGCATCAGAAACCTTCTGGCTCTGACTGACCGAATGGTTGGCCGATTCCCGCATTCTTGAGGTCGACTGCATCATGCCGCCGGTTGCTTCACGCACCGATGTCACGATCTGGCCAATCGATTGTTCAAGTTCAACGGCCAGACGGTTGCGCTGATCGATACGCTCCTTCTCGGCCCGTTTTTCGGCTTGTGCACGGGCTTCCTCGGCTTCTTCGATCTTCGCGGCCGTCTCACGCCAGCGCACCAGACCGTTGGCAATCGAACCGATTTCGTCCTTGCGATCGACAAAGGAAACTTCCTGGCTGAAATCACGATCAACAAAGCGCGAAATCGTCTGGCTCAGAACCCGAAGCGGGCCAAGCTGCCAGCGCAGCAACAGGAACAGCAAGACCGCCGAGGCCACAGCCACAATCAGGCCGACCACCGCGATACGGATGGCGATTTCATCGGAAACCGCAACGACGTCTTCCTTTTTGATCCCGACATACAGGATGCCCAACACATCCCCGGCCGGGCTCATGATCGGGCTGTATTGCGTGATATATTCAGTCCCGAGAATAAGCGCCTCACCCCGGAAGGTTTTGCCTGACATGATCGGCTCATAGGCAGCACTGCCTTTGCCAAGCATCGTGCCAACCGCACGATTGCCATCAGGCTTGATGATATTGGTCGATACCCGCACGAAGTCCTGTTCTGCCGGTACATAGGCAAAGACTGTGGCGGTTTCGCCGGTAGCGGTACCAATACGATCAATCAGTTCATGGGATGACAGGTCGGGGATTTCATTCATGATCAGATTGGATGTCTCGCCATCCTTGCTGATCGTCATTTTGAAATCAGGATTGGCATCCTGAAGCAACATCGCGGCAATGCGCAGGTTAAGCTTCTGCGACGCGATACTGTCGGCTGCGACTTTCTGATCGACGCGTTGCATGATCAGAATACCCAGCAAGATTATCCCGCTCATCAAAATAAGAACGGCGGCAAGCGCAACTTTCAAAACCAGACTTTTGGACATGCTCTCTCACTCTTCACCATCACCGGTAAAAAAGAGGCTGCCAGTGAATGGTTTCTGTTCACATTTCACGAAGGTCTTAGCGCCAGGATTAGATTCCTTATAAAATGTACAATAACACAATTAATATTTATGTATAATTAATTAGACCATTGAATAGTCACATCAATTTGCGACTGCCTTGCATTGTCCCGCACCTTGTTCAACCCGCCGAAAACTGCGTTTTTGACGGCCTTGAACAGCTTCTGTCTCACTGCGCAGGCGCGCGGCGAAACCAAAATTGAAACGATACAAAACGAAAAAAATCGACCGACGTGACGCACAAACGAGTCTTGGGGCATGCCCCCGGAGTCAGCTTTTGAGTTAGCCTTTGCGTCAGCTCTTGGGTCGGCTTTCCGGGTTAAATCTCGGGGTAAATTCTTGGGCTCCGTTTTCGGAGCCAGTTTCAGGACCGGGCCCTAGTAATCGACCTTGACGAAATACAGCCCGTCTGCCGGGGCGGTTGGCCCCCCGGCACGGCGATCCTTGGCCTCAAGTGCTGATTTGACGTCAATCGGCTTCCAGCTGCCCTTGCCGACCAGAACAAGGGTGCCGACCATATTGCGCACCTGATGATGCAAAAAGGACCGGCTTTCGGTAAAGACCCGGATTTCAAGCGGGTTTTCCGCACTGCGTTTGATTTCAAGTTTTTCCAGCGTCTTGATCGGGCTTTTGGCCTGACATTCGGTTGCCCGGAACGTCGTGAAATCAAAGGTGCCGATAAGATGTTGGGCGGCTTCGTTCATCGCATCGATATCAAGGGGCTTGTATATCCCCCAGGCCAGCCCCGCCTCAAAGGTCAGCGGCGCACGGCGATTGATGATGCGATACATGTAGTAGCGCTTCTTTGATGAAAAGCGCGCATGGAAGTCTTCTGTGACTTCCTCGCATTCCTTGATCGCGACCGGATCGGGTTTGAGGTGATGGTTGATCGCATTCATCACGGCTTCTGCCGGATAATATTTCGGCAAATCGAAATGCACCACCTGACCAAGGGCATGCACCCCGGCATCGGTTCGGCCCGAAACATAGACGCGCACGAATGTACCGGCGAATTTTTCGATCGCGGCCTCAAAAACCTGCTGAACCGAAATCACTTCGTCCTGGTATTGCCAGCCGTGGTACGGGCGGCCGTCATATTCGACGGTACATTTATAGCGTTGCATCACCGATACAATTATCTGAACAAGCCAATCTCCCGGCTTTATAGCCGGGCTTTCAAACGAAAACGAGGGGCAATCATGCCCCTCGTTTGTCTTTCCACAATTGCGTGCGGAAAACTTACTTCACGCTGTCGCGGTCAAAACCAAGACGCAGACGAAGGGCATTCAGTTTGATGAAGCCTTCTGCATCGCGCTGGTTATAGACGGTGTCGGCTTCGAACGTGACATGCTCTTCGGAGTAGATCGAGTTCGGCGACTTGCGGCCGGTGACAGTGACGTTGCCCTTATAAAGGTCAAGGCGGACAACACCGTTCACGGTTTTCTGGGTTTCGTCGATCAGGCGCTGGATGGCCTGACGTTCCGGCGACCACCAGTAACCGTTATAGATCATCTCGGCATAACGCGGCATCAGCTCGTCCTTGAGGTGACCGGCGTTACGGTCAAGGGTGATGCTTTCCATCGCGCGATGCGCAACCGACAGAATGGTGCCGCCCGGGGTTTCGTAAACGCCGCGCGACTTCATGCCGACATAACGGTTTTCGACCAGATCAAGACGACCGATACCGTTCTTGCCGGCAACTTCGTTGAGCTTGGTCAGCAAAGTGGCCGGGCTCATGCGTTCGCCATTAATCGCAACCGGGTTGCCCTGTTCGAACTCAACCTCGATCGTGGTGATCGCATCGGGGGCGTTCTGCGGGGACACGGTACGTTCGAACATGCCTTCGTTCGGCTTGACCCACGGATCTTCCAGCGCCTTGCCTTCGTACGAAATGTGCAGAAGGTTGGCATCGGTCGAATAGGGCGGCTCATCGCCACCAAGCTTGTCGGCCGAAATCGGGATCTGATGTTCGCGTGCGAAGTTCAGAAGGGCGGTACGCGAATTGAGGTTCCATTCACGCCACGGTGCGATGACCTTTACGTTCGGCTTAAGGGCATAATAACCCAGCTCGAAACGGACCTGGTCGTTGCCTTTGCCGGTCGCACCATGGGAAACGGCGTCTGCGCCGACTTCTTCAGCGATTTCGATCTGACGCTTGGCGATCAGCGGACGCGCGATCGAGGTACCGAGCAGGTAAACACCTTCATAAAGGGCGTTGGCACGGAACATCGGGAATACGTAATCGCGAACGAATTCTTCGCGCAGATCTTCGATAAAGATCTGTTTCACGCCGAACATTTCCGCCTTTTTACGGGCCGGCTCCAGCTCTTCACCCTGGCCGAGATCGGCGGTGAAGGTTACGACTTCGCAGTTATACTGTTCGCGAAGCCATTTCAGGATGATCGAGGTATCCAGACCGCCAGAATAGGCAAGGACGACCTTTTTGACCTTATCGCTCATGGGAGTGACGCCTTTCTTCTTCCGATAAAATCCAGGGCGCGGCTTGATTTGGCCATTCATCCCTGTTGGCTATGCAACATTGTTGTTGCGATCGGCCCCGAACCGTCCATTGGACAGTTCGACGGCTCTTTGCGCAAAATGCAGGGCAGCTTGCGCAAAGAGCCCTAGACCTTGAGCGCGGAGTATAGGAAAACACTACCAGCGGGCAAGACCCAAGATGGGGTTGATGTCAAAAAGGCACAAAAACCCGCAAATTTTCGCCCTGCTTTTGGAAAAAACCGCTCCGAATGCTCAAAGCAACCGAAGAAACCGAGATCGATCTGCCCAAAATCGGACCCCTGCCGGTCCGTTTGCGCCCCAGTGCGCGCGCATCGCGGCTTAAATTGCGTATCGATCCGGCCTTTGACGGGGTGGAAATTGTCGTGCCCAACGGGGTGTCGCGCAAAACCGCGATTTCGATGCTTCATCAGCATGGCGACTGGGTCACCGCCCATATTCAGCGCCTTCCCGAACGGGTGCAATTTGCGCCGGGCGCGTGGATCCCGTTTCTGGGTCAGGATCACGCAATCCGCGCTGTTCCCGATGCCAAACGCGGGGTCTGGGCCGAGGCCGGGGTGATCTGGGTATCGGGCCAGCCGGAATATACCAACCGGCGGGTGACCGACTGGCTCAAAAAGCAGGCCAAGCTTGAAATCGCCCCGCGGGCCCATGCCTATGCCGATCGGATTGGCAAGAAAATCAGTCGCATATCGCTTAAAGACACCCGCACGCGCTGGGGCAGTTGTTCGTCAAACGGCAATCTGTCCTTTAGCTGGCGACTCGTTCTTGCCCCTGAAGATGTGCTTGATTACGTGGTCGCCCACGAAGTTGCCCATCTTCAGGAACTCAATCATTCGGCGCGGTTCTGGGCCGTGGTCGAAGACCTTTATGGCCCGTCCAAAAAACAGCAGCACTGGCTGAAAAAGAACGGATCTGCCCTGCACCGTTATGGCGCGGGCGGCTAGATCGCGCTGCGCGGGAAAGCAGGATTGATGTCCGGATAAAGGCTGCAAACAGCGCCAAGCCCGCCAGACCGGCTTCCCCGAGACAAAGGCACACGACCGTAGGCTTTGACATTGACCAAACCTGCAAGAAATCACCACTGCGACGCCTGAAACAGCAACACCCTGAATGGCTTAAACCACCGTAACAGCACAGTTTTTGGAGCCCCACCCATGCTGATCCCGATTGAAACACTGGCGATTTTTATTCCCACCGCGCTGGCACTTAATATGACGCCGGGCAATGACATGCTGTTTTGTCTTGGTCAGGGCATCAAGTCCGGCCCGCGCGCCGGAAATGCCGCAAGCCTTGGCATTGCAACGGGTGCGATGATCCACACACTTTTGGCCGGTCTTGGACTGGCAGCCCTCGTTGCGGCCCATCCGGTGGCACTGGAAGTTTTGCGCTGGCTTGGGATTGCCTATCTGGTGTGGCTGGCCATCGGGGCGTTCCGATCACAGGGACAGGATCTGACACCGGCAGAAACCAAGCGTTCCAGCGCCTTTTCCGCCTGGCGTGACGGCATTGTGGTGAACCTTTTGAACCCGAAAATCATCGTCTTTGTTCTGGCCTTTATCCCGCAATTTGTTGATGCATCGCGCGGATCAATATTGGTGCAGTTCCTGATTTTCGGGCTGATCCTGAATGTCGGCGGAACCATCATCAATTGTCTGGTCGGAAGTTTTGCTGGGAAGCTTGGGCAGCTGTTTGCCCGCTCCGCCCGGATCGCCCGCGGCTTCCAGATTTTTACCGGCTGCGTGTTTTTGGGGCTGGCTGCGAAGCTTGCTTTTAATAAGCGGTAACGAATAATCGCGCGAATTATTAGTTTGGAACTAACAATCTGCTTTTTCCGGGGCGATTGGCAGCATGAAAACAGCGACACGGCTGTAAAGAAAAGTTTACACCCGCACCAAATCGACCAGTCCGAATTGGGGTCGCGTCGGTCTTAGATCACGCAACCGCTTTCGCGCAGGCGGGGCAGTTCGGCGCGCAGGAAGGCCAGGAAGCTTTTTTCCACGGCACTGAGTTCGCGCGAGGCAGTGAACAGCGCGACGTCCCATTCAATGGCCGGGGTCAGAGTGCGCGCCACCACCTTGCTGTTATCGACCAGAAGGGCTGCGAACGGGTCACTGACGGCAATGCCGACATTGCGTTCGACCAGTCGCGACACGGTGCGGATGGTACGGCCTTCGACCGCGATCTTGCGCGGCCAGCCGGCAATCTGGAAGATATAGTCGATCTTGGTACGCAGCGGTGAGCCGATCGACAGTTCGACAAAGTTTTCGCCGCGCAAAAGATCAATATCGATGGTTTCAAACCCGGCCAGCCGATGATCAACCGGCATCAGACAGACCGCACGCGATTGCGCAAGCGGGGTGACCAGAACGTTGGGATCCTGAAGATCAAGCGTAATACCGATCCCGAGATCGCATTGCCGGGTCGAGATCATATCAAGCATGCCCTCAAGCCCGGTATCGGTGATGCTGATCGAGACATTGGGATGGGCCTGTTTGAATTTGGCGACCACATCAATCAGATAGGTATCAACATAGATCGGCTGGGCAGCAATGCGGATCGATCCGAGCTGCTCGTTGGCAATCGCACGGGCCTGGGTTTCAACTTCGCGAAAGGCATTGAGCGACCGCAAGACGGTGGCGTGAAACTGCTGGGCCTCGCTCGTTGCGGTCAACTGATTGCGTTTGCGGCTGAACAGTTCGAACCCGACCGATTTTTCGAAATTGTTGAGCAGACGGCTGACCATCGGCTGACTGATATTCATCGCCTGGGCGGCCTTGGTCACCGAACCATAGGTCATAAAGGCATTGAAACTTTCAAGTTCGCGCAGGTTCATAATTCAGGTTCCGTCCAAAAAGTCCGACCGCAAAAACGGCCCGTCTGAATGCCAAAGGCATCCGGTCAAACACTCAACAAATCAGGGCCGCAACCCGTCTCCGGCCCGGACAGGGCGAACGGCCCGGCCCGGACAGTGCGAGTGGCCCGGCAGGTCAGCGGCGGGTTGCCCCATCCAATGTCGCGCCCGCCCGCTGGCGGGCTTTGCAGCAGACACCCCGGTCAGCTTTCCTACCCGTTCTAAGACCCGCTTTCCGACCCGTTTTCCAGTCCGGCTTCAGGGTCTGGCTGCCCGGTTTGACTACCCGGTTTGGCTACCTGATCTGACTGAACAGTCAAACTTCGCGACCATCGTTCCCCGCCATAACACCCGAACGCCCGCGGCAAACGGGCTGATCAAGCCATCAGGCGGTCTGAACCAGCCATCCGTCAGAGCAGGCTTGTCCCTCCTTCCCGGCCCGTACGAGTCCGGTGCGCGCCCCGGCACGTGCCCGATCAGGCTTTTCGGACCAATCGCCCGATTGAGCCGTCGGATTTGGCGACCAGATGCAGGTGGCAGGCGCGGGTTGCCTGTGCCATCCCGATCTGCGGTCGGATCGGGACAGTGGCGAACTTGTCCCGGCCTTGCCCCGACCTTGCCCCAGACTGGCTCCGGCCGGGCTCCGGCCTGTCTCCAATCTTGCTCCGATCTGAGCCGGTCGGGTTCCGATCTGGCTCCGGTTTGGCTCCCAGCATGACGCCAAGCCATTCCCGGTTGGTGCCGGTGGAGCGCAACTTGCCGCGGCTTGCCCCAACTGGCCCCAACTGGCCCCAACTGGCCCCGATTTCGTCCGAGCTTGCCCGACTTGGTCCAACATGATCAGCCATGATCCGCTGGCCTTGTCGGACCGGTCCCCGCACGGGCCGGGTTTGGGTCAGGCTTTGTCCTTTGATCGGGTGTTCCGGCATGGGTTGTGACATGCGTCTTGTGCCATGGACACACTCAGTATGTAAATTAGTTATACTGAAATTAATTTTTTGCGTCACCAGTTATAGTTTGTCTATGGATGAAGCCACAAAAAAACAAAAGACAGAGCTCCGGCAATCCTGCCACCACCACACAGGGAGACATGAAAATGTTTCGACAGCTCAAAAAAGCAGCCGGCCTAGCGGCCGCCATCCTTGCGACGACCACCATGATCTCAACCGCCCAGGCTGATGCCTATCCTGAAAAAGCCATCACCCTTGTCGTGCCTTATGGTGCGGGTGGTGCATCGGATCTTGCCGGCCGTGCGCTTGCAGAAACCGCACGCAGCTACACCGACGGCCAGCCGGTTGTTGTGGTCAACAAAACCGGTAATGGCGGCATGAACGGTGCGCGTTTCGTCACCGAACAGAAGCCGGACGGCTATACCCTTTTGCTGTCGCGCGTTGGCATGGCGCTGTATCCGGCAGTTTATGCTGACAGCCCGGTTGGCTGGGACGATTACACCTTCCTGGGTATTCTCGAATCCACCCCGATGATCCTGGCTGTTAACGCCAATTCCGACATCAAAACCGTTGACGAGCTGATCGAGAAAATCAAAGACAGCAACGGTGCAACCACCTATGCCGCATCCGGCCCCACCGCGATTGACGGTTTCTCGGTTCAGGCCCTGCTGTCTGATGTCGATCTTGATCCGCTGACCGCGTCCACCCTCGTGCCATATAAAGGCGGTTCGGCCCTGGCTGCTGCCCTGCTTGGCGGTCACGTTGACTTCCTGGCGATTGCAGCGGGTTCGCTGATGCCCCATATCGAAGCCGGTAAAATGCGCCCGCTGATGGTTTATTCGCCGAAGCGTATGGCTGCCCTTCCGGACGTCCCGACCGCCAAAGAACTGGGTTACGCACAGGCCGGCCAGGTTGGCGGCTGGAGCGGTCTTTATGCTCCGAAAGGTCTTCCGGAAGACGTCGTTGCCAAATGGACCGAAATCCTTGGCAAAGTTGCGACCGACGAACAGTGGCTTGATCTTGCTGCGAAACGCGGTTCGACCTCGGTCATTGGTGACGAAGATCCGTCCGCTTACGTTAAAAGCCAGTTTGAGCTTTACAACGGTATGGCCAAGAAGTTCGGCTACATCCAGTAAGACGTTTTCGAACGCCGTTTAATTCAGACTTTTAATGCGAGACGGAACCATGAACCAAAATCGCGATTTCTATGCAGGGCTGCTTGCCACGGCATTTTTTGCCATCGTCCTGTTCGTTCTGATCCCGATCTATGTGAAGGTTCCGTCTTTCATTCCCGGCTTTGCGCCACCGCCTGACATGTGGCCGCGCGTGGTCGCGATCATCGGGCTGGTGATGGGGGTTCTGGCCGTCATTCTGGCCTTTCCCAAAATGCGCGAAGCCAGCCGCAACCAGGTCACCAGCCTTGGCACCCGGATCATGAGTCACAAGACGCTGATCGTTCGATTTGCCGCTGTTCTGGTTGTGTTTGCCGCCTTTGTCATCGGAATGCCAATCGTCGGATTTGTACCGGCAACCATTCTGATGCTGGGTGTGCTGTTCATCATGACCGGTAATTTCGAACGCAAGTTCTGGATGATCGGCCTGACCGTCATCTTCCCGGTTCTGCTTTATCTGCTGTTTACCGAAGTCACCCATACGCCCTTCCCCGAAGGTACGCTGTTCTTCTGACCTCGTAACCCTGATCTGATCGAAAGTCCCCATCGTTATGTGGAATGAATTGCTTTATGCCTTTGAGGCGGTCGCGACCCTGCCGAACTTTCTGGCGATGTTTGCCGGGATCTGGGGTGGCGTGATCATTGGTGCCATCCCGGGCATGACCGGTACGATGGCCGTGACCCTTGCCCTGCCCTTTACCTTCTATCTGCCGCCGGTCACCAGTATTCTTCTGCTGGTCGCGCTGTATAAGGGGTCGACCTATGGCGGATCGATTTCAGCCATCCTGATCAAGACGCCGGGCACCGCATCAGCGGCCTGTACGGTTCTTGACGGCTATCCGCTGGCCCGGGCCGGCAAGGGTGGCAAGGCGCTGAACATGGCGCTGGTTTCAAGCTGTATCGGCGATTTCATTTCGAATATTTCGCTGTTCTTCCTGGCGATGCCCCTGGCGATGTTTGCGCTGCGTGTTGGGCCGCCGGAATTCTTCATGCTGATGGCGTTCTCGTTGACGATTGTTGCGAGTATTTCCGGTCGTTCGCTTGTTCTGGGCATCATTTCGGCCTGTCTTGGCCTGTTGCTGGCAACTGTTGGCGAAGATATTTACGGCTCCTACCGCTTTGCCCTGTCCGAAGACATGAAGTCGGGTCTTGGCATGGTGCCGGTTCTGATCGGTCTGTTTGCGCTTCCTGAACTGATCAAGATGGTTGTGTTCCGTCCGGAAGAAAACAACGCAGCCCTTAAACTTGGTGACAACCGCCTGACACTTTCGGAATTCCGCGGATCGATCAAATCGATCTGCCGCGGGTCGCTGATCGGGGTTATTCTGGGTGCCATTCCCGGTATCGGTCCGTCGACTGCTGCGTTCTTTTCCTATAGCGAGGCACGCCGAACCTCGAAAAACGGTGACAAGTTCGGCGAAGGCGAACTTGAAGGTGTGGCGGCATCCGAATCAGCCAATAACGGCGCGTGTGGCGCAACCATGATCCCGTTGATGGCGCTGGGTGTGCCTGGTGACGTGATCACCGGTGTGATGCTGGGTGCCTTCATGATCCATGGCCTGACCCCCGGCCCGCTTCTGTTCCAGAACAATATCGGCGAGGTCTACGCGCTGTTTATCGGCATTCTGTTCAGTTCGGTCTTCCTGTTTATCGCAGGCAAGGTCACGGCAAATGCCTTTACCAAAATCTCGCGCATTCCGCAGACGCTGCTTTTGCCCTGCATTCTGATCCTGTGCGTTTATGGCATCTATTCGATTGGTGCGAGCCCGTTTGATGTCACGGTTCTTCTGGTGATGGGTGTGGTCGGCTTTATCATGATGCTGCTGAATATCCCGGCAGCCCCGTTCCTGATCGCCTTTATCCTTGGCCCGATGTTTGAAGACAATATGCGCCGGTCGCTGGCGATTTCACGCGGTGATCTTGGCGTCTTCTTCCAATCGTGGATTTCCTGGGGCTTCTTTGTCCTGACTGTTTTGTTCGTCACTTTGACCATTCGCCGTGAATGGAAGAAATGGCGCGAAAAGCGTGCTGCGGCCACCGCATCCGCTTCCTGATCCGAGAAACGAGAAAGTTAGAATGTCCTCCAAAACCAATATGTCCCGCCTCCATAGTGCCATCGATATGCTTGGCAAGCTGGTTGCGTTCGACACCACGAGCAAAAACTCGAATCTCGGTCTGATCCATTTTGTCCGCGACTATCTGGCGGAATATGGCATTGAATCGACCCTGTTCCATGATGAAACGGGCGAGAAAGCCAACCTGCTTGCGACCATCGGCCCCAAAGGGGTTCCGGGCATTGCGCTTTCGGGTCATACCGATGTTGTGCCCGCCCTTGAGACCACCTGGGTCAGCCCGGCGTTTGAACTGACCGAGCGTGACGGCAAACTGTTCGGGCGCGGTGCGGCCGATATGAAGGGCTTTTCGGCCTGTGTGCTGGCGCTGATCCCCGATCTGGTCAAACGCGACCTGACCATGCCGTTCCATCTGTGCCTGTCCTATGACGAGGAAGTCGGTTGCATCGGTGTCGGATCGATGGTTGACCACCTGGCCGCGATGGATACCCCGCCGCGTCTGGCCGTGATCGGCGAGCCGACCGACATGAAGGTCATCAATGGCCAGAAAGGCAAATATTCGATGCGTGTGGCCGTTACCGGCACCGCCGGGCACAGCTCGTTTGCGCCCAACCATGTCAATGCCATCGAATATGCATCACGTGCGATCAATCTGATTGCCGAGAAAGCCCGCGATTTCGAAGAAAACGGTCCGTTTGACGAAGATTTCACCGTCCCGCACAGCACCATGCTGACCACGACGATCGGCGGCGGCACGGCGACCAACGTCACCCCGGATTATTGTGAATTCACCTTTGAAATCCGCCATCTGCCCGAACATGACGCCGAAGCGGTGATTGCCGAAATTCGCGATACCGTCATGGCGACACTGGATGCGGAAATGAAGGCAAAGGCCCCGGAAACCGGTTTTGAATGGGAAAAGATCTTTTCCTATCCGGGGATGGGCGATTGCACCGATGCCCCGGCATTCGAGCTTGTGCGCAACATCATCCCGGAAATTTCGGGCAAGGTGTCGTACGGTTCGGAAGGCGGCGTATTTGAAAAACAGGGCAATATCCCGTCAATCATTTGCGGCCCGGGCAGCATCAAGCAGGCCCACAAGCCCAACGAATTTATCGAGATTTCGCAACTTGAGGAATGCCTGGAATTCCTTGAGGCGCTCACTGATCAGGCAGTCGCTGCCTGAGACCCTCACCGCGGCGCTGCGTCACCCTCAGCGCCAATCGGCCGCTGCAAGCGATGAGTTGTCCACTCCGACTCCGAGCGTCGCACACCGACAGGTGAGAAACTCCCTGGTCACACTGCCCCCTATGTGGTGTGACCATGCAAACCAAACTTGAAGACCGGCTCGTTTATCGATGCCGGTCTTTTTTTGGCTGAAATTTCCGATCAATGCCCCAAACAAAAACAGCGGATCATGCCGCCATGATCCGCTGTCTTGAATACACCTCTTTGCGCGCTATTCTTTTTTGCTACTCGCACTGAAGCCTTTTGTAAAATCGCGCCAGCTTTCATCTTCGCCGACCTTTTTGGATCGGGCCAGGGCGGCCTTGCCAAGGGATCGGACCGGGATGTTTTGATGGGCATGAAGCATGAAGTCATGCCACAGCGTCGCGGGCAAACCGCCACCGGTGACTTCGTCCATCGGGCTGCCATCGTCATTGCCCATCCAGACACCGGCCACCAGATCGGAGCTGTAACCGATGAACCAGGCATCGCGATAATCCGATGTGGTGCCGGTTTTGCCCGCTGTCGGGCGGTCGATGATCGCATTGCGTCCGGTGCCCTTGGCAATCACGGCCGAAAGCATGTTGTTCATTTCACCGGCATGAAGCGGGTTAAGAAGGCGGGCGGGGAAATCGTCACTGCGTTCATAAAGCACTTCGCCACCGCGCCCGACAATCTTGCTGACCGCATGCGGGAAGACCGAAAAACCGCCATTGGCAACGATGGCATAGGCCCCGGTCAGTTCCAGCATCGAGACTTCGCTGGTGCCCAGGGCAAGGCTTGGTTCGGCTTTGAGTTCCGATGAAACGCCCATATCGCGGGCCTTCTGGATGACCTTGTTCAGACCGACTTCCATCGCCATCTGGACGGCGATCGAGTTGTTCGAGGTCGCAACCGCATCGCGGATCGACATGGTGCCGTGATGTTTGCGGTCAAAGTTGCGCGGTTCCCAGCCATTGATGGTAATGCCGACATCGCGCATCCAGTCGTTTGAGCCAAGGCCCTTGTCCAGACCGGCCAGATAGACAAAGAGTTTGAACACCGATCCCGGCTGCCGGCGGGCCTGGGTCACGCGGTTATACTGGCTTTCGAAATAGTCGCGTCCACCGACCATTGCGCGCACTGCCCCGTCCGGGGTCATGGCCAGAAGGGCGCCCTGGGTGACGTGTTTGGCCTTAGCACCGTTGCTTTCAAGTGCGCGTTCAAGATTGAATTCGGCGATTTCCTGAAGGCGGGAATCAAGGGTGGTATGGACCAGAAGATCCTGATCGATATAGCCGACATAATCGCGCACCCGATCCAGCACCCAGTCCGAGAAATAGCGCACACCCGGGCCGGTATTGGCCTTGCGCGCGGTGCGAACGCGGAACTGTTTGGCGCGTTCGGCCCGCGCATTGGTCAGTGCGCCGGTCGATGCCATGGCAGCCAGCACGATATTGGCACGTTCGGCGGCCTTGACCGGATCGACCATCGGGTTATAGCGGCTTGGTGCCTTGGGCAGGCCAGCCAGAACAGCCGCGTCATACAGGTTCAGACGCCGCGGGTCGGTGCCGAAATAATAGCGCGCAGCGGCATCAACCCCGTAAAGGCCCGATCCGAAATAGATGCGGTTGAGGTAAAGCGACAGGATTTGCTGTTTGTCGAATTTGAATTCCAGCCAGATCGCCAGAAGGACTTCTTCGATCTTGCGGCCAAAGCTGCGTTCGGGGGACAGGAACAGGTTTTTGGCAAGCTGCTGGGTAATGGTGCTGCCGCCTTCGGCGATGCGGCCCGATGTCAGATTGGTCCAGGCCGCGCGCAGGATGCCGACCACATCAACCCCGAAATGGTCATAGAACCGGCGGTCTTCGATCGAGACAAAGGCCTGACCGACATAATCGGGCAAATCGCGGACTTCGACCGGGGTGCCATAACGGTTGCCGTAGGAGGCAAGGGTGGCACCATCGATGCTGATGACGCGGATTGACGGTTTGCGTTCGCTGGCGACATCAAAGCTGACCTTTTCGGGCAGGCCATAGCCGTAATAGGCGATCACGCCACCGCCCAGCACCATGACCCAGATCGAGCCCAGAACAATGAATTTGGCAATGGCTTCTGGCCCCGGGATCATGTCCCCAAGGCGTGAAAACAGGCTTCCCTTGCGTTTGCCCGCACTGCTGACGCGCTTTTTCTTGCGCTTTGTTCCGGTTGATCCCTTGCGAACGCTGGTTCGCCGTTTGAATTCTCTTTGGGCCACACATGCACCTATCGGTCTGGACCGGAGTCATGACAAACACATCCGCGCGCGCCAAAGTGACGTCAAAACCGATGTCACTTGCCCGTCAGGCGGATGCGCCGTTCAATCCGGCGTATTAGTATCAATATGTCCCAACCGAGGAGGGAGTCCCCCGTCTCCCCGCTTTGCGACCCGGGCCGTGCCCGTTCACGATTATTGCAAACTGATCGATCCGAAGACCAATCACCATTTACAATAATATGAAAGAGCCGTGACCCTGATTAATTATCATTTTTTGCGTTCAGATCCTGTTTCCACAGGTCGGTTACACCATCACCGTCCCGGCGCCGTTGCGAAGACGCACGGATCATCGAACGGATGGGCAAGCCGTCATGGGCATCCAGCATAAATAACCGCCACAAAGACGCAAGTTCTACCTCGCCGCGTACATCCATGCGTTCGCGCGCGTCATTGCCGGCCCAAACCGCGGTGATCAGATCGGACGAGAAGCCGACATACCAGGCATCGGTCCGCCCGCCCGCCACGGTGCCGTATCCGGCAAAGGGCCGGTCAAGGCGCACTTGCGGGTCGGTGACGCTGGCATAAAGCACGTAGGATCCCTGGATCGCCTCATCGGTCAGGCGTTTTTCCGTTTCCGGGTTTTCAACGCGCTGATAGATCGGAATCGATTTCGGATCGTCGGTATAGGATACGCTGTTGATCAGGGTAATCATGGGCGGTTTGCCGGAATTCTGCGGCAGGGCATGAATGGCGGCAATGTCGCTTACGGTGACCGGATCAAGACCGACGACGGTTCGGATATCGGTCGAAAGCGGGCTTTTGATGCCGATATTGCGGGCATATTCGCGCACATTGAGCAGCCCGTAATGATCGGCCAGATTGGTCGGCACCGTGTTGACATCGCGCACGAAAGCTTCGCGCAGTGATATTTGCCCCTGATATTCGTGATCGGGGTTGATCGGCCGCCAGCCGCCGACCGCCATGCGGTTATCACGCACCCATTGCGCCGGGTCGCTGTTTTCATTAAGCGCATAATAATAGGTGGCGATCTTGATCATGCGTCCTGCCGGGTGACGGACCTCGGTCACGCGGTTGCGCTGGAACGGGGTGTAGTTCGCCCCGCCAATCATCGCACGGATGCGGCCTTCGGGGCTTATCGACAGCAGGCCGACCTGATCGGCACCGCGCGGTTTTAGTCGCAGTTCGGAGACCTCGGCAACGATATCGCGGGCCAGGTTTTGCACCTTGAGATCGATGCTTGTGACCACATCGATGTCGCGGCTGCTATAGCCGACCAGATCGGCGACTTCTTCGAGCACCATATCAACGACATAGCCCGACAGGACGTTTTCCTCGATCTGGACATCAAGCTTGGGCATGACCAGGGTCAGGGCGGAAACGCGGTCGGCTTCGATGAATTTGTATTGGCCGAGTTTGGCCAGGATTTCGTTGGCTTCGGCCGCGGTTTCACGCGGATAGAACAGCGGGTTGAATTTTTCGGGATCACTGATGGCCGCGGCAAGGACGGCGGCCTGATGCAGGGACATGCGTTCGGACGGGCTGCCATACCAGATGCGCGATGCCGCCGTGATGCCAAAAATGCCGCGCCCGACATAGCTGCGTTCAAGATAGCTGCGCAGGATGGTTTTTTTGCTGAAGCTCCATTCCAGCCACAGGGCAACCAGCACTTCCTGGAAATGGCGCCCGGCACTGTTGGCCTTGGTTTTGAAGAAGCTGCGCGCGACCTTCATGGTGATGGTCGATCCGGCCCCTTCGCGGCCGCTGAAAATCCGGGCAAAATCCGATCCCGACACCCCGAAATGATCATAGAAACCGGGGTCGGCCGCGGCGACAAACACGTTCTGGACCCGTTCGGGCAGGGTGGTCAGCGAGACATCCTGACTGTAATGGCCCTTGATGGTTTCAAGCAGCGCCCCGTCATAGCCGAGAATACGGATTTCGGGGCTTCTGATCATGTTGCGGCTCAGATCCAGATTGGACTGGATCGAATAGCCGATGCCCAGCACGGCAAAGATCGTTACCGACAGGAAAAACCCGATCAAAAGCATCCTGCGGCGCCGAATGCGCCGACGGATGGTCCGCAATTCGCGTTCGGCGATCTGCTTCATCGCCATCTTGGCTGCTGATTGCCCGCCGCTTTGCTGTTCGTCGTCTTCTTCTGCCACGCCGAAATCCCGATTGTTTGCCCGTGTTTTATATTGTTCCCCGACAGTAAAACGCCAAGCTGTTAAGAAAATACTTTAACCGCTGGTTTTGCAGACAATTTCAGTCGAACCCGACAGCACCCGAATACCAGCAATATAACCCCGCCCGAAACAAGCCGGTTCAAACAAAACAGGACGCCCCGAAGGACGTCCTGTTTGATAGTCGCGATCACACTATATTCCAGACAGTGTCATGCACAGCCAATGTCGGGCCCGTGCCCTGTCGTCAACCGGCAAAAGACAGCTGGACCTTGACCGATTTACTGCGGTCACGGGCGATGTCGAAGGCTTCTTTGGCGGTTTCAAGCGCGAAGGTCTGGGTGATGATCGGGGTGACGTCGATGGCGCCGCTGTCAATCATTGCCACGGCCTGGGCAAATTCCGTATGGAAGCGGAAGGTGCCGGTGATGGTGATTTCCTTGGCGACCAGCGGGTTGAACGGTACGGGCATTTCACCAGCCACACCGACCTGAACCAGAATGCCCTGCGGGCGGAGGGTGCTGATGGCGGTGCGCAGGGCGGCTGGCGCGGCCGAGCATTCAAGACAGACGTCAAACTGGCCTTTGTCCTGTTCATAGGGGGTCAGTTCGTCGGCGGCCTTGGCGATGTTGATCGTGCGGGTCGCCCCCATTTTGCGGGCCACATCAAGGGCGAAATCCTGCAAGTCGGTGACGACGATTTCGCTGGCACCCGCAGCCTTTGCCGCCGCCGCACAAAGCGTTCCGATCGGCCCCGCCCCGGTGATCAGGACTTTCTTGCCCGCAAGATCGCCCGCCCGGGCAACCGCATGCAAACAGACCGCAAGCGGTTCGGCACAGGCCGCAGCCCCGATATCGGTGTGATCCCCAACAGCAAGGCACTGGTCCTGGCGCACATTGACCAGATCCCGGAATGCGCCCTGAATATGGGGCATCGGCATGGCCGAGCCGAAGAATTTCATGTTCAGGCAATGCTGTTGCAGGTTTTTCTGGCAATAGGAGCAGCTGCCGCACGGGTGGCTGGGATTGATCGCCACTTTCTGGCCGACCGTCAGGCCGTTTGCATCCGGCCCCAAGGCAACAACCGTCCCGGCGGCTTCGTGACCAAGGATGATCGGCTGGCGCACGCGGATCTGACCGATCCCGCCTTCGAAATAGTAATGCATGTCTGATCCACAGACACCGCCAGCCCCGACACGGACCAGAACTTCGTCCCCGACCGGGTCCGGCGTTGCTTCGGTTTCAATGCGCAGGTCGTCCTGACCGTAAAGGCGGCAAACACGGGTTTGCATAAAGAGTTACTCCATCAGGGACGGCAGCCAGGTTGACAGCGCCGGAATGTAGGAAACAAGAAACAGGATCGCGATATTGGTCAGCAGGAACGGCGCCAGCGCCCGGATCACGGTGGTGACCGGTGCCTTTGCAATATTGGCACAGATGAACATGCAAATGCCCACCGGCGGCGTCGTCAGACCGATCATCAGGTTCAGAACCGCAAACACCGCGAAATGAATCGGATCGACGCCAACATTGGTTGCAAGCGTCAGAAGCGGGACAAACAGAATGATCAGGGCCGCGATCGTTTCCATGAACATGCCGACAATCAGCAACACCAGATTGATCAGCAGGATCACGACATATTTGTTGTCGGTCACAGACAGGACCGCATCGGAAATCATTTGCGGGATGCGTTCGGACACCAGAATCCAGCCAAACACATTGGCAAGACCGACCAGCGCAAGAATGGCCGCCGCCGTCACCGCACTGTCGATGATGATTTTGGGCACCTTGCGCAGCGGCAATTCGCGATAGATGAAACAGCCGACAATCAGGGCATAGAGGCTGGCAATCACCGCGGTTTCGGTCGGGGTGACAATACCACTGAGCAAGCCGCCAACAATAAGCGCCGTCATGGCAAGCGCCCAGAAGGCACCGGCAAAGGACCGCGCCAGTTCACCGAACCCTTGCCAGGGTTGATGGGGGAAATTGCGGCGCACGGCAATGATGTAGCAGGTCACCATCATCGCAAGCCCCATCAGGATGCCCGGAATGGCACCGGCAATGAACATTTTGCCGACCGAAATGCCCGACAGCGCACCGACAATGATCATCGGCATGCTGGGCGGAATGATCGGACCAACGGTCGAGGATGCGGCAGTGACGGCCGCCGAAAATGCCGGGGTATAGCCCGCCCGCACCATGCCCGGGATCATCATCCCGCCGATGGAGGCGGCATCGGCAACCGCAGTTCCGGAAATGCCACCAAACAGCATCGATCCGGTAACGTTGGTCAGGCCAAGCCCGCCGCGCATCCAGCCGACCATGGCATTGGCAAATCGCACAATGCGCGGGGTGATGCCGCCGCCATTCATCAGGTTACCGGCCAGAATAAAGCCCGGAATACACAGCAGAACAAACACATCCATCCCGGCAAACAGTTTTTGCGGGATCACGACAAGCGGGATGCCTTCGAGCAGAAGATAGCACAGCGATGACAGGCCCAGTGTGACAGCAACCGGAAGACCGATGATCAGACCAAGGGCAAAAACGCCAAATAGAATTGCGAGGCTCATGGGAAGTCCTTTGTCGTATCTTCGGGCTTGCCGTCAGAAACACCGGCAATGATCCGTATCATCCGCAGCACTGCAAACAGGCCGAGCACGACAAGCAGAATGAAAACGGTGGCGTGAATGAAATCCATGCGCACACCCAGGGTGGGCGAGGTCTGAAGCACCCCGATTGACACAAACATCCATGCCGGGGACAGCAAGATCAGACAGAAGGCAGCGGTGATCGCGGCCGATATGAATGTCAGGGCACGCTGAACCCGAAGCGGCAGCATTTCACAGACAATGTCGACATTGACCAGTTCGCCGTTACGGAACGACAACCCGACCCCGAAGGCCGCCAGAAACAGCAATGTGTGGCGTGTCAGTTCTTCGGTCCAGACCGGTGAACTGGGCAGGAAGGTCCGGGAAAAGACCTGTATCAGGACCGTGCAAATCAGAATGCCGAAAGCGGCCCCGGTTCCGATCCGGCACAGGGCAATGATGGATGCGTATAGTCTGGCAAAAAGCACGTTACGTCCCCGTCGAAGAAAGGTCCGGTCGCTTTATGGCGACCGGACCGGCAGCAATCAGTTCGCGAAAAGATTTTCGACGATCGGGCGGATTTCGTCGGAAACATTCGCAAGAACAGCGTCTTTTGCCTTCTGGGCAAAGGCCTGGGTGTCGACATCGACAAAGGTCATGCCCTTGGCCTGAAGTTCCTTGGTCAGGCGTTCTTCATCGGCCGTAAACAGGTCGCGTTCAAAGGCCTGCGCGCGTTTCGCGGCTTCCATGACTGCGTCCTTGTCGGCATCCGAAAGCTTGTTCCAGGTGATTTCGGAAATGGTCAGATAGATCCAGGACCGCACATGTTCGGTCTTGTTAACAAACTTCTGAACTTCGTTGAAGCTTGCGGAATCGATCAGGGCCAACGGGTTTTCCTGGGCATCGATGGTGCCGGCCTGAAGCGAGGTGAAGACTTCGGAGAATGCCATCGGGGTCGGCTGTGCGCCCAGCGATTTCCAGACATCAACGAAAAGCGGCACGTTCGGCACGCGAAGTTTCAGGCCGTTCAGATCATCCGGGCTTTTGATTTCGCGGTTCGAGGTCAGGTTACGCGGACCACGGGCGAAATAGGCAATCGGGCGGATACGGGCTTTTTCGATGATCTGCTGTTCGATCTGGTCACCGATTTCGCCACTGGCGACGGCGTCCATATCTTCGAGCGTCGGATAGGCATAAGGCACGGCAAGAAGGGCGGCCATCGGTGCCCAGTTCTGAAGGCTTTCACCGGTGATGGTCATATCGACCGATCCGAGCTGCATGCCGTTGATCAGGTCGATTTCCTTGCCAAGGGTTTCGTTGGGGAAAACCTGCACATCAATACGACCGTCGGTCAAAGACGACAGTTCTTCACCAAACTTCACGGCGGCCTTGTGCCATGCATTTTGCTCGTTGGCGAGATGACCGAGTTTGAGGGTCATTTCCGCAGCCATTGCGGAACTGCCCATCATCATGGCGGCAACGCCGGCAAGCATCAGTTTCTTGGTCGTTTTTTTAAGCATCGTTTCCTCCCTGTTCGGTTGATGCCTTAGGGCGACAACGCGGTACTGGCGTTGTCAAAAAGCTCCGTTCTGGAGCGGGCAATATCAGGCAGCGTATGCAGAATTTCGCGAAGATGTTCACGCATGGCTGCACTGGCGGCTTCGCAATCCCGTGACTGGATTGCCGAAACAATTCGAACGTGCTGCTCGATGATTTCATTCATCGGAAACTGGAAATAACTGAGGTAGCGCACCCGATCGAGCTGGGCGCGCACATCCTCGACCACCTTCCAGGCATAGGTCTTGCCCGCCGCTTCGGCGAGGCAACGATGGAAATCATGATCGAGTGTCAGAAAAGAGCGCGCATCGCCCTGCATGGCCTTGCGCTGGTCGGCGATCAACTGTTCAAGCCGGGCCAGAAAGGCGTCATCGGGTTCTTTGGCGACGAAACGCGCAATGTCGGCTTCGATGGCTTCGCGGACGAAACGGGCATCAAGAACCGCCGCAACCGAGATTTTGCGAACATAGGTTCCGCGTTGCGGGCGAACTTCGAGAAGTCCTTCGTCGGCAAGCTTGATGAAGGCTTCGCGCACCGGCTGGCGGCTGACATTGAAATGTTTGGCGAGTTCGGCTTCGGAAAGGCGCACGCCGGGCAGCAGGTCGGTACACACGATCCGTTCGCGAATAATGCGATGGATCTGCGGGCCTACCGCCTGATCTTGCGTTATCTCCCAGTCCTTTTGGTCAGGATCACCCATCAATCTCTCCTTGCCTTCCTGATCGTTAATGCATACTACCATACTAGTCAACAAAATTGTAGCGTGATACGCTTCACGTTCTTTATAGTCGGTGTTGATAACACCATGCCAATACAGAGAGAAACAGATGAAACAAACCTGGAGATGGTTCGGACCGCGCGATCTGGTCAGCATTGACGATATATGCCAGGCCGGGGCACATGGCGTGGTTTCCGCCCTGCACCACATTGCCAGCGGTGCGGTCTGGACACCCGACGAGATTGCCAAACGCCATCGCGAAATCGCGACCATGAAAGATGGCGCACCGTCCGGTCTGACCTGGGATGTTGTTGAAAGTCTTCCGGTTTCCGAATCGATCAAACGCCAGGTCGGCCCGTGGCGCGACCATATCGCGGCCTATAAGGAAAGCCTGCGCAATCTGGCGGCATCGGGCATCAGCATCGTCTGTTACAACTTCATGCCGGTTCTTGACTGGACGCGCACCCATCTGAACTGGCGGCTGTCAAATGGCGCGACCTGCATGCGCTTTGACCTGTTTGATTTTGTCGCGTTTGATCTGTTCATCCTGGCGCGTGCCGGTGCCGAAAATGATTATGGTGCCGACATCATTGCCGAGGCAAAGACCCGCTTTGAAGCCATGAGCGACGCGCGCCGCGCCGAACTGGAACGGACCGTTGCCTTTGGCCTGCCCGGATCGGTCGAGAACCTGTCGCTTGATGATCTGCGCGAACTTCTTGCGACCTATGCCGATATTGATGCCGATACCCTGCGTGCCAATCTGGTGGCGTTTCTTGAGGAAGTGGTGCCGGTGGCACGTGAAGTCGGCATTCGCATGTGCTGCCACCCGGATGATCCGCCCTTTGCGTTGCTCGGTCTTCCGCGCATCATGTCGACCGAAGAGGATTATGCCTTTGTCATGAAGGCCGTCGATATTCCGGAAAACGGCATTACCCTGTGTTCCGGGTCGCTTGGCGTCCATCCGGGCAATGATTTGCCGGGCATGATGAAACGCTGGGGCGAACGCGTGCATTTCATCCATCTGCGCAATACCAAGCGCGAAACCGAAGGCCTGCCTTGCAGCTTCCATGAAGCCGAACATCTGGATGGCGACACCGACATGGTTGCCCTGATCGAGCAGATCCTGCGTGAAGAGGCATCGCGCAAGGCAGCCGGTCGTGCGGACTGGAACATTCCGATGCGCCCCGATCATGGCCATGACATCCTTGATGACCTTAACCGCAAGGGACAGCCGGGATATCCGGCGATCGGACGCCTGAAAGGCCTGGCTGAATTGCGCGGTGTGATGACCGCCCTGTCGGCACGCTTTGACAAGCTTGGGGGATAAGGGATGAAACAGTCCGGCTTGTCGGAGATGACGTTGCAAGATGCCTTGGCCAAATCAGGCATCGTTCATATCGGTATCGGCGCGTTCCACCGGGCCCATCAGGCGGTTTACACCGATGCCGCCATGGCGGCCAAGGGTGGCGACTGGCACATTATCGGGGTCAGTTTGCGCAGCACCGACATTGTCGATGCGCTGAATGCACAGAATTGCGCATTCACGGTGATCGAACGTCATCCCGATGGACCAAAAGCCCGCCGGATCACAAGCATGTCGCACGCCATTGCGGCGGCGCGCGATGTCATGCCGGTTCTTGCGGCCCTTGCCGACCCGGCGATCCGGATTGTGACCATCACGGTGACCGAAAAGGCCTATGGCATTGATCGGCAATCGGGCCGGATTCAGAACGATCATCCGGCGATCCGTCATGATCTGGACCATCCGGGCAGGCCGTCGGGACTGGTCGGGATTCTTGTGGCCGGACTGAAAAGCCGCAAGGATGCCGGCATGCGGCCCTTCACGGTTCTGTCCTGTGACAATCTTCCGGCCAATGGCAAGTTGCTGCGTGCCGGTGTGATTGATTTTGCCAACCGGATCGACCCGGAACTGGGCGACTGGATTTCGCAAAATGTGTCCTTCCCGTCCACCATGGTCGACCGCATCACCCCGGCATCAACCAAGACCACATATGACGATGCCAAGACCCTGACCGGTGTCGAGGACCCGGCCGCGATCGAAACCGAACCTTTTTCGCAATGGGTGATCGAGGATGATTTCCCCGATGGTCGTCCCGCCTGGGAAGAAGCCGGTGCGATTGTTGTTGCCGATGTCGAACCGTTCGAGGACATGAAGCTTCGCATGCTTAATGGCAGTCATTCGCTGATTGCCTATCTTGGGCAGCTTGGCGGATATCGCTATGTCCGTGATGCCATGGCCAATGCCAATTTCGCCGGTCTTGTCGCACGGCATATGGAAAATACCGCTGCGACCATGGCGCCACTGGCCGGGATTGATTTTGCCCGCTATGGCGCGGAACTGACCGAGCGATTCCGCAACCCCGAAATCGCCCATGAAACCCGCCAGATCGCCATGGACGGGACCGAAAAACTGCCGCAGCGCATCTTTGCCCCGGTATGTGATCTGGCGGCCGACAGCCACCATCGCAATACATTCGCGCTGTGTTTCGCAGCCTGGATTGCCTTTGTGCAAAGCCAGATCAATCCGGCCACACCCGGTGAAAGCAGCCGCCTGCCCGACGATCCGCGGGCAGACGAAATTGCCGAACGCATCGGCAGTGCACAGGATGCGGCAGACCTTTATGACCGGCTGGCAGGCCTTCCGGGATGGATGCCCCGACAGCTTTGTGATGATGCGTCCTGGCGCAAGGCGGTGATCAGCCGTCTTGTGATGTTGCTCACCGACGGTGCCGACGCCGCCATCCGCCATGAGCTTGGCCAATGAGTGCAAAACGGTTTGTCGCCATTGGAGAATGCATGATCGAAATGTCGGGCGGCGGTGATGGCAATTGGGAAATGGGGATTGCCGGCGATACCCTTAATACCGCCTGGCATTTCCGCAATGCCACCGACCCGGGCGACTGGCAGGTCGGCTATGTCACGGCCCTTGGCGATGACCGATATTCCCGACGCATTGCCGATTTCATTGCCGATGCCGGGATTGATACCAGCGCGATCCAGCGCCTGGCCGGAAATCGTCCGGGTCTTTACCTGATTGATCAGGAAAAGGGGGATCGTGTCTTTACGTATTGGCGGGAAAATTCCGCCGCCCGTAAAATGGCCGATGACATCGCCGCACTTCGCACCGGATGCGAGGGGGCGGATGTGATTTATCTTTCGGGGATCACGTTGGCGATTCTCAATACGGACAGCCGGGCCGCGCTAATTGAGATCATCAAACAGCAACCGGCACATACCCGCATTGCCTTTGACCCCAATATCCGCCCGGCCCTTTGGGAAGATCGCGACATTTGCAAAACGGTATTGTCAGAGGTCGCGGCCCTTTCAGACATCATTCTGCCAAGCTTTGATGACGAGGCTGCCCTGTTCGGGGATGCATCACCACAGGAAACAGTCGCGCGATATCGCCACCTTGGCGTGGGCGAGGTCGTGGTCAAAAATGGCAGTGCTCCATGCCATTTCCTGCAAGATGGTCAGGCGACAAGCCTTGATACACCGGGCGTTTCAAATGTGGTGGATGCGACAGGTGCCGGTGATTCCTTTAACGCTGCATTTCTGGCCGCCCGATTTGGCGGCGCTGAACCAGCCGATGCCGTGCGCCACGGACAGGCCCTGTCAGCCAAGGTCATCCAGACACACGGCGCGTTGTTCAGGAACCAGGGTTAATTCGCTGGAACAAATCGGCCAAAGCTGGTCGGCAAAGGGGACAGATTTGGCATGACGGGTACGGGGAACTGTTGCGGCCGTGACGCCGGGCTTGAATGCCGTGCGGATATTGACACCGTTCTGACGGCCATCGGATAGCGTGGGTGCGATATCTGCCCATCAACGAAGATGGCAACAAAGACATTACCGGCATTCCTGTCGGCGGGCGTTTGAGGTGATTGGCAAGATACCCTGCATCATCTGTCAGACAAAGAAACGGGTCCGATATCGGACCCGTTTCCGGACTGAGGACGCATCGGCCAGGGAGACATGACGTGTAAAACCGTGCGCACCCAATCCAGTCGATCCAGTCAGTCCATTCACTGTGGCGCGGCACCAAAGCCCGCACCCTTTGCCCGGCTGAGACTGACGGTTGTGAAATCATGGCCTGGTGGTATTTGACCAAGGGTCTCCTGCCCGACATCGGCCAGTCTTGGATGTTGGCGATCCTTGTCGGAAATGACCGCCTGCTGACCATACAATTGCCAGTCGATGCCAAGATCCGGATCGTTCCAGGCAATCCCGCGATCATGTTCCGGACTGTAATAGTTTGACGCCTTGTACATGACGTGGGTGTCGGGTTGCAGGGTTTTGAAGCCGTGTGCAAAGCCATCCGGAATCCAGAGCTGGTACCAGTTTTCCGCGCTGAGTTCGATCTTGATATGCTGACCAAACGTTGGCGATCGCGGTCGGATGTCGACTGCAACGTCAAGGATTGCGCCTTTTGTGACACGGACCAGCTTGCCCTGGGCATAGGGGCTGGTCTGGAAATGCAGACCGCGAATGGTGTTGATCGGAACGCTGATCGACTGGTTTTCCTGCACCAGATCGATATCCCCGACAACTTCGCGAAAATCATCATGACGGAAGGTTTCGGCAAAAACGCCGCGCTTGTCCCGATGCCGGGTGGGGATAAACAGAACCGGACCTTCGATATCAAATTCGTCAAATTCCACAGTCATTGTTCATTACTCCTTGATCGAGATCGGAACACGGATCAACTGGCGCGGGACACGCCACCGGTCCTTGTAGGGTTTGGGCACAAGACGGACGAAAACAAGGGAAGCATTGTCATCAACCGTGCCAAACAAACGGTCTGTGCTGTCTTCATCAATGATGGATGGATAGGCGGCAAAGGGGTCGCCATCGCCGGCATCACGCCTTAGCGGCTGGCGATAGAGCAGCCTGGGCTCGGACCAGTTTTTCAGATCCGTCGAGGTCGAATAGAAGAACCCGGCGATGTCGGGTTCACCCTTTTTGCGAATACGGTGAAGATACACCGTGATGAAACTGTTGGTGGCTTCATGGCGAACCAAACCGCGGATCGATGACACACCAACCGGCCCGACGCGCGCACATTCGGTTTCGCGAACCGACCATCCCTGATCGGTCAGGGTTGCGGCCTGTTCAAAATCCGATCCGTTCCAGACGTCCCATTGCTTGGGATCATCAATCGGCGCCCGTACCAGACAGTTGCGCGATTCTTCCCAGTTATCCGCCCGACGCCAGACAATGGCGTAATAGTAGTTCTGCCAGGAAATGATGTTGGTGACCGTGACATAGCTTGGCGCGCGCGTGCGATCATCGCGATAGGCTTGTGGCGGCGGAAACGGCGCGTGACGGGGCGGATTACCCAGATATTCAAAGGTCTTGCCCCCGTCACCGGATTTCAGTGTGACCAGACCGTTGATCCAGCAATCGGTGCGTTTGGTGCCCCCCTTGCAGGGCATATCATGGCGATAGGGCATGAAACTGGCACTGCCCAACGCATAGACATTGCGCCCGTCGCGCGTATAGATCGCCTGAAGCCAGGTTCGGTCATCAAGAAGTTCCGGCACCGCCTTGCCCGCTGCCTTGAACCGGCTGTTGCAATCGGGTTTGAGGCTGTTAAAGCCATATCCGACAAAAGCGCGGTTCTGAAAGTTCGGCGCAAACAGAACCATTTTGCCCTGATCATTGCGAAAGGCACGGGCCGGGGAATCTGGCAGATGATGGTTGTCACACCCGGTGACATCGCTGTCAAAAATGACGGTTTCCGGCCCCGAGACGGTTACTTCGGCGGCCCGTAAATCCGGGTTCCAGCCAAGCATTCCCCCGACCGACAAACCGATCAGGAATGCCGACAGTCCGGTGATGCGTTTTGATAAGTGCCGCTTTTGCAATGTCTTACCCGTCACGGTTGGTAGTCGAATGTGGAAATTTGGTGCGTGGCGTTACTGGGGGCCGCCACGCACCAGACACAGCAAGGTCACGCCGCTTCTGCGACATATGGGGCCGGGGTACTGCCCAGACGGTGCGCCATGCTGTTTTCTTCAAGGAAGTTTTTCAGATCACCGAAGCGCTTCTGATAGGTCTTTTCGAACAAGTCGAAATCGGCCTTATCCCAAGCTTCTTCGAACGAGAATTTGTCCATATAGCGACCATCAACGAACGGAATGCCAAGTGTTCTGACAAATTCGCGGGTGCGCGTGTCATATGTGACATAAAGAGCCGGAACTTCGTTGGCCAGGGCCAGCAAATTGCCATGCAGGCGATATCCGGTCACCGCATCCAGATTTTGTTCGGCACGTTCAAAATCCGCGACACTTTCAAACACCGAAAGCGATGATTTATAAAGTTCGACCAGTGGATCGCTTGGACCGTAAATCCATTTTTCCGCGGTCAGTTTTTTGATCGCATCAGCCATGACAGATGCGTCATTTTCGACCTGTTTGGAGCGCGCGTAATAGATCTGCTTTTCTTCAAGTTCGCCCGCGCACAGGATTTCGGTGTCATAGCGTTCGGCCAGGGTGCGCAACATATAACGTTGCTGTGTCTGGAAACCGTGTGTCTTGCGGCGCAGGGTAAAGCCAAGCCTGTTGATCGATGATGCATCCACCCGGCGCAATTTCAGTTCCGGTTTGCAATGGCGGAATGCGGTCGGGCAGCCAAAAATGCGGACATTCCTGATGCCGATCGAATTCAGTGCCTTCTTTGACAGATTGCCACGCACGCCAATTGATGCCGAACGGTCTGCGACAAGCTGCAAGAACCGTCTGGTTGAGTCATTGACATATTGGTCGGAATTGTCGGGCACCTGAACCCCAATCCCAAAGGCAATCACCGGCACCTTGGTCTTTTCCAGAACCGTTGTGATCGGGTCCCATTGACCGTTGGTGTTGATATAGTTCGACCCGCGCAAAAAGATGTAATCAAGCTGATTTATCTTTTCGATCTGGGTTTCCGACAGATTGCCGTCTGCGGGCACATAAATCGGGAAAAGTTCCGAATAATCAAGGATGCGCAGCGACGAGTCATAGACAAAGCAATCACCAATATTGGTGAACAGCGTCTTTGCCTTTTCGGGCGCATTATAGGTATGGGTGACAACACCCAGATTGCCTTCGACGCGGCCCGCAGGCATCAGCACGCCAATGCGCGGCTTGCGCCCCCCGGTTGGGAGTTTCGGTTCCATCATATATCTCCTGCTGGTGGTTCGTGTCATTTTTGACGTTGGTTCGAACCGTTGCTCGTGTTTGGTAATGCAGGTCTTGCGATATGTGCCTAAGCCGCGTTGACTTCGCGGGTTTTAAGGCTTTGTTCCCAATCAAGGGCATGGCGGACGATGACTTCGAGATCATCATGAACCGGGACCCAGCCCAGTTTTTCACGAATACGATCAGCACCGGCGACAAGGGATTGCGGATCACCCGGGCGGCGTTCCGCCAGATCAACGCTGAAATCGACACCGGAAACCTTTTTGACCGCACCGATCACTTCACGTACCGAGAAGCCACGACCATAGCCGCAATTCATCACATCGCTTTCGCCACCACGCTCAAGATATTCAAGCGCAAGGACATGGGCATTGGCGAGGTCGGATACATGGATGTAATCGCGAATGCAGGTGCCATCCGGGGTTTGGTAATCTTCGCCATAAATGGCCATTTGCGGGCGGACACCTGTTGCGGTCTGGCTGGCGATCTTGATCAGATGGGTTGCCTTGCGCGATGTTTGGCCTGCACGGCCTTTGGGATCGGCCCCGGCAACATTGAAATAGCGCAGCGCGACATAATTGAAATCATGGGCAATTGCCGCGTCAGCCAACATTTTTTCGGTCATCATTTTTGAGGTGCCATAAGGCGAGATCGGCTTGAGCGCGAAATCCTCGTTAATCGGGGTGGCATTTGGTTCGCCGTAAACGCCCGCGGTCGAGGAAAAGATGAAATGCCTGATGCCGCTATCGACGGCCGCCTGCAATAGCGCGCGCGAATTGACCGTGTTGTTGCGGTAATATTCCAGCGGATAGATGACCGAGTCCGGCACAATGATCGACCCGGCGAAATGCATGATCGCTGTTACGTCATGTTCATCGATAATGCGACGCACCAGATCTTCGTCGCCGCAATCACCTTCAACAAAGGCTGCTCCGGCTGGTACTGCCCATCGATGTCCCTGCGTTAGATTATCGAGCACAACCACATCGCGCCCACCATCGAGAAGGGCCAGTGCTGCGTGACTACCGATATATCCTGCGCCACCTGTTACAAGTACAGTCATTGCCGTGTCTCCTTATTGATGTTGCCTGTTGCTCATCAGGCTGATCTTTGGAAGTAGCTGCGTCTGACCATTCCGATCCGGAACAGCCAGACGGCAGTACCGGATGTGATCACGCGACCTTTCGTTGCGGCTGCGTGTCAGCTTTCATGACATCGACCATCTTGTGGTCGATATTGTTCTCGGTCAGGAACTGCGCCATTTCGCGATAGGTCTGGAACCAGGCGCGGTTGAACTTGTCGAACAGGTCCTGATTCCAGTAATCCTCAAGCACGAATTCCTTTTTCGAGAACACGTCATAGGACGGGATCTGATAGGTTTCGGCGAATTCGACGGTGCGGCTGTCATAGGTGAAGTAAATCGACGGAACACCGTTTGACAGCGCCATCAGATTGCCGTGCAGACGATAGCCCAGCACGCAATCCTTGGTGCGCACCAGATCCTCGTAATCGGAAACAACATCGGAATAGAAAAGCTTCTCGCGATAGAGACGTTCCATCGTGTCATCGAGATACCAGTTCTTGACCCAGTCGTTGTTTTTAAGCGCCTGCATCGCTTCTTCACGCTGGATGTTGCTGCCAAAGACCAGTTTCTTTTCTTCGGGTTCGCCCTGCGCCATCAGGGTGATGTCATCAAACCGGCCAGCCAGATGTTTGACCAGATCGCGATGGAAGGTCAGGTAGCGCTTGATGTCCTGCGCGTAGGCCGGGGAGACTTCGCGGCGCAGGGTAATGCCGACATTCTTCACGCTATCAAGGGATGGCAGTTTGATGCGCATGTCGGGATTGTTTTGCCGGAACGCGGTCGGGCAGCCGACAATACGCACATTGGTAATGCCAAGATCCCAAAGAACCTGTGCGGTATAGGCCCCGCGCACACCGATGGATGTGGTGGAATCGGCCATCATGCGCAAAACCGTCTTGGTCTGTTCGGACAGCTCGATCTTGCCTTTGACCGGCGCCTGCGCACCGATACCAAAGCCCAGAACCGGCAATTTCAGCCGTTTGAGGACATCAATGGTGTTGCGCCAATCCATGTCGGAATGGATGTAGTTCGAGCCGCGCAGGAAGACATAATCATATTCCTCGCGAAGGCGATCGATGTCTTCCATCTTGGGATCGGCAATCGGCAGAACGCCAAGTTTGTCGTAATTCATCAGCTTGAGCGATGAGTCAAAGACAAAGGCATCACCGATATTGTGGTAGTGATTGATGCTCTTTTGAACATCCTGATAGTTGTACCATCGGACGCAGTCGTGGTCGTAGACTTCGCCTGACGGGATCATTACGAGAACGCGCGCCATGTTGTCTCTCCTTGGTTGATCACGTTTTTGTTCTGAATTCATGCCGTGCTAGCCACGGTTTGCGGGCGCGCAGCCTTTGCAGACATACGGCGCACTTCCAGAACCTCCCGATACTGCGCGAGATGTTGCTCGGCGCATTCCTGATAGGTCGTCACGCTTGGTATTCCCTCGCGCATCCGATCCCAGATCTTGTTGTCGCTAAGGACTTCGATCATCCGATCGGCAAGGTCTTCGGCACTTCCGACCCGGAAATGCAGACCATTCACGCCATCGGTGATTTTTTCGGCCATGCCGCCAATGTTTGAGCAAATCATCGGCCGCCCGTGGAAGAAGGCTTCCTGGATCACGACGGGCGAGTTTTCCCACCAGATAGATGGAATGATCGTCCAGTCGGCGAGCTCCATCAGCTTGGGCATTTCGGTATTCTGATAGGCGCCGTAAAAGCGCACACGTTCGCCGGCCTTTTCAATCAGGTCATGGACCTTGTCCTGATATTCCCTGGGTTGGCGATCAAGGTTGCCGCCAAAGATCATCAGCCGCGCATCATCGCCCCAGATTTCATCAGGCACACGCCCGACCGCATCCAGAAGGATGTCAGCCCCTTTGAACATCGTGAGCTGCCCGAAAAAGGCAAAGCGCGACCTGCGGGGCTGGGTTTTGGAAAGCGGGCGGTCTTTGGCACGCTGATCGATGTCGAGACCATTTTCGATCACCGACATTTTTTCGGCCTTCATGCCCCAGTCAATGAAACGGTTGGCAAGAAATTCACTGGGCGACACATAGTGATCAGCCAGTTCCAGCATGGCCTTGATGAAGCGTTCGCGCCGAAGAAATGATGCGGGCGAGATGTTCGGGAAACAGCCGTTGCAGTCAATCGGGCTTGCACGGTTGCACAGCTTGGTTCCGCCGCTTTTGATCATCTGCCCGTGATTGTGGCAGATCGTCAAAAACTCGTGGAAGGTAAAGAAAATCGCGGTTTCCGGCAGTGCTTCGCGAATGGCATAGATGGTTTCCAGCCCAAGCCCGAGATAGTGATGGAAATGCACCACATCAGGTTCGTAATCCTTCACAAAACGCAGGAAATCCCGGTCGATTTCATCGGTACTGCCATTCGACAGAAGGAAATGATCATAGTTTTCCGCGTAATAAAGGATTTCGTTTTCCTTTTGACGCAGGCTCATCAGGGCCGAGGCCCCGTGACGCGGGACCGGGTTGCCAACGCGGGCCAGATAGAAGCTTTCGACCCCGTCAAGGGCGTTCAGCCCTTTGTGCAGGTTATAGGAGGCCACTTCGGCCCCGCCCAGCGAGATGCTGGGATGGCCGTGCGAAATAACGAGGACACGTAAATCAGTCGACGGCATTGTTGTGGCTCCGCAAATTTGAAACGACCAATGACCAGCGGCGATCAAACGCCCAGCGGTCAAGACGATTGGAAAGTTCCTCCCAGGCAGGGGCTGTGCTTATGGATTGTTCGCTGCCCAGTACTTCGACATCGGGGATCCAGTAGGATGGCGTGCCCGCCATGCGCAGTTTCAGCGCAAGATCGAGACTTTTTTCCCCCGGACCGATATAGCCACGGGTAAAGCCGTTGCTGTCCTTGAAGGCCCTGCGCGGCAGAATGCAGCATTCCAGGGTTCCGGCGCTGACTTCGCTGGGTTCGGCGTCAGCAAGCACTGCGCATGGATAGCCGACATACCGGTCCGACAGATACTGACCGCCATTGGCGTTGCTGTTGATCCAGGTCCCGGCCCAGCGGACAGAATCGTCTTCAAACAGAATGGTTGGCGAAACGAGAACCTTGCTGCCGCGTTTGCTGTAAGCGGCCAGCAACTGATCAAACCAGCCATCATCGCGCGGCAGAATATGCGCAGACACCAGCCCGACTGTTTCGGAGCTGGTGGCATCGACACCAACTTCGAGCGCATCGCAATAATCTTCGACACCTTCGGCGAACACGATCCGGGTATTAAGTTTGTAGAAGGCCGCAAGACGCAGGATTTCACTGCCGACCTGATCGAAACTTTCGACCGGACCGGCAATGACAATCGGCAGATCCCGGGTCGCGCTATCAAGTCCCAAAAGGGCAATGGTAACCCCGATATCATTGATCGTGTCATCAACCCCGACCACAAGGGTCACCGGCGCGTTTTCGTCAAAATCCCCGATATCGTGAATATCGACCGCATAGGGACGTTGTGCTGTCATGGACTGCAACATCGGGCCAAACTGACGTTCGATACTGTTGGACGCCGTCACCGAGCGCGGATCAAGCGATGGCAAAACCCGTGAAAGCGCCTGACGGGCAGAGGCCCGCGTCGGGTTCAGCGGACAGTAGGCCGGGAAAGCATCACGGATGCCCAGTTCAAGATAGGTTGCCTGATCGGAGGGCGGGGTGGCTTCCAGCGGACAAAACACCAGAAAACCGTGATTGTTTCGGGCCGGGTTCATCGCGGAAAACATCGGATCATTGGCAAAGGCATCGGTCACATCAGCGCGTGACTGACGCGTCCAGTGATCATCAATGCGCACGACTTCACCACCGACACGCAGTGACACATTCTCGACGGCACGGTCGGGATCCAGCATCCAGCCGGAAATCAATATCCCGCTGCCTTCGATCAGAAGAGAGAAATCAATCCCGATGCGAACCGGGCGATCCAGTTCCGAAACTGTGTCACGACCATCAAAACGATGTGCGGCCATTTTAAGGGTATGGAGGATTTTTTCCGGCGCACGCACACGATCAAGAACCGAACGAATATGGGCCGGGACATCGGGTGGGGCTACCAGAACGCGGTGCTGGTAAACTTCGATCGAGTACCAGGTTTCGCGCCCGCGGAAATAAACCCGTTTGAGTTTTTTCGGATTGATCGGCTTGTTACCGAGCAACAGGCCGGTGACACCCGATGCCTCGTCACCGAGATCATCGCGCTGGAAATCTGCGCTGGTCAGTTCTGCCAGCACCGGGGACTCTTCCATGGCGATGACACGGGTGCGCCCGGTGGGGAAGCCGCTTGACCAGCCCTGGATATAAACATCACCTTCTTCGAGCCCGCCCAGGACTTCGATAAAGCCGTTACTGCGTGCGGCACTTTGCACAAGTGCGGCCACCTTGCTGAGGCGTTTTTTATCCGGATCACCGGCAAGCAGGGCCTCGATCAAACCATCAATCACGGTCGCAAAAGCCGGGCCGGACTGATCTGCGACGGCGGACAGAATTGCTTCGATACGTTGCTGGCGGCTATCAATCCGGTATTCACGCGGTTTGCCAGCCCCACTGAACAGGGCGGTTTTCAAACGGCGCGCGGAAACATTTTTCATCGGTAAAAGCGCGACAAAGCCATAGGCGTTTTCGGGTTCCGCATCGTGGCGGCGCCATGAAATGATGGATGCCTGAACTTTGGCGTCGGACTGACTGTTAAGGTAGATATCAATCGTTGCCGGCAGGGCATTCCCGACCCCGACCATCAGCGCCAGACTGTCATCGACCAAGGCGGCGACAACAGTTCTGCCATCAAGTGGCATGCCATTCTGTTCTGTCATTAACCGGCCTCCTTGTATTTGCGCATATGCTTTAAAGCGGATGAGTGCGATGCCATGGTGATCACCAGACGAAGGCGCCGATTGCCAATCCGGCCGTTACACCGATCAGGCAGGACAGGATTAGCAACGGGGTTTTGAGATCATTGGTGTGGCGTGCGGTCAGGACGGAAAGGCGTTCGTCAAACCCGCCCAGCGATTTGTCAAAGCGCACCAGAAAGACTTCGAGTTCATCCACCCGGCTTGACAGTTCTTCCTGACCGGTACGGACCAGTTTCACACCTGCTTCGATACCGTCATCGGCCGAGGCAAGTTCATCCATGCGTTTCGATGCACTGACCAGACGTTTGGCGGCTTCGCGTTGCCCGTTTTGCAGGATGTGCTGTGCCGCAAGCAGCCGGTCCAGCCGGTCCAGAATTTTGCCAAGCGGTGCATTCAGCGCAGTGTGGGCTTCCTGTTCACTTTGGGTCGGGATACGCAGTGTGATTTCGTCCTTGGTGCCCGGCATGACGGCACAGACAGAAAGGCTGTCGACATTGGCAACAGCTGCATCGGGCAATTCCACCTCGAATGCGTGCTTTCCATCGCCGATACCATTGCGGCGCAAATCGACGCGTTCATTTTCGGCCGTCTCGCGCAGCAACGCATGGCCGTTAAGGCGCACGACCACCTCGATCCGGGCATCCGGGTTTTGCGGCGACCAGACCCAGCCATAGAGCCGGTTCCGGTCAATGGCATCGACCCGCCCTTCCAGGGTCGGCGCAGGTTGCTCGGCGTCTTGTGTGACGCTTGGCGCCGGGGTTTCTTCCATCGTCTGTTTTTCAGCAACAGCCATAGCGGCCTCCTTGTTGAACGTCAGGCGGCAACAAAATCAGGGCGAACCATGCGGCGGATCATCGCCAGATATTCCTGCGCGACATCATCAATCCCGGCCGGCGCCCGGACATGGCCCGACAGTTTTTTCCAGAGTTTCGGATTGGTTGCGCAGTCTTTCATGACGCGGGCCAGCTCGGCCGGGTCATCGGGGCGCACATGGATACCGTCATGGCCATCGCGAACCATTTCGGCCATGCCGCCGATGGAACTGGTGATCACCGGACGTCCATGCTGGAAGGCTTCCTGAATGACCAGTGGCGCATTTTCCCACCAGATCGACGGCACAACGACCCAGTCGACCCGTGCCATCAGATCGGGAATATCTTCGCGCTGATAGGCGCCGATGTGGCTCACCTGCGGGCCGCTTTGTTCGAACAGATCGGTAATGCGATCGGTAAACTGGTCGGTCTGATAAAGAGCAGCGCCATGGATGCGCAGATTGAAATCGACCTGGCTTTCCGAAAGAATCCGACCGGCTTCAAGCAGAACATCCGCCCCCTTCCAGGGGTTGAGATTGCCGAAATAGCCAAAGACATTGGGCATTCCGGTGGCACCGATATCGCGTTTGGGCGCGGCCGGGACAGTTGGGCGACCATTATTGATCACCGAGATTCTGTCTGGCTCGATGCCCCAGTCAATATAACGATCGCGCAGGAATTCGCTGGGCGAGACAAAATGATCCACCACGCGCAGATGGTTGCGCAGATTGACCGCGCGCATCGCATGCTGATCGGGTGTAAAACCATCAAGCCCGGACAAACGCCCGGTGGCGTCGGCCTTGGTATAGCGGTTTCTGGTCCCGCGATGGATCATCAGACCATCATTCGGGCAGATCTGATAATAGTCATGCAGGGTCATGACAATCCGACAGTTCGGCAGAACACGGCGGATCAGCATTGGTAATTCGATGCCCCACAGCACCAGATGATGGATATGCACGACATCCGGGCCCCAGCTTTTCAAAAGGCGTGTGAAATCCGGGGCCACCGCATAAAGATCGGTCTGGGACATGTTGAAGCGATCAAAATGCCCCGCCCAAAACAGCATTTCATCACCAGCATCATTGATGGCCTGAAAACTGGTGCCCGGGCGGCGTTCGCGATGAACATCGTTGGTCGCCCCGATGAAAAGCGCTTCGCATTCCGCACGTTTGTAGGCATGAAACAGGTCATGGGCGAAAATTTCCGTCCCCCCCGGATGCAGATCGGGGTGATTGTGGGCAAGCACCATTATCCGCGGGTTCATGCGTTCCTCCGTGGTTTCCGGGCAATCAGGAAATCCTGATAATGGGCGGCTGCCTTGCCGCGCCATGCGCCAAAGCTTTTGGTATGGATGTCAAAGCCGGCAGTCGTCAGGGCATCATCAAGAAAGGCATCGTCAAACCCGACGGCGGCCATCGGATTTTCGCCACGCAGATGCCAGCAGGGCTGACCGTCGGCCTTTTCGAACGCCTTAAGGCGGGCATCGCGGTCCGGATGTGACGGATCATCGTCCGCGCACATGACAAAGGCGGTCAGGAACAGCCGCCCGCCCGGGCGCAGCACACGAAAGACTTCGGAACAATAGGCTTCGATTTCGTCTGGCGGCAGGTGGGTTGCCACCGAGATCATTGCGGTGAAATCGAATGTTCCGTCCTGAAAAGGCAATCGTATGCCGCGCCCGCTGATTTCGCCTTCCGGGTTGTAAAGTGCGTTCCTGATGTCGGCACATTCAAACCGGAAATTCGGATAGGCTGGCGTGATGGCGCGCTTGCACCATTCAATACCGTTGCGCACAGGATCCAGACCACGATAAATCGCCTTTTCGGGGTTCAGGAACTGTGTCAACGGGACGGCAATGCGGCCGATACCGCAACCGATATCAAGAACATCGTCAGTGGTTTTAAGCCCGCCCATGCGGACAAAATGATCAAGGAATTCCGCGCCGATGACCCGATAATCGCCATCGCCGACAAAGACGTCTTCTTCGGGGGGAACCGGAAGAAAACGGTTGGAAATGATTTGCTGGCACAACCAGGCAAGATGGGTTTCGCCAAAATCGGATGTCAGCGGGGATTGGTGTTCAGACAATGCAAGAACCTGGCTCATGCCGCTTCTCCGTCAGAGGTTTTTTGCGATCGGTATTGCGGCACACCGTTGGTGTGAATGTCTTCGAGCACATCCCCCCAGCGCGCAGCATGCAGCCAGGCGTTATATTCGGCAGCCACGCCGCGCATGTAATCAACATGGGTGGAGATGGATTTGCGTTCGAAGTGATAGAGGCTGACATCGGGGACGTATTTGATGTCGAAATCGGCCTTGCGAATTTTCAGGCAAAGATCGCTGTCTTCGTAGTCGCCAATCACATAATCCTCGGTGAAGCCACCGACCGCTTCAAAGGCATCACGATGGATCATCATGCAGGCACCGGTGACACCAGGGACCGAGCGTTCGATATTGGCATCCTTGAACTGGTCGGGCATGCCTTTGTGATAGTGGTAGTTCAGCCATTTGCCGCTTTCATTGCGGGCAAAATACATCCCGGCATGCTGGATCGAGCCATCTTCAAACAGGAGTTTCGGACCGACGACCGCGACTTCATCAGCACCGCCCAGTTTGGCGGCCATGCCTTGCGCCCAGCCGGGCGTATGGGGGATGACATCAGAATTGAGCATGGCCAGAAAATGCCCGTGCGCCTGTTCTGCACCGGCATTGCAAGCCCGGGCATAACCGCCATTGCGCGTCATCACCACCAGGCGCATCGGAATGCCATACAGAATATGCAGACCGCGCAGCAAATGTTCGCATTCTTCGGCCTGTTCCGGGGAATCAAGCACAAAGACCAATTCACAATATCTGGCGACCCAGTCATCACAGGCAAACGCCCCGACCTGCGCACGCAAGAAGCCCAGAACCCGATAGAGCGGCACAATGATCGACACATCCGGGTCGTCGTGCGGGGTGCCAATTTCGATCACCCGGTCAACCTTGACCGAGCCCATCAGCTTTTGCTGCAGATCCCCAATCACAGGTGCAAGGCAGTTTTCGATAATGTCTGCGGTCAGGTGTTGTGGGGGCACAGCGCGCAGAATGCGCGCGCGCGCCTCGGCGGGGTCGATCGGCTGGGCGGGCGGAACCATCAGATGCCGGTTACCCGATTTCAGGCGCATCAGGCTTCTGGGTTGAAGGATCGGGACCGGGCTTTGGATACCCTGATAGAACCCGACAAAGCCGGTTGCCGGAACTGTCCGGTCATCATCCTGCACGTTGCCATGATATCGATAAAATCCATCCCCGAACGGATGGGCGATACCCTTGCTGTCGAGAAGATCTATGCTGGCAATCATATCGACCGGATCGCGATACCAGCCGCCAATCAGGGTGCCGCGTGCCGTTGTGACCGCAAGATCAACCTCGCCACTTGGAAGCGATCCGCCACCCGACACGCGCTGGCTTGAAAGCGGACAGCGGAGCTGGAATTCAATCGCGGCCTTGCTGGACTTCATGTCAGCACGTGCGAGCGTACCAATGATATATTCGCGCAGATCGGCGTCCGATTTGCCCTGCTTTTGCCACCAGCGGGCCAGGGATGGCAGGCCTGATGCATCGGGCAGATGACGCACAGCAAGAGTGCGCATACCGGTAACCACCAGATAAGCCCCTGTTTCGGTGCTTGCCCGATCCGCAATCATATAGGCAATCTTTTGACCACGCGGTCCGGTCCGGCTGATATGGGGAAGCTGTGTCAGACGCCTGAAACCCGACGGGGCAACAATGAACACCGCCTCGATATCGTTAAAGGCATCAGGCAACGCGGTGGCCAGCAATATCTTTTCATCGGACAGTTTTGCGACAGCTTTGGCCGGCTTTGGCCGGTCGACAATCGCCGCGACGAGCTGACGCAGGAAATTGTTGTAGCTTTTGGACAACCGCAACCGGAACAGGCTTGCCCACATCCCCAAAAGTATCGACACCAATGAAAGCCGACCGGCGGGTGTCACACCGTTCAAAAGCGTTGATGCACTGGCAAATTCAAAATCGCCATCGGGGTCAATTGTGATCTCGTCCTTGCGGCCCAGCGTTCCGGCCTCGGCCAGAATTGTGACCGGTTCATCTACCGGACGGCGGATGACGCGCAGTAACCGGGTACCGCCCCCGTCGAGCGGCAGACGCAAAGTAGCCTGCGGCGAAATCGCAGCACCATCAATCGTTTCAAGCTTGGGAACTTCCCACAAACGGGTGGGTGTATCCCAACTCAGCAACAACGTATCAGGGTTCAGCAGGCAAACACCGGGCGCTTCGCCGGTCGTCCGCACTGCATCGGACGAGGCAAATTCAAGCATGACATTCTTTCACTTACTTGAAGATCAGGACGGGTAGCCCGCAGCCGAAGCTGCGGACGCCCATATTGGATTACTGAACGCTAAAGAAGCTGTCCGGATCGTCCTGGATGTCTTCTGCATCGACATTGTTAAGGGTAATAGAATCACCATTCCCAAGGTCGATGACAGTATTGGCGCCAACTTGCGTTGCACGTGCAGCAACGTCATCGGCGGTTTCAATGCCGGTGTCGTTGATATTGCTGCTAATGGAAAGCATGTCCTCGCCAGCCTGGAAGTCGAGCACGACATCGTTGCCGCCACCCCCGGAGAAGACAAAGGTGTCTGCGCCGGAACCGCCGGACAGAACATCGTCCCCTGCACCGCCTTCGAGGACATCATCCCCGGCACCGCCCAAGAGAACGTCGTCACCTTCACCACCCTGGAGAACATCGTTTCCAGAACCGCCAAGCATGACATCATCACCGGCACCGCCGAGCATGATATCGTCGCCACCGCCGCCGATCATGACGTCATCGCCAGAACCGCCGTCGAGCACATCGTCACCTGATCCGCCAAGCATGATATCGTCACCCGATCCACCTGACAGAACGTCATCGCCAGAGCCACCTGACAGCAGGTCGCTCCCGGCACCTCCGATCAGTGCATCGACGCCCGACCCACCAAACAGAAGATCATCACCTTCGCCACCAATGGCAACATCGTCGCCTGATCCGCCGAACAAGGCATCATCGCCTTCTTCGCCGAACAGAACGTCGTCATCACCTTGTCCGAAGATTGTGTCGTCTCCGCCACGTCCAAAGATGACGTCACTGAAACGAGATCCGAGAAGCGCATCATCAAAGGCGCCGCCTTCGAGAGTTGCCATGTAATCCTCCTTCGTGTCCCAACATTAATGACATCGCGGGGATATTTCCCTCGCGAGAGGATGGCCGTTCCCTCAGGGCGGTCTGAGCCCCGCGGATAACGGCCACTCAGAAAACCCTACATTTTTTTACTTATCTACTGGAGGGTATTGTTGTGATTTTATTTTGTCAACATTATGACTTACTTCGATATTGATTACATATATTCGATAAATACTGTTTTTATTTTACTTATTATTTAATTCAAAATTTGATCTATACTTGCAAAGAAAAGGGTCAATCCCGGTTTTCTGCCGGATTGACCCCAGTTCCGCATCACGCGGGGAGGAATCACTCTTCGCGGAAGGCCTTGTCCATGCTCTGAACGATCGGGTCGACCAGATAATCGATTGCCTTGCGCGGTGTTTTCAAAACCAGGATGTTCGCAGGCATGCCCGGGCGCAGTTTGATATCTTCATGCCGGGCAAGTTCCGCCGGATCGATGGCCGCGCGCACGATGTAATAGGACGCATCGCGCTGTTCATCGACGGTTTGGTCAGGCGCGACATAGCGTACCTCGCCATTCAGGGGGGCTAATCGGCGCTGACTATAGGCGGTCAGTCGTATTTGCGCCTTTGAGCCGACTTGAACCGAGTCGATGTCCTGTCGGTTGATGCGTGCTTCGATCACCAATGGTTCATCTTCGGGGATGATATCCATGATCGGTTCAGCCGGACTGATCACACCGCCCGGCGTTCTGATCTGAATGTTGGCGACCGTTCCTGCCTGTGGTGCTTTTACCTCAAGCCGGTTCAGGACGTCCGTGCTGGCGCGCATGCGTTGGGTGACATCATTCAGCGCAAGCTGGGCTTCCTGAATTTCGGTCGCAATATCGCTTTGCCATTCCATTTCGATTGAAGCCAGATTGATCTCGGCTTCGGCCTTTTGCTGCTGTGCGGCGGCTTTTTGGGCCTTGAATTCGCCCATATCGCCGACCAGATCCGACCAATTGTTTTCAATCTCGACCAGTTGGGTTCGGGTGGCAAAGCCCTTCTCGGCCAGTTCACGGATCCCTTTCAGCTGCTCGGCGACGAGCTTTTCCTGACGGGTACGGGCTTTGATTTGCGAATCGAGCGCCTGGGCTTCGGCTTCGAATTGATCGATCTGTTTGGCCTGGGCATCGCGTTTGGCTGCATAGACCTCGTTACGTTTGGCAAACAGGCGTTCCTCGTCACGCAGGATGTCGTCGACATAATCATCCTCACTGGCCGTCAGTTCCTGCGGGAAAGTGATATTTTGCAGACCACGCTGCTCGGCGCGCAATCGCGCAAGCTTTGCCATCAGGCCATAACGCTCACCCCGCAACTGACCCAGTTCGGCCTCGCTGCGCGTGCCATCGAGAAGCGCCAATACCTGACCTGCTTTGACTTTCTCGCCTTCTTCGACCAGAAGCTTTTTCAGGATGCCGCCTTCATAGTGATTAACGACCTTCTTTTTGGAATCGACAATCACCGAGCCGGTCGCCACAGCCGCACTATCAAGCTCGGCGGTAAAACCCCAAGTCAGGAAACCGCCAAATCCCAGAATGATTACGGCGAGACCGGCCATGATCGGCTTGCGCAGGCTTTGGCGTGATGCTTCGCGTTCTTCGGACAGAATCTGGTGCCAGGCGACCTGGGGATCCTCGGCCGGGATCGTTGCCCCGCCCTCATCAAGGTTAATGACACGGTTCATGCCGCACCTCCGTTTTCCTGCTTACGTTTGACCGAAGGCAGGCTTTTGATATCGTCATTTTCATTGGAAAGATTGCGGATCACGTCTGTTCGTTCGCCAAACTGCTTGACCCGCCCGTCCTGCATCACCAAAAGCTTGGTCGCGTATTGCATGATGCTTTGACGATGGGCGATCAGAACCACCATGGCACCGGAATCGGCGGCCTGGCGTACAGCACGGATCAGGGATGCTTCGCCTTCGGCATCAAGGTTGGCATTGGGTTCATCAAGAACCAGAAGCCGCGGCCAGCCATAAAGTGCGCGCGCCAATGCAATGCGCTGTTGCTGCCCACCCGATAGCGTATGGCGCCCGGCACCAATCGGCGTGTCATAGCCCAGCGGCAACCGCCCGATCATTTCATGAACACCCGCCGCACGGGCGGCCTCGATCACCTTGCGGGGGTTGGCGTCACGCATGCGACTGATATTGTCGCGGATGGTGCCATTCAAAAGCGACACCGATTGCGGCAAATAGCCGACCATGTCGCCAAAAGATCCACGTTCCCACAAATAGGCATTATGCCCGTCAAGATAGACACCGCCATTTGCAGGCTTTGACGCGCCAACCAGCAACCGTGACAGGGTCGATTTGCCCGCCGCCGATGGCCCGACAACACCAAGGATGTCACCCGGGGCGAGCTCGAAACTGATTCCGCGCAGAACCGGCACATTTGATCCCGGTGCAGCATAAACCAGATTATCAACAATCAGCGGGCCTTCGGAGCGCGGGGTGGGTTTGATTTCACGTTCAGACTGACTTTCTTCGAGCATCGATCGGATGCGCTTCCAGGATGAAAATGCCCCGACCCAGGCCCGCCAATCACGCGTGACATTATCGAACGGCAATAACAGCCGCCCCATAATCACCGTGCCGCCGATCATCGCACCCGGTGTGGTTTCGCCCAGAATGACAAGATAGGCGCCCATGGCCAGCACGATGATTTGCATTCCAAAGCGGGCAGAACGCGTGACGGAATACATCCCCTTGCTGCGCATATTGCCGACATCAAGCAGCTCGCTCGCATGGATTTGGGCCTGCCGCCAGCGCAGGGCCAAGGCAGGCATCATGCCCATTGCTTCGATCACCTCGGCATTCGAGACGGTCGATCCGATATCACCGATATTGCGCAAATTGGCGTCGGTTCCTTCCTTGGTGACCTGACGAACCATCAGGTCCCCCAACAGGCTCAGCCCGATCAGGGTCAAGACCGCCACCAGACCGGCAATCCCGTAATAGGGATGCAGTGCAAACATCACGAACAGGAAGATCGGCGACCAGATGGCCTCAAGCGGGGCGGCGATGGTGGTGCCGGTGATGAAGTTGCGCAAATCGGACAGGTCCCGCAGCACCTGGGTTCCGTGCAGGGATCCTTTTTCAAGGGCCACCCGCATGGCCGCCGAAATCGCCGGCAGGTTCAGGCGACGCAAAAGTGACTTTGCCATTTCCTGGAACACAAGCGCGCGCAGGAAATCAAGAATGCCATAAAGGATGATGGCCCCGATCGCGATCACCAATAACAGGATCAGCGTGTCGGTGCTTTGGCTGTTGATCACGCGATCATGGACCTGCAGCATGAAAAGCGGCACGGTCAGTTGAAGGATATTGATGAAGCCGCTCATTACGCCGGCCCAGCCCAATCCGCGAACAAAGGTGAATCGGGCTTCACGAATGACGGACCTTGCATCAAGTTCTGGTCGTGCATCCTTGGAAGCGGCATGTTTTGCCAGCTTTTTACGGCCAAATTGCATCGAAAATCATCCAATTAAGCAAAAGTCATAGTTTTTCCGCAATCTAATCACATAGTTGCGATGGCATGATGATCTACAATAAAATCAAATATGTCGATCTCATGTTGACGATTGGACAATGTAAAAACATTAACCACAGAAGTAATTCAAAAATAAAAATACTTTGGAATTACTTCTGAACAACGAGCAAACTGTGGGAAGTAAAAGGCGTTCTGGAAAATTGTTCAAGAACAACGTCTTGTTATCTTCCCCAACACGAAAATTGTGCCCGGGAAAACCTTCCCTGGCATCAACTCTCGCTTGGGACCAGATAACGGATCGAAAGTTATGACCGTCACGCATCTTGAACTGGCAAATACCGTCGAGCGGATATATCGGCGGTTTGCGGATTTGTTACGGGTAGATCTTATCCGACTCGGAAAGGATGACATCAGCCCGGCGCAAGTGGCGCTGCTTTTTAACATTGGCGAAGACGAACTCTCGGTGCGCGATCTTTTGGATCGCGGCCACTATATGGGTTCAAACGCGTCTTATAATCTCAAACAGCTTGCTGAATCTGGCTATGTCGAACGACAGGTCATGGCACGCGACAGGCGATCTGCACGCCTGAAACTGACGGTAAAGGGTCATGAACTTTGTCAGGCATTGCATGAACTCCACGAGGAATATCACGACGCCCTGACCAGCAATCTTGAAGACCAGCAGGAAATGGAAACAGCGTTGCGTACCTTGCGCAGGCTGGAAGAATTCTGGACACAGACTCTCAGGTACGGGGGTGTTCCCGTCAACGGGTCCGTCGCTGTTCAGGAGGCACGAAACAGAAGATGAAAATTGTCCTCGTTCATCGTCATGGACCTGGACAGTTTGTACATCTTGCCTGTCATCTGGCCAATGCCGGATGGCAGGTATCGTTTCTGTGTGAAGCCATGAATGTGCGACTGCCCGGCATCCGGACACTGCGCCAACCAGCCACCCCACCGCCACCGGCCATGCCCTTTGCCCAATATCATCAGGAAGTGGGCCTGAAGGCTGCCAAAACGCTTGATAGCCTTGTGCGTGAGGAAGGCGTACCGGACATCGTTTACGGTCATATTGGCTGGGGCAGCATGATGTTTGCCCGTGATGTCCTGCCCGAAACACCCCTGATCGGGTATTGCGAACATTACTATCACGCGACAGGACGTGACGTCGGCTTTGCCCCCGATGAAGACATAACACTGGCCAAGCGGACCCAGCTTCGTCTGCGAAACGCCGCACAGTTGGCCACCCTTGACCAGCTTGATGCGGCGATCAGCCCGACACGCTGGCAGAAATCGGCTTTTCCTGTGGCCTATCACCACAAGATCGGTGTCTGCCATGAGGGTGTCGATACCCGTCGATGCCGCCCGAACCCGAACGCCGAGCTAACGCTTCCCGGTGGAAGGGTGCTTGGCACTGGCGATCAGGTCATTACCTATGTCGCGCGCGACCTTGAACCATATCGCGGCTTTCCCACGTTCATGCGGGCGGCTGCCAAGCTTGCGAAAGAAAACCCCGATGCTGTTTTTGTCGTCGCTGGCGGGGACGGAATCAGTTACGGACAGCCACGCGCCGATGGCCGGAAATGGCGTGATGTCATGTTAGAGGAAACCGGGATCGATCGGTCGCGCATTCATTTTCTTGGCCAGATCCCGCATGACCAGCTGATCCGCATGTATCAGATCAGCTCGGCCCATATTTATCTGACATATCCGTTTGTGCTGTCCTGGTCGATGCTCGAAGCGATGGCATGCGGGGCCCCTGTCATTGCCTCCGACACTGGCCCCTGTCAGGAGGTGATCCGCGATGGACAAAACGGATTTTTTACCGATTTTTGGGACAGCGAGACACTGGCCGAAAAGATGGCCTTCTGCCTGACCCGAAAAAATGATCTGGGCCAAATGCGTGGACAGGCCCGCAAAACGATTATCGATCACTTCGACCTTGAACTGTGCCTCGACAAACAAACCAGCCTGCTTGAACGCATGGTCTCCGCCGACATGGGGTCAAGCGCCAGACAGCGAATGTGACTGATCTTTCGGGGATGCACCAGCGCAGAAACAGTAGCGTGATATCGCCATCTTAGTGTGCGCAAGGTAGTGGTTGTAAATAGCAGAGACCACTAGCATTTCCTGAAAGATAGTCAGGCGAGAGGCATCGATACTTCGGGCGTTTCAAATGTGGTAGATGCAACAGGTGTCACTGATTCCTTTGACGCCACATTGCCAGCATCCCGACTTGAGCTGTCGAGTATATCCTATCGAACTTGCAGCACTGCCACGCCCCTAATTAATGCGAAGCGCGGTTTTCACATAGCTTGTCAAAAGAGTTGGATATCAAAGCAGAGCACTTGCCTCTGGGCAGCTCTTCACTCGGGAGGTAGCCGGGCCGACCAGGTACTCCTGTTTATGATAAGCACAAGGCAAGCGGACTTGGATCTGCTGCCGATCCCGAGTGAAGTTGGGCCCGTCGCTGTGTTGCCAGTTCCATCTGCCCATCACAACATCCCCTCGTGAGCCGATTATTCACCATATTCGGCTCACATGATGGCGTGAATAAACTTCACGAATCAGTCAAAACCTAAAAGCTCGTGATTTTGGCAAAAAACACTCCCCCAAGAGGCGCATCACTGAGCTCCTAAGAACTGCAGGCTAAGCATGGGGGATGTTGGGGGATTTTAACTTAACCAGACGCCGAGATGCGGCAAATCTCAGCGGTTAAATACGAGCCGAGCTAATTCATAGCATTCATTTGAACTTGCTCTGCTCGTTATAATTTTATGTGTCACAGATTCCAAATTTAGGCTTTGAGGCTCCGGCGGCCAATTTGTTGAAGGGTCATCAAACCCGTCCATACTGATACGACCCATCTTTCAATGCTTATGATTTTTATCGATCATCAAAAGTTTGTGCCGCCACAAATTCTTGTAGGCAAGAATACCTGTATCCGCGATCGGGTCTATTCGGGCTGCAGCAGGTGATTGATGCTGATGCATCCGACCTGTCAATATGGCAGCGCCATAGCTGGTTCCGGAGCTGTCCTTTGAAGCAAAAATCTGCTGATCTGTCCGGAGGCTTGCAAGCAACTGACACATGGCTGTGTTGGTCGCAAAGGGCCCCTCAAAAATCACCGGCCCTTCACTGCTTATCATTTCGAGGGCATAATCAATCATCAATGCGCAGTAAATTGTTGCAAGAGCAACCTTGTCGCGCTCAGTTCGCAGTGCAGCTTTGTTAATCAGATGCCCCGAGTGATAACCAAAAGGTCCCCCTGCTTCAGCAAATGAAGGTATCGCCAAGCATTCTGACGCGATCAAAAGTTTGATATCAGAGAGATTCGGATTATCTGTATGACCTTCAGCCAGAAATGCATATTCACGCCCGCCCATGAACCTTGCACTGGGCACGGCATTGCCATTCAGATCGACATTGCACAGGGTATCGCGATGTTCGTCAAGCTGTGGTCGCGCGTCTCCACCAACCGAGAAACAGATTGTCCAAGTACCTGATGATACAAGTGAAAACGGTTGCTTAACCTTGGTAATCAAGGGCACTAGCGACGCATTGCTGTCATGAATGCCACAATGGATCTCGCAATCGGGTAGCAGGCCGGTTTCGGCAGCGATTTCCGGCAGGATATTGCCCAAGACATCACTTGCCCCACGCATGGGCGCGAACTTTCCGGCCCATCCGCGGGCTTTGGCAAGCTGGCTCCAATCGGCGTGATGCGGGTTCCATAGATCGGAATGACAGCCAAGCGATGTGACCTCGCAGGCTTTAATACCAGACAACCGCCATGCCCAATATTGCGGATAGGTTAGAAAGTCTGTGGCACGCGCCATTTCTTCGGGAAAGGTTTGTTCAAGTGCAAATATCTGCCGTCCGAAGTTCAGCCCGGCAGGTAAGCAGGGACTTTGGCTATCGGCGAAATCATCACGCGCGCTGTCATAGGCATGATTGATTTCCGGGGCATAGGTGTTTTCGTAGTCCACAACCGGCAGAGCAAGCTCATCCCCTTCCAGGACCGTGACCGTGGCACCATGAGTCGTTACGACGATCCGCCCGATCAAGGTTTGGCCTGCCGCATCTTTCAGCGCGGTCTTATAGAAACCCCATAGACCTTCGACATCAAGATGGCGATAAGGCGGACCATCAATTGAACGATTTGGGCAGCTTGTTTCAAACAGGATGGCATGGGTATTGGCGTCCCACACCACCAGCTTTGCATTGGTTTTGCCAATATCAATGACGGCAATGGCGCGCGCATCTGTCATGGCAGATAGAACACTTCTTTCAACGGAACAACGACAGGGCTGCCATCATCGTTGGTAGCCATGATGTCGCCCATGAAAGCCCACCAGCGCTGCATGATTTCGTGTTCGGGCAACTCATCCATACCGTGGTCCTTGGTACGGCGTAGAACAGCAAAAAGGATGTTGGCTTCTTCATCAAGAAAGATGCTGTAATCCGAAATTCCTGCCGTTCGCAAAAGTTTGGACAACTCAGGCCAGATTTCATCATGCCGCTTCTTGTATTCGCTAGCCTGGCCCGGGTTCAGCATCATTTTGAAGGCGATCTTTTCCATGATGCTAGCCCTGCTTTTGTGATCGCAATTTACGTGCGCTCAAGATGCGGCGCCAGATGATCGGTGTGCCAATCACAAGGATCAAAAGCAGGCCGGTAAAGATCGACATCACAATGCCCGGCACATTCATCAGCCCCATGCCAAAGGTGACAAGGCCCATCAGGAAAACAGCGATGAATACGCCGACGATGCTGCCAGCTCCCCCCATAATGTTGACCCCGCCAAGAACCACCATCGTTATGACTTCCAGCTCCCAACCCATTGCGATTGACGGGCGGGTTGAACCGATGCGCGATGTCAGAAGAACGGCTGCAACCCCGGCAAAAAGCCCAACTAGGGTAAACAGGAACAATCGATGGCGTTTGACATTGATCCCGGAAAAGAGGGCAGCTGTCGGGTTATTACCAATCGCGTAAACCCGTCTCCCGAAGGTGGTTTTATGCAGCAAAATTCCAAACACAACGGCAAGGCACAGGAACAGAACGAATTCAAACGACAGCACCCCCCAGACATAGCCCTGACCGAAGAAGGCAAAATCGGATGGGTAGCTGCGATATACATCATCGCCCAGAACGATATAGGCAATGCCGCGATACAGGCTCATGGTTCCAATGGTCACAACAATTGCCGGTATGTCGAACTTGGTGATGATCCAGCCATTTACAAAGCCGGCGACTGCCCCAACCGCCATGCCGATCATGGCAAGTTCGATCGGACCAACACCCATGCTATTGGCAAAGCCCATTGCGACGGATGCCAATGCAATAGTTGATGCAACGGAGAGATCAATGTCGCGGGCGATAATCAGCAGCGCCATAGGCAGTGCAATGATCGCCTTTTCGGTGAAGTTGAATGTTGCGTCCGACAAGCTCCACGGATCAAGGAAATACGGGGATAGCTGCGTGTTGGTGAAAAACGCAATCGCGACAAACACCATTAAAAGGGTTTCCCAGCGCATCAATTTGCTCCGCAAATCACCGTTGAGGCTGTCTGGCAGCTCTCGTGATATTTCTTTGGTCATGGGCTGCTTCAAGGTTTCTTCGTTGATCATTGGTGGGCCTCGCGAAGGATACGTCGGCCACCACGCTTCTCACTGCGTGAATTGATGATCACGGCCAGAACAATTACCAGACCGGAAATCGCGAGTTGCCAGAACGGCGAGATACCAATCACCGGCAGCGCATTCTTGATCAGGCCAAGGAAAATGGCGCCAAGTGCCGCGCCCCAGATCGAACCGATACCCCCGGCGATACTGATCCCGCCGATGACACAAGCAGCAACGACCTGAAGTTCAAAGGCAAGGGCGACTTCAACATAGGCAACCGCATAGCGTGAAACCCACAAATATCCGCACATGCCCGCAACGGCGCCGGAAATGCAAAATGTGATGAACTGGTGTTTGCCAACATCAAGGCCGCTATAGACGGCTGCTTTCGGGTTGCCGCCAACAGCGAAAATCGAAAGACCGGTCTTGGTGAAACGGGTAAAGACATACATCACCAGCGTCAGCGCGATGGCAATCCATGAAAGCACTGTCAGATCAAGAAAAGCAGCACGCGGCAGGGCCAGAAATTGTGGCGTCATTTCATGGGCATTGACCCATTCCCCGCCACTGAGGAGGAAAACAAAGCCGCGATAAACGCTCATGGTGCCAAGTGTGACAACGATAGACGGAATGCCGACAAGCCAAACCAGAATCCCGTTAAAGGCACCCAGAATGACCCCGATGCCAATCGACATCAGAAGCGTCACGATCGCAGGCGTATCGGGATAGGCGACATTGAACAGGGCCACGGCCATGCCAGTTAGAGCAAGGTTTGATGCAACCGAAAGATCAATGCAGCGGGTCAGGATGACCAGCATCTGCGCGCAAGCCAGCATGATCAGGATGGCCGTATCGTCAAAGGCCTCGGCCAGATTACCGGGGCTGACGAAAAATGGTGCGCTATAACCGACGCCGGCAAGCATCAGAATAATGATGGCGCCAAGCAGCCATTCACGATGCGAGACCATTTTGCCGATCAGGGTGGTGTGTTTCATTTCAGGCTCCTGTCGCGGCAGTAACGATGGCTTCGGCCGACATGCTTTCGCGGTCAAATCGTGCGGCAATGCGTCCTTCATGCATGACGATGATGCGATCTGACATGCCCATGACTTCCGGAAGCTCTGACGAAACCATAATCACCGAAAGTCCCTGTGCGACCAGTTCGCCCATGAATTTGTGGACGGCCGCTTTTGAACCGATGTCGATGCCCTTTGTTGGTTCATCGACAATGATGACATTCGGGTTTGTTGCCAGCCATTTGCCGATAACGACCTTTTGTTGATTGCCGCCGGACAGGTTTTCAACATTTTCCGACAGGCTTGCCGCCTTGAGCTGAAGGCGTGTGGCATATTGGCGGGCAACATCATATTCGCGTGCCATATCGATAAAGCCGGATCGCGACAGACCGCCAAGTTGCGGCAGGGTGATATTCTGGAAGATCGGCAGTGTCAGGATTGCCCCCTGATGCTGGCGATCTTCGGGCACATATACCAATCCCTGATCAACGGCATCACCGGGTGTGCGAGGATTGAACGGTTTGTCATTAAGCCTCATCGACCCGGCCGAGGTGGGTGTCAGCCCGAACAGGGCCTGCATCACTTCACTGCGCCCGGCACCGACCAACCCGTAAAAGCCAAGAATTTCGCCACGGCGCAGATGGAAATTGATATCGGCAAACTCGGTGGGATGCGACAGGCCTTCGACCGACATTACAGTTTCGCCGATCTCGGCTTCGATTTTCGGATAGATTTGTTTGACTGTTCGACCGACCATCATTGCGACCAGGTCATCCTGTGTCACATCCCTGATTTCGCCAGAACCGACAAACTGGCCGTCACGGAAGACCGTGTAGCGATCGCAGATTTCGAAGATTTCATCGAACTTGTGGCTGATGAAAAGGATCGCCTTTCCTTCGTCACGAAGGCGGCGGACAAGCCGATAGAGTTCCTGGATTTCATGGTGTGAAAGCGATGCCGTCGGCTCGTCCATTATGACGATGCTGGAATTGATCGAGAGCGCACTGGCAAAAGACACCAGATGCTTATGCGCAACGCTTAGTTCGCGCAGCGGCAGATCGGGGTCGATATTGACATCCAGATATTCAAGAAGCGTCTGGGCGCGTTTACGCATCAAGGGCCAATCAAGCAGGCCAAACGCGTTCCTGTTCTGGTTGTTGATAAAAATGTTCTGGGTGACAGTGAGTTCGTCAAACATCACTGCTTCCTGATGGATTGCAGAAATGCCGTAACGTTTTGCATCTGTCGCGGCCTGCATCTTGACGGGCGCATCATCAATAAGGATCTCGCCCCCATCCGGGGTGTAAATCCCGGTCAGAACCTTGACCAGGGTAGATTTGCCTGCGCCATTCTCGCCGATAAGGGCTGTGACCTGTCCGGGATAAAGTTGAAGCTCGACACCATCAAGTGCCTTCACCCCCGGGAATGTCTTGGAAATATTGCGCAGTTCAAGCACAGGCCTGTTCATGCTTATCAAGCCTTCAATTCGGAGACGGAAATTCCACTTCAGGCACTGCACGTAAAACGTGTCGCCCGCTGAAGTTCATGAAATCGGGAAAAAGAGTGGCGGAAACCGTCTCAGGGAGTAAAGGGTTTCCGCCAGTTCCGTGGTGTCGCTTAGAAGATGTCGGCGAACTTGTGCACATTCGACGCGTCATAAACGAACGGATCGGACATTGCGCCATTACCGTCTTTGTCAAAAGTGATGGTCCCCATGCGACCGGCTTCGATCATCATGTGCTCATCACCCTGGGTAAGCTGATAAGCAATCATCATGGCCGAATAGCCAAGATCAATCGGGTTCCAGATCGCAAAACTTTTGACGGATCCGGCGTCAACATGACCGGCAAGTTCAGACGGAAGTCCAAGACCGGTGACAAAGATTTCACCGACTTTGCCCTGGTCTTCAACTGCCTGTGCTGCTGCAACAATGCCCACTGAAGTCGGCGCAACAATCACTTTAAGGTCCGGGTATTTTTTTAACAGCGCAACGGTTTCGCGATAGGATTTATCGGCAAGGTCATCACCATAGACAGTGTCGACAAGTTTCAGCTGGCTGTAATCAGGCAGCACCTTTTTCATCTCGTCGATCCAGATGTTCTGGTTGGTCGAGGTCGGGGTTGCCGAAAGAATTGCGATTTCGCCGCCTGCATCACCGGCAACATCGGCGGCAAGCTTGATGCACATTGCACCAATCAGCGGGTTGCTTGATGGGTTCAAATGAACGATGCGCGCGTCATCTGCGACACCGCTATCCCAGGAAATAACCTTGATGCCACGATCCATCGCGCGCTTAAGGATCGGCGCAAGCGCGTCCGGATCGTTTGCAGAAACCGCGATTGCGTCAACGCGCTGTGCCATCAACGCATTGATGCTTTCGATCTGTCCTTCGGCAGTGGTGGAAGTCGGGCCGGTATAGATGACTTCGGCATTGCCGATTTCCTTGGCTGCTTCCATCGCCCCATCACGGGCTGCTTCAAAGAAGCCATTACCGAGTGATTTGACAACAAGTCCGACACGGACCGGGTCGGCGGCTTGTGCGGTTACGGATGCCATGCCCATGGCAAAAATGGCGGCTGCCATCAGAGACTTTCTGAATTTCATAACGTTCCTCCATGATTGGTTTTTATTGCTTTTTGTCTGACAGGCGCCGGGCTCTTTTTGTCCCTTTGGGCTATGCGCTTGCCGTATTCTGGTCGGCTTCCTGTTTTGCTGAAACGATGACAAGATTGATGTTGGCGCGCTCGATCATGTCGCGGTCTTCATCGCGAATCCCGTTGTCAGTGATCAGGGTGTCGATATTGTCCAACCGGCACAGGAACATGTTGCTGCGCTGGGTGAATTTCGTACTGTCGATCATCACCACCAATTTTTCGGCCTGCGCAATCAGGCGTTGTTCCGACTGGATGATCATGGGATCGCTTTCCATCAGGCCCATCGAATTGATGCCCTGTGCACCCACGAATGCCTTGGAGGCATAGAAGTTGTGGATCACATCGCTTTCAAACGGGCTGAGGATAATGTTCTGTTCGCGATAGATGGTTCCGCCTGGAACGACCACGCTGTTCTGGCTGTGCTCGATCAGATAGTCGGCAAGCGGGAACGAGTTGGTCAGGACCTGCATTTTCTTTGATTTCAGTAGCGGAGCCATCTGATAGGTGGTCGAACCACCATGAATAATGATGGAGTCGCCTTCTTCGCAAAGCTCCACGGCCTTGGCGGCAATTGCAGCTTTTTGAGCGACATTGAGCGTTTTTGTCACAAAAAACGGGCGCCCGAGCAACTGTTTGCTCGTGACCGGGTTGATAGCTTCTGCGCCGCCACGGACCCGGCGAAGCTTGTTGTCTTCGTCAAGTGCGGCGATGTCGCGGCGGATGGTTGCTTCGGATACGTCCAGCATATCAACAAGCTGGGCAACCGTAACAACCGGGTGCTCCCCGACAGCACGCAGGATCAATCTGTGTCGTTCGCGTTCATGCATTATTGGCTCTCCGTTGGCCTGATATTCGCGCAAATTCAATCATTGTCAAACAAAAAATGTCACAAACAATCATATTGCAACGCAATATTGAAAGAAAATGATCGTTTATGATTGACTGTGATTGAAATCCGGTTTAGTTGCTTGAAAAAAATGGGAGGCGGCAAAAGCATTCATAGCAGACCGCCATGTGTAACGTCCAAGCGATAGGTTATCGGATCATGTCATCTGTTCCTTCTGAGATTCTTCTTCCAAACAAATGGGACGCGGAGCACGCCGCAGGCCTGAGTGAGCCTGAGCGTCTTCTGTATCGGTCCAACCTGCTTGGTTCTGATTTGCGCATCACCAATTTCGGCGGTGGCAACACGTCAGCCAAAGTCTGGCAGAAAGATCCGCTTGGCGGGGATGAAGTCGAAGTGCTTTGGGTAAAAGGGTCTGGCGGCGACGTCGGCAGCATGAAGCTTGATGGTTTCTCGACCCTTTATATGGACAAGCTCCGTGCGCTTAAGGGGCTGTATCGCGGTGAAGAGTTTGAAGATGAAATGGTCGGCTATCTGCCCCATTGCACCTTTAATCTCAATCCGCGCGCGGCAAGTATCGACACGCCGCTTCATGCCTATATCAACAAGCCGCATATCGATCACATGCATCCTGATGCCGTGATTGCAATTGCTGCCTCAAAAGACAGCCGTGCGATCACCCAGGAAATCTATGGCGATGATATCGGTTGGCTGCCGTGGAAACGTCCAGGCTATCAGCTTGGCCTGATGCTTGAGCAATATTTCAACGACAATCCGAACAGCAAGGGCGTTGTCCTTGAAAGTCATGGCCTGTTCACCTGGGGTGATAGTGCCGAGGAATGCTACAACACGACAGTTGAAATCATTAACAAAGCAATAGCCTGGTTCGATAGCAAAACGGCAGATGCTGAAATCTTCGGTGGCGAACGCCATAACAGCCTCGAGCCTGCTCAACGTCGGGCGATTGCGTCAACTTTGATGCCACGCATTCGCAGCTTTATTGATGCCGGTGAACGCAAGATCGGTCATTTCAATGACAGCGATGCCGTATTGCAATTCGTCAATTCCAACAAGCTTGAAGAACTTGCAAGTCTTGGAACGTCTTGCCCCGACCACTTCCTGCGCACCAAGATCCGTCCGATCATTATCGATTTCGATCCGGCAAATCCGGATCTGGATGCCGTCATCGAAGGACTGGCCGAAGCCTTTGCTGCCTATCGTGAAGATTACAAAAGGTACTACGAGCGCTGCAAACACGATAACAGCCCGGCCATGCGCGACCCCAATCCGGTGATCTACCTGATCCCGGGTGTCGGGATGCTGTCTTTTGCCAAGGATAAGGCAACGGCACGTATTGCTGGCGAGTTTTACGTCAATGCGATCAATGTCATGCGCGGTGCTGACACCGTCAGCAGCTATATGGGGCTAGATGAGCAGGAAGCATTCGATATCGAATACTGGTTGCTGGAAGAGGCCAAGCTGCAACGCATGCCCAAGCCCAAAAGTCTTGCCGGTCGCGTAGCCGTCGTGACAGGCGGCGCAGGTGGCATCGGGAAGGCAACCTGCGGGCGTCTGTTACAGGAAGGTGCTTGTGTTGTTGCATGCGATATCGATGAAGCTGCACTGAGCGAAGCCGTCGCCGATTTGCAATCTGTATTTGGCAAGGATCAGGTTCGTGGTCTTCCGGTAAATGTGACGAGCGAAGACTCAGTCATCAAACTGATGCATGACAGCTGTGCCGAGTTTGGCGGGATCGATATTCTGGTTTCGAATGCTGGGATTTCGTCAGCAGCGCCAATTGATGAAACCAGTCTGGAAGTCTGGCAGCGCAATATGGATATCCTTTCGACCGGGTATTTCCTTGTGGCGCGTGAAGCCTTCAAGATCATGAAGCTGCAAAAACGTCCTGCAAGCATGGTGTTTGTCGCCTCCAAAAACGGGCTTGTGGCATCGCCGGGGGCCTCGGCCTATTGCACGGCAAAGGCATCTGAAATCCAGCTGGCTCGTTGCCTTGCGCTTGAAGGCGCACCGTTCGGCATTCGTGTCAATGTGGTCAACCCGGATGCTGTTCTGCGCGGATCAAAAATCTGGTCCGGTGAATGGCGCGAACAGCGCGCCAAGGCCTATGACATGGACCCCGATCAACTTGAAGAGCATTACCGTCAGCGCAGCATGCTCAAGCTGAATGTTCTGCCAGAAGACATTGCCGAGGCGATCTATTTCCTTGCCTCTGACAATGCTGCAAAATCTACGGGCAACGTGGTCAATGTTGATGCCGGTCACGCACCGTCATTCACCCGCTAAACAAATCAAGGGTTGGTTACAACAACCCGGGGAGGAACCCATGGCTTCACAAGCCCCGATTTCGGCAGACCTGATTGCCGAACATAACGATGCCCGTATTTCGGCATTGGATTCAGATTACACCGCGCTGGGTGAACAGCTTGCCCGCCGTGGCCTTGATATCGAAAAACTGACTACGGCAGCCCGGGACTTTTCGGTCGCAATCCCGTCCTGGGGTGTCGGGACCGGGGGGACGCGTTTTGCGCGTTTCCCCGGTGTGGGCGAGCCGCGCAACATCTTTGAAAAGCTTGCCGATTGCGCCGTCATTCAGCAGTTGGGCCGTGCGACGCCGACAGTGTCGCTACATATCCCTTGGGACAAGGTCGATGATCTCGGTGAACTGCGCGATGTCGCGGTCGGGTATGGCCTCGGCTTTGATGCGATGAATTCCAACACGTTTCAGGACCAAGATGATCAAGGTCAATCATACAAGTTCGGCAGCCTCAGTCATTCTGAAGCTGCGGTGCGTGAACAGGCAGTTGCCCATAACATTGAATGTATTGAAATTGGTCAGAAGCTTGGCTCAAAGGCGCTAACTGTCTGGATCGGGGATGGCACGAACTTCCCGGGGCAGCAAAGCTTTACACGAAGTTTTGAACGCTATCTTGATGCGATGAAGGCCGTTTATGCCGGGGTGCCCGATGACTGGAAGCTGTTCATCGAGCACAAGATTTTCGAGCCTGCATTTTATTCGACGGTCATTCAGGATTGGGGGAGCAACTATCTCGCCGCGACCGAACTTGGGCCGAAGGCATCCTGCCTTGTCGATCTTGGTCATCACGCACCGAATGTGAATATCGAAATGATCGTCGCCCGGCTGTTTCAGTTCGGTAAGCTTGGCGGCTTCCATTTCAATGACAGCAAATACGGTGATGACGACCTCGATAGCGGATCAATCAACCCTTACCAGCTGTTCCTTGTTTTCAATGAACTGGTTGAGGCAGAGCGTCGCGCGCCGGAAAAATTCGATCCGGCCTACATGCTTGATCAATCCCACAATGTCACAGATCCAATCGAAAGCCTGATTTCGAGTGCGGCTGAAGTCCAGCGGGCCTATGTGCAGGCATTACTGGTCGACCGTGAAGCGCTTGAAGGCTATCAGGACGAAAATGATGTGCTGATGGCAAACCGCACACTCAAGGCCGCATACAATACGGATGTGTCGCCAATCCTTGCCATGGCGCGCCAGCGCGCTGGCGGAGCAATTGATCCGGTTATTGCCTATCGTAAAGCTGGTTATCGAAACGCTGTTGGCGAACAACGCCCGGCCAGTCGCAGCAGTGGTGGTGGAATAGTATAAGCGACCGGTAACTCAGCAATTTTGAACTTAAGAAGCCGAAGGCGATGCCTTCGGCTTCTTATTTTATGCGTCACAGGTTCTGGATTTATGTGTCGCGTTTCCAGTTTTATGAGTCAATTCACATTAGTCCTGTGAATTGACTCATAACGTTAGATTCAAAATCGACCGGAACGTCGGGAATCAGTCACTTGATGACACATAAAGTTCCATGCAAATGACACATTAAATCGTAATTTCTTTGTATCCGATAATATTTTTTAATATCAATTATTTAACCGATGTACCTCTTTTGAGAATCGCAGAAAAATTCTAGATTTTCATGTCGGATTTACAAAGCTTGCATTGCTCAAGAAACGCCATCAATCTTGCTCAGAAGTGTTTGTGTCTCTTCTGCAATGCGGCAGTTGCTTTTGCATCAATTGATGTAATTATAATTAGGTTACCATAACCCCAACAATGCAGGATTGTGCTCGCTTCAGTGCCGAGTTTGTCTTTCTTGACGGCAATACGTAGCCATTTACGGATAAGAGTTAACAACGACATGCAAAGAGTTTCAGCAACAGAGTTGGCAAAGAGATTTGGTAAATACAAATCCCTAGCGCTCGTCGAACCATTCTGCGTGACATCATATGGTCGTGATGAGCTTGTACTTGTGTCGCGAACAGAGTTCCTGAAATTACGTCGCAACTACAGAAAATCAATCAACTCGATCGACCTTTCCGAGAAGGAACTCAACTTGATAATGGATGCAAAACCTGCAACAGGTTCCGAGCAATATGACCGCGAAGTGACTGATTGAGTGAATCCTTTACCTGCGCCACAACCAGATCGTTCCCTTCCGTGCCGATTCTTGGCAGAGAGAACCAACAATTTGCGCAAAGGTTAGGGGAGCCCAACTTGATTAGCCCCTTGAGACATCGACATTAGAAATTTGATCAAAAGCTTCTCAGCGGTGCATCATCCTCGACAAATATGGGTAGAGGAAGTGATATCAGATTGATTTCCCATTCTAACTTGGCACGTCACAGACGTTAAGTTTCTGCTCCTTCATAATCAATCTTAGGCTTTTTTGCCTTCACGTAATCATCGACTGAGCGCATCAGGCGGAACGCAGCGGCTGCTGAAACAAAGCACACGAGTAAGGTTTGAAGGCCTTTAAGCTTTTCATCGGCTTCTTTTGCAAATTGCAGCTCGGTAATTCGATTCAAATATACATAAATCAGTTCGGATTTTGCCCAGACGTCGTAAAACTCACCTGAAAAGTAACTGCACTCTTCCGAACCGTCGCATGCAACGGAGTATCCACGCATTGGCAAGAGCGTAGATTGAGCGTGCGAAGCCAATAGTTCCAATGCGCTATTTAGTTCTGACAGGTAATTTTTGATATCGAGGCACATCGCACGAATTTCTTCACGTCCTTCATCTTGTCGCAGGCATATCTGCAGGTGCAATTTCGTGATGTCCACGTTGAGCGTTGCACCGATGGTTTCAAGCTGATCGACATAGTAGTCGTACTGCTGTGCTGGACCTCGATAGATTAAAGTGAAGATAAGGAGCGTAACGGATAATGTACTTGAGCTGATCCAGAGAATGTCGGAAATAGCTCTACCGCGAGGTGTAAACACCCGCTTTATTCCAACAATCGTTATAATGCTGAAGACACCAGCAAATAGGAGAAGAGGAAGGAGCGGGAGAGGAAAACCTAAAAGTGGAAAAAATAGTTGTTCCAATATTTTACCTGTGACTGAAAGTCGAGGCGTCGGTGCCCTTGCCACTTGAGCAGTTCGAACTGGACCAAACCAACACTACTGTAACCTAATATGCCATGCGAGATCTTATTCAGCGAACTTGAACGCGACTAGCTTAACTCTGGACGATTTCCCCATTAAGTGCTCTCAGATTTATTGGTTCAATTTGTTCACGCTTCTAGAGCGCTAATAAGTTCTTGTGTATCGAAATTAAGAAGGAACTGGGCATAGGCATTGGTGAACAGGTCTGAAATGTATTCCGTGACTTCGACAGACTCGCTACCCATTTCATTTTCTTCACGCTGAATCTGGTATTTTCGGTTCTTTGTAATAGCGAAAAGAAACAGGGTATGAAAATAAACCGCTGAAAAGTAACGTTTTTCTGCAACAGTAATCGCATCCTCTGTCTTTAGGGCACTGCGATAATTCAACAGCGCAGAACTGTCCATATTGATATAGACTTTGCTGAGGCCGTCCTCGTCCGCAAACGGATGCACCACCGTATCATGCGTCATGGTAACTCCCGCTTCATCCAGTCGATCCCAAGTCAGGACATCTGTAGAGATGCCTTCTCTTGGCTCTTTGTAAACCATAATTGGCTCTGGTAACCCCATCCGATCGTCTGGTGTATCGCCGGGATCCTTTGACGGCTTTTTCTTTTCTGGGTCGGTTATCTTGACAATGAATAACTGATCAAGAACGCCGGACGGATGGGTCAGTTCCGCCCTAACCGTAACAGCATCACCCACTTTCAGCTCTTCGGTAGCGTTTATGTGAACCCGAATAGAACCAGAAGCAGGGCTGGACTTCACAACATTAAGTACCGATTTGATATCGGTCAGATCTCCTGGCTGATCACCCCCGCCATCTCGAGATGGCTCAGGCCCCAAAACCGCTATCTGGAGTTCTCCTGGCTCAGAAACTCGATCAAAATAATGATCTTCGACGTCAGTGGAAAAGCGAACGCTCTTCGAACCTCCCAAAGGAAGTTTCACTAAAGGAGTTCCATCCTCGTTTGTTGCCTTAACTTCAATTTCAAAAGTGGACGGGAACCTTTGAGGATTAAAAACGGGCTTATCTTGCTTTGGAGATTCAGGCTTATTTTTGGATTTGTGCTTTTGACGTTTACCTTCTCGATCATCTTCTAAGCGGAAAGTCTGATTTAGAAGCTTGGCAAGGTCATCCTTCAACGGCATATTCTTCGTCATATTCCGTAGAAGATCTTGCGCGTCATTCCCCTCAATATTCAGGGATGCTTTACGCGAAGAGTTGATTTCCTTGAGACGCCCTTTAGTTAAGAGATCGGCGATAGTTTTTCGCAAATTACGAGCTTCTTCACCCTCCTTCAGCCGGTCTCTGGATGCCATGAACAACTCGTTTCTTACGCTTGTTTTGACACCTGTACAGTCAACATGAACTAAGAGATGGTCTTTCAGAATAGGAAACTTCAGCGATCTCGTAATAAATTCTGACGTAAAATGGCCATGTACCTGACCATTAATCGAGAATACAACAACCATATTATTCTTGAAGAATTCTCGCTGGATAGTAGAACGGGTTTCCTTTGATGTCTTACCATCCGACCGCGCTTTAAAGACATAGGATGTGACCCTCAGCGCGCCAAGTTCCTCATCATTAATCTCATCAGAGAAATACGTTTCCACATATTTGCTGTCATCATCTTCAAGCCTTCTCTTAAGACCGAAGAGATCACGCTCCAGATTACGGTCATCCGGGTATCTCTCTTTCGTGTCCACAGTCAGGACCGGGAGCGCAGGATGGAAAAGATACTCATTTAAACTTTGATTCAGGTCACGGGATATCACGGAGCGCGAACCCGATGGCAAATCATATGAGTAAAGCTTCAAAATACTGCCAGTTCGAAACTTGCGGTTTGCAAGACCGAGGTCGAGTTCATCAATTTCAAATGATGGTATGCGGCCATCAATTACGAGATACTCGTACCATGTGTTTTTACGACTATTTTCTTCAGAAGAGCTCAATGGGTGCCGTCGCACCAAAGTGAAACCAAATTCACTGCTGTTGTCGTATCTCTTAGAGGCAATCAGCTGATACCTCTGCTTCCCACAAAAAACAACCGCACCGGCGCCACCCATGTTGTACTTACCCTGTACAAAATGGATTTCGTTTTTGTTACCCCGAAGCAACGAGAGGAATGTGTGTTCAAAATCTTCTGGAGCCTGCCCAACTCCATCGTCATAGATGACAAGAGAAGTTTTACCCCGAGGACCATCAGCGATGATTTGCAACTTCTCAGATTGCTGCTTGCGATGAGCAGGAAGATCCCAGTTACGATGATCAGGAAAAAACCTATCTATACCTGCACTTATGGATTGGGGAGCCGCAGATGATTTTGGTTCTATTCCTTCCTCAAGGCACCGCCGTTCTAATATAGCATCGATGCTATTAGTAACTTTTTCGACGAGCGCTGGAATTGGTGAGGCTTGTTGGTTCTCAACAACACCGTAGTTATTGTCAGTCCCTCCATAAGGTTTCCAATTTCTCTGAGAGAGATAAAGATTCTCATCTTTTATTGCCTCAAGAACTTCCGCTTCTGTATGACAATTAAATGAACGCGCAATCCTTTGATGAACTGCTTGCAAAATTGGACGACGCACGGGGCCGGCGGATGCCCTGGACACAAATTGCGTCAATCATCAACGAGATCGAAAAAACGCCAGCAGGTAAGCAATACTCTGCAAATAAAGAACATTTCTGGGAGATGCTTGCTCAGAAATCCGGGTATACACGCAACGCGTTGCAACGGATGCGCTCAACACTCATCCGCGGCAATGCCATCGCAGATCGCGAAAAAACGAAACTGCAAGAAATTCTCGGACAGCGTTCACTCGAACCAAATGCCCTATTTGACGTACTGGGCCACTTTCATACTGCTGAGCTGTTCGCACGTATTTACAGCGCTGATCCGGATGCTGCATTCAATCTTCTGGCTCAAATGCGCGCCGAGAGGGTCCCGGTGGTTCGCATCAAGGAAATCCTCAGTGAAGTAACGAACCGAAAGCACTCTTCCTCGGCGAAGCCAACGTTCTTGACGCGCACAGACGCACTTCATAGAGAACAAGCTCTCGCTTTAATTGATGAGCACAAGTCCCTTCTGTACGGAGGTGACGATGTCAGTATCTATTTCAAGAGATATGAGTTTGAATTCGTCAGCATTGACGCTGTTGGCATTCGCTGTGGCGATGATGGCGCCTTGCAGCTGGTTGACGGTTTCATGTTCATGACCAGTATTCCCGCAAGACACAAACTGGCTTTCCAGAACCTGCTGTCTGATATCGATTATCGCTCGAGTTTTTTCCGCCACGTATGGCTTTGCAGAAACAGCTCGTTCCGATGGCCATCAGAAGAAATTAATGCTGCGATTGACGCTCTGGACATTCATCAAGTTGGGATCATCGAATTTGACGAAGAGGGCGGCGAGATGAAGATTGTTCGTCGTCCAAAAGGAGACGCAAGACCCTCGCGCTATTCTCTAACCCTTCGCGAAATCATGCGTCAGGGCATACCAGATTTTGGCATGGTCTAGTACCTGATCAATTATTTGCCAGACAAACGGTATTTCGTTGAACGACCGCGCCCTTCGCAAACGCAAAGATACCCCTTCTCGACCAGGTCAGTAAGGTGGCGTGTCGCCGTCGCCTTACTAACGCTATTAATCGCAGCATATTGTGATGCGCTTATGACATTTTTATCCGCATCATCATGCAGCAGCACAAGAATTCTAACTTGTTGCGTCAGAAGTCGATTTTCTGGCTGCATTGTCACGAGGCTGTTCGCTTCAACACCCCAGCTTAATCTCGTAATCGCCCCGTCGAGTGCATTTTCCAAAGTTTTGAAAAACCAGATCATCCATTCTGTTATGTCCAAACCGGAAGACTGAGTTCGCCCCAACACTCGGTAATAGTTCTCACGGTCGGCTAAAATGTAAGGCACCATTGGGTACAAGACAGCATTTTTGTCTGACTGGAATAGTGCCAGGTCAGCAACCGCGCGTGCGCTCCTGCCATTGTCATCTTCGAACGGATGCACGGTCACGAACCACAGGTGAGCCAAAGCAGCTCTCGAAATCGGATCTATTTCTTTGGCTTCCCGACTGGAAACAAACCAATTAAGGAATGCTTCCATCTCAATTTCGACGCGTGATGCGTCAGGGACTTCGAAATGAATCCTCCGGTCGCCCCTTCCACCGGAAACCACGTTGATATCTTCGGTTCGCCATGTTGCAGGCTGCCCGATTTGAGCCGATGAGTATGTCCTCTCGAAGATGCAGCGCTGCCACACCCCTAACCGATGCCGAGTAAGGTCTTCAGACGGCTTATCAAAAACGTTTGATATCAAAGCAGCAGCGTTTACCTCCAGGGGACCGACACTGTTGGCTTTTTCGGGAGAGATGGTTTGACCAAACCCGCGCACGATTTCATCGGATACAATATTTGCGTCGAGGCGCTCACCCTCAATTGCAAAAGACGCAACAATGTTCTCAGTAAGTGCTTTGGTGATTAAGGCTTGGGTGCCGTTCAGGGAGTTGACCAATCCGGCCACGTATCCCTGTTTATGATAAACAGAAGGTAAGCGAGCTTGGATCTGCTGCCTATCCCAAGTGAAGTTGGGCCAATCACTGTGCTGCCAGTTCCATTTGCCCATCACAATACTCCCTCGTGAGCCGATTAATCACCATATTCGGCTCACATTATGACGTGAATAAATTTCACGGAGGAGGCAAAACCTACAACAAATCGCGATTTTGGCAAAAAATACCCCCCCAAGAGGCGCATCACTGAGCTCCTAAGAACTGCAGGCTAAGCGTGGGGGGTGTTGTTGGGGAGATTTTAGTTAACCAGACGCCCAGATGCAACAAATCTCAACGATTAAAGATGAGTAGAGCTAATTCATAGCAGTCATTTGAACTTGCTCTGCTCGTCATAATTTTACGTCTCGCGCTTCGAACGTAATAGCTGTGGCATTACGATCAGGTTTATTGCGCCACAATTTTCAAATTCCAAATGTCAACGGCCTTAGTTAGGTCATACAGCCCGTTCTTCACCAAATTTAATAGCATCATCTGGGGTTGGACCAATCTTCATCCAACCATAGCTTGAGATCTGGAACACACATTTCATGTTTTCAACCGCAAAACATACCAAATAGTATTGACAAAATTATTTTAGAATGTTTCTTTCTCCAAAGTAGGGAGGAAAAGCATGCAAAGTGCTAATTTTTTAGACTGGAAGAGTCCGGACCATATCAGCAGCCTGATCGACCTGCTGATAGAAAATGCCAAAAAACAACCGGAACGTCTGTTTTGCACAGACCGTAATTACAGTGCCACTTATGCTGAGGCACTCGAGACGGTTCAGGGTTTTGCCTGCATTCACGCGCCAAAAATAAAGGGGAAAGACGTTGTCATCTCGATGAATAACAGCTCAAATTTCCTCATAACATACCTTGGGGTACTGTTTTCTGGTGGTGTTCCTGCGCTCCTGAATGCAAACCTGCCATTGAAAACCGGCAAGAACCTAATTGAGTCCCTTGAGCCCGCAGAAGTGTTTGCCGACCAAGCCTTGCCTTTCACCGCAGGCAACCAAGTAGTTGTAGATGCGAAAATGCTTGGTGACTGGAGAGCAAAAAGTGGGGCGATCGACTCTGCCTGCGGGCAAGCTGATGACCCGGTAATGTATCTTTTCACCGGCGGCACAACCGGCATTCCAAAGCGCGTTCTGTACACCCATCGCAAAATCATTGTTGCTGGCGAGCGCATGTGTTGGGGCTGGCCGATGCGTGACGCAGAGGTCTTCTTGCCAATCGCACCTTTCAGCCACGTTTACGGTTTCCTGATGGGTGTATGTGTCCCGCTGCTTTCAGCCGGATCATCGGTCATGATCGAGCGGTTCCGCCCGGCAGATGCCCTTGATGCCATTGAGAAATATCACGTCACAGTCCTTGGCGGAGGTCCGCCGGCAATCTATCAGGCATTGATGTCTGTGCCCGATCTTGCTGAGCGCGATATTTCCCATCTTCGGGTTTGCCCGGGAGGCGGCGCACCCTTCCCGCTTGCGGTGCATGACAATTGGGAGAAGATGACGGGAAAACGCATCTATGAAGGCTATGGGATGACGGAAATTGCCCCGATCGCGGTCAATACCGAGAAGTCCGGATACCGCGCGGGAACATCAGGCAAACCAGTTCCCGATACTGAGATCAAGATTGTCAGCCTTGATGGCAGCAGAACCACCCTGACGAAAGGCAACCCCGGAGAAATCTGTGTCCGGGGACCGCATCTGATGGATGGCTATTTCAAAAACCCGGAAGAAACCAAAACCGCGCTGATTGATGGCTGGGTATTTACCGGTGACATTGGCTTCATCGACGATGACGGGTTCCTGACGATTACTGATCGTAAGAAAGACGTCATTCTCCATAACGGCTTTAACGTGTTTCCGCGTGAAGTTGAAGAAGCACTCCTGAAGCATCCACAGGTCATTGCTGCCTGTGTCATTGGCATTCCCGACGCACGCAGTGGCGAGGTTGTGGCGGCATTTATCTGCTGTCGCGATGGCCAGGATGTCTCTGATGAAGAGCTCGTCGATCATTGCCGTGATTACCTTCTTTCCTATCGCCTGCCGACACGTATTGAGCGGCTGGAGAAAATGCCCCTGACACCTGCGGGCAAGCTTGACCGCATGGCGCTACGGGGTGTCGCACAAACTGCCTGAATAAAAAACAATCCAGAGGGAGGACTTGAACGTGCATAAAACCATTCGCCAATTCACGACTGCAATCTCGCTTGGTGTTGTCGGTAGTCTGGGGCTGGGCTTTGGCCTGCCGGGCAGCGCAACAGCCGAGACCATCACATTGCGTTATAATCAGTGGTTCCCGACTGGACATTGGAGCCAGGCCAGCGGCATGTATCCCTGGTTCGAAGAAATCGCCGCTGTTACCGAAGGACGCGTTGTCATTGAACCATCCGCCAAGCCGCTGGCACCACCAAACCGCAACTATCAGGCGGTTGTTGATGGTATCGCCGATGTTGCATGGGGTCCGCACGGATACACACCGGGCGTGTTTCCGCTGACGGAAATGGTCGAAATGCCCTTTATTACATTTGATGCCGGCAAATCATCGCGCGTCTACTGGAAACTCTGGAAGGAATATTTCGAGCCGACCGGAATGCAAAGCGATGTCGTTACGCTTGCCATGCATGTCACTGCAGGCGGGAACTTCTCGATGCGTGATGAGGCTGTCACGAGCCTTGCGGACCTTTCGGGCAAGAAAATCCGTGTTCCCACCCCACTTGTCGGCCGTGCCCTGTCCAAAGCGGAAGCCGTACCGGTTTCCGGGTCACTGACCGAGCTTCGCGAAATGCTGTCTCGCGGCCTGGTTGACGGCACTGTTATCTCCGATGAACTGGTTACCGGCTTCAAGGTTGACGGGTCGATTAATAATGTCACCAACATACCCGGTGGTATCTTTTCCAATTCGGCCTTTATCATCATGAACAAAGACAAATGGGAACAGATCAGCGAGGAAGACCGCACCGCCATTCTGGCCATCTCGGGCGAGGAACTCAGCTACAATATGGGCAGCCTTTGGCAGGCCAATGACATCTTCGCCCGTCAAAAGTTCGAGGAACGTCTTGGGGACGACTATGTCATTGCATCGGATGCCTTTCTTGCCGAATTGCAGGGACTGTTCAACGACGAAGAGACGGAGTGGAAAGAAACTGCCACGAATCTCGGTGTGGACGCCGATGCGGCTATTGCATTCTATCGCGACCGTGTCGCGCAAGGCGGGCAGTAACGATGTTCAGAGGATCTGTTCGTGCGGCTCTTTCCGGGCTGGATATATTTGCCTCAATTGCGCTGCTGACAATGATCATCGTTACGGCCTGGGACGTTATGGGGAGGGTGCTGTTTAGTGCCCCCCTCGGCTTCGCCTATGAACTTGTTGGCATTCTTCTTGGATGTTCCGTCTATGGCGGTTTGTCACGGGTAAACTGGCAACAGGAACATATCCGGATTGATTTGCTTGAATCCTCGCTAAAAGGGTTTCGTTCATTCGAAGTGTTCCGGAAAATCCTGACCAGATGCCTTGAGATCGTATTTTACAGCATTCTCGCCATCTACATTTTCCGGCAGATGCTGTCGCTTCTGAAATGGCAGGAAACCTTCCTGTTCCTGCCACTGGAAAAATGGATGCCTGTTGCTGTTTTTGGCGGCCTTGTCGCGCTTTCCGCAGTCGCAGTTATCGCCTCTGCTTTCCCAATCTTCAAAAGCAAAGGTGAGAAATGATCCTTGGCATCTGCTTTGTGATACTGCTGCTTCTTCTTCTGATCCGTGTCCCAATTGCGGTTGCAACGGGCATGGTCGGAATCTTTGGCCTGGCCTACTATCAGGGTTGGAATGCGGCTTTTGCCCAGGTCGGCATCATCGCCACTGAAACGGTGCTGACCTATGAATTCGCAGTCATTCCCCTGTTTATCATGATGGGGACATTCATTGCACGTTCGGGCATTGCTGATGACCTGTTTAATGCCTGCTATGCCTTTGTCGGCCATCTGCGTGGCGGTCTGGCGATGGCGACTGTTCTGGCCTGTGGCGGTTTTGGTGCTGTTTCGGGGTCGTCACTGGCAACCGCAGCAACCATGGCACGGATCGCCTACCCGCCAATGAAACGCTTTGGCTATGCCGACTCTCTTGCATCGGGCTCAATTGCAGCCGGTGGAACGCTTGGCATTTTGATCCCGCCATCAATTGCATTGGTGTTCTACGGCATCATTACCGAAACCGATATTTCCGCCTTGTTCATGGCAGGTATTATTCCCGGCATTCTGGGCATGGTGTTGTATGCGCTTGCCGTTGTCTATGTCGTCTGGCGCAATCCCGAAAAGGGTCCTTCGGGCGACCCGATGTCGATCGGAAAACGTCTTTTGGCCCTACGTGGCGTTTGGACGACCCTTCTTTTATTCGGAATCGTCATGGGCGGCATTTATGGCGGACTTTTCTCACCGACCGAAAGTGCCGGCATCGGTGCCGTTGGAGCACTTTTGATTGCCATGTTCCGCGGCAAGTTCAGCTTTGAAATGCTTCGTCTCGCCATGGGTGATGGAATCAGTACGATTGTTTCACTGATCATGATCCTGATTGGCAGCTTCCTGTTTGCCAATCTGGTCAATGTTGCCCGATTGCCACAGCTTCTGATCGATGTGGTCGGACAAATGGAGCTGGCACCGATCATGGTCATCGTGACCATCGTGCTGATCTATGTGGTTCTCGGCTGCGTGCTCGAGAGTATTTCGATGATGCTTCTGACCGTCCCGGTGTTTTATCCGCTAATCGCCAGCATGGGCTACGACCTGATCTGGTTTGGTGTTTTGGTCGTCGTTGTCGTCGAAATCAGCCTGATTACCCCGCCGGTTGGATTGAACGTTTTTGTTCTGAATTCCGTTCTGCGCGATGTGCGGCTGAACGATATCTTCCGTGGCGTGGTGCCATTTATTGCTGCCGATGTTGTGCGCGTGGTGTTGGTGATGCTTATCCCGGCCCTGTCGCTGGCATTGCCCGCTTTTCTGCTTTGAGGGAATGAAACATGCAAACAAGCCCCAATCCTTTAACGATCAACGCCTTTGATCACCGCACCACTGTCCATCGTGCCGGTAATGGCAAACCGGTTGCGTTGCTGCATGGTTCCGGTGCGGGTGTATCTGCGTGGGCCAACTGGCATAAGGTCATCGGCCCGATGTCCGAAAAGTTTGACGTCATTGCACCGGATATTGCCGGTTTTGGCACCACAGAAGCAAAGCCCGACACCAAGTACAACATTATGCTCTGGGTCGATCACTTCGTCGGCGTGCTTGATGCGCTCGGAATTGATCGTATCTCGGTTGTCGGCAATTCATTTGGTGGTGCGCTTGGACTTATGACCACCATCAACCATCCTGAGCGGATTGAAAAACTGGTATTGCTTGGCACTCCGTGTGGCCATTTTCCATTGACCGATGGTCTTCGGGCGCAAGGCGAGTTTGACGGCACCATGGCAAGCCTGCGTCGAGCTGTCAGCTTTTTTCCGTATGACGACAGCTTCATCTCAGAAGAGCTTATTCAAGCCCGTTTCGAAGCAGCAACCCGCGATGGCGCACTTGAAGCTTTCCGTAAACTGATGCCCCCACCCGAAGGCGAAAATCCAATCGTTCGCGGTATTCCTGAAAAGATGTTGCGCAACGTCAAACACGAAGCGCTCATTCTGCACGGTCGCGAGGACCGCCTCGTTCCACATCATTGTGCACTCGACATGCACCAGTGGCTCGAAAATTCCCAACTGCACAGCTTCGGCAAATGCGGCCATTGGGTGCAAATCGAGCGCGAGCAGGCCTTTCTTGACCTTACCCGTACATTTTTGGAGGCATGAGATGAGCCGCAACAGTCTTGAGAAAGTGCTTTATGACCTATCGACATCAGGCGCAAACAAGAAGCTTTTTGCAACCGATCCATCCAAGTTTCTTGGCCGCTATCCATTAAGCGACGAAGAAAAGGCACTCATAACCGATTACCGCGTGCGTGAGCTTGCCGATTGTGGGGTAAACACCATGCTGACATGGGGTTTCTGGCTTCAGGCAGGCAAGTCGAACGCAGATTACATGAAGATCATGAAACGGCAGGAGAATTAAACCATGGCTCAGATCGTTGGCGGGTTTGTTGTCCCGCATAATCCGGTGATGTATTTCAACCCGAAAGGTGCAAGCCAAGAGCAGAGCGACAAAGTTTATGGCGCATATGCAAAACTGGCGGAGCGCATTGCAGAGCTTGAGGCCGACACCGCAATCATCATTGGTTGTGACCACTACATACTGTTTGGTACTGAATGCCTTCCGCCCTATGTCATTTCAACCGGGGAGATTGAAGGACCGGTTGATCAGTTGCCCGGCATCAAGCGCGCACAGATCCCGTCGCACGCAGAAATGGGGGAACACATCGCCAAAGTTGGACATTCCGAAGGCTTTGACTGGACCGTTGGGCGGATGCTGAGTGTCGATCATTCCATCGGTATTCCCCACCATCTTCTGATCAAACCCAACACAGGCATCAAGACCGTCGCAGTGATGCTTGCGTGCGGCGTCGATCCCTATTTGCCAATGAAACGGTCATGGGATCTGGGTGAACATATCGCCAAAGCTGTCGCGGCATTCCCGGGCGATGAACGCGTTGTGGTCATCGGGTCCGGCGGTATTTCCCACCATGTCGGCGATGAACGCATGGGCGAGGTCAACCCGACATTCGACAACAAGGTTCTCGACATTGTCGCACGCGGAGACAAGGACGCCATGCTTGCGATGACCGACGAAGAAATTCTCCGTGATGGCGGCAACGGCGCCATGGAAATCCGCACCTATGCCTGCGCGATGGCAGCAACCGGTGCTGTCGGCGGCATCGTTGTGGATTATGAGCCGATTGAAGGCTGGGTCACAGGTATGGGCTTTGCCGAACTTAAAGGTGCCGCATGATCAATATTTGCAAGAGCAGCGAAATTCCAGAAGGCGAAATGATCAAAAAGGAAGTTTCTGGTCTGGGGTTCTATGCGCTGGCGCGCCACGAGGGACAGATTTTTGTCTTTCCCGACAAGTGTCCACACGCCGAAGAGAGCCTAACCGAACAGGGCTGGCTTGAAGACGGTCGCGTGATATGCGGCGTGCATTTTGCTGAATTCGAATTGGAAACTGGCGAGGTCCATAACCGTCCAATCGGCTGTCCCAATCTTTCATTTTTCACGTGCGAAGACCGAAATGGTGACGTCTTTGCATTGATCAACGAGGAGAACTGATCATGTGTCAGGGTTCTTGTCAGGGTGCCGCCAATCGCCCCAATATGCAGCCGACCTATCCGCAGGCAACAGCCTTTCCCGAATTCGCCGCACTGGTGAACCGCGAAAAGGCGCAAGTGGATCGTCGTGTCTTTACCGATGAAGCCGTCTACCGGGCAGAGCTTCAACAGATTTTCGCCCGTGCGTGGCTGTTTATCGCACATGAAAGCCAAGTCCCGAACCCAGGTGATTTCATCCGCACCACGATGGGCGAGGATGATGTCGTTGTCGTCCGTCAGCGCGATAAAACCATCAACGCCTTTCTGAACTCGTGCCCACACCGAGGTAACCGGGTATGCATGGTCGATGCTGGCAGCAAAGCACGCGGCTTTATCTGCAACTATCATGGCTGGTCATTTGGAATTGACGGCAAACTTCGTGGGACAGACGGCAAGGTTTACGAAACCGACGAAGCCTTTGAAAAAAGCGAGATCGGTCTAACGCCAGTTGCGCGGATTGCAAGCTACAAAGGGCTGGTGTTTGCAACCTTTGACCCAAACGCACCTGATCTCACAGACTATCTGGGGGACTTCACCTTCTATCTCGATATCATGCTTGATAACGACGAAGGTGGAACAGAGTTCATTGGCGGAGCAATCCGTTCAGAAATTGACTGTAACTGGAAGCTCCCGGCAGAGAATTTTGTCGGCGATATCCTACACGCTTTCTGGACCCACCAGTCCGGTGCACAGGCCATCCTTGGTGGTGGCGTTGACCTTGGGAAGCGCTACGACGAACTGGCGTTTCAGGCTTCGGTCTATGGTCATGGGATCGAAACCAATCTGGATAAGGTCGGCAACACGCGCACCTTGGGCTACCCGGAACTGGTCGACTATGTTTTCGATCTGAGCGAACGTGCCGTCGAACGTCTTGGCGAGCTGCGTGCACGCGCAATCGGTGCCATTTCTTCGGCCACGGTCTTCCCGAACTTTTCATTCCTGCCCGGCCAGAACACCTTCCGTGTCTGGCATCCACGCGGACCAAACAAGATTGAGCTGGTGTCCTGGACAATCGTGAACAAAAACGCGCCGGATCACATCAAGGAGCTCTATCGCAAGGGCGTGATGATGACATTCTCGCCCGGCGGCGTTTTCGAAATGGATGATGGCGAAAACTGGGAATATTCAACGCGCGTCAATCATGGTTTCGTCACCCGCCAACAGCCTCTGCATTACGCCCTTGGACTGGGAACCGAAGACAAGAGCCGTGAGTTGCCCGGTCATATCCATAAGGGTTCCTTAAATGATGCAAACCAGCGGCTGTTTTACACACGTTGGTCCGAATTTATGGAGCACGACAACTGGTCTGATCTTCAGAATGGCGAAACGGCCTCACCGAAAAAAACAAACATTGCCGCGGAGTGACCCGAATGTCGGATGTTCTTGATATCACCAGCACTTTCGACGACTTGTCGCGCCCGACCGACGCGGAAACGGAACGTGCTGTCGCGCGTTTTCTGCATGCGGAAGCGCGTATTCTTGATCGGGAAGCCTATCAGGAGTGGCTTGAAGAATTCATAGACGAAGACATCCATTATTGGATGCCCGACATGGAAACACGTAATCGATCGGACCCGCGCGGAACGTTTCGGTATGGTGATACGGCATATTTTGATGACCGCATATCCGAATTGCGGGTGCGCATTGCACGCTATAACGAGCCATCAGCCTGGGCAGATAACCCGGCAACCCGGCACATGCATCAAATTTCCAATATTGAAGTCTTTGAAACCGACGACCCCAAGCTGGTTGCTGCCTGCTCGGTATTTACCAATGTGCGGAACCGCAACGAAACGGATCAGGATGTGGTTTACGGACGCCGCGAAGATGTTCTTCGCCGTCATGGAAACGGATTCCGTCTTTGCCGACGGCGTATCTTTATCGTTCAGAACGTTTTGCTTTCCAAAAACCTGAACACCTTCTTGTAACAAACAAAAAAGGAAACGCCATGGGACGGCTTGATGGATACAGCGCCCTTGTAACCGGCGGCGGCAAGGGCATAGGCAAAGCGGTTGTCGACCGCTTTGTTCAGGAAGGTGCAAGGGTCGGGATCCTGGTTCGGTCTGAACAGGATGCGAAAAATCTGGAAGCACAGCATGGTGATCGTGTGATCACCTGCATCGGAGATGTTCGCAACTGGGAAGACAATCAGCGTGCTGTTGCAATGGTTGTCGAACAGTTCGGTCGCCTAGATACCCTCGTACCCAATGCAGGAATTTATGATTTCTCAGATCGGTTTGATTCTATCTCCGGCGAGGAAGTAACCACCAAATATCGTGAGATTTTCGATGTGAACGTTCTTGGCTACATGCTCGCAGTGCGCGCTGGCCTTGAAGCCCTAACGCATTCGAAAGGGTCGATCATTTTTACTTTATCCTCATCGAGCTTCTTTGCCGGCGGGGGAGGCGCGTTTTATGTCGCATCCAAACATGCACTGGCCGGTTTCCTCAAACAAATTGCGTTCGAGTTGGCCCCTGACATCCGGGTGAATGCGGTTGCGCCGGGTGGCACACGCACCAATCTCGGCGGATCGGGCGGTGATCAGCGCGAACTTGCTGCCATCGAGGGCTTTGACACGATGGTTTCCAAAACTGTGCCACTCGGTTTCCTGTCAGAGCCCGAAGACCATGCTGGCCTTTATGTAACGTTGGCAAGTCGGGAAGACAGCCGTTTTGTAACCGCCGAAATCGTCCGCTCTGACGGTGGGCTTGAGGTGCGTGGCGGTGGACGCCGAAGAAAGGAAGCAAAATGAACAAAACGCAGCAAACAGTCGACCAACGTGTTGCGGCGTTGAAATCACGGATGCACCTGCCCGTCATCTCAGCACCAATGTTTCTGGTTTCTGGACCAGACATGGTCATTGCCGCATCAAAGGCCGGGGTGATGGGTGCGTTGCCTGGACCGAACGCACGCTCGATCGAAGACCTTCGGGGCTTCTTCGAAGCGATCACACGCGAAATCGGCCCTGATGATGCGCCGTGGGCATTCAACATGATTACCCACACCAGCTATGGCCGATTTGACGAAGAACTTGCACTGGTCAGTGAATTCAAACCCGAGCTTGTGATCACGGCGCTAGGCGGACCGCACCGGGTGTCCGAAGCCGTACATGCCTATGGCGGACTGGTTTTTGCAGATGTGAACAGTCCGAAATATGCCCGCAAAGCAATTGAAAAGGGAGCAGATGGTCTCGTGCTTGTCTGTTCGGGGGCTGGTGGGCATACCGGCGAATACGCCATGATGCCCTTTATTGAGGAAGTTCGGAGCTTTTTTGACGGTCCCCTGATCGTCGGCGGCGGAATTGGAAACGGTCGGGCAATCCGGGCGACTGAAATTCTGGGCGTTGACTTTGCCTATATCGGCACCCGGTTTCTAAATGCCCGCGAAACCATGATCCAAGACGAATATCGCAAAATGCTGATCAAGAGTTCGATGGAGGACATCATCGCTTCACGCGCGATTACCGGTGCGCTTGGCAACTGGATGAAAGCCAGCATCGATGCTGCTGGTATTTCGATGGATCACATGAAGTCCGAAGCCAAAATCGATTTCTCCGGCGATATGCATGACGGCAATAAAGCATGGAAAAATGTCTGGAGTGCTGGTCAGGGCGTCGGTCAGATCACGGCTTCCGAACCGATGGCAGACATTGTTGCCTCTCTTCAGCGCGGCTACGACGCAACATTTACCGAAAATCAAACCGCAAAAAAGGAAATGGCATGACTGATCTCACACCCGAAATCATGGCCGCCCGCCTGAGAGAAGCGGAACAGACCAATACCCCAATTGATCCCATTCGTGAGTCAATCGCCAACGCCGATCAGGCATATGCTATTCAGGAAATCAATACCGTTGCACGCCTTGAAAGTGGCGGG